>WNFD01005849.1_pt1 | contig 12556 bp, 16 predicted proteins | sample 5400491 | NCBI WGS metagenome assembly WNFD01 (sample SAMN13153343, study PRJNA577476) | soil metagenome | isolation source: 120 cm saprolite under Douglas fir tree site 2 hole 2 replicate 2 | place: USA:California | collected 2015-04-18 | reverse complement strand
GGTGCGCGATTTGCGGAGGCGCTCCAACATAGCCTGCTCGTCCTCGCTGAAGACCAGGGCCCGGCGCCTCCTCTGAAAGGGCATGCCCCATTAAAACATCCCCTGGTTCTAATGTCTAGTTACTTAGAGAACGATGATCAGCATAACGTAGCACTGAAAAGGCTGGCGTCGGCGGTTCAACTCCGTCCATGACCACCATTGTTTTCAATAAATTAGCGACAATTGTTAAACTTCAGCCGAAGCACAAATTGCCCTTCAATCGGGTGGAAAGCCTTCCATCAATTTTGCGCTCTGACCCGCTAACCACTTGTATAGATAATGATGTACTTGGAAAAGTTAATGCTGGAGAAGGTCTGACGGTTCATCGGAGGCTAGGCATCGTCCACCCCGACGGGCTTCCCGAACGCCTGTTCGTCCCCGTCGAGCAAGGCGTTTCTCGAGTCGCACTTGCTTAGTGCCCGGACAAGAAAGCAGTGGGGCGCTTAGAATTCAACAAATCTCTTGAATCGTGTCGAATCAGTCGATGTTCCCACGTCATACGTTCAGGTGTACCTAGAAACCGCCGTTTCCTAAGGAGGACGTGATGCAATTTGCATTATTGATCTACGAATCGCCGGAGGCTTTCGCGGCACGGAAAAGTGATGGGTCCGACCAATACACGGGCGCTTGGCGCGCGTACCACAAAGCTCTCGTAGAGTCAGGCGTCTTTGTCGGCGGCGATCCGCTGGAAGGGCCGGAAACGGGAACCACGATAAGAATTAAGGAAGGAAAGCGGGGCGTACAGGACGGTCCATATGCTGACACCAAAGAACAGTTGGGAGGATTCACCATCCTGGAGCTGCCATCGCTTGACGCAGCGCTCGAGTGGGCAGCGCGCTGCCCGGCTGCCTCGTCCGGTGCTGTCGAGGTGCGTCTGCTCGCTCCCCAAACCAAGCGCAGGATCACGGGATGAGCGGAATTGATGAAGAGAGGGTTCATCGGACAATCGAGCGAGTGGCACGCGAGTCTTACGGTCGGCTGGTAGCGTATCTTTCCGTACACACGCGCGACCTTGCGGCAGCCGAAGATGCGATGAGCGAGGCTTTGCTCAAGGCCCTGACTGCCTGGCCGCGAGACGGCGTGCCTCAAAATCCTGAGGCTTGGTTACTCACGACAGCGCGCCATTCCATCATCGATGCTGTGCGTCATCAGCGTGTGGTCTCGGTGAACGAGCCAACTCTTCAACTCCTGCAGGAAAACACCATGGAGACTAACTTCTCGACCGAGTTTCCGGATGAACGTCTCAAATTGCTCTTCGTGTGTGCACACCCAGCAATCGATCCGGCCATGCACACGCCCCTCATGCTGCAAACTGTTTTGGGTCTGGACGCGGCGCGTATTGCCGGGGCCTTTCTTATTTCACCGAAGACGATGGGGCAACGCCTGGTACGCGCCAAGACCAAGATCCGCGATGGTGGCATCCAGTTCGAGATTCCTGAACCGCGTGATTTGCCGGAACGGCTCGATGCCGTGCTTGACGCGATCTACGCGGCCTTTGGCATCGGCTGGGACGACCTGATAGGAGTCGACGGACGGCTCAGGGAGTTGGCCGAGGAAGCCATCTGGCTCGCGCGAGTGCTGCTTCAGCTAATGCCGAACGAGGCAGAGGTTTGCGGCCTTCTCGCTCTCATGCTGCATTGCGAAGCTCGGCGGGCCGCGCGAAGGGGACGCAATGGACGATACGTTCCTCTTTCCGAGCAGGACCCGAAACTGTGGTCGCTTCCTTTGATAGAAGAAGCGGAACGACATCTTGATGAAGCGTCCAAATATGGACGTCCAGGACGTTTTCAACTGGAAGCCGCAATTCAGTCGGTACACGCCGAGCGAGGACGCAGTGGCCGGATTGAGTGGACAGCGATCGTGGGGTTCTACGAACAGCTGAACCGCATATCGCCGACGCTCGGCAGGCAAACGGCATACGCCGCCGCGCTTGCGGAGGCGAATAGAGCGCAACAGGGACTAGCGGTTCTGGATGCAATCGACCAGGAGGCAGTCTCTGCCTATCAACCCTACTGGGCAGTTCGCGCTCATCTCCTCCACCGCCTTGGAAAAGGCGCCGAAGCCCGGCAAGCTTACGACCGAGCGATCGGACTCGCTGAAGATCCCGCAGTAAGAGAGTTTCTGCTTCAAAAGCGGGACTGATTTTTTCTCTGGACCCTGTAGAAATAACCCCACCTCACCCGTCACCACTATAGAAGCGGCTTAGCGATCAAAGCTTCGCCACCTGAGAGGTGAACGATGTGCCCATTCTGTTTCGCAACCCTGGGACTAGTCGTGGCCGGCACGGTCTCTACCGGCGGACTGGCGGCGCTCGCCGTCAAAGTGTCTCGCAAGAAGAACCATGCAACAGAAATCAATCCTAACGCGAAGGAAAGGAGCAGTGAAAATGTCAATACGCACAGTCGATAATCCGAAAGTTGTATCGCGAGATGAATGGTTTGCGGCTCGCAAGAAACTACTAGCCAAAGAGAAGCAACTCACGCGCGAGCGCGACGCGATTGCCGCCGAACGACGCCATCTCCCCTGGGTCAAAGTCGAAAAGAACTATGTGTTCGATTCGCCCAGCGGCAAGAAAACTCTTGCCGACCTCTTCGACGGCAGGAGCCAGCTTATCGTCTATCACTTCATGTTCGGTCCGGAGTGGAAAGAAGGCTGCCCCAGCTGCTCGTTCAACATGGATCACACTGACGGAGCACTGCTGCATCTTGCGCAGCGCGACGTTTCCTTTGCGGCGGTTTCCCGAGCGCCCTTGTCCAAAATTGAGCCGTTCAAGAAACGGATGGGTTGGAAGTTCGCCTGGGTGTCGTCCTACGGAACGGATTTTAACTACGACTACCGTGCTTCCTTCACTCCGGAAGAAATCGCCAAGGGCAAAGTGGAATACAACTTCGATCTCGTGGAGTTCCCCAGTGCGGAAGCGCCTGGAATCAGCGTCTTCTATAAGGACAAGGATGGCAACCTCTTCCACACGTATTCCGCCTACGCTCGCGGGTCCGAAAACACCATCAACACGTACAACTATCTCGACCTTGTTCCCAAAGGCCGCGATGAAGATGGGTTGCCCTTCACGATGTCATGGCTCCGCCATCATGATCGCTATGAGGACGGACGCTTAGAAGATGCGGACCGGCCGTACTGGCCCGCTGCAGCCGTTCAATCTTGATGCTTCGAAATCTCAATCCCGCTTTGGCCTGTCGTCGCCAATGTAACGACAGGCCAACCGCCGGATCGAGTCTAGTACAGCGGTTTTAAGTTTTGAAGGCAAAAGACGACCTAATAAAGGAGAACAGCATGAACATCACAAATAAGACAGTCTTGATCACCGGCGCCAGCCGCGGTATCGGCAGGGCGCTCGTCAATGAAGCGCTCAGACGAGGGGCGAAGAGGGTATATGCGGGAACGCGCGGCGCGCTCGAAAACGCCGACGAACGTGTGACGCCCCTGACGCTGGACGTGACCAGCATTTCGCAGATCCAACGGGCAGTCAATGAGGTCGACACCCTGGATGTCCTTATCAACAATGCCGGCATCGCCATCTACGACGATCTGAGCAATCTCGAAGTGATCGAACAGCATCTGGCGGTCAACTTCCTAGGCTTGTTGAAAGTGACGCACGCGTTCTTGCCGCTGCTGAGACGTTCCAAAGGGGCCGTCGTCAACAACCTGTCGTTGGCGGGACTTGCTGCCTTGCCGGTGATACCTTCCTACTCCATTTCGAAGGCAGCCGCGTTCAACATGACGCAGTCACTGAGGGCGCTGCTGGCCGGCCAAGGCGTAACCGTCCATGCCGTCGTCCTGGGCCCGATCGACACAGATATGAACCGCGGCTTTGAAATACCGAAGGCCTCGCCCGAGTCCGCGGCGCAGGGTATCTTCGATGGCTTGGAAAAAGGCGAAGAGGAAATCTTTCCCGACCCCGCGTCCCAGTCAATCGCGGCGAACTGGCGCACCGGCGTACTCAAGGCGCTCGAACGCCAGTTCGCAGCTTTCGTGCCAGGCAGCGCGGCGAAAGTTGCGTGACGTCCGCAATGTAGCCGACAGAAAGGATAGGAGAATGATTCATGAATAATCACAATTTCACCGCTGTCTTTTCGGTAGAGCAATCACTGTCGCTAGTCCAACCCTCCCACTGGATTGATTCTAAGTCTCTTTAAGAACACGACCGCGGTGAGCGTCGCCAAGCACAAGCGCACAGTCCTGTTCAAAGGTCTCCGAAGTCCGTGAGCGTTTGCTGACAACCAAAAATGAAGTCAAAGTTGATTTCAATAAACCAAGGAAAACAATAAAGAGGGCACAGAACTCATACGGGCCGATGAGGGACCTACTGCCCCAACCAGTACTTATTAAAACCGTCGTAGTCTGACGGCAGGTTCGCCAGGATGGTTCTTCTCAATTCCAACATGTCCACCGAGCCTTGTTTCTGATACAAGATCTTCCCATCCGGAGCAATCAGGACCGTATAAGGCACGGCTGACTCCCAACCAGGATCGAAGGCCGACTGCAACGCGGCCGTATCGTCGGAAGCAAACAGCAGATTTCGACTCGTCGCATGCATCTTCTCAAGCACACGCAATACCGTGTTCTTCTCGTCCGGCATGTTTGCCGCTACCGTCACTAACTCGAGATCGCGCACACTATACATTCGGAACGTGTCCTCGAAATCGGGAAACTCGTGGATGCACGATCCGCACCAGGCTGCCCAAAAACTCACCAGCAAAGTTTTGCCAGTTGGATTCGCTCGTAGCGCCTTCAGGTCGGCAGCCGAGGCCATGTCGAGTTGAACTGGTTGAGATTCGATTTTCCGAAGGGCTTCCAGACGCGAGGCTTGCTTCTCTTTCCACTTGGTCGAGCACCCAAAGACACCAGTGTGCTTCACAGCCACCTCTCGATGTGCGAGCAGTGCTTCAATGGCATCGCGCGCCTCGTGAGTCTTTACCAATTCGAGGCGATAGCTGTTGTCTAAATGGCCTTCATAACGGAGACGGCGATCGCGATCAAAAACAAATACGTGCGGTGTCGCCTGCGGGCCGTAGGCTTCCGTTACCGACTGCCTCTCCCCATCGTAAAGATACGGGTATGTCAGATGCTTGTACTGTGCCCGGATCTTCATCTCGTCGAGACTGTCGCTGATGTCGGAGGAATCCAGTTCATCGATCCTGATTGCCGTCGGATCATTCGGCTGAATCGCAACCACAGCGACGCCGCGGTCCTTGTAATCTGCCGCAAGCTGTGTGATTCGACGCTCGTACATTTGCGCGATTGGACAATGATTGCAGGTGAACACCACGACGAGGACTGCACCGGAAGAGTAGTCCGCGAGCTTATGAGTCGCTCCATCGACGCCCGGAAGTTCGAAGTTGGGCGCTGGGGAGCCGAGTGCGAGGATGGGATGCGGCTCCTGCGCCCACGCAGATAGCGCAAGGACAACAAATGCGACAACCCTCCACATGTTCTTGCTCCTATAGAACCTTATCACCAAGTCGATCCGGCTGTTCACGGATGAAGATTGCTTTTGAAGAACAGGAGTGGGGCCACGGTGTCATGTTGGTAATCGCGCAATCGTATTCGAAATGAACAAACGTCCTTGAATGATTGGTGAAAAATTCGTTTGCACTCATTGAGGGGTTGTGAGTGTAAGCACCTCGTTATCGCCAGGTGACTACAGCGGCACCCAAATAAGGTCATTATGGATGCCTAGTTCGGACTCAGAATAGCAAGCTACTCCGTGCGGAGCGCCTGCATGGGTTCGATCGAAGCTGCGCGCCGGGCAGGGATGAATCCTGCTGCAGTGGCGCAAAGCCCGAGCACTAAGGTCGCGCTGACAAGCGCAAGGGGATCGTAGCCGCGGACTCCATAGAGTTGACTGGCCATCAGATGGCCGGCTAACAGCGCGGCGGGAATGCCCAGGCCGAGGCCGATGAGAATCGGACAGAGCGCGCCGCGCAACACCATGGCCAACACGCTCGATCGTGTAGCCCCCAGCGCCATGCGGACGCCGATCTCGCTGGTGCGGCGGGCGACGAAGTAGGACATCACGCCGTAGAGTCCCACCGAAGCCAGGATGAGCGCCAGGATGCCGAAGAGGCTGGTCAACTGAGCAATCAGGCGCTCTCCATTGAAGTTGCCGGACACCTGCGAATCCAGCGACCGAAGATCCCTCACCGTGAGATTGGGATCGATGCCGGCCAGCGTCCGGCGAATGAGCGCCTCAACGTTCTGCTGTGGCGTGTTGAAGTTGAGAACCATTGCGTTGATGAACATGGATTGCGTCTCGGTCGAAATCATCATCTTCTCCTTGTAGCCGGTGAACTGCTGCGAGAGGGGTCGCAGAAAGACCGCACCCGTGGGATCTTTTGGGTTGTTCATCTTGAAGTCAGCAAAGACACCCACGATCTCAAAACTGCCCGAGTACTGCGGGAAGTCGATGCCGAAGTGCTGGCCCACTGGGTCCTGGTTGGGAAAGAATTTCTTTTGAAAGACATGATTGACCACCACGACCTGCCGTGAGGTGGCCGTGTCCTGGTCGGTGAAGCCGCGGCCGCGCACCATGGGCACGCCGACGGCATCGAGAAAGTGAGTGCTCACTCGGTCCCAGGTCGAGCCACAACGGTCGTTCGGTCCCGGAGCGGGATGGCCCTGCTGGATCACGCACTCACCCCAATTGTCGCCTTCCAGCGGGCTGTAGAGCGCCATGCCCACGCTGGCCACGCCAGGCAGCGCGGAGAAGCGGTGCTCGATCTCGCGGTAGAGCGTGGGCACACGATCGCTGGTGTAACCGGCGCCCTGCGGATCGAAGTGCAGCACGTAGCGGTTGGCAGTGGCGATGCCGAAGTTCTGGTGCTCCAGGTTGCCCAGGGACTTGGACATCAGAATCGCTCCAGCCAGCAGCACCAGCGACAATGCCGCCTGAAAGACGACCAGCGCCTTCTGCGGGAATGAGGAGCGGTCGCGCGTGGAGCGGTTGATGCCTCGCAGGGCCTCGGCCGGTTGTGCGTGCGTCGACATCCACGCCGGCCCAGTGCCGAACAGGATGCCGGTCACCAGCGAGACAAGGAAAGCAAAGCCCAGCACGGGCAGTGACGGACTCGCATCGATGGGCATGTTTCTGGCGTCGGGAAATGCGAGGGTCAGAATCGTATGTGACCCGGCGTATGCAACGCCCAATCCGGCCAGTCCGCCAATGCAACTCAACAGCACGCTCTCGGTGAGAATCTGGCGGATGAGGCGGCGGCGTCCCGCGTCCAGGGCCATGCGGATCGAAACATCGACACGGCGCGACGTGCCGCGCGCCAGCAGCAGGTTGGCGATGTTGGCGCAGGCAATGAGCAGGACGACCGTCGAGAGAGTCATCAACATCGTCAGGCCGTCGCCCGTCTGCTGCTGCAGGCTCTAAATGCCGCCACCGCCGGGCACGATCGTCACATGCTGTTTGGGAATGATGGCCGATCCGCCATTGTCGGTATACACGGGACGCGCGAAGAGCCACTGGCGCAGCGCCATGGAGAGCTTGGTCTGCAAGACACCGATGTTCGTCCCGGAGCGCACTCGTCCCAGCGGATAGATCCAGTGAGAGTGCTCATGATGCAGGATGGAACTTGTTCCACGGACATAGGGCTCAGCCTGCAAAGGCATCCAGAAGTCGGGTGCAGTATCTGTCACGCGATCCCCAAAGAAACCGGCCGGAGCGATGCCGATGACCGTGAAGGCTCGGGCCTGGATGAAGATCGTCGACCCCACGATCGACTGATCGGCGGCAAACTCGGCCTGCCACGCCTTGAAGCTGAGCACCATCGTAGGAGCCGCTGAGGGCGTATCGTCGTTCTCGCCCAGCACGCGTCCCGCATAGGCTCCCAGGCCCAGCGTGGAGAAGTAGTTGCCAGAGACGAACTCTCCGTGCAGCGATGTCGCCACGGCATTTCCGCGGCGCACGGTCAACTGGGGCTGCCCTGCCTGCACCGCGGCCAAACTGCTCAAACTCCGGCGCGGAGTTCTTGAGGTGCTGAAAAAGGTCGTAGGAGAAGATGGAGAAATCGCCGGTGTTTCCGGCGTCGCCTGGAAACCCGCCCTGTACGCAGCAATCGTCGGTGTCGCCGATGCGGTAGAGCCGTGCGGGATCGGCCACCGGCAGCGAGCGCAAAAGGATGCCCTGCACCAGCGTGAAGATGGCCGTGTTGGCGCCGATGCCCAGAGCCAGTGTAATGACCGCCGTGATGGTGAATCCTGGCGCCTTGCGCAGTTGGCTCAAGGCATGGCGCAAGTCCTGAAACAACTTCTCCATGGAAGCCTCCACCCACACGATAGCGTCCTGTCAGCGCTGCACGTTCCGTACGAACTGGTTGGGGTGTCGGCAGACGGTCAATGAGTACCAATTGACGCGATATTTCAACAGTTATCCTTGCGAGACACCGCCAAAACCCATGACCTCCATTGACTTGCCTGTTTCGCCCACGTAAGATTCGCCTCGAATGATCGGCCAAACCATTTCGCACTGTCGTGTTCGAGAATTTCGGCGGCGGCATGGGTGTGGTCTATTAAGGCTGTACACGCTTCCGCGTTATGTGTTTTAGCAGGGGGACTCTATGCGCCGCCGAGAACGTGCGCTGAAGGTTGTGTTGGTCGTGGTGGGCTTGATTTTTTGCGGCTTAGTTTATCCCTTGACGGTGTTTGGGCGGCAAGAGCCTGCGTTGGCGATGATGCTTAGCGTTTATGTCACACTCGGCATTTTCTTGCTGCTGGCAGCCCGTGACCCATCGGCAAATCGCAGCCTCATCGCCTTCGCCGCATGGTCGAGCTTTGCCCACGCCGCGCTCATGGCGGTGCAGGCATTCCGCAATCTGATCGCACGCGGAGAACTGTGGGGCGTGGCTGCGCTTGTCATCATCGGCGTATCCCTGATCGTGTTGTCTCCGGGAAAGACGCCGATCCCGACATCCCCATCCTGAAGCAAGCCAAGGCCGAGTACGAGAAGCTGCGATAGCTGCTCTCTTGTGCCGCGTAACTGCTTAAATAAGGGCCTTACGCTCATCCTATAGTACTTAAGCTCCAAAATCTTTTTCGTTTGCAAAGATTTTTCAGGGCGTCTATGCGGCGACCGCGGTTAGTTGGGCTGTAACAGGCGTGAGCTGGGCAACGGTGGAGCGTAAAGCGCTGAGAACAGCAACGATCGTCTTGCGACCGGTGGAAGTTAGCTGATAGCGGTGCGTGCCTGTGATTTTGATGATCAGAGCGTGAGCCCGCAGCAAGCGAAGTTTGCGGCTAATCCAGGCAGAGTGGCGGCGGGTCTGTTGTTTGTCGTCGGTAGTCTGGGGGAAGAAGATGGCGCGGAGATCGCGATTGCGGAAGCCATGGATAGCGAACTCGCCGTGGTTAATGGCGGACAGTAGTGCCCGGTCATCGGCTAAGGGACGGAGGGCGCGCACCCGACGGCCGCGCCATTGACGTGGTTGTTCCAGCCGCTGGAGCAGTTGGTCGAGGGTGGTGGTGTCGTCGACCGTAGCGAAAGCGTCCAGATACCGTGCTGCGGCTTTGTGGGAGAGCTGGGCTCGGCGGTGTAAGTCGGCAATGCCCGGGCGCAGTCGACGCCAAGCGCGGGGCCCTTTGCGGTCCCCCTCCTTGCGCCGATAAACGCGGAAGTCGTCGGCGTTATGAAAGGTGGCCTCGGCGCGCAGGACGCAGCCTTTGGGAGTATAGGCCTTATGGCATGTTCGTGACGATCCTGCGCGTAACCGCCCCATCAAGGCCGACTGTGAAAGGTCTTGCCGAACTTCTGCTTGAGGGATTAGGCGCGGTAGATGTCAACCCGCGGCACCGAAAACGGGCGAGATGACCAAAGCGCTTCTGGTTCGCCACCCTGCACCTTTTGCGACAGAAAGTTTTTTCGGCTACATCCTTCGGCTCAGCGAGGAGAATGGCTATACGACACCGTGGAGCCTGTTTTTACTCGCCGAGATGGCTCAGCACGAGACTCGAACGACTGGCATCAAGGTTGCAAAGCTCGCGCAAGTGGCCAATCGATCTCAGGCTGAACTAGAGTCCCTCGCCTATCGCTGGGGAACTGACAGTCCACGGTCCTGCCGCTTGCTTGGGCATTTGCTCGGACCCCACCAATTGGTGGTAACCAGGCCCAAGCTGTGTCCCGAATGCGTGGCAGAGAAGGGATTCATCGAGGCGCACTTCGATTTGGCGCTCATGACCGGATGTGCTGTCCACAGGAAATTGCTGATCTCCTGTTGTCCAAGATGCATGAAGCCACTGCGCTGGTTCAGGCCGGGACTGCTGGAATGTCGCTGTGGCGGAAATCTGCTGAGTGCCGAGGTGCCCCCAATCTGCTTGGCCGAGGTTGATCTGCTTAATATCGTCGGGAGGAAAATACTCGGCCTTGCCCCTGCCGCAGAATACGCTTCGGGATTGCCCTCCTCCCATCTACAACGTCTGAATCTCCGATCCCTGCTGTCATTGGTCGCCATCCTTTGGCAAGCGTAGTCTGACAGTCAAGAACGATTCCGAGCGGACGAACCCTCGGCGCGTTGTTTCGGCAGCTGCAGATGTCTTGGCCGATTGGCCCAGTAATTTCTTCCGTCTGCTTCGGGCAATCGCGGAAGGTCTTCCACAGAATTCCTCGAGCGGAGTATCGCGAGGGCAATTCCGTGGAATATACGGCTCACTATTTAAGCAGAAGTGGATCATGCCGACAGAATATGGAGATTTTCTGAGAAGTGCATTCCTGGACTTCATGACGAATCACTGGGCAGGTGGCGTTGTAGATAAGAAGCTGATGAGGCGCCTAAGAACGGGCCAACCCGAGCGGTTCATATCGCAAACAGCATTCGCTCGACGATATGGCATTCACAACATGACCGCGGCCCGTCTTCTGAGGGATCAGGAAGTGCCGTCCCGGAGCTTCCGATGTGGCAACTCCGAACGCAAGGTAATTGACAGCGATGTTGTAAGACTCTCGCGCTCACACCCGGGCAAAATCTGTAGGGCGAGGCAAGCGGCGGCAATGATCGGAATATCAACCGAGTTGCTGAAGAGCTTAAGAGCGAGCGGCGATTTCGAAGTCAATCATTTTCTCAGAACGAAACCAGGCTTTCATGAACTGGACATCGAAGCGTTTGTTCAGAAACTGAAAAGACTGGCACCGTCTGTGAACAATGTCGATGTGCCTTTGCCCAAATGCGTCACGTTCGCAATCGTTGCGTGTGGGCGCTATGCTTCCGTTGCGGTAAAGGCAAATATCGTGCGGGCGATGCTGTCCCGAGAGCTGCCTGTCATCGGCAATGCCGACGGAACGGTTAAAGGACTGCTGCTCAGGCATGAAGAATTCCATCGCCTCGCGAATGATGAACGGGCACGCGCGAGCGGAGACGCCAGGACTCCTGCCGAAGCATCACAGCAGCTACAGTGCGATCCAAGTTCTATCCCAGGATTAGTTGAAATGGAATTGCTCAGGGGCGAGCTGACGCGCAAGGGCTTGCGAATAACGGAAGAGTCGATCGCTGAGTTCAAAAAGCGATATGTTTGTCTTGCATCAATTGCAAAGACAATCGGCACGAGCTCGCGCGCTCTAATCGGCTTCTGCAAGAACTACGAGATCCCGATCGTAGTAGCAGGAAGGCAGTGGCAGAAGGCGAAACAAGGCTTCGTCTTCAGGCAGGAGATGCGAAAGCTTCTTGGCTTTCGATCGAATAGAACACAGGGGCTGCGACCACGTTGGGAGAGTGCCGCGTGAGATGAGAGGCGCTATCTCAAAGCTGTGTGCTGGAAGTTGCTGGCCGCCAAGTGTCGATCTTTTTCAGGGCATCGCTCAGGCTACTAAATCAGGCACTTTTGCAACGGGTACTTTGTCGTTTGACTTTCACACATGCGGTTAATAGGTTCCGTGCGCCGTTGCGACTAGACATTCTTTTGAAGAAACAGAGAAGCGATTATGAAGACCTTGAACCAGAAAATCAGAGGAATGCTTGCAGCGCGCCAGAAAAATATCGAGGATCGTGCGGCCCAACTCATTGCCGAGGAGCTCTCGATCCGCAAACTGCGCCGTGCATTGCCGAAGTCAGTACGGAGGACTCGCCGCGCTCAAACTCCGTGAAACGGCGGACAAGTGTTTGGAGGCTGGCAGATCAGGATAAAAAGCTCGTATATCGCCCTCCATGCACGAGGAGTTTATCCAGGTTAATGAGACCGAGATGAAGGTTTGAGTTGTGAGACCGCGGGCAAGGAGGCGCGTCATGAACAGCGACAGCCGCTGAGCTCTGCACGACGAAACATCTACAAAGAAAGACTTGTTGTGGCATGGTTTCTGACGGCGACTCGCCGCGTCGCTTCGTTGGATGAGCTACCGCGGCGAGTCGGTCTCCTAGGGTTCGGTACTTGGCATGACCAATTCGTTTGCCTTCTAGCCAGCGTGTAGTTCGGTCGTTTTGCCAACGAGCACCGCTACCCGTTCCTGGTACAGCGTACGACCATCAGAATCGCGCAACTCAATGTCGTGGTTACCGGGTCGAACCGCGAATTT
>WNFD01005600.1_pt1 | contig 12556 bp, 22 predicted proteins | sample 5400491 | NCBI WGS metagenome assembly WNFD01 (sample SAMN13153343, study PRJNA577476) | soil metagenome | isolation source: 120 cm saprolite under Douglas fir tree site 2 hole 2 replicate 2 | place: USA:California | collected 2015-04-18 | reverse complement strand
GCCTTGTCGGCGCCGGGCACGGCGATGTGCGCCAGGATCCGGAACACGAGGAAGAGTCCAAGCGTGAAGAGGATCTTACGGCGCAGCTCGGGAATCCGGAGCGCGTTACCGATCGCTTCTAACATGGCCTAACTCTTCTTTTTACCCTTATCGGGTTTTGGGGAATCCTCCGAACCGGACGCGCGGGTCGCCTGGCCTTTCCCGCCTTTCTCGCCTCTCTCGCGTTTCTCGCCTTTCTCAGGTCTTTCGCCTTGCTCGGCGTTCTCGCCCTGCTCGACCGTTTCGGCCTTACTGCTTTGCTCGGCCTTCGCCTTCGCCTTCTTTTGGGCCTTGGGCGCGGCGTCGTCTTCCGCGTCCGCCGCCTTCTCGACCGGCTCGGGCTTGACCGGCTTGGGCTGGTTCTTCGCGCGCTTCGTCTTCGGCCGGATCGGCGGCGGGACCTCGATCACGGCGGCCGTCCCGCCGGCGGCCTCGATCTTCCGACGCGCTTGCGCCGAGAACTGGTGGGCGTGGATGGTCAGCTTGCGCCGCAGGTCTCCGGTCCCCAGCACCTTGATGCCGGCCCCGACGTCCTTGATGATGCCGGCCTCCAGCAGGGTCTCCGGTCGAATCTCGGCACCCTCCTCGAAGCGGTTCAGCCGGGTCAGGTTGAGCACCGCGAACCGCTTCTTCCAGCGGTTGTGAAAGCCGCGCAGCTTGGGAGTCCGCATGGTCAGCCGCGTCTGGCCGCCCTCGAACGTCTTCGGCAGATTCACCGAGGTGCGGGCGCGCTGCCCCTTCTGGCCCCGAGTCGCGGTCTTGCCGTGGCCCGATCCCGGACCGCGGCCGACCCGCTTGCGGGAGTGGTGCGATCCGGGCGATGGCTGCAGCTCGTGCAGCTTCATGCCGTCTCCTCGACCCTGACCAGGTGCCGGACCTTGTGCACCATGCCGCGCAACTGCGGGCTGTCTTCGTGCTCGACCGTCTGGTTCAGCCGGCGGAAGCCGAGCGCCTGCACGGTCCGCTCCTGATCGGGCTTCTGCCCGATCACGCTGCGCACGTACGTGATCTTCAAGCGCGCCACGTCAGCCGACCGGCTCCTCCACCGGAGCTTCGGCGACGGCCGCCGCGGCCACCGGCTCTGGCTTCCTGCCGCGCCGGCTGAGACGCTCCATCTCCTCGGCGGGTTTGCCGCGCGCCTGGGCGACGCTATCGGCCGTCTGCAGCGCCTGCAGCGCGGCGATCGTGGCACGGACGGTATTGACCGGATTGTTCGTGCCGAGTGATTTCGTGATCATGTCCTTGATCCCGGATAGCTCGACGACGGCGCGCATAGCGCCGCCCGAGCGGATGCCGGTCCCTGGCGCCGCCGGCTTGAGCAGCACCTTGGCGGCTCCCTTCTTCAAGCGAATCTCGTGGGGAATGGTGGTGCCGACCATCGGCACGGTGATGAGGTGCTTCTTCGCCGACTCAACCGCCTTGCGAATGGCCTCGGGCACCTCGCCGGCCTTCCCGAGCCCGGCGCCGACGCGACCGTTCTGGTCGCCGACCACCACGAGCGCGCTGAACGAGAAGCGACGGCCGCCCTTGACGACCTTCGCCACCCGATTCAAATGGACGACTTTCTCGGTGAATTCCGACTGGCCTCTTCCGTACTGGTAACTCATGCGCTCCTTCTAGAACTTCAATCCGGCGCTGCGCGCGGCCTCGGCCAGCGCTTTGATCCGACCGTGATAAGGAAACCCGCCGCGATCGAAGACGACCGTCTCGATGCCCGCCGTCCGGGCGCGCTGCGCGATGGACTTGCCCACGGCGGCCGCGCCTTCCGCCCCCGAGGGCGACTTTAGGCTCTTGCGAAGATCGGCGTCGGTCGTGGAGGCGGCGGCCAGCGTCCGTCCCGAGGTGTCATCGATCAGCTGGGCGTAGACGTGGTGGAGGCTGCGGAAGATGGCCAGCCGCGGGCGCGTGGGCCCGCCCTCGAGGTGGGTCCGCAGCCGAACATGCCGGCGGATGCGCGTGCGCTGGCGATCGGCTTGCTTGTGCATTACTTCGCCGCTCCGGCGCCAGCCGTCTTGCCGGTCTTGCCCGCCTTGCGACGGATTCGCTCGCCGCGGTAGAGAATGCCCTTGCCCTTGTAGGGTTCGGGCGGACGGATCTTGCGCACTTCGGCCGCGACCTGGCCAACGTCTTCCTTGCTGGCGCCCTTGATGTTGATCCGGGTCGGCTCGGGGACGTCGATCGTGATGCCCTTGGGCACCGCGTAGCGGACCGTGTGCGAGAACCCCACATTCAGGACCAGCGCCTCGCCCTGGCGGGTGGCGCGATAACCCACGCCGACCAGCTCGAGCTGCTTCTCGTATCCCTTGCTGACGCCCTCGATCATGTTCCAGACGAGCGTCCGGGTCAGCCCGTGCAACGACCGGTGCAGCTTCGATTCGCTCGGCCGCTCGACGACGACGGTGCCGTCCTTCACGGTGACCTTCATCGACGGATTCAGCTCGCGGCTGAGCTCCGCCGTCCCGCTCTTGACCACCACGGTGTGATCGGTGAGGGTCACCGTCACGCCACTGGGAATCTTGACCGGGAGCTTTCCAATCCTACTCATGGGTCACCAAACGTAGCACACGACCTCGCCGCCGAGGCCGGCCTTGGTTGCCTTCTGTCCCGACATGACGCCGTGTGAGGTCGAGAGGATGACGATGCCGAGGCCGCCGAGCACGCGCGGGATCTCCGTCTTGCGCGCGTAAACGCGCAGGCCCGGCTTGCTGATCCGCCGGAGGCCGGCGAGCGACTTCCCGCGCGGCGTCTTCGGCTTGAACGTGATGTCGAGCTTCTGACCCTGCTCCGCGGCGGCGACGTCGTAGGAGGCGATATAACCCTCTTCCTTGAGGACGCGCGCGATCTCCACGCCAACGCGCGAGGCCGGTATGGCGACGCGCGAGTGCCCGGCGGTATTGGCGTTACGGATCCGGGTCAGCATGTCGGCGATGCTATCGGTGCTCATCAGTCCCTTGACTCCCTCCTCACCACGACGACTTCTTCACGCCCGGGACCTGTCCCTGCGACGAGAGCGTGCGGAAGCAGATGCGGCAGATGCCGAACTTCCGCATGTAGGCGCGCGGCCGCCCGCACAGGTTGCAGCGGTTGTGCTGCGAGACCGCGTGCTTGTGCTTACGGAGTCCGCGATTGATGGTCGACTTCTTAGCCACTCAGTCTCAACCTCACTTCTTCCAGGGGAACCCGAGCTCGGCCAGCAGCGCGCGCGCCTCGTCGTCGGTGCGCGCGGTGGTGACGAAGGTGATCTCGAGACCCCGCAATTTATCGATCTTGTCGTACTCGATCTCCGGAAAGACCAGCTGCTCGCGCAGCCCCAGCGTGTAGTTGCCATGCCCGTCGAAGCCGGTCGGCGAGAGACCGCGGAAGTCGCGAATCCGGGGCAAGCCGACCGAGAGCAGCTTGTCGACGAACTGGTACATCCGCGCGCCGCGCAGCGTCACCTTGATGCCGATCGGCAGGCCGGCACGCAGCTTGAAGTTCGCGATCGCTTTGCGCGATTTCAGCACCACCGGCTGCTGGCCCGTGATCTTCTTCAGATCGGCGGTCGCGGCGTCCAGCGCCTTCGGGTTGGAGATCGACTCCCCGATGCCGATGTTCGCCACCACCTTGACCAGGCGCGGCACTTGCATGGCGTTGGCGTAGGTGAAGCGTTGGATCAGCGTCGGAACGATCTTGTCCTGGTAGCGCCGCTTCAACCGGAGCTCCGTCCCAGCCGGGCTGGAAACGACGCTCGCACCCTTCGGGCTGGGAGCGACTTTCGCGACTTTCGCGCCTTTCGCGCCTTTCGAGCTCGCGGCGACGTTCATACCTTGTTCCTCACGCGCTCGTAGATCTCCCCGCAGTTCACGCAGACGATCGCTTTGGTCCCGTTGGGCAGCAGCGTCTTGCGGATTCGCGTCGGTTTGTCGCACTTGTTGCAGACGAGCATCACGTTGGAGTAGTCGAGCGGCGACTCGAAGTCGACGATGCCGCCCTGGCGGACCGTCGTCGAGCCCTTTTGCTGGCCGGCGCGCGTGTGGCGCTTCAGGATGTTGACGCCCTTGACGACGATCTTGCCCGATTGCGGCACGGTGCGCACGACCACGCCACGCTTGCCACGATCCTTGCCGGACATGACCTGCACCGTGTCGTCCTTATGAATGTCGAGATGAAGCCGGGACATTGCCTATAGGACCTCCGGGGCCAGTGAAACGATTTTCATGAAGTTCTTGTCGCGAAGTTCGCGCGCCACCGGGCCGAAGATGCGGGTGCCGCGCGGGTTGTTCTGCGGGCCGAGGATGACGGCGGCGTTCTCGTCGAAGCGGATCGTGGAGCCATCCTGCCGCCGGAACTCGCGCGAGGTCCGCACGACGACCGCCTTGACGACCTCGCTCTTCTTCACCTGGCCGCCGGGCGTGGCCACCGTGACGGCGGCCGTGATGACGTCGCCGATGGAGGCGTACTTGCGGTAATGCCCGCCCATCACCCGGATCAACAGGATCTCACGCGCACCCGTGTTGTCCGCCACCTTCAACCGCGACTCTTGCTGAACCATGACTACAGCTATTTCGCCTTCTCCACGATGGCCACGACGCGCCAACGCTTGTCGTGCGAGAGCGGTCGGGTCTCCATGATGCGGACCCGGTCGCCGACCTTGCACTGGTTCTGCTCGTCATGCGCCTTGAATTTGGTGGCCTGCTGGATGTGCTTCTTGTACTTCGGGTGCTCCTTGAGGGTCTGCACCCGGACGATGACGGTCTTGTCCATCTTGTCGCTGATGACGGTGCCGGTGCGCGTCTTGCGCATGGCGCGCTCCGTCGCTGTCCCTTGATCGGTCATGCGCTCTCCTTGGTGGCGGCCGCCCTCCCACGCCGCGGCTTCGGGGACGCCGGCTCGGGCGTGGTCGCGGGCTCGCCGGTGCGTTCCTTCAGGAAAATCTCGGTCATGATCTGCGCCAGGTCGTGGCGCACGTGCCGGATCTGGCGGTGGTTTTGCAACTGGCCGGTCGCCATCTGGAAGCGCAGGTTGAACAGCTCCTGCCGGGAGTCCTTGAGCTTCTTGCGCAGATCAGGCATGGAGAGGGCCTGAAGGTCCTTCATCTTCATTTCTTCCCACCACCCTTGGCCGGCTTGGCCGGGGCCGCGGCTTTCGGTGCGGCGGCCGCCTTCGGGGCGGCGCCCGGCGCGGCTTTCGGGGCAGCCCCCGGTGCGGGTTTCACCGACGGCGCGGCACCAGGAGCCGCCTTGGGGCCACGCGCCGGAGCCGCAGCGGCAGCAGCGGGAGCAGCGGCCGCGCCGGCGATGCCCTCGACGCCCTCACCCGGCTTCAGCTCCGCCGGTCCCTTGATCTTCACGTCGGCGGCGGCTTTGACGCCCGACTTGATGCCCAGCGTGCGGGTCTTCATCGGCAGCTTGTAGGCGGCCAGCTGGAAGGCGCGCTTCGCCATCTCGGGGGTGACGCCGCCCATCTCGAAGAGGACGCGTCCGGGCTTGATCACGACCACCCATCCCTCGGGCGCACCCTTGCCGCTGCCCATGCGGGTCTCGGCCGGCTTCTTGGTGACCGACTTGTCGGGGAAGACACGGATGAACACCTGGCCGCCGCGGCGCACGAAGCGCGTCATCACGCGGCGAGCCGCCTCGATCTGGCGGTTCGTCATCCAGGCCGCTTCGGAGGCCTGCAGGCCGAACTCACCGAATGCCAGGTCGGCACCCTGGGTGGCCACGCCGGTGCGGCGACCCCGGTGCAGCTTGCGATGCTTGACGCGAGCGGGCAGCAACATCCGTTATTCCTTCTTCTTTGTCGCGCGGGCGCGCGGGGCTTTTGGTGCGTCCGGTTTGTCGGCGGTCGCGGCGCGAGCGCGGGTGGTCCGTTTCGGTGCGGCTTTCTCACCGGCCTCGGCCGTCGACGCCTCCGTCGTGGTCGCCTTCGTCGCGCGGGTGGCACGCTTCGGCTTGGCGGCGGGCACATCGGCCGTCACCGGCGCCGGGGCGGCGGGCGCAGCCTCGGGAGCGGCAGCCGGCACCGCCGCCTGCACGAGCACGGCCAACGGGCCGGGCGCCTCACCGATCGCGACCGCCACCGGGACGCCGCTCTCCACCGGCTCTTCGACCGCGGTCGGCGGCTTCACCGCCGCCTCCGTCGGGAAGTTGCCGGTATAGACCCAGGCCGACACGCCGATGCGGCCGAAGGTCGTCTTGGCCTCGGTCTGGCCGAAGTCGATGTCGGCCTTCAGCGTGTGCAGCGGCACGCGCCCCTCGCGGTTCCACTCGACGCGCGCCATCTCCGAGCCGCCGAGGCGGCCCTTGACGCGGATCTTCACGCCCTGGGCGCCGGCCCGCATCGTCTTCATCAGGGACTGCTTGATGGCACGGCGGAAGGCGATTCGCTTCTCCAGCTGGGCGGCTACGTTCTCGGCCACCAGCTGGGCAGCGAGCTCGGGCTTCTTGATCTCCTGGATCGTGACCCGGACACGCTTGCCGGTGATCTTCTCCAGCTCATCGCGCAGCTGGTCGACGCTGGTCCCGCCCTTGCCGATCACGATGCCGGGCTTGGCCGTGTGCAGCGTGATGGTCAACGCCGAGGAGGAGCGCTCCGTCTCGATCCGGGCCAGGCCGGCGTTCTTCAGGCGGATCATCAGCATCCGCCGCAAGCGGACGTCCTCGAGGAGAAGCGGCTTGTACTCCTTGTCCGCAGCGAACCACTTGGCCTCCCAGTTACGGTAGACGCCCAGCCGGAAGCCATTCGGGTGAACCTTGTGCCCCATCTACTTGCTCTTTTTCTCCTTGGTGTCCTTCTTACCGTCGTCCTTCTTTATGGCTTGCGTCTTTTTGGCCTCAGTCTTCTTACCCTCGGCCGGCGCCTTTGACGCGGGCGCCTTGCTCTCGGCCTTCGCCTTCTTTGGCCTGGCCGGAGCGATCAGCTCGTCCGACTCGGTGGTGGCGGGCGCGACCTGGGCGGCGGCGCGCGCGGCGGCGGACGCGGCCGGTGTCGGCGCCGGACGGCCCGTCGGTTGCGGCGCCCGCGGCAGGGCGGCGCGGCGCTTCACCACACCCGGGCGGTCTTCGACGATGGCCGTGATATGGCTGGTGCGCTTGAAAATGCTGAAGAGGCGGCCCATGGCGCGGGGCTGGCCGCGCTTCAGCATCGGGCCCGGCTCGACCCGGATGTCCTTGATCACCAGGTCGTCCTTGACCAGGTTGAAGTTGTTCTCGGCATTTGCCTGGGCGGAGCGGATCACCTTGGCCAGGTCACGCGCGGCGGCCTTGGGCATGAAGGAGCAGGCGACCAGCGCCTCGCTCACCGGCAGGTTGCGCAGCGTCCGCGCGACGAGGCGCACTTTCCGCGGTGATGTCCTGACCCACTTGGCCTTTGCTTGTACTTCCATGGTTACTTGAGAGCGGTGGTCTTCTCCGTGTGATGCCCGTGGGCGCGGAAGCGCCGGGTGGGCGCGAACTCGCCCAACAGGTGCCCGACCATGTTCTCGGTGATGAAGATCGGCACGTGCTTCTTCCCGTCGTGAATCGCGAGCGTATGCCCCACCATCTCGGGGAAGACGCTCGAGTCTCGCGACCAGGTCTTGATCACCTTCTTCTCCTTCTGGAGATTCATCGCCGTCACCTTCTTCATGAGCGACGGATGAACGAACGGTCCTTTCTTGGTTGAACGTGACATGTTTTAGCCCTTACTCTTCCGCTTGGGTGGACGGCGACGAACGAGCATGTTCTTGGTCTTCTTGTTGCGACGGGTGCGATAGCCGAGCGCCGGCTTGCCCCAGGGGGTCTTCGGGTGGCCGCCGGGGCCCGAACGCCCCTCACCACCGCCGTGCGGATGGTCGAAGGGGTTCATCGTGACGCCGCGGACGGCGGGGCGCTTGCCACGCCAGCGGCTCTTGCCGGCTTTGCCGACGTTCTCGTTCTCGTGCTCGACGTTGCCGATCTGGCCGATCGTCGCGTAGCAGACGACCGCGACGCGCCGCACCTCGCCCGATGGCATGCGGATCTGCGCGTAGTCTCCCTCGCGGGCCAGGAGCTGGGCCGACATGCCCGCCGAGCGGACGACCTGGCCGCCCTTGCCGCGGCTGAGCTCGATGTTGTGCACGGTGCTGCCCAGCGGAATGCTGCCGAGCGGCAGCGCGTTGCCCGGTTTGATGTCGGCCTCGGGTCCGCTGATCACCTTGTCCCCGACCGTCAGACCCACGGGGGCCAGGATGTAGCGCTTCTCGCCGTCGGCGTAGGTCAGCAGCGCGATCCGAGCACTCCGGTTGGGGTCGTACTCGACCGTGCTGACGGTCGCCGGGATGTTGAGCTTGTCGCGCTTGAAGTCGATGACCCGGTAGAGCTTGCGATGGCCGCCGCCCTGGTGGCGGACGGTGATCTTCCCCTGCGCGTTGCGGCCGGCATCGGTCTTGAGTGAGACCAGCAGGCGCTTCTCGGGCTTCTTTTTCGTGGTGATGTCGTCAAAGGCGCTCACCGACATGAAGCGGCGGCCGGGCGAGGTGGGGCGGTACTTCTTTATCGGCATAGGTCAGACGCCCTGGAACATGCTTTCGATCTTCTGCCCCTCGGCCAGCGTGACGACGGCCTTCTTCCAGTTCGACTGAAAGCCGTGGGTCTTGCCACGACGGCGTTCCTTGCCGCGGACGTGCATCGTGTTGACGCTGACGACCTCGACCTTGAAGGCCTCCGTGATCGCCAGCGCGATCTCGGTCTTCGTCGCCCGTGGGTGAACCCGGAAGAGGTATTTTCCGGTGGCCATCGCGGCGTAGCTCTTCTCACTGATCAGCGGACGCTGGATCACCTCGACCGCCGCTCTCATGACAGCCACTCCTCGACCTGGGTCAACGCCGAGCGGGTGAAGACGATGGTGTCGGCGGTCAGCACGTCGGCGGGATTGAGGTTGGTTGCCAGGATCGTCTTGACGCCCGCGAGGTTGCGGGTCGACTTCTCCAGCATCAGGTCGTGCTCCGGAATCACGAAGAGCGTCCGGGCGCCGGCGCCCATCTCGTCGAAGAGGGCGGCGAGGATGCTCGTCTTGGGCGCCTCCAGCGCGATCTCCTCGACGATGCGCACCGCGCCTTCCTGTGACTTCACCGAAAGGGCGGACCGAAGGGCCAGCCGGCGCTGCTTGCGGGGCATCTTCTGCTCGTACGTGCGCGGGTGCGGACCGAAGACGATACCGCCGTGGCGCCACTGGGGCGCCCGGGTGCTGCCCTGGCGCGCGCGGCCGGTGCCTTTCTGTTTCCAGGGCTTCTTCCCACCGCCCGACACGTCGCCGCGGGTCTTCGTCTGGTGCGTGCCCTGGCGATCGTTCGCCAGCTGACGCCGCACCGCCTGGTGCAGCACGGCCTCGTTCACCGGGGCGTTGAAGACCGCCTCCGGCAACTCGATGGTGCCGCTCTGCTTGCCGTCGCGGTCATAGACCGTGGCGGATGACTTCTCGGCCGCCGCCATTACTTCTTCCCCTTGGGCTGCCGCGTCGAGTCCCGAACCAGCACGACACTGTTCTTGTGGCCGGGGACGTCGCCGTTGACCAGGATCAGGTTGCGGTCGAGGTCCACCCGTACCACTTTCAGGTGGAGCGTGGTTCGTTGCGAATTGCCCAGCTGACCCGCCATGCGCATTCCCTTGTAGACGCGCGAGGGCGTCGAGGAGGAGCCGATCGAGCCGGGCTGCTTGATGTTGTGCGAGCCGTGGGTCACGGGACCGCGGCCGAAGTGATGGCGCTTGTGCTGGCCGGAAAACCCCTTGCCTTTCGTGATACCGGTGACGTCGACCAACTCGCCGGCCGAAAAGAGATCGGCCTTGAGCGCCTGCCCGACTTCATAGGCGGGGGCATCGGGCTTGAGGCGAACCTCGCGCACGTGGCGATGGGCGGCAACCCCGGCTTTCTTGAAGTGCCCGGCGGTCGGCTTGGTGAGCCTCTTCTCTTTGACGTCACCGAAACCGAGCTGGACCGCGCCATAGCCATCCTTCTGCAGGGCCCGTAGCGCGATCACGACGCAGGGCCCGGCCTCGAGCACGGTGACCGGCAGGAGCTCACCCTTCTCGGTGAACACCTGCGTCATCCCGATCTTCTTGGCCAGCAGCCCTTTCGTCGCCATCGCTAGAGCTTGATCTCGATATTGACGCCGGACGGCAGGTTGAGCCGCATCAGGGCGTCCACGACTTTCGGGTTCGGGTCGAGGATGTCGATGATCCGCTTGTGCGTCCGCATCTCGAACTGCTCGCGCGAGTCCTTGTCGATGAACGGCGACCGAATCACCGTCCACTTGTTGACCTCGGTGGGCAGCGGGATGGGTCCGGCTGTCGACGCGTTCGTTCGGCGCGCGGTATCCACGATCTTGTCCGCGGCCTGGTCGAGGACGCGGTGATCGTAGGCCTTCAGCCGGATGCGGATCTTTTGGGCCACGACGTTACTTGATCACCTTGGTTGCCACGCCCGAGCCGACCGTGCGGCCGCCCTCGCGGATGGCGAAGCGCATTTGTTCTTCGACGGCAATCGGGGTGATGAGCTTGATCTTCATGGCGATGTTGTCGCCCGGCATCACCATCTCGGTGCCCTCGGGCAGCTCGATCTCACCGGTCACGTCCGTGGTCCGCACGTAGAACTGCGGACGGTATCCCTTGAAGAACGGCGTGTGCCGGCCGCCCTCCTCCTTGGTCAGGACGTAGACCTGCGATTCGAACTCGGTGTGCGGCTTGATCGAGCCGGGCTTGGCCAGCACCTGGCCGCGCTCGACCTCCTCGCGCTTGATGCCACGCAGCAGGCAGCCGACGTTGTCGCCGGCCTGGCCGGAATCGAGCAGCTTGTGGAACATCTCGACGCCGGTCACCACCGTCTTGCGGGTGTCGTTGATGCCGACCATCTCGACTTCCTCGTTCACCTTGACCTGGCCGCGCTCGATGCGGCCGGTGACCACCGTGCCACGACCTTCGATCGAGAAGACGTCCTCGATCGGCATCATGAACGGCTTGTCGAGGGCGCGCTCGGGGACGGGGATGTAGGTGTCGACGGCGTCCATCAGCTTCAAGATCGAGTCTTCCCACTGGGGGTCGCCCTCGAGCGCCTTGAGCGCCGAGACCTTGACGACCGGGATGTCTTCGCCCGGGAACTCGTACTTCGAGAGCAGTTCGCGGACCTCGAGCTCGACCAGCTCCAGGATCTCTGGATCGTCGACGGCGTCGACCTTGTTGAGGGCGACGACGATCCGCGGCACGCCGACCTGGCGCGCCAGCAGGATGTGCTCGCGGGTCTGCGGCATCGGCCCATCGGTCGCGGCCACGACCAGGATCGCGCCGTCCATCTGCGCGGCGCCGGTGATCATGTTCTTGATGTAGTCCGCGTGGCCCGGGCAGTCGACGTGCGCGTAGTGCCGCTTCTCGGTTTCGTATTCGACATGGGCGGTCGCGATCGTGATGCCGCGAGCCTTCTCCTCAGGAGCATTGTCGATCGAATCGAAGGAGCGGAATTCAGCGAATCCCTTCTTTGACAAAACCTTCGTGATGGCCGCGGTCAGCGTGGTCTTGCCATGATCGATGTGACCGATGGTTCCCACGTTCACGTGCGGCTTGGTGCGCTCGTACTTCTTCTTCGCCATTGTTACTCCTTCTCGGAATCCTCCTTAGGCTCTTGACTTCGCAACGATCTCTTCGGCGATCGACTTCGGGACTTCTTGATAGTGATGAAATTCCATGCTGTAGACGGCGCGACCCTGGGTCTTCGACCGCAGGTCGGTCGCGTAACCGAACATGTTGCCCAGCGGCACATAGGCGCGCACCACCTGCATGGTGGCCCGGCCTTCCATCCCGAGGATCTGGCCACGCCGCGAGGACAGGTCGCCGAGGATCTCGCCCATGAACTCCTCGGGCATGACGACCTCCACCTTCATGATCGGCTCGAGCAGCGTCGGCTGGCCCTTCTGCATGCCGTCCTTGGCCGCCATCGAACCGGCGATGGTGAAGGCCATCTCGTTGGAGTCGACCTCGTGGTAGGAGCCGTCGACCAGCGTCGCCTTGACGTCGACCACCGGGAAGCCCGCCAGCACGCCGCTGTTGAGCGCCTCGATGATGCCCTTCTCGACCGCGGAGTGGTACTCCTTCGGGATCGAGCCGCCGACGACCTTGTTGATGAACTCGAAGCCTTTGCCCGCCTCGTTCGGCTCGATGTTGATCTCGGCGTGGCCGTATTGGCCGCGACCGCCCGACTGCCGGATGAACCGGCCCACCCCGTGCGCCTTGCGCTTGATCGTCTCGCGGTAGGCAACTTGCGGCTTGCCCACGTTGGCGTCGACCGCAAATTCGCGCAGCATCCGGTCGACGATGATCTCGAGATGGAGTTCGCCCATCCCGGAGATGATCGTCTGCGCCGTCTCCTCATCGGTCCGGACCTTGAAGGTCGGGTCCTCCTCGGCCAGCTTGGCAAGCGCCTGACCCATCTTCTCCTGGTCCACCTTGGTGCGCGGCTCGATCGCCACGCTGATGACCGGGTCCGGGAAGACGATCGATTCCAGCAGGATCGGGTTGTCCTCGTCGGCGAGGGT
>WNFD01005598.1_pt1 | contig 12559 bp, 10 predicted proteins | sample 5400491 | NCBI WGS metagenome assembly WNFD01 (sample SAMN13153343, study PRJNA577476) | soil metagenome | isolation source: 120 cm saprolite under Douglas fir tree site 2 hole 2 replicate 2 | place: USA:California | collected 2015-04-18 | reverse complement strand
AGGACCGTCATCACGTAGACAAACCGCTCGAACGGTTCGAGTCCAAGAACTGCGGCTACCTCCACCGGCAGCTCGGCCGATAGCGTTTGGCCATTGCCGTTGGCTGAAGGAGAGCGCGACCGACCATTCCCCTCAACCGGCCGCGGGTTGATTACCCTCACGGCATTTTGGATGATGGCCCGCCGAGCCCAGGAGCGCGCCCATTCCTTGAAAACCGGACTGCCATCCACTGCGTCTTCCAGGCCAGAGACAAAGCACTGCTCAGCCTTCTCCCGATCCGCGGTTAGCAGGAACGAGAGCAGGTAGAGGCCGTTCATGTCTTCGTGAAAGATTTGGCCGAAATCCGCCTTGCTTGCGTACGGCGTGGGTCTCGCGATTTGCTTTGCTTCCGGCATGGTCACCTCCGTCTTACACTGGTTCGTCGTTTGACCTTCGTGGGAATCGACAGCCATAACTTCCTTTTTATGTTTTTAGCGTCTGGGTCTCTTTCGAATCGCGCGGCTCGCATCGGCATCTTCGGGCAAGCCGCTTTAGCACGTGTCGAGTAAGAATGCCTGCGCAGGAAAACTTAGCGCCCTGCTGCATCAGATGGAAAATAGCGTCCTCACCCTCGCGGCTGATGACGGTCAGGCTGTTCAAGTCGATCACCAACTTGCGTCCGCCTAAGTCGCGGCTCGCATTTTTCCAGGTGGTGCGAAGCTCATCGACCCAAGGCTCGCTCAGCTTTCCTTCCACCACTAGTCTGCGTTGAGCTGGGGTATCGACGATGGAAATCTTGAACATGTTGAACCTTGAACGAACTAGGTAAGCGCAACTCGCCTGCCAAAGTCACCGGCCCGCAAAATGCTGAAATCACTGATGGGAGCAAAATCGTCGGAGCGTTCTGTCAAAAAATGTCAAAATCAAATTTGACACTTGTCAAGGCCAAACAAAACGAAGGGACCTCCCGATAGAGGCGAAGGCAAGCGATGTAGCGGGAACCGAAGCTACTCGGGCAACTGATCAGTACGATGGCTGAGATAGGGCAACAGGCTGGCGAAGCCATCTACTCATTCGTGGTTTGCCCGATTTACGCTGCCCGGTCCAAGCGCCTGGAATTATGCTCAATCGAAACTGGAGCGGCGCTGATTCTCTCCTGTCTTTCCATGAATCGAATTTCGGTGAATCGAATACGAGGCCTTATTGCCTCTCTCAGAAGAGCGCGAAGAAATACCAGCATGAAGAGAACTGCGGCGCTGCAAACGATCGCCAATGCAATTGATCCGATCACACTAGGATTAGAGCAAGGCAAGGGCCAAGATCGGAGGAAGGTACAACTCACAGAATTCAATGAGATGTAGGGCTGTAAACGTGTCTCACCCTTGCTGAGGGCAAGATAGTATCGTACGGGGTTTCGACAATTGTCGAACCTTATGACACTCTTCGCGGGTCGACGCCCAGCTTCTTCATGCGCGCGATCAGGGTCGTGCGTTTGAGGCCCATGCGGGCCGCGGCCCCATCCGGTCCTGCTACGCGCCCGTTGGTGATTTTCAAAATGCGGACCATCTCATCGCGCTCATTCGCTTCGCGCGTCCCAGCCACCGGAGTAGTCCTGCCGTTATTGCTTAGTTCGGCGATGGGAGCTTGCAGCGCCGTGCCGTGGGTAAGGATCACCGAACGCTCGATGAAGTTTTCCAGCTCACGAATATTTCCTGGCCAATGCCAACTTGAGAGCTTCCTCATGGCCGCGGCGGGAATCGATTCGATCTCCTTGTTCATGAGGCGTCCGTACTTCTGCGTGAAGTAGCGGACCAGCAGCGGGATATCCTCCGGGCGTTCGCGCAGTGGTGGGATGCGGATCGGAAACACGTTCAGGCGGTAGTACAAGTCGCTGCGGAACTCGCGATTCTCCATCATTTGCTCGAGGTCGCGATTGGTGGCCGCCACCAGTCGCACATCTACCTTCTTGGTTCGGTTGCTGCCCAGTCTTTCAAACTCGCGTTCCTGCAAAGCTCGCAGCAATTTGGGCTGGATCTCGATGGGAATATCCCCGACCTCATCCAGGAACAGTGATCCCTGATCGGCCAGTTCGAGGCGGCCAATCTTCTGCGCAATCGCGCCGGTGAAGGCGCCTCGTTCGTGTCCAAAAAGCTCACTCTCGAGCAGCCCGGTCGGAATCGCGGCGCAGTTGAGCTTTACGAATGTCCGCTCCTTACGCCGGCTGCGTTCATGGATGGCGCGTGCAATCAATTCCTTTCCCGTGCCGGTTTCACCGAGAAGCAAAACTGTCGAGTCGCTGGGAGCCACGGTTTCCACAAGGTTCAAAACATGGCGCAGAGCGGAACTCTGGCCCACAATTCCTTCGAAGTCCATCTCGCCGCGGATCTCTTCTTCCAAGTACAGCTTTTCCTGTGCGAGCTTGTCTTTGAGATCTGCGATTTCACCATACGCCAGCGCGTTCTCCACGCCGATGGCGACCTGCTGTGCGACCTGGGAAAGGAACGACACATCCTCCCGATCGAAAGCATTCTGTTCCCGGCTGGCCACGGCGAGTACGCCAAGCGACCGGTCCCGACTGACGAGGGGGACGTGGCAGAACGAATTCATGCCCTCGCCCGAAGCCTTGGCATACATTTCAGGCGACACTTCGCGTGCGTCAAGCCGATTCATAACCCACGGTTTTCCGCTGCGAAAGGTTTCGCCGATCTCTGAGCCCTCGAGTGGAATTAAATTATCTTCCGTGAACAATCCCTTGCTCTCTGGGAAATCGAGAGCATGCTTCCGTAAGTGCACCCCGTCGGGTTCGGGCAGCATAATTCCTGCGGCATCACAATGCATAACCCGGCGGACACTGACGGAGATTGCCTGTAGCAGCTCCTGAAAATTTAACTTCGAAACGACCTGGTTCGTAAGATCAAGGATCAGCTTCAGCCGTTCTTGCGTCTGCCGTGACAAATAGAAGTTCACCGCAGCGTCAATCGCTAGCGCAATCTGGTCGGCCACCAGAGAGAGGAAGCGGACTTCGTCTTCGGGATAGGCGTCCGAACGCGATCTGCCTATGCTCAGCACGCCCAGCCGGCGTTGTCCCCTGGCCAGCGGCAGTACGCAGGTAGACGCAATGCCCAGATTGTTCAGAGATTCGCCATGCTTCGCAAACCGCGTCTCCTCATTCCAATCCGGAGTTACCAGAGCCTGCTGAGATTCGTGGACCCACTCAACTGGCGTGCTCTCCACGACGACATCTGCCAAAGGCAGCCTCAGCCTTGCGCCATTTGCATAAAGCAGATGCCATCCGACAGTCCTGGTGTCATTCTCAAAGGCGATAAGTTGCAGATAATCAAAAGGTACGACTTCACGCAGCGCCTGAACCAGCACGTCGCCAGCAGCGTCACAATCACTGCACGTGCCAATCGCGTTGGTCGCACGCAGCAGCGCCTCATAGCGCTGCGTGTACTCCTCTGAGATGGTTACGGATAACGTGCTCATAGATTCTTGGATTCTTGCGCTCGTCACCACGTCGATTACGAACACATCGGCGATTCACCGCCATGACACAGAAGCGACTACCCCGTTCCGGGATACGTTTGATCTGATGTAGTGACACCGCAGAAAGCTTCTACAAAATGTCGAAGCCTTTGTCACCTGTCAAATCGGGTGTCGAGGCAATTGACAGGCCACGCGGTAAACCTGCAAATGCAATTGAGCAACCTGCCTTCAATCAAGTATTTCGGGACAGAACCAACGCGGGAGCAACTTTGGCACCTCAGGTGCCAGTATCGACTCCAAGACATGATTGACACACTGCCGACCTCGCGGTCGCGGGAATCGTCAGCACACATTCAAATATGGAGGAGTCACACTATGCGGCGAACTGCGATTATGTTTGCAGGTTTTATCATTCTCTTGACTGTCGGCGCCACGGCTCAGGAAAACCGCTCGGAGATCAGTCTGCAAGGTACAGGCTTTTTCACCAGGGATAGTGACGGCCAGGGTATCGCCCGGACAACCACCAATACGGGTGGGTTTCTCATTGGATACCGCTATCACGTCAACCGCTGGCTCTCTGCCGAAGCAAACTACGGCTTCGAGCGCAATACCCAGAGGTATTTCTCCGGAGGGGGCCTTGCGAGAGTTCAGTCCGACGTACACGCAGCCACTGCGGATGTGGTTGTAAGTCTTCCTTTCGCGGTCAGCAAGTTCACTCCCTACGTTCTGGGCGGGGGCGGCAGCATGATATTTCATCCAACCGGCAACGCTGGCGGCTTCGTGGCCGGCGCTGATACTCAGGCGAGAGGTACCTTCCTGTACGGCGCCGGTGTCAATTACACGTTAACCAAACACTTCTCTTTACGCGGTGAGTACAGAGGCTATGTTTACAAAGATGCCGATTTTGGCCTCAGGGCCCTCAACACGGATAGCTGGACGCACACGGCGCAACCGTCCGCTGGAATCGTTTTCCGATTTTAGGCGCCCCGGGGCAGCCGGGTAATCATCCACCCCTTTATCTTCCCGGCTGCCCAATGATCAAGGAAAGATCGCGGGGGAAGGATTTTGTTGTGAAAATCATTGACGGAATCCGAACAAGATGGCTTCGAGGTCGACGTCCCTTCGACGCCTGCAGAGCAGGCCCCCTGAACGACACAGGGGTGAAGCGTGGAAGTCCTCGCGATCGCCATTTCTAACGAAAGACGAGAAGGACGAGCCGCGCGATTCTGGGCGATTGACGGGCCGTTGGGAAACTGTCCCGCGCGCTGGCAGGTTCAGGGCGAAACAGAATACAATGCTGCTTTACCGAGACTTGCTATGTCGCCCACGCCCGAAGACCTGACCATCATCAAAGATGACATGATCGCCTTTATCGAAGGCCATGGCATGCGCCGCTTCCACGGCTACGTGGATTACGACGAGGTTCAGTGCGTCATGTGGGAGACGGGCACGAATCCCGATGGCTGGAAGGATTTCGTCGAACTGGCCAAGACCGCAGGCGCTCCCTTCCTCACGATGCACTCCTGGAAACTGGAACGCGAGGAGCTTGACGAGTTGGTGCAACGGCTTACCCACTCCGAATTTTCCGACGGCGACGACGTCGAAGATGCGCGCTGGCTGCGCGCCCACGTCGGCAAGGTCGGATTCCTGCAGTTGGGCTGGGCCTATCAGGGATCGATGTTTCTGTGTGAAGTCAGCACCGACTGGTACGAACGCTACCAGCGCCTGCTGGAAATGTCGGAAGATTTCGGCGGCATCCCCATCGACGAATCGGATCAGGACGACGAGAGCTAGCCGTGCGCTGGGAATTGGCTGCGGAAGACCCACTTCGAGTGCAGGCGTTGGCGTTATCGCTCCGCGATCTGCCTGATCTGTTTTCTGGTCCCCGAGCCTTGCGCAGCAACAGGCGAGCCAGTCACATTCATACGTTGGCGCGTCTGCTCGTTCGGCGCGGTATCACAGATCCCGATTCCGCTTCGCGTTTTCTCTTTCCCTCTATCCCTCACCTGCATGCGCCCGAGCAAATGACTGGCCTGCGCGCCGCCGTCGACCGACTGGAAGCTGCCATCGAGCGCAAAGAGCCGATGCTCATCTATGGCGACTACGACGTGGATGGCACGATGGCGGTCATCATTCTGAAGGCCGCGATCGAGCTTTGCGGAGGCGCCGCAGACTTTCACGTTCCTCACCGCATCCGCGAAGGCTACGATCTGCGTGACGATGTGATCGAGCGCGCCGCGGCCGCGGGCATTCGCCTCATCATCAGCGTGGATATGGGCATTCGCGCCTTTGCGCCGGCGGAGACTGCGCAGCGGCTCGGGGTCGATCTCATCGTTACCGATCACCATTTGCCCGGACCCGACGGCGTGCCCAGGGCGCTGGCGGCGGTCAATCCCAATCAGGCGGGATGCGAGTATCCCTACAAACAACTCTGCGGCGCGGGTGTGGCGTTCAAAGTCGCCCAGGGATTGATGCAGCGCCGGCTGGCCGCAAAAGATCAGGAGCGCATGTTGCGATCGTTCATGAAAGTTGTAGCGATTGCAACCATTGCAGACGCCGTCCCGCTGACGGGAGAGAACCGGGTGTTCGCCAGGCTGGGCCTCGAGGAACTGAGTAAGGCGGTGAATCCCGGATTGAAGGCCCTGTTCGAAGTTGCGCAGATTTCCACCAAACGGCCGCCTAACTCCACCGAAGTTGCGTTCCGCATTGCTCCCCGCATCAACGCAGCCGGGCGCATGGATGTGGCCCGTGACGTGATCGAACTCTTCAGCGAAAAGGATGTGGCGCGCGCCCGCGCTCTAGCCGGCAAACTCGACCGGCTTAACGCCGAGCGGCAGGAAGAGGAGCGCCGCATCCTGCGCGCCGTCGAAGATCGCATTAGCGGCGATCCCGCGCTGTGCGATGCCTACTGCATCGTGGTTGATGGCGAGGGCTGGCACCGTGGCGTCATCGGCATTGCGGCCACTCGCGTGGTCGAGCGTTACCACCGGCCTGCCATCGTCATTTCGCGCGACGGAGAGGACGCCTTCGGCTCCGGGCGTTCGATCCGCCCCTTTCACCTGCTCGACGCGATCGAGTCGTCGCACAGTCTTTTCACCCGCTACGGCGGACACTCCCATGCTTGTGGATTCTCCCTGCCGTCCGCGAACGTGTCGCAACTTCGGGCGGAGCTGGATGCTTTCGCGCGAACCCGCCTGACGACGGCGGATTTCGATCCCGTGCTCGATGTCGAAGCGGAACTGGAGTTCGCTGAAATCACTCCCGCACTCTTTCAGATATTGCGTCTACTGGAGCCTTATGGAACCGGCAATCACGAGCCGGCATTTGCGGCGCGCGGCGCGCGCCTCACCGCGCCTCCCAAAATCCTGAAAGACAAGCACATTAAGCTGAAGTTGAAGGCGGGAGCGGATACCGGCGGCCACGAATTCTCTCCTGGCCTTGCCAAAGAACAGTCCGGCAAAGAAGAACTATTGGCGGTCGCGATCCTCGCCACTCCGAGTTGTCATCCAGATGGCGCTGTAATTCCTCGCAGCGCGAGAGCCGGCGCTGTGGGCGCTCAACTGAGCACTGAGAAGCGGGAACCGAGAATTGTTTTCGACGCCCTGGGTTGGCGCATGGCCGAACGCCTGCAGCAATCGCCGCTTCTGGCGGGCGACGCCATCGACATTGCCTTCACCATTGGTTACAACGATCATCCCGACTTCGGCGGCCTGGAACTCACGCTCCGCGATTTCATGCGGCCGAAACCGCGAGAGGCCCAGGTACTCGCGACCGACTCGGCGAAAGCCGGTTGACCCAACTAAAACCGCGCCTCCACTCGATGAGTAAAGGCGCGGTATTATCTGAAACTAGTGTCTAACAGTTTCCGGCGGACCGGAGTCACCCTGCTAGTAAGTGCACTTCAACCCGGCCTCGGTAAACGGGACGGAGAAACTCTTCCCGCCACCCTGACCGTACGCAACGATGAAAGTGCCTTTGGGCACATTCCGCACCAGATATACATTGATCAGCCCATTGGGTCCTAAATCGGCACTCAGTGCATAAACGTGGATGTCAAAGCTGACCGGCTCCAGTCCCAGGTATTCGTCATCAGCTGCGAACCAGTTGGTAAAGCTGTTGGAATTATTAGCACCGCCCAGGCCGAGGAAGCTGTACACTTCCTGCCCTGGCATCATCGTGCCAAAAAAACCATCGGAAACTGGATTGATCAAACCATACGTTCCACCCGCGGCAAATGCCGCCGTGCCCAGTGTGGTTGTGCCACCCGGATAAGGATTGATCGCTCTAACCCCTATGATCGGCATGAGCGGTAGCCGGCTGCCGAATTCGCTCGGCACGCCGAAAATAATCAGCACCGGCTGCGAGAGTGTGGGCGCGCCTGCACTCGTTTGGTAGATGTCTACCTTGGTGGCTCCGGCGATCAGGTTTGGATCTCCGGCGCAACCTTCGGCGCACTTGGTCCCGGCGCCAGGACCAATGTGAAGTGTGGATTGTGACCAGGCTGTTGATACCGCGAAACACACCAGCGCGATTGAGAAAACTCTCAAACTGAATCTACGCATATTTCATTTCCTTCCGACGGAATGGGATTCTCGACAGTTTCCCCTTGAACGCGCAGATGCTATCAGCCCTTTTTACTGCGTGCAAGGAGTCGAAGGACTTGGTGCAGGAAACTGCAACGTTTTAAACCCACCTGAAGGCTTCGGGGTCCACCTGGGGTTGGAAGACTACGAGCCATCAGAACATCGCAACCTCGGGGAAGGATGTTGAGCGGGTAATTGGTGAGGCGGTAGCCATGGGAAGGTTGCGACAAGCCCGAACGACCTCGCTCACAGGGAAAGTTAATGCCGGCTGGCTCTGACATCAGCCAATGGGAAACGGGAGAGAACTTCGGCATGGGCGGAGCCAGGCATGGGAGGGGGAATCTAGGTGCTACCCTTAACTAACTCGTTATCAGGCTTTTATAGCAGTGGCATCCGTGATATAACGCCGATGAGCAGGAAAAGTGGGTGATCCGGCTGCCAGGAGCGTATTCTGATGGCGTTGGCTTGGTTTGCTGAAAGCGAAGGGGCAAGTCAGGAAGGGTCAACCGCGAGAACAGGAGGCACTGTGTCGGAAGCGCGGACCGGAAAAAGATTTCCGCTGGAATTGCCGATCAAGATACATAAGGAGAGCGCCAGCGGCGACTCTAAGGGAACCACGGGAAATTTGAGCGCCGCCGGAGTTTACATCCGCGCCGACGCGTCGCTGGAGATTGGCTCGCCGGTGGAGTTTGAGATCACGCTGCCGCCCGACGTTACCGGCGGACAGGAAAATGTGGTCATTCAATGCAAGGGGCGCGTGGTGCGCACCGATCCCACGGGAGCGAGCGCAGACGGCAAAGGTGTGGCCTGCGTGATCGACTCCTATGAGTTCATAAGGAACACTTAAACATTTTGGAGCTCAGATAACATGCTCAAACTGATTCTGGCTGATAACCAGGCAATCTTCCGGGCCGGCATCGCCAAAGTACTGGCCGTGGAAGACGAGATGCGCATCGTGGCGCAGGCTCAGACGCCGGAGCAGATGTTCATGGCTCTGGATAAATTTCGCGCCGCGGTGCTGGTAGTGGCGGCGGGCTTTCACAACGATTTCGCGGCCATCGTGCAGGCGGCGGTTCGGGCAAAGACCCGCGTGGTGGTGCTTGCCGATACCGGCGAGAGCGCGCAGCGCCATATGGCGAACGGTGCGCATGGCGTCGTCTACCGCAATGTAACCAGTGCGGCCCTGGTGGATTGCGTCCGCAAAGTGGCGCGTGGGGAAACCTGGGTGCAGGACGTGGCGGTGCCCAGCGAACTTACCGAAAACGACATGGTCGGACTGCGCGTGCGCGATCGCCTAACCGCGAAAGAGCTGCGCATCGTGGCGCTGATTGTGCAAGGCTACAAGAATAAGGAAATCGCCACGCAGTTGGGGACGACCGAGCAGGTCATCAAGAATTATCTCCGCAACGTGTATGACAAAATCGGCGTATCCGACCGCCTCGAGCTGGCGCTGTTCACCATCCATCACAGGATTTTGAACGAAGCTGCTGCGGCCACTACGCAGGGGGCCGCGCCACAGCCTCCGGCGGGTGTGATGCCGTAGGGATTCCTGAATGAGATTAAAAGGGCCACCCCCAAGGGTGGCCCTTTTGTTTGTGCCATTTTGCCGCTTTTCAGATTCGGCGCCCGCACTAAAGCAGGTTGTCATCCCGAGCGAAGCGAGGGACCTTGGTTCTTGCCTGCGCCATCGGTATTGCTGGGTGGGCAAATTCCCAATCCAATCGCCTCGCGAAGATGACAACGATGAGGGCTCTAGCCGAGCTTTTCGCCGACTGACTTCGCCTGCGTGAACAAATAAAGATAGTCGGGGCCGCCGGATTTTGAGTCGGTACCGGACATGTTGAATCCACCGAAAGGGTGTGCGCCGACCATGGCGCCTGTGCATTTGCGGTTGATGTAAAGGTTGCCGACGTGGAAGTCGCGGATGGCGCGATCGATCTTGTCGCGCGACTTGGTATAGATTGCGCCAGTGAGGCCGAACTGCGTGTCATTGGCGATTTCCAGCGCGTTGTCGAAGCCGCGCGCTTTGATCACCGCCAGCACCGGCCCAAAAATCTCTTCCTGCTCAAGTTTTGATTTCGCGGGAATGTCGGCGATCACGGTGGGACGGATGTAGTAGCCTTCTCCGGCTTCGGTGGCGCGCTCGCCGCCGGTGATAAGGCGTCCATCTTTTTTCCCTTGCTCGATGTATTCGAGAATCGTCTTCATCGAGCCTTCGTTGATGACCGCGCCCATGTTGCTATTTTCGGCGGGATCGCCGATAGTGATTTTTTCCACGCGGGCTTTGAGCTGGTCGAGGAACTTGTCATACACGCGCTCATCGACGATGGCGCGCGAGCACGCCGAGCACTTCTGGCCCTGGAAGCCGAAGGCGGCCTGCGCCACGCCTTCCACCGCGGAATCGATATCCGCGTCAGCGTCGACGATGATAGCGTCCTTTCCGCCCATTTCGAGCACTGTGCGCTTGATCCACATCTGCCCGGGAGCCTGCGTCGCAGCAACCTTGTTGATGTGCAGCCCCACTTCGCGGGAGCCGGTGAAGGCGACGTAGCGGATTTTCGGATGCGCCACAATGGCATCGCCGAAACTGGCTCCGGCGCCAGGGCAGAAATTGACCACGCCTTCGGGCAGCCCGACCTCTTCGAGAAGCTCGATGAACTTTGCCGCGATGGTGGGGGAATCGCTGGAAGGCTTGAGGATGACGGTGTTTCCGCCGACGATGGAAGCCACCGTCATGCCGGCCATGATGGCGCAGGGGAAATTCCACGGAGGAATCACCGCGCCTACGCCGAGCGGAATGTAGGTGAGCGAATCGCGCTCGCCAGGAAGCTGCACGGGAGCCTCAGCTTTCGCGAGGCGCAAAGCTTCGCGCGCGTAGAACTCGCAGAAGTCGATGGTCTCGGAGATATCGGCGTCGGCCTCGCCCCAGTTTTTGCTGACTTCGAAAACCAGCCAGGCCATGTAATCCATTTTGCGCTGGCGCATCAGGTCGGCGGCGCGGAAGAGCAGGCTGGCGCGCTCTTCGACCGGAGTTTTCTTCCATGAGTCGAAGGCTTTGAGAGCCGCGGCCATGGCTGGCTCCACGTGTTCTTTGCCGGCTTTCTGATGAATTCCGACAATCTGCGAGGGCTTCGAAGGATTCAGCGATTTGATTTTGTCGGCGGTCTTGACGCGCTGGCCGCCGATGATCAGGTCATACTCGCGGCCGAGTTGGCCGCGGACGCGCTCGATGGCGGCGCGCATTTTGCGCGCGTTCTCTTCCTGGCGAAAATCGTAAAACGGCTCGTTGACGAATAGACCTTGATGGGATTGCGATGATGATGAAGTGCGAGGCTGGACAGGGGCTTCTAGGGTTGCCATGGGAGAAATCCTTTCGAAAACTGCTCCTTCAAGCCTGCCAGATGGGCAGTAAGATGTCTTAGATATTTTACACCTCGGAGAAGAGGGGGCGGGCACGCGATCTCTTCGGTTGTGCTCACCGGAGGGTTGGTCCACTCCACCGCTGGCTCACCGCAATTGCATAGGCCCTTCGGCGCAAGAACTCGGCTTCAGGATCACAGGGATGATGCGCTTTGAGTTCTGCTGAATGAAGGGCTTTGCCTGGGCGGTGGAAATGGTTGTAAGGTGTGTGCGGTATGGTACAGAAGGCGGATTGCTGCCAAACTGTTCGCAGATCCAAGGAGCCCTTCGCCAGAAAGGACGCTGCTATGGAAAACTGTCGCATCGACGAACTGCGAGCGGAGCTGGATCACCTGTTCAAGCAGCAAACCGAAGTTCTGGAATCACGAAGCTTTGGCGCGGCCACCGATACCGAAATTTTCGAATACGAAATCAGGCAAGAAATCATTCACGACATTTGCAATGAACTCGCCAACTCCGTTTCAGCGTAGCGCCCAGCATGCTGCCGCCGATGTTTTGTGAAATCGCGATTACCTATCCGGCGACCGCGGCGAGCACTTTCTACGGGCACGTGATTTGCGCAGTGGCGGAGACCTGCTTCGTTGTCATGGTCATTTGCGACAACGGCATATTCTGGTCCACCGGAGCAACCGCATAGATCGTGCCCGGTGTTTCTCATGAGAGCCTGCCAAATACTAAGCCGGATAGCGGAGCGTTCCGCCCATTTACCCGTGAAAAGCCGTCGTCAGACGTAGCTTGCCGCGTCTCAGCCCGTGGCACAGGTTCTTCGGGTATCGCGACCCCGGCGCTGCCGGAAGAGACGTTGCAAGCAACCTCTCTACAGATAATTCTACCAACCCTGCCCCATTCAGAAAGTTCTTCGTGCCAGCCGCTGAGTTCCATCTCGACAAAGCGGATGATAGACTCGAACGTTTTCATTCGGCAACCGTCGCCTGTAGGAGAGGCTGACTTCATGGACATCAAGCACGTTGGGGTAATCGGCGCCGGGACCATGGGCAACGGCATCGCCCACGTATTCGCGCGCGGTGGATATTCGGTGGTTTTGTGCGATGTGGAGCAGCGGTTTCTGGAGCGTGGGATCGCCACCATCA
>WNFD01020146.1_pt1 | contig 12561 bp, 4 predicted proteins | sample 5400491 | NCBI WGS metagenome assembly WNFD01 (sample SAMN13153343, study PRJNA577476) | soil metagenome | isolation source: 120 cm saprolite under Douglas fir tree site 2 hole 2 replicate 2 | place: USA:California | collected 2015-04-18 | reverse complement strand
TTTATCCCGGTCCACCGGGGTCTATGAGTACCGCCGCCTGATTCCTGAAAAGCTCCGTCCCGCGTTCGGCGGCAAGCGCTGGCGCATTGAGACTCTCGACACTAAGGTAAGGACAAGGCGGAAGCCAAGCGGAAGGGCTCTGTCGTCGATGTTCGCGTGGCGGAAGAGTTCCGGCTTGCCGAAGCTGGAGAGTGGCCGCCGGTCTCAGCCGACATGATCGAAGTACTCGCGAACCATTTCCTGCGATCGGTTGATCAAGAGCAGATCACGGATGACCGTGCTCTGACCGATGCGCTGACGAAGTTCCTCATCCGGCGGAATATACCCTTCCGCGAGGGCGGCACGACGTTCGGTCACTTCAAGGGCGAGGCATGCTTGTGGATGAGGGACCCGCCCGATCCGCCACCGAGTACCGTCGTCCCCGAGAAGCCCGTCGTCGCTCTGAAGACTAATGGCGGGCTCTTGCCGATCACCATGATGAACATCATTGACGGCTGGGCTCGCGACAACGAGCCGACTGAGAAGACGGTCTATTCCTGGAGGCGCATCATGGCCAAGCTGACCGCCCACGTCGGCCATGATGACGTAACGCAGATCGGCGACACCGACATCGTGTCGTGGAAGGAAGCCCTGCTGGCGTCCAGTTTGAGCCGGAAGACGGTGTCAAACCATCTGACGATCGCCACCACACTCTTCAACTGGGCCGAGCGCAATAAGAAGGTCGCCACCAACCCTGCACCTGGCATCTCGATCAAGATCAAGAAGAAGAGCGGCATACGTGGGTTCAGTCATGATGAGGCCAAACGGATTCTGGTTGCGTCTAGAAGCGAGAAGGAAGCTCATAAGCGATGGGTTCCCTGGCTGGTGTGTTTCACCGGGGGACGCCTCGAAGAAATCTGTGGGGCCGCCGCAAGCGACGTTAGGACCATCCGCGGTGAGCATTGTCTCCACATCAGGCTGGACAACCGCGACGAACGTGCGGGGCTGAAGAAGGACGAACATTCGGAGCGCATCATTCCGCTGCACCGTGCCATCATCGGAGAAGGCTTCCTCGATTACGTAAAGACGTTGCCGAAGAACGCCCCACTCTTCCCCGGTATCACGCCGGATCGATTCGGTCGGCGCGGCGGCAACGGGTCTAAGACGATTGGACGGTGGGTTCGCGAGAAGGTAGGCATCACGGACGATCGCATCGCGCCGAATCATTCCTGGCGTCACCGGTTCAAGACACTCTGCCGCGACACCGGCATGCGGGAAGACCTGGAGGAGTACTTAACCTCGCACGCAGAGGGGACTAGTGGCCGTCGCTACGGCGAGTACGAGGTGGAGGCGCTGGCAAATGCCGTAGCACTAATCAAATCGCCCGTATGATCCGATGCCGATCTGAATTCCCTGACACGATCTACTTTCTCCTTGGCTCCATCGTTCCAGATTGAGCATCGTCTGTGCGCGGTCCCTGTTTATCGGTGGTCGTATTTGCCCCGGCGGGCCCCTCGCCTGCTCCAGCCGGCATAGGCACGAAGCCAGCATAGGGTATTAACGAGGCGCATTTGCTCGATCAGTCAGCTCGGATTTGGCTCTAGGATCGAGCTGCGACTTCATCGCCCGTGCCGAGACAGAAGACGAGTTGATGAAGCAGGTGGCCGATCATGCCAAGAACGTCCACGGCATGAACGAGATTCCGCCGGAGATGACGGAGAAGGTCAAGGGCGCGATCCACGACGAGCAGCAGGTCTAGCGGGCCGTCCTGCGCGGGGCTCTCCACGAAGAGTTTTGGCTCGGCCGGACTCGGGGCCTACCGTCAGCCATGTCGGCCTCGATGACCCCCGCAGGGGAGTTCGCCGGCGCGACAGTGCGTGCTCCTTCAGCTGCCACCTTCGTGGCTTGAGGGAGCTGCTCCACGCGCGGTGAGCACACCCTCGACATCCGCCGACTCCCGTTGCGTTCCGGCAGGCGCGAGGACCAGCTGCGATGGGGACTGCCAGCGTCACGGTTTTCGGCGGATCAGGGTTCATCGGCCGCCATCTGGTCGCGCAATTGGTGACGTCCGGCGCGAGGGTTCGCATAGCCGTCCGCCATTCGAATCGACTGTCAGATCACCGACCGGAAACCGTAGCAGCGGACGTGCTGGACGACGCAAGTGTCGCATCGGCGGTGGACGGCGCGTCGAGTGTCGTCAATCTCGTGGGCATCCTCAGCCAATCAGGCCTCCACACTTATGCCGCCATACACGTCAAGGGAGCTCGGCGTGTCGCGGTTGCTGCCAGGGACGCAGGAGTGTCGCGGCTTATTCATGTGTCGGCCCTGGGCGCGACCAGAACAGCCCCGGCACTTTCGGACCGCACGAAAGCTGAGGGAGAGGAGGTCGTCCGCGCGGCATTTCCAGAGGCCACTATCATACGGCCGAGCCTGGTCTTCGGCAGAGACGATCATTTCTTCACCCGCTTGGCCGAGATGGCGCGGTGCAGTCCCATATTGCCGTTGATCGGCGGCGGCGCAACCAAGTTCCAGCCTGCGCATGTCGAGGACGTGGCTGCGGCGATGGTGAAGGTTCTCGAACGCAGCGATACGGCGGGAAGGACTTACGAGTTTGGCGGCCCCGAAGTGTACAGCTTCAGGGAGTTGCTGGAGCGTCTGCTGGCGACTGTGGGTTGGCGGCGAGTGTTGGTCTCGGTTCCCTTCCCGCTCGCCGAGAGTTCGGCGGCTGTCCTGGAGCTGCTGCCCGCACCTCCCCTGACCCGCGATCAAGTGCGTCTGCTGAAGACGGACAAAATCAACAGCGGGAGAGAGCCGACACTTGCCGATCTTGGCGTCGGCCGACCGATCTGCGCGCCTTTCTCCGCGCGTTCAGGGCAAAATACGGCTAATCAATTTGCGGCAAGGGCGCTGCAAGCCGAGTTTGCACCCGAGCCTCTTCCGGCGGCAAGCGCGCTAGCCGCTATTGCGCAGCCCCGCGGCGATCCCGTTGATGGTCAGATGGATGCCTTGCACCGCGCGCTCGTCGATATCGCCGGCGCGGTGCCGCTTGAGGAGCTCGATCTGCACGTGGTTGAGGGGATCGAGATAAGGGAAGCGGTTGCGGATGGAGCGCGCCAGCAGTGGGTTCCCCTCGAGCAGCATCTGCTGTCCTGTTATGGCGAGCAACCCGTCGATCGAGTCCCGCCACTCGGAGCGCAGCCGCGGAAAGATTGCCTCGCGCAACGCTGCGTCCTCCACGAGCTCCGCGTAACGCGACGCGATAGCGAGGTCGCTCTTGGCCAACACCATATCCATGTTCGACAACAGCGTTTGGAAGAACGGCCACTCGCGGTACATCGCCTGCAACACCGCCATGCCGTCCGCCGGACGCACAGCGAGCCACGCCTTGACCGCGGCGCCGAAGCCGTACCAGCCCGGTAGCATCAGCCGGCACTGCGCCCAACCGAATACCCAGGGAATCGCCCGTAGGTCAGCGATGCGTGTCGATTTCGTGCGCGAGGCAGGTCGGCTGCCAATATGGAGATTAACGATCTCGCTGATGACGGTAGACTCCCAAAAATAGCGCTCGAAGCCAGCGGTTTCGTACACCAAGCTCCGATAGGCTCGATGGGCATGGGCGGAAAGCTCCTCCATGGCCGCCAGGTACTCATCGTGGGGTGCCGCTTGGTCGGGCTGTAGCAGCGTCGCCTCCAGCGTCGCAGCGACCAGGGTCTCGAGGTTACGCCGGCCCATCTCCGCGTTGGAATATTTGGCGGCGATCACCTCGCCTTGCTCGGTGATGCGGATCGCGCCCTGTACGGCTCCGCCCGGCTGGGCGCGGATAGCCTGATAACTTGGACCGCCGCCACGGCCGACCGACCCACCGCGCCCGTGGAACAGGCGCAACCGGACCGCGCGGCGCTGGAAGACCCCGATCAGAGCGATTTCCGTCTTGTAGAGCTCCCAACCTGAGGTCAGAAAGCCGCCGTCCTTGTTGCTGTCGGAGTAGCCCAGCATCACCTCGTGTGCGTGGCCGCGGCTTCGGAGCAAGTGCATGTATTCAGGCAGCCCAAGGAGCTCGTCCATCACCCTGCCGCAGTTGCGGAGATCCTCGATGGTCTCGAACAGAGGCACAATGTTAAGGTCGAGCTCGCCCTCGCGCGGTCGGAGGAGCCCCGCCTCCTTGAGTAATAGCGCCACCTCCAGGATGTCCGAGGCGCCATCGGTCTTGGAGATGATGTAGTTGGGCACCGCTGCCTTGCCGTAGTGCCGGTGCGCCTCGGCCGCAGCGTGTAGGATTGCCAGCTCCGAAGTTGTCTCTGCGGAGTAGGTGACGAAGGGCGACGAGAGTGGTCGTGCCGTCTTGAGTTCCTGCACCAACAGCGCGATGCGTGCATCCTCGACAAGCTTGCCGTAGCCGGTCCCCGGGCAGGTCGTCTCGAACAGCTCACCCACCGCGCGAGCGTGCACATCGGAGTTCTGGCGCAGGTCAATGCCGGCCAAGTGGAAGCCGAAGACATCGACGGCGCGGCGAAGGTTGCGCAGCCGACCGCGTGCCAGGGACTCGGAGCCGTTGGCGGCGAGCGAGCTGTACAGAATATCGAGGTCAGCTCGCAGTTCGGCGGCGTCAGCGTAGGGCGGCGCCTCGCCCACGGCGTGGCGCGGCACCTCGAACTGGCCGACCTTCCATGCGGTCGCCGCAAGACGCGCATAAATGCCGGAGATGGCGCGACGATAGGGTTCGTCCTGGCGGCGCGGCGAGCGGTCGGGTGAGCGCTCCGCCAATTCCTGCAGCTGCTGGGACACGCTTACCACGCGCCCGTCGAGCGAAAGCTCGCCGCCGAGCAGGTGCAGCTCGTCCAGATAGAAGCTCAGCGCACGGCCACTGTGCAGACGCAGGGCCTCCCGCAGCGTTTCGGCCGTGACAAAGGGATTGCCGTCGCGATCACCGCCGATCCAACTTCCTATCCGCAGGAAGGAGGGCGGCTCGACGACATTCCAGGCCGGGTCGACGAAGGCGAGCTGATCTTCGAGCGCGGCATAGAAGCGGGGCAGCTCACGCAGGAACGTATAATCGTAATAGGCGAGGCCGTTGGCGACCTCATCGACGACAGCGAGCTTGGAGAGGCGCAGGATGCTGGTCTGCCACAGTGTGAGCACGGCGCGACGTAAGGCCTCGTCGCTCGTCGCCGCCTCCTCGGGAGTGAGTTGAATGCGGTCGCGCTCATCCAACAACTTGGCCACCTCCATCTCTCGGTCGATGGTGCTCTTTCGTCGCACCTCGGTCGGATGGGCGGTGAGCACTGGGCTCACCAGGGCATTGTCAAAAAATGTCTGTAGCTGTGAGCGGGAGATGCCCGCCGCCTGGGCGCGGGCAAGCGCGTAGGCCACAGTGCCCTCGCGCGGCGCGGACGCGGCCAAGGCGTGCATCCGCCCTCGACGGATATGGTGCTGGTCTTCGGCGATGTTGGCCAGGTGCGAGAAGTAGCTGAAAGCGCGAATGATTTGGATGGTCTGGTCGCACGACAGACCATCCAGCGTTGCCCCAAGCTTGCGTCGGGCCGTTTCGTCCTCGTCCCGGTGGAAGCGGATAGACGTCTGGCGAATACGCTCCACGATCTCGAATACCGCCTCGCCTTCTTGGTCGCGCACGGTATCACCGAGAATGCGCCCCAGAAGCCGAATATCGTCGCGCAGCGGCAGGTCCTTGTCGGGGACGTCAGTAGAATCGATGGTTGGCATGATTGGGTCAGCCCCGATCTAGGAGAACCGGCATTCGATCCACTCGTCGTTGTCCAAAGCCAGCAGGATCTGTCGCGGGTTGAACCGGCCTTGAATCGGCCGCGGCTGACCTGGCCCCGGCGATGGTATCACCGTCATACGAGATCGAAACAGTTTGGCGGGCACAACAAAGGTACGAACCCACCTGTCATGGTTCTGATCCCGATTTCTGGTCTGCATCGACGGCAGACCGTCGAGATCGCCCTAAATGAACCGTCGATCAAACATGTAACTGACACAACCGGCACCGGCCGGACTCGCACCCAGTGCCACGGCCGTCTCCATGCGCTGCGTGTGTAAGGACATCGCCAACAATAATACCAGGGGTAGCGAATTCCGGGCAGGATCAAGGTGAACCTGGCGGCCACTGGAGTGCCCCCAGCCTGCGCTAAGGAGGGAGTAAGATCCCCCCATGGCGGAACCGGACAGGCCACAATCCCCCTTTGCGGCGCATCAAGATGGATCGCGCCGTGCTCAGAGGCGCTGATTTGCGCCGTGCGCATCTGCAAAGGGCCAATCTCATCGGCGCGGTTCTGGAGCGGGCGCGCCTCGACAATGCCGATCTGTCCGCGGCGCGTCTCAGTGGTGCAAGCCTCGTTTCCGCCAGTCTCGTTGAGGGTCGCGCTCTCGGTGCCAATCTTTGCCGGCGATTGAGCGCTGGCGGTTGGCATCGGCCTCGATAAGGCTCGCATCGACGGCGAAGCCTTCGCCGCCGACCAACCCAGCCGCGATGCAGGATGCTACGACGCGCTCGAAGACGTGGCGGAACACATCGCCCTCGCGGAAGCGCTCGTTACGGGCACGAGAAAAGGCGGAGTGATCAGGGATACTGTCTTCCAAGCCCAGAGCGCAGAACCATCGATAGGCCAGGTTGACCTGAACCTCCCGGCAAATCTGTCGCTCCGACCGGATGGCGAATACATACCCGATGATGAGCATTCGGATCATGAGTACCGGATCGATCGAGGGACGGCCGAGCTCGGAGTAGTAAGGCGCAAGCTCCGCGTGGACCCAGGACAAGTCCAAGACGGCACAGATCTTCCGGACGAGATGATCGTCCGGCACCGCTTCATCGAGATGAAACTCGTAGAACAGGTGCCCTTGGTCCTGGTTGCTCCGCCCCATCATCGTCCGCCCCCGTCGCGAACCGCGCCCGGAACACGGAATCACGCGCGCCGTCTGTCTTCAACAGACTTTTGCAACACTATCGGCTACAGGTCGGAAACGGGAGCATCGCGGAAAGGCATCGTCATGCAGCCTTGTCTCTAGCAAACTTTCGGTTCAAGCTGGTCATCGCCAATCCGAGGAGACCTCGTGGCCTGCTGAGTCCGATGGCGACAACCACCTTGCCGGTGGAGTTTGGCAATTGGACCGATCCTGTCGATTCGGCGCTGAGGGAGATGGCGGCCTCCAGCTATTGTGGGAGGACGGCGAACGCGTCTTCTGCCGAGGATGGCGCCCGGGCGCCGAAGGCAAGCGCAGCGCCGTGCTGGCCGTGCTGCCCGCCGCGGAGCACCCGCCACCCGCCAGTCTCGACCGCCTCGCCCATGAATACGGATTGAAGGATGAGCTGGACGGTGCGTGGGCGGTGCGGCCGCTGGACCTTGGGCGCGAAGGCGGTCGGACCATGCTGGTGCTTGAGGATCCGGGCGGCGAGCCGCTCGAGCGCCTGCTCGGCGCGCCCATGGAGGTGGGAAGCTTCTTGCGCCTCGCGATCGGCATCGCCGCTGCTCTCGGCAAGGTCCACCAGCGCGGCCTCGTCCACAAGGACATCAAGCCGGCCAATATCCTGGTGAATTGCACGGACGGACAGGTGCGGCTTACCGGGTTCGGCCTCGCCTCGCGCCTGCCGCGTGAGCGGCAGGCGCCCGAGCCGCCCGAGTTTATCGCAGGCACGCTCGCCTACATGGCGCCCGAGCAGACCGGGCGGATGAACCGCTCGATCGATGCCCGCAGCGACCTATACGCGCTCGGCGTCACGCTCTACCGGATGCTCACGGGCTCACTGCCGTTCACCGCGTCCGATCCCATGGAATGGGTTCACTGCCATATTGCCAAAAAGCCGGTGCCGCCAAGCGAGCGGTTGGGGAATGTCCCGGCCCCGGTCTCGCAGATCATCATGAAGCTGCTCGCCAAGACGGCCGAGGAGCGCTACCAGACCGCCGCCGGCCTAGAGAGCGATCTGCGGCGCTGCCTTGCTGCATGGGAAGCGCAACGCCGGATTGACGACTTCCCGCTCGGCGAAGACGACACGCCAGACCGGCTTTTGATTGCAGAGAAACTCTACGGGAGAGCGCGCGAGGTCGATGCCTTGCTCGGCTCTTTCGATCGCGTCGTCAAGAGCGGCGCGCCGGAGCTGGTGCTGGTCTCGGGATATTCCGGCATCGGCAAGTCCGCCGTCGTCCACGAACTGCACAAGGCGCTGGTGCCGCCGCGTGGGCTCTTCGCATCGGGCAAGTTCGACCAGTACAAACGCGACATCCCGTATTCGACGCTGGTCCAGGCTTTTCAGAGCCTTGTGCGACCTCTTCTCGGCAAGAGCGACGCCGAGTTGGCGAGCTGGCGCAACGCCCTGCGTGAGGCGCTGGGCCCGAATGGGCGGCTCATTGCCGACCTGGTCCCCGAATTGAAGCTCATCATCGGCGAACCGCCGCCGGTCCCGGAGCTTCCGCCGCAGCAGGCACAAAGCCGTTTCCACCTCGTGTTCCGACGATTCATCGGCGTATTTGCCCGGCCGGAACACCCGCTGGCGCTGTTCCTCGACGATTTGCAATGGCTCGACGCCGCGACGCTCGACCTGCTGGAGGATCTGTTGACCCGGTCGGATCTGCAGCAGCTGATGCTGATCGGCGCCTATCGGGACAACGAAGTCGACGCCGCCCATCCGCTGATGCGCAAACTCGATGCGATCCGCCAATCGGGAGCGCAGGTGCGGGAGATCCGCATGGCGCCGCTCGCCCGTGACGATCTGAGGCAGTTGATCGCGGATGCGCTTCGCTGCGCACCGGCGCGCGCCGCGCCGCTGGCCCAGCTGGTGCATGACAAGACCGCCGGCAACCCGTTCTTCGTGATTCAGTTTCTTTACGCGCTCGCCGAGGAGGGCCTGCTCACCTTCGATCATGACGCGGCGCGCTGGTGCTGGGACCTCAGTCGCATTCACGCCAAGGGTTACACCGACAATGTGGTGGACCTCATGGTCGGGAAGCTGACCCGCCTGCCGGCCGAAACGCAGAAGGCGTTGCAGCAGCTCGCCTGTCTCGGAAACGTCGCCGAGATCACGATGCTTTCGATCGTCCTCGGGACCTCGGCGGAGCAGGCCCACGCGGCTCTGTGGGAGGCCGTCCGTCAGGAGTTGGTCGAGCGCCTGGCGGGCGCCTACCGGTTCGTCCACGACCGTGTCCAGGAAGCCGTCTATTCGCTGATCCCGGAAGCATTGCGCGCCGAGGTCCACCTCCGGATAGGGAGGTTGCTCGCCGCGCAGACGCCTCCAGAGAGGCGTGAGGAGGCGATCTTCGACATCGTCAATCAGCTTAACCGCGGCGCCGCGTTGATCACCTCACAAGACGAGCGTGAGCAGCTGGCCGAGCTCAACCTGATCGCGGGCAAGCGCGCCAAGGCGTCGACCGCATATGCCTCGGCGCTCACCTATCTCAATGCCGGTGCGGCACTGTTGGCGGAGGATTGCTGGCAGCGCCGACACGAGCTCATCTTCGCGCTGGAGCTGCACCGGGCCGAATGCGAGTTCCTCACCGGCGCGCTGGCGGAAGCGGAGCAGCGGTTGAATGTGCTTTCGACCCGCGCCGCAAGTACGGTGGAACGAGCGACCGTTGTGTGCTTGTGCGTCGACCTGTACACGACCCTCGGTCAGAACGCGCGCGCCATTGCCGTCGGTCTCGATTGCCTCCGGCATTTGGGCATCCACTGGTCGCCGCATCCAACAGAAGAAGAAGCGCGGCGAGAATACGATCGGATCTGGTCACAACTCGGGAGCCGGCCGATCGAGGAGCTCGTTGATCTGCCCATAATGACCGACCCGGCCTCCCTCGCGACTCTGGATGTTCTGACCAAGGTGTTTGCTGCAGCTATGTACACAGAGGCCAACCTGGCTTGCCTGGTCATCTGTAGAGCAGTCAATCTCAGCCTCGAGCGCGGTAACTGCGACGGCTCGACCTTCGCGTACGTAATGCTTGGCGCGGTCGCCGGCGCGCGTTTTGGCGATTATAGGGCCGGTTTTCGCTTCGGCCAGCTCGGTTATGAGCTGGTCGAGCAACGCCGACTGAGGGGTTTCCAGGCCAGGGTCTATAACCAGTTTGGAACTCACGTCCTCCCCTGGACGAGACATGTCAAGACTTGCCGCGATCTGCTGCGTCGGGCGTTCGAGGTGGCGAACAAGAACGGCGACCTGACCTTCAGCGCGTACAGTTGCCACGCCTTGACCACGAACCTTCTCGCGGTGGGCGACCCGCTTCCCGAGGTGCAGCGCGAAGCCGAGCACGGTCTCGCGTTTGCAGAGAAGGCACGGTTCAGGGTGGTTATTGACCTCATCACCATCCAGCTTGGGCTGATCCGGACTCTCCGGGGACTTACGCCGAAATTCGGCTCCTTTAACGATGCGCAGTTTGACGAGCTTCGGATCGAGCGCCGTTTGGCCGGTAACCCGGATCTGGCGCGTGCCGAGTTCTCCTATTGGACTCGCAAGTTGCAGGCGCGCTTTCTTGCAGGTGACTATACATCGGCCGTGAATGCCGCATCGAGGGCGCAATCGCTGCTCTGGATAGCGCGATTCGCTGTGGAAGCGGCGGAATATCACTTCTACGGGGCGCTGTCCCGCGCGGCAGTCTGCGACACCGCCGCGGCCGACCAGTGCCAGCAGCACGTCGCGGCTCTGGCTGCCCATCACCGACAGCTCGAAGTCTGGGCAGAGAATTGCCCGGAGAATTTCGAGAACCGCGCCGCGCTGGTCGGCGCCGAGATCGCACGCTTGGAGGGCCGCGAGCTCGATGCCGAGCGCCTCTACGAACAGGCCATCCGCTCGGCCCGCGCCAACGGCTTTATTCACAATGAGGCGCTCGCCTACGAACTGGCCGCGCGCTTCTACGCGGCGCGTCAATTCGAAGAGTTTGCGCATGTCTATCTGCGGAACGCGCGCGACGGCTATCTCCGTTGGGGAGCCGATGGGAAGGTGCGGCAACTCGACGAGATGTATCCACACCTCAGGGCGGAAGAGCGAGAGCCGGGCCCGACGAGCACGATCGGGGCGCCGGTCGAACGCCTCGACCTCGCGACCGTGATCAAGGTGTCGCAGGCCGTCTCGGGCGAGATGGTCCTGCAAAGGCTGATCGACACACTTATGCGCACGGCCATCGAGCAGGCGGGTGCCGAGCGAGGTCTGCTGATTCTTCCGCGCGGGGCTGAGGCGCGGATCGAGGCGGAAGCCACGACTGGCGGCGACACGGTCGTCGTGCAGCTGCGCGACCAGCCCGTGACCGCGGCCGTGCTGCCGGAGTCGGTGCTCCACTATGTCCTGCGCACCCGCGAGAGCATCATTCTCGACGATGCCGCCGACCAGCCCCCGTCTGCCGCCGATCCCTACATCCGCGAGCGCCAGGCGCGGTCAATTCTCTGCCTGCCCTTGATCACCCAGGCCAAGCTCATCGGCGCGCTCTACCTCGAGAACAACCTGGCCCCCCGCGTTTTCGCGCCGGCCCGGATCGCGGTGCTGAAGCTGCTCGCCTCGCAGGCGGCGATCGCGCTGGAGAATGCTCGTTTGTACCGCGATCTCGAACAACGCGAAGCCAAGATCCGGCGTTTGGTCGACGCCAATATCATCGGGATCTTCATTTCGCATCTTGACGGTCGGATCACGGACGCCAACGGAGCCTTTCTCCGCATGTTGGAATATGGCCGCGACGATGTCGACTCGGGTCGCGTGCGCTGGACGGCGCTGACGCCGGCCGAATGGCGCGATGCCGACGACCGAGCCATGGCAGAGCTGAAGGCGACCGGAACGGCCCAGCCGTATGAAAAAGAGTACTTCCGGAAAAGCGGCAGCCGCGTGCCGGTGCTGGTCGGCGCCGCGATCTTCGAGGGAAGGCGGGATGAGGGCGTAGCCTTCGTGGTCGACTTGACCGATCGCAAGCGGGCGGAGGGGGCGGTACGCGAAAGCGAGCGGCGATACCGCGAGGTACAGATGGAGCTCGCGCACGCAAATCGCGTCGCGACGATGGGGCAGCTGTCGGCTTCGATTGCCCACGAAGTCAACCAGCCGATTGCCGCGACAGTCACCAACGCCCAAACTGCTTTGCGCTGGCTTGACGCCCGACCACCGGATCTGGAGGAGACCCGGCAGGCCGTCGCTCGTATCGTCAAGAACGGCATGCGCGCCGGCGACGTCATTGACCGGATCCGTGCCCTCGTGAAGAAGGCGCCCCCACGGAAGGAGGGCTTGGAGGTCAACGAAGCGATCCTTGAGGTCATTGCCTTGACCCATGGCGAATTGGTGAAGAACGATGTCTCGGTGCAGACGCGACTCGCGGAGGGCTTGCTGCCCATTCAAGGAGATCGGGTCCAACTGCAACAAGTGATCCTCAACTTGATCATCAACGCCATTGAGGCGATGAGCGGAACGAGCAACGGGTCGCGGGAATTGCTGATCAGCACTGGTAGGGCCGAGCCGGACGGCGTGCTCGTCGCGGTGCGGGATTCGGGTTCGGGGCTGACTCCCGCGAGTCTCGAGCGCCTCTTCGAGACTTTCTACACCACCAAGCCCGACGGCTTGGGCATGGGCCTATCGATCTGCCGTTCGATCATCGAAGCGCACGG
>WNFD01015599.1_pt1 | contig 12567 bp, 10 predicted proteins | sample 5400491 | NCBI WGS metagenome assembly WNFD01 (sample SAMN13153343, study PRJNA577476) | soil metagenome | isolation source: 120 cm saprolite under Douglas fir tree site 2 hole 2 replicate 2 | place: USA:California | collected 2015-04-18 | reverse complement strand
CATAACAGGAGCGGCCACCCGCAGGGACGTGCCGAACAATATCGCGCCAGGATCGCGCGCTTCGGCCGCGAGGATGCGCTCGGCCCGGTCGTTGATCCGGTCGAGCCGGCGCACGAGGTCGGGGCCGAGCGGAGTGAGATCGGTCTTGGTGATCACCAGCATGTCGGCGAGTGCGGCTTGTCGACCGGCCTCGGCGAAACGGTCGAGCGTCTCGCCGCCGTGCATCGCGTCGACCAGGGTGACCACCGCGGCGAGGCGCAGACGGTGATCGAGCATCGGATCGGTGCCGAGCGTGAACAGGATCGGCGCCGGGTCGGCAAGACCGGTCGTCTCGATGACGATCCGGCGAAACCGTCTGATCCCGCCGGCATCGCGCCGCTCGAGGAGGTTGCGCAAGGTCCGCGCCAGATCTTCCCGCACGGCGCAGCAGAGACAACCTCCGGGCAGCTCGAGCACATTGCCCTCGACAAAGTCGACGAGGTGGTGATCGATCGCGATCTCGCCGATCTCGTTGATGATGACCGCGGTGTCGGCGAGTTCGGGCGAGACCAATGCCCGGCGCAAGAGCGTCGTTTTGCCGCTGCCGAGAAACCCCGTCAGCAGGGTCGTCGGCAGGGTTTCCGGTTCGGGCACTCTATTAACCACTCGATAGCCGGTAAATCTGCTGCGGATCGTTTCACGCGGCCGTCGCGGCGGCAAGGTCCGCCGTCAAAACCTTGTGATAACAGTGCAAAGGTGAGTGCCGAGGTTACGGAGGCGATTGCATTCTCTCGCATGCGTCAGCAGTATGCCTGCCATAAGGGCGCGGCATGAGTGGACAACGCGGGCGGGTGAGGAAATGCGGACGGTCTCGTGTTCGGCAATTTGAACGTTGCGGCGGGTGCGCCGGGCGAGACGCAGCTCGCCATTTCGGGTGTGTCGAAGCATTTCGGCGGGGTGCGCGCGGTGGAAAGCCTCACCCTCTCCGTCCGCCGCGGCGGGCTCGTCTCGGTCATCGGCCCGAACGGCGCCGGGAAGACCTCGCTCCTCAACATGATCAGCGGATTCTACCGGCCCGACACCGGCTCGATCACTTTCGAGGGCAGGGACATCACCGGTACCCGCCCGTCGCAGGTCGCCGCGATGGGCATCGCCCGCACGTTTCAGAACATCGCGCTGTTCAGCGGCATGACCGTGCTCGACAACATCATGCTCGGCCGTCATGTGCGGATGAAGGCCGGAGTACTGTCCTCCTTCGTCTATTGGGGCCTAGCGCAAAAGGAGGAGGTGGCGCACCGCGCCCGGGTCGAGGAGCTGATCGAGTTCCTCGAGCTCGAGGATCTGCGCAAGCAGCAGACGAGCGGGCTCGCCTATGGCCTGCGAAAGCGCGTCGAGCTGGGGCGTGCGCTCGCGCTCGACCCCAAGGTGCTGCTCCTCGACGAGCCGATGGCTGGGATGAACCAGGAAGAAAAAGAGGACATGGCCCGCTACATCCTCGAGGTAAACCGACAATGGGGCACGACGGTCATCCTGATCGAGCACGACATGGCGGTGGTGATGGACATCTCCGAGCACGTCGCCGTGCTCGATCGCGGCCGCAAGATCGCCGAAGGCAGCCCCAGTGAAGTGCAGCGCCATCCCGAAGTGATCCACGCCTATCTCGGAGCTGCCAAGGAGCGCAAGGAGGCCGCCGAATGACCGATGCGACGACCTTGCCGCGCATGCTGCGCCATAATGCGCAGACGATGGCCGAACGGCCGGCGCTGCGCGAAAAGAACCTCGGCATCTGGCAGACCTACAGTTGGGCCCGGTATTACCAGGAGGTGCGCGACTTTGCAGCAGGCCTCGCCGCGCACGGCTTCCGCCGCGGCGACAAGCTCGCGGTAATCGGCGACAACCGCCCGCGGCTTTATTGGGCGCAACTCGCAGCGCAATGCCTCGGCGGGATCGCCGTGCCGGTATACCAGGATTCGATCGCCGCCGAGCTCGTCTATGTCCTCAACCATGCCGAGATCTCGGTCGTCGTCGCCGAAGACCAGGAGCAGGTCGACAAGATCCTGTCGCTGAAGGACAAGCTGCCGGGTCTCGATCTCGTCATTTATGACGATCCGCGCGGGATGCGCCACTATGAGACGGGGACGCTCAAATCGTTCGAAGAGGTGCAGTCCGCGGGCCGTGATTTCGGCACCGCTCACCTCGACCACATCGAGACCGAGGTCGACAAGGGCATGCCCGGCGATGTGGCGTTGCTGAACTACACCTCGGGCACGACGGGCCACCCCAAAGGGGTGATGCTGTCGCACGCCAACCTCCTGACCTCCGCCGCGGCTTATGCCGCGGCCGAGGACATTCGACCCGGCGACGAGCTCTTGTGCTATCTGCCGATGGCGTGGATCGGCGACTCGTTGTTTTCGATCGTGCTCAATCTCCTCGTTGGATTTACCTGCAACTGCCCGGAACGGCCTGAGACGGTGCAGCGCGATCTGCGCGAGCTCGGGCCCACCATCGGATTCGCGCCGCCGCGGATCTGGGAGAGCATGCTGAGCGCGGTGCGGGTCCGAGCGGCCGATTCGACACCTCTGAAGCGCAAAGTGTTCGATTTCTTTCAGCGCCTCGCCGAGCGGGCCGAACTGCGCAAAGGCGAGGGCAAGCGGGTGCCGGCGCCGATGCGACTCGGGCTGGCGCTCGGCGAGGTCCTGGTTTACGGGCCATTGCGCGACCAGTTGGGGCTCGGCCGCGCCCGCTGGTTCTATACCGGTGGCGCGCCTCTCGGTTCCGATACCTTTCGGTTTTTTCGCTCGATCGGCATCAACGTGAAGCAGGTGTGGGGTGCCACCGAGCTCTCCGGTCTTGCCACATTGCAGCCGGACGGCGAGGCCAGTCCCGATACGGTCGGCCGGGTGTTGCGCGGAATCGATCTGCGCGTCGCTGAGGACGGCGAAGTGCTCATCCGTTCCCCGGCGGTGTTCCTCGGCTATTACAAACAACCGGAAGCCACCAGGGACACGTTCAGCGAGGACGGCTGGTACCGCACCGGCGATTCCGGCTTTTTCGATCAGCGCGGCCACCTGATCATCATCGATCGCGCCAAGGATGTCGGGAAGCTCAGCGACGGCACGTCCTTCGCACCGCAATTCATCGAGAACAAGCTCAAGTTCAGCCCGTTCATCGGCGAAGCGGTGGCCTTCGGTGACGGGCGGCCGTTTGTCGCGGCGATGATTGCGATCGATCTGACCACGTCAGGCAACTGGGCCGAGCGGCAGAACCTTGCGTACACCTCGTTCCAAGACCTCAGCGTCAAGCCGGAGGTGCGCGAGCTGATCCGTGACGAGATCAAAAAATGCAACGCCTCGTTGCCCGCCGCCTCACGTATCGGCCGCTTCATGCTGCTCAACAAGGAGTTCGACGCCGACGACAACGAAATCACCCGCACGCGCAAGATCCGTCGCCGCTTCGTCGCCGAGAGATACGCCGCCGTGATCGAGGCATTCTACAGCGGCGCCCGAGAAGTCGAGCTCTCGACCGAGATCACTTATGAAGATGGGCGCAAGGCGACGCTCAACTCCACGATCGCGATCAACGACGTGGAGGGGACCCCGCAACCAGCGCGGGAACCGGCCTATGCCTGAGCTCGCAGATGCCTGAGCCCGCCTATGCCTGAATTCGAGTGGCAGTTCACGCTGGTCCTGTTGACCAACGGCGTGATGATCGGGTTGATGTACGCGCTGATCGCGCTCGGCTTCGTGCTGATCTACAAGGCGACCGACGCGATCAACTTCGCCCAGGGCGAGTTCGTCATGTTTGCCGGCTTTCTCGCGGCGGGCGCTGCCGATATCGCCGGCGCCCCGTTTTGGGTCAGCGCTTTGCTTGCGATCGCCGGCATGGTGGCGCTCGGCTTCGGCCTCGAACGGGTAGTGCTGCGCCCGCTGATCGGCCGCCCGGTGATCGCCGTGATCATGGCGACGATCGGTCTTGCCGCGGTGCTGCGCGGCACCGCGACGATGGCGTTCGGCGCCGGCACCCGCGCCCTCGTCATGCCGGTCGGCGACGAGCCGCTTCACCTCGGCCCGGTCATGCTGCCGCCGGTCCAGCTCGTCGGGGCCGGGGTGAGCCTTGTCTTTCTCGCCGCCTTCACCTGGTTTTTTCTCAAAAGCCGCACCGGCATCGCGATGCGCGCGGTCGCCGACAGCCAGCAGGTGTCGATGGCGGTGGGCATCGATGTGCGGCGCTATTTTGCGCTGGCCTGGGCGATGGCGGGGGTCGTCTCGGCCTTGGGTGGCGTGGTGTGGGGGGCGATGCTCAGCGTCGACAACCAGTTGGCACTCGTCGGCCTCAAAGTCTTCCCGGTGGTGATCCTCGGCGGCCTCGATTCGATCCTCGGCGCGGTGGTCGGCGGCCTGATCGTCGGCATCGTCGAAAACCTCGCGGCCGGCTATCTTGATCCCTATGTCGGCGGCGGAACCAAGGATTTCGCGCCCTATGTGTTGATGATCCTGGTGTTGATGGTGCGGCCGGAGGGGATCTTCGGCCGGCGGCGGATCGAGCGCGTATGATGACGTCTTCCGGCGCTTCGTCACCCCCGCGAAAGCGGGGGTCCAGGGGCAACCGGCACTCAGCGCGCAATCTCGTCGTACAGGTCGCGCCAGGTCGGATTGGCTTCCTCGATCAGCTTCATTTTCCAAGCTCTGCGCCAACTCTTGATGCGCTTTTCGCGCAAGATGGCTTCCTCCATCGTGGCGTGAAACTCGGCGTAAGCGAGGGTGTGGACCCCGTACCGGTTGGTAAAGCCATCTGTGACGTCGACTTTGTGCTCCCAGACCCGCCGGTTCAAGTCGCTGGTGACCCCCACATAGAGCGTTCCGTTCCGACGGTTAGCAAGAATGTAGGTGCAGGGCTGCATATTCGCTGCATCATACCATCGGTGCGGGAACGCTGGACCCCCGCTTTCGCGGGGGTGACGAAACCAAGGAGTGCGGCGGTTATGCCCATTCAGGGCACCGCCTCGCACGTCGGACGATAGCCATGTTTCATCGTGAATCCGGCGTGTTCAAGACCAGCTACGCCGCTGATATGGCGCTCTACCCGCTGCCGATCGCCAAATGGGCGGTGGCGGCGTTTGCCGGGCTGTTCATCGTCATCGCGCCGCTGGCGCTCGGCGAATACTACATCTCGATCCTCAACCTGATCCTGATCGCCGTCGTCGGCGCGCTCGGCCTCAACATCCTTGTCGGCTATACCGGGCAGATCTCGATCGGCCATGGCGCCTTCATGTCGGTCGGCGCCTACACCGCGGCCAATCTTGTCATCCATCTCGGCGCGCCGTTCTGGATCACGATCCCGGCCGGCGGCATCATGGCGGCGCTGATCGGCGCGGTCGTCGGCATTCCGTCATTGCGCATCAAGGGCATTTATCTGGCGATCGCCACCCTGGCTGCGCAACTGATCATCGAATGGACGATCAACCATGTCACCTGGATCTCGGGCGGGGTGCAAGCCTCGATCCAGGTGCCGCGGCCGAGCCTGTTCGGCACCCCGCTCAAGACCCAGACGCAGCTCTATTTGTTTCTGATGGGGTTTGTCGTGCTGGCGATCGTCGGCACCTCGAACCTGATCCGCAGCCGCATCGGCCGCGCCTTCATTGCCATCCGCGACCAGGACATCGCCGCCGAGATCATCGGCATCAATATCTTCCGCTACAAGCTGTGGGCGTTCGCGATCTCATCCTTCTATGCCGGCGTCACCGGCGTGCTGTATACCTATTACCTGGGCATCGCCAATTACGAGCAGTTCCAGATCACCGTGTCGATCGACTATCTGGCGATGATCATCATCGGCGGGCTGGGCTCGGTCCTCGGCTCGATTCTCGGCGCCATCTTCGTCACCCTGCTGCCCATCCTGACGCGCTGGTTTCTCGAGGATTACGGCTGGCTGTTCCTGGCGCAACAGGACTTGCAGAACGCGATCCCCAATTTGCGGCTGACCCTGTTCGGTGCCCTGATCATCTTTTTCTTGGTCGTGGAGCCGGAAGGGCTGAACCGGCTGTGGCGCAATATCCGAAATTATTTCCGGGTCTGGCCATTCTCTTATTAGCCTGGCGCGGAACACCGAGGGAGGAGAGCATGAGACGGGTATGGGGAGTTGTCATCGGGGCGGCGGCCGGCGCGACGGCCATGCTGTGCCTCGCCGGTACCGCCACGGCGCAGAAGGAGGTCATGGTCGGCGGCATGTGCGACCGCACCGGCGCGACGCAGGTAAACGGCGTCATCATATGCCCGGCGATCCAGGACTATTACGACCTGATCAATTCGAAGGGCGGCGTGGAAGGTTTCAAGATCAAGTACATGGAGATCGACCACGAATACAAGGTGCCGCCGGCGGTCGAAGCGTATCAGCGCGAGAAAGGCGAAGGCGCCACTTCGATCATGGTCTACGGTTCGCCGCAGGTGCAGGCGCTCAACAAGAAGCTCGAAGAGGACAAGATCCCCGGTACCTCGCCCGGCTTCGGCATTGCCGCGTCGGCCGACGGCAAGCGCTATCCCTATCTCTTCCCGATGGCGGCGACTTATTGGTCGCAGGGCGCCGGGGCGGTCAAGTTCGTCAAGGACAAATTGGGCGGCGATCTGAAGGGCAAGAAGATCGCCTACATCTTCTTCGACAACCCGGCCGGTCGCGAGCCGATCCCGATCATCGAGGATTTGCAGAAAGTCGAGGGGTTCGAACTCAGGACCTTTGCCGTTCCGCCGCCCGGGGTCGAGATGGGCGCGCAGATGCTCGACATCACGCAGCGCTATCGGCCCGACTTCGTTATATCGCATCTGTTCGGCAGCGCGCCGGGGTTGTCGATCAAGGCGTTCAAGGCCAACGGCTACCCGCTGTCGAAGGTGCTCGGTCTGGTCTGGGCGTCGGGCGAGCAGGATATCGCCGGGGCGGGCGGCTGGCCGGTCGCCGAGGGCTATTACACGATGTCGTTCGCCGGGGTGGGCGACGACTACCCGGTGCGCCAGGAAATCAGGGAGATGTACAAGGTGCGGGGCAAGGAGCCGCAAAAGGTTATGGACAGCACGGTCATGTATAATCGCGGCCTGTTGTGGGCGGCCCTCCATGTCGAGGCGATCCGCAACGCGATCAAATGGTCCCGCCGCTCCAGGTCACCGCGACGGACCATGAGGGTGGCGGATTTGTCCAGATCTTCCAGGTCAAGGGCGGTAAGTTCGTCAAGCAGACCGAGTGGTTCCGCGGCTATCCGGAGATCGTCGCCCAAACCGTCGCCAAGGCCGAGTAGCGGCCGGCTGCGAGCGATGCTGGCGCTCAACAACATCGAGGTCGTCTATGACGGCGTCATCCTGGTGCTGAAGGGTGTCTCGCTGTTCGCGGAAAAGGGCTGCATCACCACCCTGCTCGGCGCCAACGGGGCCGGGAAGACCACGACATTGAAGGCGATATCGGGGTTGTTGCGAACCGAGCGCGGGGAGGTCACCAAGGGCACGGTCGAGCTCGACGGCGAGCGGCTCGACCGTCTGCCGCCCCACACCGTCGTCAAGCGCGGCGTGACCCAGGTGTTCGAAGGAAGACGGGTCTTCGAAAATCTGACGGTCGAAGACAATCTGATCGCCGGGGCGCATACGCGCAGTGATTTTGCTGCGGTGCGGGAAAGCATCGGGCGCGTCTACGACGTCTTTCCGCCGTTGAAGGAGCGCCGCCACCAGGCCTCGGGCTATCTTTCCGGCGGCGAGCAGCAGATGCTGGTGATCGGCCGGGCGTTGATGTCCGAGCCCAAGGTGATCCTCCTCGACGAGCCCTCGCTCGGCTTGGCGCCGCTGCTCGTCGAGGAGATCTTCGGCATCATCCGCCGGCTGCGGGAGGAGCAGAACCTGACTGTCCTGCTGGTCGAGCAGAATGCCGCCATGGCGCTCGACATCGCCGACCATGGCTACGTCATGGAGAATGGCCGCATCGTCCTCGAAGGACCGGCCGAGAACCTGCGGCAGAACTCCGACATCAAGGAATTCTATCTCGGCCTCAACGAGGTCGGCGCGCGCAAATCCTACCGCGACCTCAAGCACTACCGCCGGCGCAAGCGCTGGCTGTCCTAGGCGATACGGTCTGCTAGATTGCTTCGATTCGTTCGCAATGACGGCACTAAGACTGTCATTGCGAGGAGCACGGCGACGAAGCAATCTGGATGGACATGAACACCCCCCTTCCCCGTATCGCCGTGATCGGCACCGGCGGCACGATCTCGTCGATCGGGTCGTCGAGCCTCGACGTGCTCGACTATCCCGATTTCGGGCAGAAGCTCACCTGCGAGGCATTGCTCGACCGCTTCCCGGAGACCCGGCTCGTCGCCGATCCCGTGCCGGTGACCTTTCGCCAGGTCGGCAGCACCGAGATCGGGCCCCGGGAGTGGATCGAGCTGCGGGCGCTGATTCACCGGATCGCCCGCGACGACCCGGCAGTCGCCGGGTTCGTCATCCCGCACGGCACCGCGACGCTCGAGGAAACCGGGTTTTTCCTGAACCTGACCCTCGCCGTGGCGCAGCCGGTCGTGCTGGCCGGAGCGCAGCGTCCGGCGAGTGCGCTCGGTTCGGACGCCGGCATGAACCTCGTCAATGCTTTGCGCGTCGCCGGCTCACCCGAGGCGCGCGGCAAAGGCGTGCTCGCGGTGCTCAACGACGAAATCCACACCGCGCGCGATGTCGTCAAGACCTCGACCTACCGGTTGCAGACCTTCCGCTCGCTCGATTTCGGCGCGCTCGGCCATGTCGACGGCGACGGTGTGCATTTCTACCGCGCGCCGGTGCGCCCTCACATGCCCGACACGCAATTCGCCGCGTCGGATCTCACAGCACTGCCGCGGGTCGACATCGTCTATTCCTATGCCGGCGCCGATGGTGCGCTTGTCGACGCAGCGGTCGCCGCGGGCGCCCGCGGGATCGTATCCGCGGGGTTTGCGCCGGGGAGCCCGACCCCGGAGCAGCGCGCGGCGTTCGAACGCGCGGCGAAGTCCGGGGTCGCCGTCGTGCAGTGCAGCCGCGCTGCCACCGGCCGCGTCGCACCACGCCGCCGCCTGCGCGAGAGCGGCATTGTCGCCGGCGAGGATCTGAGCCCGCAAAAAGCCCGCATCCTGCTGATGCTGGCATTGTCGACGACCAGCGACATCACCTCGATCCAAGAGGCCTTTTCGACGTATTGAGATCCGGACTGCCGCGCTGGGTGGTGTTCTTCCTGTCTCTAGTGATCGACGGCGCTCTCGCGGGCGCCCTCTACGCGCTGATCGCGCTCGCCTTCGTGCTCGTCTACAAGGCGACGCACATGATCAATTTTGCGATCGGCGAGTGGGTCATGTGGGGTGCACTACTGGCCGCCACCGGCGTGCATGCGATCGGCCTCGGGCTGGTGGGAGGCCTCGTTTTCGCCTGTGCCGGCCTCATGGCGCTGGCTTTCGCCTTCACCCGGTTGGTTCTGCGCCGGATGACCGCACCGCCTGTGATCACCCTGATCATGCTCACGCTCGGTTTGGGGGCGGTCATGCGTGGTGTCGGCGCGGTGATCTTCGCCCGGGTGCCGGGCGCGATCTCCCTCCCGGTTCCGGTGAATGCAATCACGATCGGCAGCGTCCCAATAGCGCCCGATAAGCTGATAGCCGCCTCTGTCGCGGCTTTTTGCGTCGCCCTCGTCGGCGCATTTTACCGGCACAGCCGCACCGGTCTGGCACTGCAGGCGATCGCCGATGACCGGCAGACGGCAATGTCGGTCGGGATCGACGTCGATCATCACTTCCTGATTGTTTGGGCGCTTGCTGGGGTGATCTCGGTTGCAGCGGGCGTGCTGTGGACCTTTGTCGCCGGGGGCGGCTTCGGCGTCGCGCTGGTCGGGCTAAAAGTGTTCCCGATCGTCATCATCGGCGGCCTCGACAGCATCCCCGGTGCCATCGTCGGCGCGATGATCATCGGCGTGCTGGAGAGCCTGGGTGCCGGCTACCTCGACCCTCACCTCGGCGGCGGCTTCGGCAACATTGCCTCCTATCTTCTACTGATCGCTATGCTGGTAGGGCGACCGGCGGGGCTATTCGGCCGGCCCCGGATCGAGCGGGTGTAATGCGTCGCAGCGCCGCGACGGCACACCGGACCCTCGCCTCCGAAGATAATTTCGACTGGCTCGACTACTACGACATCGTGTTCGCTACATCACACCTCGCGCAGGATGCCCTCGGCGGCGTCGGCGAAGACCTGGGCGCCGAGCACGATGTCCTCCTCCGCGCTGTCCTCCGACCAGTGATGGCTGATGCCGCCGAGGCTCGGGATGAACATCATCCCGGCCGGCATCCGGTACGACAAGACCGCCGCGTCGTGGCCCGCCGCACTCGGCAGCCGCATATGCATGCCCGGCGCGTGGCGCTCCGCCGCCATTTCGATCTGGGCCTGAAAGCCCGGATCCATCGGACGGGGCTCGCTGCGCGCGATCGGCGCGATTGCTACGCGGCAAGGGCCCACCCGATCGGCTTCTTCGACGAGCTCGTGCAATGTCGTTTCGAACTGAGCGAGCCGCTCCGGATCGGCGTCACGGAACTGGACCTGCATCTCGGCATGGCCCGGTATGACCGATGGCGCGTTTGGTTCGATCAGCATGCGGCCGATCGTCCACACCGTGCGCGGGCCGGCGATCTCGGGGAAGCGGTCGTGAATGCGCGTCGCCAGCCGCACCATCGCGACGCCGGCATCCTTGCGCCGTATCATTCGGGTTGTGCCGGCATGGTTCTGCTCGCCGTTGAGCGAGACCCGGTAGTTCCAGATGCCGACGATCGTCTCGACGATGCCGATGCGCAAACCGGTGGTGTCGAGCGTGTCGCCCTGCTCAATATGCGCTTCGAGATACCCGACATAGCGCTCGGGATCGACCCGCTCGCGCGGCCGTCCGGCAAACCCGGCGCGGGTGAGGGCCTCGCGCAGCGGCGTGCCGCCGTCGCGACCCCGGATCTGGTCGATCTCTTCCTCGGGGAGCGCGTCGGTAAACGAGAGGCTGCCGAGAAAGCTGCTATAATGGCCTTCCTCGTCGGCCCAGGCAGCGACATCGATGCCGAGTTCCGCGCAGCCCGGGTCCTGGGCAAAGGTGCGGGCGAGCTCGAGCGCGTAGATCACCCCCAAAGAGCCGTCGAGCCAGCCGCCATAGGGCTGGGTCTCGCTATGCGAGCCAATAAGGAGCCGGCGCCCGGCCGAGCGATTGCGGCCGATCACATTGCCGATCCCGTCGATCACCGTGTCGAGCCCCGCCTCGCCGAGCTTCCCGGCGAGCCAGTGCCGCGACTCGACATCGACCGGCGAATAGGTCGGACGGTGGACTCCGGTCTTATAGCGGCCGAATTCAGCCAGCCGCTTGAGATCGGCGACTACACGCTGTCCGTCGATGGTCGGCATTTCCAAGCTTCCTCTTTGGTCGCAAGCCCCCGGCAGGCGCATCCGGATGCTGTCATTGCGAGCGAGGCGAGGCAATCTCGATGGGCGAGGGCGACCGGCTCGAGATTGCGGCGTCGCTCTGCTCCTCGCAATGACAGCGATGTTTGCTTAGGATCGCGGTCCCGGAAACCGGCAACCAAATACCGCAATGCCCGACCGATCCTACCCTCGCGTCGCGATCCTCGGCTTTTCGATCGAGTGCAACAAATTCGCGCCAGCGGCCACCAAGGCGCATTTTCTCGCGCGCACGTATCTCGAAGGCGACGCGATCATCGGGGAGGCGAGGGCGCCGACGACTTGCATGCTGCCCGAGACACCGGGGTTCGTCGCCGCGATGGACGCTTCCGGCGCCTGGACCCCGGTCGGCGTGGCGCTGGCGATGACCGAGCCGAACGGGCCGGTCGAGCACGCCTTTTTCGTCGAGCTGCTCGACACGATCGAGCGCCGGCTGAAAGCGGCATTGCCGGTCGATGCCGTCTACATCTGCTCGCATGGCGCCGGGCTCACGACCGAGGAGGACGACCCCGACGGGGTCCTGTTCGAAATGGTGCGGGAGATTGTTGGGCCCGGCGTGCCGATCGCGGCGACCCTGGATCTTCACGCCAACGTCTCCGAGCGCATGGTCAGGTCGGTCGACGCGTTCATCGGGTATCGTACGAACCCGCATCTCGACATCTCGGCGGCGTCAAGCCGCAGCGCGCCTTCATCCGCCTGCCGATCGTGCCGCCGACCGTGACCTTGCTGACCGCCGCCGGCCCCTATGCCGAGATGATCGATCTGGGCCAGCGCCGCATGAACCCGAAAATCATGAACGTCTCGGCGATGGGCGGGTTTGCCTTCGCCGATGCTGCCACGTGCGGGCTCAGCGTGGTGGTGACCGCGCGGCATGACAAGCGCGCCGCCGAAGCGCTGGCCTGCGAGATCGCCGAGCTCGGCTGGGCCAATCGGGCGCGCTTTTATCCGCGCCTGACCTCGCTCGACGACGCCGTCGCCAAGGCGATCGCGGTCGGGAATGACCCTTCGCTCCCCGCCCTCGTCTTTGCCGATGTGGCCGACAATCCTGGCGGCGGCGGGCGCGGCAACACGGTCTTTCTGCTGCGCGCGTTTCACGAGGCCGGTGTGGCGGGCGCATTTC
>WNFD01005592.1_pt1 | contig 12567 bp, 7 predicted proteins | sample 5400491 | NCBI WGS metagenome assembly WNFD01 (sample SAMN13153343, study PRJNA577476) | soil metagenome | isolation source: 120 cm saprolite under Douglas fir tree site 2 hole 2 replicate 2 | place: USA:California | collected 2015-04-18 | reverse complement strand
TCAGATACAACCCAATAATGTCGGCGGCCTTCTTCTCAAAATCCGGATCGTTCGAGGCCATGTAGCGCTCGATGCGATGCGGTTGGAGTCCGTGCTTACGCCACACCCGTGCCACCATCATGTGGCTGACGTCCAAATGTGCTCCGAGTTTGCGCGTGCTCCAGTGGGTTGCTCCACCGGTCGGCGCACGCCGGGTCGCCTCGAGAATCCGTGCCTCCAGTTCCGGGGTGAGCACGGTGGCGACTTGTCCCAAATGCCGGCTGTAGAGTCCCGCGATGCGCTGCTCGGTAAATCGTTTGCTCCAGCTGGCCACAAAACCCCGGCTGCAGTCGATGCGCTCGGACACTTCATCCCACGTATGGCCCTCGGCCAGCAGCAAGATCAGCCGCGCCCGTCGGGCATCTTCCGCCCGATCCGTCCGGCTACTGGCGCGTCGCGTCAGTTCCATAAGCTCCGAATTCGACAACGTGATGGCGTCTCTCATGGACGCGATTATAGTCTATAAATGGTTGTTACAGTCAACTAGAAACCCGCCTAAGTCCGTATGTTCTACTTCCGGTGGAAGATATTTCCCCTCCAGCAGAATCCGCGACAGCCACTCCGCACGCAGTAGCCCCGAATGCAACACGTATGTCCTGCCTTCTTCCGACGCCAGCATGGCATTCGCCATTGCCGAACGGCGCCTGCAGCCCCTGTCCAAAAAGGAACAGTTTATTGGAAAAGGCCTGTCAGAATGTCCAATGCAAGGATCCGCACAAAAAGGAGCTCATTTCAAAATGGCAAAGAAAAGTAGGGGCGGTAGAATGACTGCAGCTAAGAAGCGCGCCGCGAAGAGATCCGGTGGACGAGGCCCTATAAAAAAACGCGCGGCCGGCCGAAACATTATGAAGACTTAGAAGCGCGTCGCAGTGAAATCATGGCTGGCGATGAGGGCACGGAACCCGCTCCAAGAAGTAAGACCAAAGTAGCCCTCGCCGAAGAGATCCCTCGACTCGGCGCGCACAATGCCGGGGCACTGAATGACCTCTGATAGTCAGGGGATGGTCAGAAGTTGCTAGCGGTGCAATATTGCAATTCGTAAGGAACTCGATCTCGCCGGTCCACATATCTTTACCGCTCTTGATACCCCGGGGTCTGTTCATTCTCCTTTGCGTTGCGCCGCCGGGAATCGTCGCCCGCCAAAATTCTTCGGCCAGCGATAAACAAGAGGGCGCGGTCCAGACGCAGATGAGCAACGTCACGTTTCGCTTTTCGGAAACCGTGGCGGTGCAAATAAAATCGCTGAACGGTGTGCTCGTGCCCCTGGGCAAAAATGAATTCCCTGTCTTCGACGACAAAGACTCGTTTAACCTGCGCATAAACACAGCGGAAATCGCCATTGATTCGTCAAACTTGGCTAACGTTCTCAATTCTTATGTTTTTGCGCGTCCGCACTCACCCTTAACAGAGCTATCCGTCGTCGTTGAGAAGGGGCAGCACCTGAAAGTGAAGGGAAAGCTTCATGATAAAGGGGACATCCCGTTCTCGACCGAGGGGATTCTCATTCCCACCGCTGACGGAAAACTTCGCCTGCACAGCGAGAAAATCAAGGCCATGCACCTCCCGGTAAAAGGTTTGATGGATATCTTCGGCATCGAATTGGGCGGGTTGATCAAGGAGGGCAAGGTTCCGGGCGTAGAGACTCAAGAGGACGATCTGATCCTTGATCTTGAACAGATCCTGCCGCCTCCCCATATTGAAGGCAAGGTGGTCTCCGTACGAATTGAAGGCGACAACATTATTCAGATTTTCGGCGGTTCGGATGCCAAGCCGGTGCAAAATATCCGCGCCCGAAATTATATGGCCTACAAGAACAATCGCCTCCGCTTCGGCAAGCTGCTCATGCACGATGCGGATTTGATCCTCATCGACATGGATCAAAATGACCCACTCGATTTCTTCCTGGATCGATACAAAGAACAGCTTGCGGCGGGCTATGCAAAACTTACGCCGGACTCCGGATTGCGCGTGTATATAAAAGACTATAACAAGCTTCATCCCGCAAAAGCGCCTCCCGGCAACGACAAGACCAAAGTGAGCCAGTGATCTCGGGAAGCGCGACTGTTCACTTTTGCGCAGTAAGCTTCTCTGCCAACCGCTTACAATAAGACATCAGAAACGGCGTCCGCTCTGAACAGGAGGCCCTTAAATGAAAAGTAAGCGATTCTCCGGATTAGCGAAAATTTGTGTATCGGCGCTCCTCGTATCCTGCGGAGCTGCCTTCGCCGGCAGCCGCCTGCTAACGGAAACCGGCAAACCTCCAGTCCTTGCTCCTGGTAAACATTTTGAACGCGTATTGATTATCGTCTTGGAAAACCAGGACTACCGTTCAGCGATGAGCAACGAGTTTTTCGCGAAACTGGCGAGCAAAGGAACCAGCTTCTCTAATTTCAAAAATCTCTACCATCCGTCCTACCCGAATTACCTCGCAATGGTCGCAGGCAGTTCTTTTGGCATGCACAGTGACCGCCAAATCAACCTCCCCGACGACGCTCAGCATAGAACAATCGCCGATTTACTCGATTGGACGAGCTATGCGGAAAACTATCCTTCGCATAGACAACCTTATCTTGAAGCGGATGAAGGCAAATACGCTCGTAAACACGTACCGTTCTTGAGTTTTGAGAAAATTCAAAAGGAAAGCTATCGCAACGTAGTTTCGGTCGACACCAAAGATCCACACAATTCCTTCGTGACCGCTATCGAAATGTTCAGAAAAGATCCCAAGAAATTTCCCCTCTCTCGATATATGTTCTACACCCCCAACCTCGACGACGATGGACACGATCCCTTCTATAACGCCAGGAAGGGCCTGCAAAAGGGTTCACACTGGCTGGAAACCTTCTTCCAGACGTGGTTCCCCTGGGATCAGAAAGAGATGAAGGGCACTCTGGTGGTGGTAACGTACGACGAATCCGAGGGGGACGACAAGAACGATCGCATCTATACCGTCTTCCTCGGTGATATGGTCAAAATCCAGACGGTCGACAAAGAATACAATCACTATAGCGTGCTAAAAACAATTGAAGATAACTTTGGTTTGCCAACTCTGAATTCGGGCGATGCCAGCGCAGCGCCCATCACAGAAGCCTGGAAGTAATCCAAAGTTTTGTCTTGCAGAAATCTCGGCTCCAACGTAGGCGTCGGGTTTCACCCTGTTTACCCCGAGCTTCGAGGGGAGCCTCGAAGGGCCAGGGGGGCGGCCTGCCTGCTATGGTCAGGCGCCTTCAATCGCCGCGGAAGAAAGCCATCGCCCACGGAGGCCTTAGCCACGGTCCCGCTCCTCTCCGGCTTTTTTCCTTAGGAGGCGGGGACTTCAAGCCCCCGCGCAACACGCACGCTAAAATCGGCTTTAGCCACTGAGGAAAGCAGGGTCGTCCTTGACCCCTCCCATCAATGCCTCCCGGATACGTTGCAATAACTATGGTATATTTTTGCGCATCAGACCGTTGTTTCTCGCCGTCGATCTTCGGGAGTGCTCCATGCAAATATCCAAGCCGTTCAAAACTCTGTCGCCTGCCCTCGTCGCGCTCGCCGCAGTGTGCATGTGCAGTTCATTGGCGCCGGCACAAAACCAATCCAATCCGGCTGCAGTGGCCAAGAGCCAAGCATGCCCGAGCGATGACAGCGGGTTGAAGTTGCCCGCCGGTTTTTGCGCAACGGTCTTCGCTGACCAGATTGGTCACGCCCGCCACATGGTAGCTGCGCCGAGCGGAATTCTTTACGTCAACACCTGGTCGGGCAGGTACTACGGCAACGACACGCCGCATGCAGGCGGTTTCCTCGTAGCCCTGCAAGACAAGAGCGGTGCGGGAAAGGCTGATGTGATTGAGCGCTTTGGCGAAACCGTCGAAAGTGGCGGAACAGGCGGCACAGGCATCGGCATGTATAAGGGATCGATCTACGCCGAGATCAATGATCGCATCGTGCGATATTCATTGCCCGCCGGCTCCATCGTGCCCAGTGGCTCTGCCGACACCATCGTCTCCGGATTGCCTCTGGGCGGCGATCATCCCATGCATCCATTCATCATCAATGCCGAGGGATTGATGTACGTCGATGTCGCCACCGCGACCAATTCCTGCCAGTTGAAAAATCGAACACTCAAGTCGCCCGGCGCAAACCCCTGCACGGAACTTGAGACCCGTGGTGGCATCTGGCGCTACGACGCGAATAAGACGAACCAGACTTTTTCAACCGCTGACCGCTTCGCCACGGGAATTCGCAACGCCGAAGGTTTTGCCATCGACACCAGTGGGCGAGTGTTTGTGACTCAACACGGACGCGACCAGCTGCACGCGAATTGGCCCGACCTGTATAAACCCGACCAGGAGGCGACGCTGCCGTCTGAAGAGTTGTTGCTTTTAAAGCCGAAGGGCGACTATGGCTGGCCCGAATGCTACCACGACGCGTTCGTGCAAAAACTGGTTCTGGCACCGGAATACGGCGGCGACGGCAAAACGATCGGCGTATGCGCCAACAAGATTGCCCCCGCTGCGGCATTTCCCGCCCATTGGGCGCCCAATGCAATGGTGCGCTACGACCAGAAACAATTTCCGGCGCGCTACCGTGACGGTGTCTTCATCGCCTTCCACGGGTCATGGAATCGGGCGCCCTATGCGCAAGGTGGCTACAACGTCGTTTTTCAGCCGCTCGCCGGGGACCGCGCATCCGGCCAGTGCGAAATATTTGCGGATGGTTTTGCGGGAGCGGTAAAGTCGCCGGCCAAAGCCGCGCATCGTCCCTCTGGCTTGGCGGTGGGACCGGACGGCTCGCTTTACGTGTCCGACGATATTCGCGGACGGATCTACCGGATTGTCTATCATGGCGGCTCCCAAGGCGGTGCCGCGAACATTACGCCATGTCCGAGCGCAACAGCTCCGGCCGGCAATCCCGTTGAAGTAACCGCGGAACCGCCAGAGGGCACGCATCCAGACGCCGGTGCGACCGCAGGGGGCAGTCTTCCCGTTCCTGAAGGCGCGACACGGGAAATGGTTGTGCTCGGTCAACGCATCTACCGCGGCCAAGCGGGCGGAGCGGCGTGCACGGGCTGCCATGGTGAGAGCGGTCAGGGCACCCCTTTGGGGCCCGATCTACTGGGCAAGAAATGGCTGTGGAGCGATGGCAGCTATGCCGGAATCGCGAAAACCATAACCGAAGGTGTGTCGCAACCAAAACAATATCGCAGCCCCATGCCGCCCATGGGTGGGGCGCAACTTACCCCCGGCCAGATATCAGCGCTCGCAGCATACGTGTGGGGCCTGAGCCATCACGCGTCGCCCAATCGGAATTAATCGCCTAAGTCCTGATAAAACGCTTATCGTACAAGTGAAATATGCCCAGATCTCAATGTCCGGTTACCCGACTAACCAGGAGTTGGCCTACGAATTGGGAATTGAGTGACAATCCCTTTCAATTCGCGGACCGTCTGAGCGAGGAACGATTGGTCAGTTTCAAACGAAAATGAAAGATTGGTCTGGGACCAAGGATATTTGAGATTGTGCGCGACCCACCAGCGGGAGCGCATTACCGGGATGATACTGTTCCTCCTTTGTTTTCATGTCCCTTGACAAAGCGTATTCTGAGCCAGACTAAGCCAATTCCGCCTATAGCAGCCCCAATCGTAGCCAGAAAAAACACCAAGACAGTTTCACCATTTTCGCCTACATTTATTATATCGCGCCGCATCACTTTTTCTATGGTATGTATGAAATATATAAATAAATTGATAAAAGCTAACGTACCGGCGGTTGCTCCAATTATGAAGAGAACCAAATTGGCGAGAGTCAGTCCAAACGAGGGAATGCGCTTCAGCACGATTCTACCTAGAATCGTAATCCCAGCAAAGTAAATGAAAAGTGCAAAGAGCACACCCATTGGCAGTGGGTTCCTCTTAAGTGGCCTCACGAATCCATGGGCTGCTTTAACGAGACTTCTCTTTCACCATTTTTTCCGCCTTTGACAAGAACCGCAATGGGAACTTCGGATGAGTGTCACGTTCTGTTCACTTCTCTCCGTGATTGTTCTGGCTGGCGGGTGGCCGCGCCTTAATTCCGAAAAACGCCTTTGGGTGCCGCATCCCTGCGGTTTTCAGGGTGCGGTTTTTGTCCCGCACCTAACCAACCGCCGAGAATTAATCCTTATCACTGAAACAACCATCGATTTGCAGTAAGAGCTACGAAAAGAGCTTGCGCAGCAGGCTGGGGGCGTCGCGCTTGGGTTCCGGTTTGGGAGTTTCGCGCTTCGGCTCAGCTTTGGGCGTTTCGCTTGCCGCGGACGCAGACGCGCTGGCGCTCTGGGACTTCGGCGCGCCACCTTGCAGAAATTCGTCGAGCTTGAGGAATTTGCGGCCGAGGGCATTGCTGTAGGCGGACCATTCGTCGTCGCCGGATGCGGTGGCGAGCGCGACGCGGACGGCGGCGAGTTTGGAATCGAGGTCGTCGAGGTAGTGGAAGACCATGGCTTCGCGAATCATGGGCAGCTTGGGGGAGCCGAATTCGTATTGGCCGTGGTGGCTGATCAGCAGATGCTGCACTACGGTTTTTAGCGGCGCGGGGAAGCCTTCGATTTTGTCGATCGCGCGCGTGACGGTTTCGAGCTCCATGACGATGTGACCGAGTAGTTGCCCCGGCGTGGTGTAACCGATGGCGCGCTCGTAGCACAGCTCTTCGAGCTTGCCGACGTCGTGGAGGATGCAAGCGGTGAGCAGGAGATCGATATCGAGTTCGGGGTAATGCGAGGCGACGCGGCGAGACATCCCGCAAAGGGAGATGACGTGTTCGAGCAAGCCGCCGAGATACGCGTGATGCATCACTTTGGCGGCGGGGGCGCGCTTGTAGCAGCGGGCGGTTTCGGGATCGGCGATGATGCCGAGGACCAACTGCTTGAGCCAGGGATTGGAGATGGATTCGGCGTAGCCGCGCAGCTCCGTAAACATTTTTTCGACGTCGGCTGTCGTGTGCGGCAGATAGTCGGCGAGGTCGATCTCCTCGGGCTTGGCGAGGCGCAATTGGATGAGCGCGAGCTGCGGCCTGTTGCGATAGACCTCGACGCGCGCTTGCACCTTGACGAAATCGTCGCGCTGGATATCTTTCGCGGCGGCCTCGAACTGGTCCCACATGCGCGCTTCGATGGTGCCGCTGCGGTCGCCGAGTTCCAGGCGAAGATACGCGCGGCCCTCGCGAGTGTTGCGCAGTTCTTTTTCGTGCACGAGGAAAAAACTAGTGATGTTCTGCTCGGTGAGCAGGTCCGTGACGTACGACGTCTTCATTGGCCTGAGGGTTGGCCGGAGGCCGACTTTTTGCCGAACAAGAGGTATTTCTTGTGGCCCTTCTTGGATTTGCTGGCTTCCGGAGTCGCGCTGACTTCCTGGATTTCCGAATTGCCGCCGCCGGCAATCTCCTGGTAGCCCGGTTTGATGACCACGTAGCTTTGCTCGCGGAGCGTCTTCAGATAATTGCGCATGGCCGGCTCCATGCGCTGGGAATATAGGTGGTCCATAATTTCGTTTTCGACCTTGGCTAGCGGCTGCTCGCCTGCTTCATAGCGTTCAAGGACCTGCAGAACCAGGTAGCCCTGCTTGGTGTCCATGACGTCGGTCAGTTCGTTTTTCTTCATCTTGAAGACGATGTCCTCGAGCGCTTTCGAAAGCTCGCCGCGTTTGTACACGCCGAGAAAGCCGCCTTGCTTCGCGGTGCTGCTATCGGAAAAGCGTTTGGCGATTTCCCCGAAGTCCTCGCCGTCTTTAACGCGCTTGAGCGCGGTCTCGGCTTTCTTTTTCAGCTCGGGCAGCTCTTCGTCCTTCTTCCCTTCCGTGCTGACTTCAATTTCGCGCAGGGCCACTTGCTCCGGGCGGATGAACTCTTTCTTGTGTTCGTTGTAGTATTTCGCCACTTCATCCTTGCCGATGGTGATGTGCGAGCCGACTTCGCTGCTGATGACGCGCTGCGTCAATATTCCATTGCGGATGTTGTTCCTGAAATCTTCCCAGTTCGAACCCTGCGCGGTGACCGCCTTCTCAAGGTCTTCCATGCTGTCGATCTTGTTTTGCTGGCGAAGCTGGTCGAGACGCTTGATCACTTCGGGTTCGACGTTGACGCCCATATCCTTGCCGCGTTGCACGAGCAAGGACTGATCGATCAAATCGCGCAATGTGTTCTTCTGGCGGTCCTCGATGTCGGCGCGCAACTGTTCGGGCGTGCATTTACCCTGACATTCCTGCCGGGCGTCTTCTTCCGCGGCGATGCGCGCTTTGTCGAGCTCGGAGCGGGTGATGATCTCGTTGTTGACGCGCGCGATGATTTCTTCGACGGTTTTGGTATTCGCGCCTTCCGCCGGTTTTTTACCCTCAGCGGGCTTTTTGACCTCGGCGGGTTTTTTGACCTCGGCGGGTTTTTTTGCGGGCTCAGGAGCGGCGGTGCCTGGCTGTTCCAGCGCGGGGGCCTGCAGCTTGGGCGGCTGCTGAGATGACGAGGCCGGCTGATCCTGCGCGAACAGCGGCATGGCGGCACAGAACGCCGCGAGCAAAATCACATTAGGCATTACTTTCCTCATAACACCAGTTTAGCCCTGCCCGCGAAGGCTGAGCAATACGTTTCTCACCGCCGCGGAAACCTGCTCGCCGCGCGTGACTTCCATCCATAGCACGCCGCTGGGGTCCAGCTTGATGCCCTTGCGCGAGCGCACTACCGCGACCAGAGCGACAGGGTCGATGGTCGTCTCCGGATGGAAGCGAATCGCAATCTTGCTGCCCTGCCGCTCGACGGAGGAGATGCGCAGGCGCTCGCTGATGGATTTGAGGACGGCATACTCCAAAAGGTTATCCACGGAGGTTGGGGGCGGGCCGAAGCGATCTGCAAGCTCCTTGCGCACGTCGAGCTTTTCTTCGTCGGTGGAGACTGAAGAGATGCGCTTGTAGGTGCGCAGGCGGAGGTTTTCGCTGGGGATGTAGTCATGCGGGATGCGCACGTCGGAGCCGAGGCTGAGGGTGGTGCGAAGTTCGGGCGCGGCTTCCTCGCCTTTGAGTTTCGAAACAGCGCGCTCGAGCATCTGGCAGTAGAGGTCGAAGCCGATACTTTCGATGTGGCCGTGCTGCTGGCGGCCGAGCATGTTGCCTGCGCCGCGCAGTTCGAGGTCGAGCGCGGCGATGCGGAAGCCAGCGCCGAGTTCGCTGAACTCTTTCATGGCGGCGAGACGTTTACGCGCGATGTCGGAGAGTGTCGTCTCTGGCGGCACCAGAAGATAGGCGTAAGCGCGCTGGTGGGAGCGGCCAACGCGACCGCGGAGTTGGTATAGCTCGGCGAGGCCGAGGCGGTCGGCGCGGTTGATGAGCATGGTGTTGGCGCGCGGGATGTCCAGGCCGTTTTCGACGATGGTGGTGGCGACGAGGACGTCGGCTTCATCGCGAATGAATTTCAGCATCACAATTTCGAGCTCTTTTTCAGGCATCTGGCCGTGGCCGACGACCACGCGCGCTTTCGGCACCAGCTTGTTCACCAGCTTGGCCAGCGAATAGATGGATTCGACGCGATTGTGAATGAAGTAGACCTGGCCCTCGCGGGCCATTTCGTTTTCGATCGCGCTGCGAATCAGCTCCTCCTGAAACGGCGCGACGACCGTTTGAATGGCCAGGCGATCGCGCGGCGGCGTTTCGATGAGGGACATATCGCGCAGGCCCACCAGCGACATGTGCAGGGTGCGCGGAATCGGCGTGGCGGAAAGCGCCAGCGCATCAACGTTTTTGCGGATTTCTTTCAGGCGTTCTTTGTGGGCCACGCCGAAACGCTGCTCTTCGTCAATGATCATTAAGCCCAGGTCGTGGAAGCGCACGTCTTTCGAAAGCAGGCGATGCGTGCCGATGACGACGTCGACTTTGCCTGCTTCGAGTGCGGCGAGAACTTGCTTCTGTTCGGCGGCGGTGCGAAAGCGGCTGAGCATCTCAATGCGGATTGGAAAGGCCGAGAAGCGCCGCTTGAAAGTTTCGAAATGCTGGAAGGCGAGCACGGTCGTGGGCGCAAGCAGGGCGACCTGCTTCGAATCGGCAATGGCTTTGAAGGCGGCGCGCATGGCCACTTCCGTTTTGCCGTAGCCGACGTCGCCGCAGAGGAGGCGGTCCATCGGCGTACCGCTTTCCATATCTTTTTTGATGTCCGCGATCGCGGCGTTCTGGTCGGGAGTTTCCTCGAACTCGAAGGCGTCCTCGAATTCGCGCTGGAAATTTCCGTCGGGAGAAAAGGCAAGCCCTGGCGCGGTTTTCCTGGCGGCGTATAGCGCCAAGAGCTGGTCGGCCATGTCTTCCAGCGATTTGCGTACGCGCGTCTTGCGCGTGTTCCAGCCGGTGCCGCCAAGTCTGTCGAGCGTGGGATGCGCGCCTTCGACGACGCGGTAGCTCTGCACCAGGTCCATGCGCTCGAGGGGAACGTAAAGGCGAGAATCCTCGGCGTAACGGAGAAGCATGAACTCGCCGCGGCGTCCGTCCGATTCGATCTGGCGCAAGCCCTCGAATTGCCCGATGCCGTGGTCGACGTGCACCACAAAGTCGCCTGGCTTCAGTTCGGCGAAGTCGCTGAAGAAGCCGGAGGTGCGGATCTTCCTGCCGGGGCGTTCCAGCGCCGGGGTAACCTCGAATAGATCGGCATTGCCGTACAGCGTGACTTTCGCTTCGGGGAACGCTACGCCATCCGCGAAGGGAGAGCGCATCAGCAACAACCCGGCGGACTCCTGCGCCGTTTCCGCGGTGAATCCAGCGGCGGCATCCTCGGATTCGCCGAGCACGTAGGGCACTTCGTACTCGCGGCAAATATCGGCGAGGCGTTCGAGCTCACCGGTGCTGACGGCGGTGAGGAAGACGCGGCCTCCCGCGGCGACCTGCGATTTCACTTCGCTCATGCAGGCGACGACGTCGCCGTGAAAGCGCGCGCTGGGCCGCGAAGACAATTCGAATTGCGGGCGCGACCCTATGCCCAGCGCCAGGTGCTCGAGATTGACCTGCGAAGTTTTCTCCAGCGCCGCGGCGAATTGCTCTTCATTCCAGAAATAGTCATCCGCGTCGGGTGCGTTAGCCTGGCCGTGGCGCTCGTAATTTTCCACGGCGGCGGCAAGATGCTTGGTTGCTGCTTCACGAATCGCCGCCGGCTCATCAAGAAAGACAATCGGACGCAAGGAGCTTTCCGCCAGCTCAAAGAGCGAAGACGGGCCGGGGTCGCGTTTTGGCCCAAAGAAGGAATGGGCTTCCCAAGATGCTCCGTCGTCCGCCGAATAATTTTCGGCGGGCACGGCCCACTCCGTTAGCGGAAGCAGGGTAGTGCGCACAACCGGGGCGATGGAACGCTGCGTGCGCGGATCGAATTCGCGGACGGACTCGACGGTGTCGCCGAGCAGCTCAATGCGCACGGGGCGCGGCGACTCCGGAGAGAACAGGTCGACGATGCCACCGCGCACCGCGAATTGCCCGGGCATCTCGACCATTTCGGTGCGCGTGTAGCCGACCGAGCCGACGTGCGTGATCAATTCTTCCAGCGGGATTTCCGCATCGGTGGCCAGCGTGCGGGCCAGCGAAAGATAGACGTAGGGGTCCTGGTATCGCCACAGTGCCGCGCTTACCGGCGCGACCAAGAGCGATATCTGTCCGTCGGTGAGGCGGAACAGAGTGGCTGCGCGGCGTTCGAGGATGTCCGCGTGCGGGCTTTGCGATTGCCAAGGCAGGGTGTCGAACGCGGGGAGGGTCGCGACGCCGCCCAGGGTGCTGGGGAAAATGGTGGAGAAGAATCGCACCGTATCGGCCAGCGCCTCCGCGCGGCGGTTCGAATCGGTGACAAAGAATGCCGGGCGGCGCAGCTCGTGCGCGACGTACGCAGCGACCAGCGCCTTCGCGACGTCATGCAGGCCGGCCAGCGAAATATGCTGGCCGCCCGCGCGCAATGCGGCGATTGCGCCGTCCATCGACGGATGGCGCAGCACACTTTCGAGCCGCTCGCGGACTGCAGGAAGGATCATTCGAGAAAAGTCAGGATTTTGCGCGAGACGCCGGAACGCCGTCGCGTATTTTCTTAAGGATTTCCGTAGTGGAGTAGCCGGGCACGACGGGCACCGACACGACGCGGCCGCCCGCCGCCTCCACCTCTTCGCGGCCAACAATCTGCTCCCCGGGCCAGTCGCCACCCTTGACGAGAACGTCGGGAAGCAGAGCGGCGATGACGCGCTGGGGCGTTAAATCGTCGAATATCACGACGCCGTCAACGCACTCCAGCGCGACGAGAATTTCCGCGCGCTCACGCTCCGGAATCACCGGGCGCCCCTCGCCTTTGAGCTGCTTGACGCTCGCGTCACTGTTCAAACCGACGATCAGCGCGTCGCCGAGGCTGCGCGCCTGCTCCAGGCTGCGAATATGGCCGGGGTGGAGCAAATCAAAGCAGCCGTTGGTGAACACGACGCGGCGGCCATTGCGTTTCCCGCGGCCAAACCGCAGAATCGCTTGCTCCAGTGTGAAGATGGAATCCAAAGGGTCTCCGTGCGAGCGCTGCCGGAACA
>WNFD01005588.1_pt1 | contig 12570 bp, 8 predicted proteins | sample 5400491 | NCBI WGS metagenome assembly WNFD01 (sample SAMN13153343, study PRJNA577476) | soil metagenome | isolation source: 120 cm saprolite under Douglas fir tree site 2 hole 2 replicate 2 | place: USA:California | collected 2015-04-18 | reverse complement strand
CGAGGCTTAATTGCAAGAAATCCCTTGCCTAAAAAACTGTATTTAGGTAGCGTACTCCTCAATTGGGGGTGCTGTCCTGCTAGCGCAGCACAATTACGCTTCCCACGCAACCGTGGGCCTCAGAAGCCCACGTCCCGGCCATCTGTCGGTTCCCACAAATCCAAGGAGAGCAACCATGCGCAGGCTAAACTGTGTATTCGGACTGGTGTTGGCACTTGCGGTCGTTATTCTGTTGACCGAGGTTTCGCTTCACGCGCAAACGGCGTCCACTTCAACAGTAACCGGAACCGTATACGACAAGAGTGGCGCGACCGTTCCGAACGCCAAGGTCGAACTGGAGGACGTAGGCACCAAGGCAAAGACCTCCCTCACCACGGGAAGCGATGGCGGTTATATCTTCCCATCGGTGAAACCGGGCAACTACAGCATCGCCGTTTCCGCGAAAGGGTTCCGGCAGACGGTCATCAGCGGAGTACGGGTTGAGATCGGTAAATCTGCGCTCGTCAATGCTGTCGTGGAAGTGGGCGGGGTGACCGAAACCGTAGAGGTCACGGCCGGTACCGGTGTCGAGTTGCAGACGCTCGACTCCAGCGTCGGTAACGTCCTAGACGCCAACATGCTTTCCAACCTGCCCAATATCAACCGTGACGCCACTTCGTTGGTGCTTCTGCAGCCCATGGCGATTCCGGGCTTTAACGGTCCGGGGGGAACCGGCGAGGGCAACTCAAATGGAGGAACGATTGCCGGAGCGCGAATGGACCAGAACACTTTCATGCTAGACGGCGGCGACGCCACCAGCAATATGGAGGGAGGCGGCGGGTATAACTCTGGATTTGTGGCCACGCCGCGCGCGGTGGTTCCCACGCCGGTGGAGAGCCTGGAAGAGTTTCGGGTGCAAACGAACAACGCCGGCGTGGAGTTCACCCGTTCGATGGGCGCCGAGGTGCAGATGGTGACGATCCGAGGCACCAACAGTTGGCACGGCGGCGGCTATTGGTATCACCAGAACGACGAAGTGAACGCCAACGACTGGTTTCGGAATCGGAGGGGCGTCGAAAATCCCGAATGGCGCGACAACCGCGCCGGCGGCAAGATCGGCGGGCCGATTTGGAAGGACCGCACCTTCTTCTTCGTGTTCGAGGAAGAGCGGCACTTCTTCACACAATCGGTATTTCAACGCTTGGTGCCGTCCGCGGCCCTCCGGGCTGGTATCTTGAAATTCAGGGATAAAACCACCGGAGTGGTCGACGCCTTCAATCTAAATCCGACCCCAACGCTCGACCCGGCCGCGTGCTCGAGTCCTTGCGTTGATAATGATCCCTTGATCGGCACAATGCTCCCGGCCGACAACGGCACCCTCGACCCACGCATGAAGGGCCTCAGCCCTGCCATAGCCGCCGAATGGGCGAAGCTCCCCACTGCCAACGACTTCACGGCAGGCGCTGTAGCACTAAGAGCGCCGTTCTTCACTAGCACCGTGCCCAACATTGTGAACGAGCATAACGCCATTTTCCGGCTCGACCACAAGATCAACGACAAATGGGATTTTATGGGCAGGTATCAGTACAGCACCTCTTCGGTTGCGCCTCCTAACATTCAGGTGGACCTCAGCGGTACGGCGCCTGGTTGCAAGTTCGGCGTTCCCTGCAATATTTCCACTCGCCCATTGCAGCCACGCTACGTGGTTGGGGGCTTAACCGGACGGCTTACTCCCAATCTCGTCAATGAATTCCATTTCGATTGGTTGCGGCATTGGTGGTCCTGGATCGCCCCAGGCGCCACGATTCCCGTGATCCCGGCCTCGCTGAGCGACACCAGGCTCCAGATCTGGCAGGAGAGCAGAGTCAACGGGATGGTGCCCATCAACGTGAACACGCAGCAGGCTCGTCAGCGCGTCTGGAATGGCCAGGACTACACGTTTATCGACAACCTCTCTTGGATTAAGGGCAAGCACGCCTGGAACTTCGGAGGGCGCGTACAGCTCCAGCACTTCTTGCACGTCCGAGACGACAAGGTGGTAGGCGGCATAACCACGCCTCTCTACTTCGTGGCCCGCGGCGGTCAATTCCTTGACATAGGCGGAATTCCCGTCCCCGCCTCCGTTGGGTCTTCGGATAAGGGCACTTATAGGCGCGCTTTCATTTCCGCCCTGGGACTCGTGGATAGCGCCACACAGGTGTTAACCCGCGCAGCGGATCTGAGTCCGCAGCCTGCTGGGAGCACCATCACCCAGAAAGAAAATGTGAATGCCTACGAAATCTATTTTAGCGACACGTGGCGACTGACCCCTTCGCTCACGTTCTCATACGGATTGACTTGGGGCGTGCAGATGCCGCCAAACGACCCGACCGGCAAGACGGCCATGATGATCGACGTCAGCACCGGCAAACCGATCGATGCGAAATCTTACTTAGCCGCCAAACAAACGGCCGCTCTGAGCGGTAATGTGTTCAATCCTACTGTGGGCTATGTTCCCATCAAGAGCACCGGACGGAAGTATCCATTCGATCCGGATTATACGAACTTGGGTCCACGCCTGGCGGTCGCCTGGAACCCCAGCTTCTCCGGCGGGCCCCTGGGCGGCCTTTTGGGAAACAAGAAGACCGTGCTTCGCGGGGGCTGGTCGCGCTCGTTTGAAAGGAAGAACGGCGTCGGCCTTGTTCTGACTCCTGCCCTAGGTATAGGTTTTGGCGATCTTTCCGTTTGCACCGCTCCGGATACTACGGGCGCATGTAGCGGATTCTCCAGTGCCGCCACCGCTTTCCGGATCGGCGTGGACGGGAACCACATTAGCGTTCCGCCGCTTCCGGCCGTGAGCGGTGGGGTAATTATTCCTGGGCAGGGCTCGACCATCCAACCAGCCAACGCCAACAGCGTCTTCGAGAGCAGAGATTTCCGTCTCGATCCCAAATACATTACTGGCGGCTCCGACTCCATCGACTTCAGCATCCAGCGCGAGCTGCCCGGTAGGATGATCTTGGAAGTGGGATATGTGGGCCGTTGGTCCAGGGACCTGTTCGGGAATGTCGACCTAAACCACATCCCCTACATGTTTACACCAAAAGGGACGAAGCAAACCTTCGCGCAAGCCTTCGATGCGGTGGCAGGGCAGCTTCAAGGCGGCACGGATCCTAGTGCCGTCACCTCTCAGCCCTGGTTTGAGGCCATGCTGCCGGCCTCGTTCTGCACCGGCTTCAGCTCGTGCACTGCGGCTGCTGCGGTGTTTGACAATAACAACGGCAATCCCTTCTGGCCGGCTCACGGCGCCGGTGCGCTCTGGACCCTGCTGGAGCCGAACTTCGTAACTGGGCCCATGACCTTGGCCAACACCCAGGTCGGATCGCTGGATTGGAGCGGAAGCTTCACGCGCGCGAACTACCAGGCAGGCTTTGTTACCCTGCGATCGCGTGCCTATCGCGGTCTGACGTTCGATGCGAACTACACATACTCCCATGCGCTGGACAACTTCGGCATCACACAGGAATGCACCGGCGCCCTTCCCGACGCGTTTGACCTTCACAGGAGCTACGCTCCGTCCTTGTTTGACCGTCGGCACACCTTTAATCTCTTGGTGAGCTATGAATTGCCTTTCGGTAAGGGCAAGAGCATGGCCACAGGCGGCGTTGCCGACAAGGTGTTCGGCGGCTGGGCCGTCTCCGGTATTTACACCGTCGCCAGCGGTCTGCCGGACATGGTTTACGACTCGAACGCATGCGGTTCGGAATTCGGCGGTACGCCGTCAAACGGAAACTCGAACGGGCTGATTCCAACAGGACCTGGCACATTCAACGAGACCCGCGTGAACAATCCTACGCCTTCCCAGAACGGCTACGGTACGGGGAGCACCGGAGGCGTGCCGAACGCGTTCCAGAATCCCGATGCATTGGCCTGCGTCTCCGTGCTGCAGTGCTCGACCGTCTCTGGGAAGTTCCGCTATCCAACCTTCGCCGACAAAACCCTTGGCTTCGGCCGCGTTCGCGGCTTTTCGCGTTGGAACGTTGACTTGGGAGTGGTGAAGCAGACGCGCATCACCGAACGAGTATCTACTCGCTTCGACGTGCAGTTCGTCAATGCCTTCAACCACGTGATGTTCGGCAGCGGCCCCGACTCATTCTTCTCTTTCCAGCCGGGCGCGGATCTATCGACCCCTGGCGGGTTTGGTGTTCCCAGCAACCAATTCAACTCGCCGCGGTACATTCAATTCGGTCTGCGGTTCGACTTCTAAAGAGACTCACAATTCCAGCACTTCGGGGTCAGGTCACATGACCTGGCCCCTTTTTCTTGGTGGCGATGCTTTATCATAGGGAACTGATGGGTTGCCGCTCAATTCTGGTGCAAAGGTGATCGAGGGGCTCACAATTAGGCAGAGCCGGCGGGAGTTTCTTCGTGCTTCTCTGCTTGGGAGCGGCGCACTCCTTGTCGGTTTTGACAAGCTCCGCGGGTTCGCATCTGGCCAGAACGACGCGACCGATCCATTTCAGGGCGGCCAGCAGCTTGGAATTCTTGAATTCACGAGAGAAAGCCGCGCGTCACTTGATACGATCATCGGGAACGGGCTTAACGCGCGCCATTTCTCCGACCTTTCTACTTTGACTGCAGAGCATTTGGTCACACCAATCGAGAAATTCTACGTTCGCACAACGGCTTCGGAGCTGCTCGACACTTCGAAACCCTGGACGATCAAGGTAAGCGGGCTCGTTGAACAGGCCGTGAGACTCAAGTTCGATGAGCTAAGCAAGAGCGCGAAGCCAATGGGTTTGCATTTGATGGAGTGTTCTGGGAACGCACGCGCGACGCGGTTCGCACTGCTGAGCGTAGCCGACTGGACCGGTGTACCTCTTTCTGATCTGCTGGCCTCGCGAATCAAGCCGAAAACGAATCGCGTGATGGTTTCGGGCTTCGATCAGTATCCGATGAGGTCAGCAACCTCGGCTCCCGGCGCCGACTGGATCTTCACGCTGGAACAACTGGACTCCGCGAAGGCTTTCTTGGCCACGCAAATGAACGGCCAGCCCTTAACAAAGGACCACGGCGCGCTGGTCCGCTTGGTTGTGCCCGGCTGGTACGGATGCGCGTGCATCAAGTGGGTGAACGCGATCACATTTGTGAATGACGACCCCGAGGCAACCTCGCAGATGCAGGAATTCGCGGCCCGAACGCATCAGCAAAGTGTTCCCAAATTGGCCAACGAGTACAAGCCGGCGAGCATCGACCAAGCAGCCATGCCCATCCGAGTCGAGAAATGGCTGGTGAACGGGAAAATCAAATACCGCGTCGCCGGCATCTTGTGGGGAGGCTCGCGGCCGATAAAAACCTTGGAAATCCGTTTCAACCCGGAAGAGGATTACGTCCGCGTTGATAAATTCTCACAGACAAGGAACGATCCCTGGAGTTTCTGGTCACATGCCTGGACACCAAAAACGCTTGGCGTCTACTTGATCCGGCTTAGGGTCGGCGATCCAGATGTGGAAACAAAGCGGCTGGATTCCGGTCATTACGTTCGTTCCGTTGAGGTAACCGAAGTTTGAGAAAAATACACCGAGCAATTTTGGTGCTTTGCTTTTTGGGCCTTTGGGTCGCACCTCTGCAGGCACAGCACGAATCTCACGAAGGACATGGCATCGGCTGGGTCCCGCAGGAGATTCTCGAGCGTCCGGTTTCTCTTCGACGCGATATCGGCAACCTCCACGAAAAAGTAACCACATCTTCCCGTGAAGCTCAGGCTTTTTACGATCAGGGGCTGAATTATCTCAGCTCATACGTCTGGATCGAAGCTGCACGCTCGTTTCATCAAGCGTTGCGTCTGGACGCAAACTTAGCGGCGGCCTACCTTGGATTATCGCAGGTCTACGTGGCGTTGCAGGATATTCCCGCGGCGCGTTCTGCTTTGGACAAAGCACAGTCTCTCTCAGCCGGAATAAGCGACCCAGAGCTCGAGCGCATCGACATCCAGTCCCGCTTGGTGACGTTTCTCGAGGATAAGGAAAATCTCGACAAATTCGTCGCCTATCGAAAAGCTATCTACGATGCATTAATGGCGAATCCGAGGGATCCTAACTTGTGGATCCTGCGCGGGTTTGCCGACGAAGGTCCCGGTGCGGGCCGGGGACAGACCGGCGATGTCGATTCCATCGCGTTCTACCAATCCGCGCTTGCCGTTTCGCCGGACAACTCCGCCGCGCACCATTATCTGGCTCATTCTTTTGAAAACATCGGGCAGACGGAACAGGCCCTCAAACACAGTGAAGCGTACTTGCGGTTTTCCTCCTCCATTCCTCATGCCCATCACATGCGCGGGCATGAACTGCGACGCGCGGGACGCATCGAGGAAGCCATCGCGGAGTTCAGTAAAGCGAACGAATTGGAAAACACTTACTATCGGGCCGAGAACATTCCTGCTGAATATGACTGGCATCGCCCGCACAACCTGACACTTCTAGCAATGTGCCACGAACTCTTGGGACAAATGAAAGCCGCAGAGCAACTGCTACGCGAAGCGTTTGCTTTACAGGCGCACAGCGACCTAGCAGAGTTTGCGCGCAAACAATGGCCGGAATTTTTGGTGGCGCGCGGACGCAACCAGGAGGCCCTCGAACAATCGCAGATTTTGCTGCAAAGCCCGTCACACATGGCGCGCTTTGCAGGGCACACTCTGATGGGCCGCGCGCTCGTGGCCCTGAATCGCACGGAAGAAGTCCAAAAGGAACTGGCATCGGCCAGAGACGAACTCGTACTTGTTCCTGCGAGCGACGCTGACCGCCTGCGCTCCTACTCCGACACCTTACGGGCCGAAATGTTGCTTTCCGAAAAGAAATCTGCGGAAGGCGTGGCGCTGATGAAGGAAATCGAGGAACAACTTCGCGTCTCACCGGGGCCTGATGCCAAAAGCCAGGCCTTGATGCAACTCGACTCCATGGCCGGGCGCGCGCGAGAGACCCAGGAATGGGCTTTGGCCGAAGTCACCGCTCAGCAAATGATTCAGCAAGACCCGAGTTATGCCGGTGGATACTACGCGCTGGGGCTCGTAGCCGAGCAGGAAGGCGACTTAGCGGTAGCCAGTCAGCAATTCGCAGTGGCGGAAAGGCTCTGGAGCGAAGCGGACAAGGATTTACCTGAGCTGCAGGTCCTTCACAAAAAGCTCGGACTCAAGCAGACAGAACTCCCCGAAACTCGGCAAGAATACCTGAAGCGAGTTCGCGAACACCCCGAAACGCGAACACCCATGCAAGATGCCAAGACCGATTTGTCGTTCGATCCAGCCCGGCTCCGTGGCAGCCCGCACGCCCCGGTGATGATTGTCGAATTTTCGGATTTCCAATGTCCCTTTTGCAGAAAAGTTCAGCCAATTTTGAAAAACTTGCTGGCCAAATACGAAGGCCGCGTGAGCTTGGCGTACCGGGATTTTCCTTTGCGCGGGATGCACGGCCAGGCGGAGTTGGGCGCGGAATCGGCTCGCTGCGCGGGCGAGCAGAGCAAATTCTGGGAATATCATGATGTTTTGTTTGAGAACCCAGACAAGCTCAACCGAAACGGGCTGATGGAGCTCGCTCGCGGTCTAAAGCTGGATGAGAAGCAGTTTGATTCCTGCTTGTCGGGCGGCAAGTACAGGGCAAGCGTTGAGGAGGATTTGCAGCGCGGAATCAGAGCCGGCGTTTTGGGCACTCCGGGAATCTTCATTAATGGAATTCTGCTGAGCGGTGCGCAGCCGGAAGCGGCATTCGAGCGAGTCATTGACTCTGAGTTGGCGAGCGCCAAGGCGAGACGCGAAGGCCCATAGAAACGCCCGCAGCCCTAGCCCTCAATTACGGACGAGAGCTCAGGCTCTGTTGCTGAATCCGCGTCGCAGCGTTCATTTCGCGCTCCGCGGCTTCCTCTTTGCCCTGTCCTCGATAAAGCTGGCCGAGAAAATAATGGGCGGTGTAGCTGTTGGGATCCAGGGTTAGAGCGCGACGCAAACTTGTCTCAGCTAAAGCCGGCTGGCCTTCTCGAACGAGTACCTTGCCCAGAATCACGTAAGGCTCAGATGCCGTCGCGTCCAGGCTTATCGAACGTTGCAAGACGATTTGTGATTCATTGTCGCGATTCAGCCGCCAATACATCTCTCCCAGATGTGTCAGTGCCTGAGCGCAGGTCGGGTCGAGAGCCAACTCAGCACGAAACTCCTGAATGGCAGCCGGATAATCGCCTTTGTAGACGTGCAATTCACCGAGTGTCAAATGCGCCAGCGGCAACTGTGGAGAAAGCCTGAGAGCTTTGTCGATTTCGCTCTCGGCAACGGGGTCGAAACCTTGGCGCAGCAACATGCGCCCAAGGAGAAGGTGAGCGGCTGCGGAGTCAGGCCTCACTCCGTACAGGTGCGCAAATGTCTCAAGCGCCTGCGGGTAGCGCTTGGCCATGATGTAGCAAAGGCCGAGGATATAGATGGCGTCTATGTTCGCATTCGGATGCCAAGAACGAACTTTCTCCAAAGGGGGAATGGCTTCCGCGGGCTTTCCGCTGGAGTAATAAGACAACCCAAGGAGCTGCACGGCGTCGCGGTCCTCAGGATTCTCCTTCCACGCGGCTTCAAGATATTTGGCAGCTTCGAGGTATTCTCCCTGGTGGTAATAAGCGATACCCAATTCGTGGTGCAGCCCTTTTAGTTCAGGCTGCTGTAATGCGAGAGCCTTCAGCTGCGCTATGGCTTCCGCGTTCTTTTGCTGTCGGATAAGAGAGCGCGGGGCGGATAGCGCGTCATCTTTCTGCTGAGGGAACGCGTTCTCGCCGCAGGAAAGGATGCAGAGAAACAGGATTGTTAGCCTGGTTGGCATACTTATCGGCGCCATGGGAGCTCTTCGCTGGGCTGCCCGACGCCCGAGCTCTCAATTCTAATTCTTCGTGGACACACTCTCTTTTGTTGGCCTGACTTCTTGGCCCAGCCCTTCTGTCAGAGTGACGATGCTATCTACCGGCACATTACGAAAGCGTTCCACAAGTCCGCTGGGCCAGCGCACTTCGATATGTTGAATCTGACTCGTTGCTCCCAGTCCAAAGTGAACGCGGATGTCGCTGTTCGAAATGTAGCTTGAGCCGCTGCGAACCTCATCAACCTGTTGGCGCAAATCTGTTTTCACTGAGACACGGGCACCGATGCCGCTGCGATTCGACCGCGTGCCCACGGCTTTGATCTCGATCCAGTGGTTCGCATAGATTTTCTGGTTCACTAATAGGCTGGGCGGCCCGTTTCGGTTCACCACCACCGCTGATATCCGGCCATCGTTCCACAAGTCGCCGATCGCTAACCCCCTTGCGGGCGAAGCCGTTGTGATGGCCGATCCGGACACTTGCGAGACATCTACGAACGTTCCATTGCCGGAGTTGTGATACAGCAGCTTCGGTTCGCTGTAATCGATGCCGAGATTGAGGCTATCCACTTCAGGATAAACGTGCCCGTTCACCAAGAGGAGATCCGGCCAGCCGTCATTGTCGAAATCGAAGAACATGGTGCCCCAGCCGAGATACTGCGTATGCGCTCCAAAGCCCGCGGCGTAAGTGACATCGGTGAAAGTCCCATCACCATTGTTGTGATAAAGCGTGGAGGTGTCGTCGGAAAAGTTCGTGCGAAAAAGATCAAGATTTCCATCGCCGTCGTAATCGGCGACAGTCGAACCCATTCCTGCCTGTTCGCGTCCGTCGGCGTTGTAGGCCACGCCGGATAGGATGCCCACGTCAGTGAAGGTACCGTCGCGATTGTTGTGATAAAGAATGCTAGGCGTACTGTCGCAAGCCATGTAGATGTCCGGCCAGCCATCGTTGTCGAAATCCAGCGGCGAAACGCTAAAACAGTGATGTCCTATGGTGCGATCGATGTGGCCCGCCACGGTCACATCTTGAAAGTGGCCATTCCCAACGTTGTGATACAAAGTGTTCTTGGTTGGCGGCATTCCCCGCGGCCCGCAAAAGACCGCAATACCCTTCCATAAGCAGGTAGGGTACTTGCCTGGCGCGGGTGCATGGGGCAAGTCGAAATCCGCGTAGTTCGCAATGGCCAGATCTAATCGCCCATCGCGATCATAATCTAGAAATGCGCAGCCGCTACCCCAACTCTTTCCATCTCCCGCGACACCGGCATTCTCCGCAACTTCTTCAAAGCGACCGCTCACATTGCGATAAAGCCTGTTCTTACCGTAGTAAGTGACATACAGATCCAGCCAGCCGTCGTTATCATAGTCGCCAACACAGACGCCCTGGCCCCAGCCGGTGCCAAGCAGTCCTGCTTTCTCGGTGACGTCAGAAAAGGTCCCGTCATGATTGTTATGGTAAAGGTGGTTTGTGGGCGCGCTTGCGGCGGGAAAGCCTTCCAGCGTGGTTCCGTTTACCAGGAAAATATCCGGCCAGCCATCGTTGTCGTAGTCGAAGATAGCCACACCGGTGCCCGTGCTCTCCAGGATATAAGTGCTGCTGTGTTTGCCTCCAAAAACATTGGTCGCAGTGAGCCCGGCCCTCTGAGCGATGTCTTTGAATTCAGCAATTGGTGCAGCTTTGCTCGGATCCGGCGCTGCAGGATTCATCCATATCGGCGCAGTGACAAGGGGCAAAACAATGATCAGAATCCAGTCCGCACGGGTGCGCACCGATTCCATTCCTCTTGTCGCGTTGAACTTGCAGTTACGCACGCCCCCTCACAGTCAAGGCAATCCGCGGCGCAAATTTTAACTCCATGATGGCTCTCGGTTCTCGGTGGACTCTACCTGCCTTCAAGTCGTCAGTAAATGTCGCAGTCCCAGCGTTTCCAGTTTTCGCATTCGCTCTACCATGCGTAAGATGCCCGATAGTTCCTCTGCCGGGTAACCAACACTGGGCGGCGGTTTTTTGGGGGGACCGCGGGCACAGACCAGTCCCACTGGATTGAAGGCGCCGGGTCTCCGTAGCGTCGAGCGTGGTGCCCTCCGACCCTGTGCCAAATCCATGAACGGATACGCGGAAGTCATTCTGGCAGTCGGCCGTGCTCTTTTCGGCAGTTGACCTGAGTTTCGCAAAGCGGTCCAGAAATCCCGTCCGAGGAAACGCGGCGCTGTAGAGCCTAGCTCGCGGTCCTATCTCCTAGAACCCCGTTTGTGGATAGTTCGCGAATCTTACGACCCCCAAGGCCGCTCAGAGTTGCTCGTAAGTGACCTCGGTCTCAACGGTGCGGAAACTACTGGCGCTCGCGGTCATGTTGCGTCGAACCGGGACACCCAGAAGGGCGCGGGCGATCATGACTTGTTCGAGTTCCCGCAGGCTTGGATCCCGAATCTCGCTGACCGCTTTGAGTGCCGCGTCCATGGAGGCACCGACGCCTAATGTAGTCATGCGACGGTAGGCTTCCGCGGGGTTCCAGATGCCTTTCGGGAAGCCCTGGACTTGCGGAGAGACAATGTCGCGGTCGTAAAGACCGCGGGCGGCTTCAGCCTCTCGGTGCCTTCGATATTCTGACCACTGGTGGTGCGAAGAGCGCTCCCTCGATCATGGTTACGTGCGTGCGGTCATTTTGGCTTCTTTGTAGAACCGGAAATTAGTAAGGTCGATCGACACCAGCAGCAGGTCGCGAATTGGTTTCAGATTTGGTCCGCGCACGTACGCAAAGCGCTTGGTTGGATAGCGGAAACCATCCACCTCCACAATTTCGTGGACATATTGCGCTGTAGGAAAACCACTCGCCACATCAACGTGGTAGTCATGCCGACGCAGCAGGAAATCGTCATCGAAGTAAAAATCCTTTCTTTGGAGTGACTGGCGATCTCGTCTGGAAACCTTGCGCGTAAACAGCGCCAGCGCTCAGCACCTTCGTGCCTTGGTGAAATTTCAGTTACTTGGAATCCCGGCATTGCCATAAAGAATGGTGTCGTCAGATAGGTCCACATCGCATAGCCGATGACCTGGATGCGCGCCGCTCGGATCGCAGGAATCAGCTTGCGCATATTGTCGTAGAAGCCGACCGCTTTGGCCGTCTCCCTGCTGGCCTCGTAGAGCTTGCTGCCTTCGCTCATGAAATCGTTATAAGGGTCGACGATCAGCAGGGCGGTGCGGTCTGCTGGATAGGCAGTCGCTGTCATAAGTTGCCTCTATCAGCGCGATGACGACGCGAGTGCCGCCGGCTCCGTGTCAGTTTCGAGCAGGAGCCGGACATCCACGTTGCCGCGCATCGAGTTGGAGTACGGGCAGGTCTGATGCGCCGCATGCATGAGCGCGCGGACGTCCTCGTCCGAGACGCCCGCGAAGTTGCCGCGGAGCTCGGCGCCGAGCACGTAACGGCAAGTAGCACGAACAGAGGTTCAAAGCGTACCCGCCGATCCGGTGAAGGTCACACAGGCAAGGGACATCAGCAACCAACTCGCGCAAGTGATACGCCTTCGTAGTGGTGTCGTGGTCTGGTCGTTGATGTCCCGCCGATAACTTTAGCAGAAATCAAGGCGGCATTGAAAAGGAGATTTTGAAAATGTATGTATCCAATGCATGGAAACAACCAAGCGCGGTAAACCATAAAGATGATTCGGAAGCAACTGCTGGGGTCGCCAAGACTTCAGGCGGATTCAAGACCGCGCAAGAACT
>WNFD01019498.1_pt1 | contig 12573 bp, 18 predicted proteins | sample 5400491 | NCBI WGS metagenome assembly WNFD01 (sample SAMN13153343, study PRJNA577476) | soil metagenome | isolation source: 120 cm saprolite under Douglas fir tree site 2 hole 2 replicate 2 | place: USA:California | collected 2015-04-18 | reverse complement strand
CGGCTGCACGAGGAGTACGGCGGGATCATACCTGCCGGGGGGCTGGAGGCCAGCGGCGCCTTCGACACGAACCCCGAGGCGCAGCAGTTCTCCATGCATGCCTTCGGCGCGCAGTTCGCCGAGGTCCGTGTCAACGTGGACACGGGCGAGGTCCGTGTCCCACGGCTGCTGGGCGGGATGACGATGGGCCTCTCGATGGCGCTCCATGAGCAGAGCGTGCTGGACCCACGCTTCGGCGACTACGTGAACCATGACTTCGCGGGATACCATATCGCGACCAACGCTGATGTCGGGACCATCGACGTGACCTGGATCGACGAGGAGGATCCGCACGTCAATCCCATGGGCGCGAAGGGCATTGGCGAACTCGGGATCGTTGGCACCGCCGCAGCCATCGCCAACGCTGTCTATCATGCCACCGGCATCCGCGTCCGCGATCTGCCGATCACACTGGATAAGCTGCTGCCGAAATGATGGCGAAAAGTTTTTACATCAATCACCACGGGAAAGTGGTAAAGTGATCAATTCCTGCTACCTAAAGGAGGGTATTATGGCACGATTTGTGGCAGCAGCTATCAGCATACTGTTCGGCCTCTACTGTGTGGTTTAGGCTATTATTGGAGCTTCATCCTACCCAGCACCACAGCGCTTTGGTGGGGCTTTCTTGGGGGTGCTTCTCCTCCTACTGGCTTTCGTGTATGTTCGCGTGATCCGCCCCTATGAGCAAGCTGGCTCTGGCACTCCCTCGAAGTAAGTGAGCCTGATTGCTTAGCAGGGCATTCTCACTCGGCGATGGTAAACCTTACAACTATTGCCAGCATAAACGTGCCGCGTTGCAAAAAAAGGAGATCATAAAGTCTGTTCTCCTCAATGTTCCTGGCTGGGCCGTCATGGCTGGGGCATCACACCGAGCTGCTGCATCTGACCGAGGGTATCCATCTCCATCCAACCTTCCACCGCCTTGCCGTTCACGAAGCGCTCGATGATGATCCCTGTCACGATCATCCCCTTGCCGGTTGGACTCTGGCCTCGAAACGTCCCCTGGTGCGTACCCTGGACTGACCACCGCGTCACCACCAGATCCCCTTCGGCGATCTGGTCCTCAATCCTGGCGTGCATGTCGGGGAAGGCGGCGCGGGTTCTGACGATGAACTGCTTGTAGAGCTCGCGGCTCGGTGGCTGCGTGGGAACCAGCGAGTGGTGACCGGCATACCCGGGGGCCATCAACTCGTCCACCGCGGCCATGTTCCCCTGGTTCCAGGCCTCTTCGATAATGCGCCGGGCAAGAGCCTTATTCTCATCTGTTGACATAGCATGTCTTCCTTTCTGTGTGTGGCTTGCTTGCACATGTGTATGTTTACGCTCAATGCTACAGGTGACGTGAGGTCAGATGAAAACGACAAACCGCTTGGCGGGACCGCTACTGAGCATAGAATACCTGGAAAACACAAGTATTGCAACAAACGAGCAGTACTACGAACCCCTTGACACGATAGAACAAACATGCTAAAATGCTAGTGAAACCAAAAGGTTGCAAATAAAGCGCTTCCGAAAGTCAAGGAGTTGAGCGACATGAAAATTTATCTCACAAGTGTCTTTGTGGACGACCAGGACAAAGCCCTTACGTTTTATACGGAGGTCCTGGGCTTTATTAAAAAATCCGACTTTCCCGTCGGGCAATTCAAATGGCTAACTGTTGCCTCGCCCGAAGAGCCAGGTGGTGTCGAATTATTGCTTGAGCCAAACGACAACCCGGCTGCCAGGCAATACCAAAAAGCCCTGTTTGAGCAAGGGATAGCTGCAACGTCATTTGCTGTTGTGGATATTCAAAAAGAGTACGAAAGAATGAAAGATCTGGGTGTGACATTTAGTATGCCGCCAACACAAATGGGGCCAGCAACCGTTACCGTATTTGATGATACCTGCGGTAATCTCATACAACTCGCCCAGAAAAACTAATACAGGAATAGGTATTCCCGAACGGATTTTTGCAAAGGTTCAAGTTATTTGTATAAAATCATTTAGTTGCGCATAGAGGGTGAACGAGATAGAAAAGTTAACTGTCGAACGCAGCATTTGGATCGCAGCGCCGCGCGAACGCGTCTGGCAGGCTGTCACAGATCCTGCGCAAATCGCGCAGTGGTTTGCGCCCGGCGCATCCTTTTCACAAAGCGGGAACAAGATCTCCGTGCGCATCGGCGAAACGGAGATGGAGGTGGCTGTTATTGAACTGGTCGACCCGCCGCGGCAAATTACCACTCGCAATTTACCAGGTATGTCGATCACTACGACCTATACCCTCGAAGAAGAAAATGGCGGCACGCGTTTCACAGTCACTGAGACCGGGTTTGAATCGCTGCCAGAGGATGCGCGCAAAGAGCGTCTTGATCAGAATGGCAAGGGCTGGGAGATGGTGCTGGAGAACCTGAAAGCCTTTCTGGCGGGCAGGAGTCTACAATACTGATGGACGCGCGCATTTTCGCCGCACTCGCTGACCCGACACGCCGGGACTTGCTAGTGAATTTGGCGGAAAAGAGCCCTAAAACGGCGACCCAGCTTGCAGAAGAATATCCCATCACACGACAGGGGATACTCAAGCATCTTCACATTCTCGAAGATGCGGGATTGGTTGCTGTCCATCAAAAGGGGCGCGAAAAACGCTATACCCTGACCCCTGAACCCCTCAGCGATATTGATGAGTGGATCAAAGCAATCAGCGCCAAATGGGATGAACGTCTGCGGCGGCTCAAGACATTGCTCGAAAACGAGGCGACTGGCGAGTAGGGAGTGTCTGATTTCGATATCACTTTATGTAGGAATGCAAAATGACGACCAATAACCATGTGAGAAGCATAGAGGAAAAGAGACGCCGCAGGAGGCTTTTCTGGTTGTGTATTGCCGGTGGGACAGGTGCTCTCACGCTCATCGCTCCGGCACTTTTCGTCGCCGTGAGGAATGGCCTGAGCTATCCGGGGGAAACGTATCTGCCGAATTCCTCTCCGCTTGTTTGGTATAAAGCACTTGGGATCAGCATCCTGTTGGGAATTGGGCCAATGCTGAGCATGGTCACCTGCTGGCATTTCATCGTGAATAGAGCGAAGCGTGTGACGTGGTATAGAGGTCTCCTTGCTCCCTCCCGGTCCACACCGAAAAAAGCCACCTCTTCATAAGTGAGCGCGCCAATATGCCACACTGCATGCAAATGAATATGCGAATCGTGCAACACTTTGCTAAAAGTCCGCTGGCAACGTACCTTTCCTTGTGGCGATTCTGCTTCTGCTGACCACGTTCCAAGCAGGGGAGCGAACGCTCCAAGCTTGCCTCGTCCTTTTTCCAGACCATCGAACCTCTCTCCCTCCTTTGATTGTTTTCAGTTCCTGAATGAGTGAACCGTCCCCGAGAGCATTCTCTCGCTCCAGGCGAAAACCGGAACTGATCTCGCGGCGTGTCAGGGAGAGGAAGGGCTATCAGGCCGCCCGGCCAACTGTATAAGTGTAACGAGCGCCACCGCGCACTGCTTCTCCTCACCGTTCCTCATCACAGAAACGTCCGACTGGCAAACCGTCAGCGTCCGTCCTGCTTTGATCACATGGCCGCGCGCGATCAACAACGCCCCATTCCCTGGAGCCAGCAGGTTGAGTTTGAACTCAACAGTGAGGACATTAGCATCTGCATCCATCAATCGAGTCGAAAGACGCGGCGCGCGTTTCCACCCAAAAACTTCGCCTGGATCTCCTCCGGCAACTTCATCGCTTCGACCTGTTGGACACACTTCTCCCAGGACAGCTGCGGGAAATTGGTTCCAAAGAGCACCTTGTCTTTCCCGTAGGTTTTGAGATAATGCACCAGTTGCGGGGGATAGTAGCGTGGTGCATAGGCAGAGGTGTCGATGAAGACATTCTCGTGCTTCCAGGCCACCCCAATCATTTCGTCCGTCCAGGGATACCCGATGTGACCCGCCACAATCCGCAATTCGGGAAAGGTCAGAGCCACCTCATCAAGATAGGGAATCGGACGGCCCGTTTCGGAAGGCATGAGAGGGCCTGTATGACCTGCCTGGGTACAGAAAGGAATATCCAGCTCGATACATGTGACGTAGAGGGGAAAATAAAACTTGTCGTTGGGGGGACGATTCCACAGCCAGGGCACCACCCGTAGTGCCTTGAACCCCAATTCCCTGACGGCGCGCTGCAATTCGTGGACCGCCTCAACGGGCTTTTCCAGATTGACGGCCGCAACTCCGACGAAACGTTGGGGAAACTGGCGCACAAACTCGGCAATCGTATCGTTACTGATGACCCATGTGCCAGGCCGGTGCCAGGCGCAGAGCATAACGCGATCCACGCCCGCTCGGTCCATCAGCTCGACGAGTTGTGCCGCGCTCAGGTCCTGGTCGAGCAGGTGTGCCGATCCCGATTGTTCAAAGACCCGCACGACCTCCGGGAGCAAGCTGCCTTTGAGGACTGGCTGCGCCCATGCATCGATGATCTGCCTGCTGGAAGCGTTTGCCATGTGTATGCCTCCTTTTCAGAAAAGACAAGAGACAAATCGGTATCTTTCACCAGTATAGAAGAGAAGGGACACAAACGTAACGTTGCTGGCTAACAGGTCATGAGCATGCCCCAGGTCTTGAGACACTTATACCTTCTGTGCTATAGGCTCCTCATGGGGCGTGCGCAGAAGGGAGTAAACCAGATGGTGGCAATATTTTCCTACCAGCGGCAACTGGTAATATCTTCCTCGTGCGGCCTGCATCATACCGACGCCCTACGCGATCAGCCCCAGCAGCACAGCCAGCGGGCCACACACATCACGCATGAGCGTGAAAAAAGCGCTATGGTCAGTCAGCGGAGCAGTCAACACGCAGAGCAAAACAACCAGGTGAACACCGCCAAAGAAACACGTTGACTGGATACTATGGAAGAGGACAAAACGGTTCGAGCGATTGAAGCACAAAACGAGCAAGCCCGTCAGCCAGCCGAGAACATAACTGAGGCAGGCGAGCACCCTGGAAGAGACAGCAGGAACAGATTCTGACGGTCCCGCATACGCATCTTCCTTGTGCAACGGTGCTTCTAGCAATGGGGCCTGCGCGCTTCGATCATCCTGAAAAACCCCTTCTCTTGCTTCTCCCATATCCACCACCTCTTCCTTCAGCAATCCCAACTCCTGGGCATTTCTTTCATACAATTGACAGAGCCTTTCGCGGAAGTATGGTGAAGGCGAAGAGCGGCCCCGCTCCCAGCGGCTCACGTTCCCCGCATCGGTCCCAATCAATTCGGCCACGCGCGCCTGTGACCACCCGCGCTGCATTCGTTCATATTTCAAGCGATCGGAAAGCTGCATGCCGTTTTGCTCCTTTTTTATACAATCTTCTCCTGGTGCTCTCGAATGTCCCAGTGATTGCCCAGTATTCTCCCTGGTGTAGAGAAGCTCCCTTAAGCATACTACGAGTACACATTCCTGTTTGTTTTATTCTTTTACGGAGATTCTATGCGCAACAAAATTACCATCACACAAAAAAGATGGCTGCTTTCAGCTCACCTTCTCTGCACCGTAGCCTGGCTCGGAGCTGGCCTCTGTTCCCTGATTTTCAACATCACGGCACTGATCACCAATGATGCTCATCTGCTCAATGCTGCTTATGTTTTTGCTGATATCCTGGACAAGGCCATCCTGAGAGGTGGAGCTGTTGGCGCCCTGATAACTGGTATTCTACTTTCTGTATTGACCCAGTGGGGGTTGATGAGATTTTACTGGATTATCGTCAAAGAGATAGTCAGCGTTCTCTGTATCGTTGTAGGCTTCATCATCAGCGGTTGGAACGATGATGCCATCTCCTTGACAGCTATGCAGGGTTTACATGCATTACACAATCCGCTCTATATAACCAATCGTACCTTGATGTTCATCGGCATCTTCTTTCAACTCATCTCATTATCGGGAGTCATTGCTATCTCGGTCTTTAAACCCTGGGGCCAAAGAAAACGCTCCGGTCAACGCAGATTCCAGAAAATGAAGAAATCAGCTCACCCTCGTCAATCTATTGCATCGACGAAATGAGGATGAATTCCACCCCTGCGACAGAATTGCGACAAATGCATGATAAGCCTGTGACAAATCCCAGCTACACTACAGCATAGACACACAAGCATCTCATTGAAAGGAGCGAGTAAACGCCACCGATGAATCAGTTTCCTGTACTCATTGGCGCCCTGCGCTACGAGTTTCACATGCAGGTGCATCGTCGATCCCTGCCCGCTGCTGTCGCCTACTGGGCCGACATGGTGAATTTCGCCATCCTGCCCATCGGCATCGGCATCCTGCTGGCCGACCGTTTGCCGCGCGACCAGCGTACAAAGGTATATGAATTGTTTACCTCCATGCCGGGCGCCCTGAGTGCGCGCCTGCTCGGAAAATACCTGGGCAGCACTTTGGCGACGCTGCTGCCCATGATCGCCTTCTACTTGCTTGGCATTGGCTACATTCTTGCCCATACACACAACCCGCTGGCATTACCCCTGGCGCTGGCCGCTTTTGCCACCATCATTCTCCCCGGCATCCTATTCATAGCCGCGTTCTCAATCGCCTGCCCCGCCATCATGTGGGTGCCGCTCTACCAATTCCTCTACATAGGGTACTGGTTCTGGGGGAACGCGCTTTTCCCCGATGCCGGCATTCCAACACTGAACGGCACCATACTCACGCCCATCGGTGGCTACATGAGCCTGGGTTTCTTCGGAGCGCACTTCTTCTTCCCCGTCGATCACGCCACCGTTTTACAGGCTGTGGAGAGCACGCTGCTGCTCCTGGGCATTGCCGCCCTGGTCATATACATACTCCCGCGCCTCCTGGAATGGCAGCAATCTCGCCAATAATAATTAAGGAGCAGAAAGAAATATGAACATCACCATCAACCATCTCAACAAAATCTATCGCGGCGGCGTCCACGCCCTCAACGACCTCGACCTGGACATCCCAGATGGCATGTTTGGACTGCTTGGCCCCAACGGCGCCGGTAAGACAACCCTCATGCGCATCCTCGCCGGCATCCTGCATCCGACAAGCGGGACCCTGCGCATCGGCGCATTCGACGGCAATACCGCCAGCGGTCGCACCGCCATTAAACAGGTATTGGGCTACCTGCCCCAGGATTTAGGAGTCTACCCCGACCTGAGCGCCTACCAGTTTCTCGACTACGTGGGCATTCTCAAAGGCATGCATGATCGCAAGTTCAGGCAGAAGCGTGTCGCGGAATTGCTTGAAGTTGTCGCGCTCAGCAGTGTGGCCCATCGCAAGCTCAAAACCTATTCCGGCGGCATGAAAAGACGCGTCGGTATTGCCCAGGCGCTGCTCAACGACCCCAGGCTATTGATCGTAGATGAGCCAACTGCCGGACTCGACCCCGAGGAGCGCATACGCTTCCGCAACCTGCTGTCAGACCTGGGCGGCAACCGCACCGTCTTGCTCTCCACGCATATCGTAGAAGATATCGCCCAGACCTGCCAGAAGCTTGCCGTCATGAAAAACGGGCGTGTCATCTTCCAGGGAACAGCAGCGGACCTGCTGCGCGACACCCATGACAAAGCCTGGATCATCACCACCCAGGGCATCAAGCCCGAGGGAAGCTTCACCGTCGTTTCCACGCTGAACATGGGTGCAGCGGTACAGTATCGCGTCGTAGGAGAGCTTTCCCCGCGCGCCGGAGCCGTAGCCGTAGCACCCACCCTTGAAGACGGTTATGTCTGGCTAATGCGCGACCGGCGTGCGCCCGCAAACGCGATCCCCGTCCCGTAAGGAGAACAAAATACCATGCATCAACCGCAAACCTTTTCTGGCGCCCTGCGCTACGAATTCCGCATGCAAATTCACCGCCGTTCCGTCTGGGTCACATTCCTCTGCTTCGCCGCAGTACTTTTTGCCCTCCTGTCCGGCCAGGACTGGCTGCACAACGCAAAAACGACACCCATAGACGACTTTACAAGCTGGACATTGATCATGAATCTCTTCCTGCCAATCGCGGTAGGCATCTTGTTGGCAGACCGTCTGCCTCGCGACAAAAAAACTCGCGTCGAAGAACTGCTGAATACATTGCCGGGCAAGTTGGGAGCCAGGGTATTCGGAAAGTACCTTGGCAGCACCCTGGCCACGCTCGTGCCGGTGTTCATTATCTACTCCATCGGCCTGGGCTACGTCCTGTACTTCAAACCGCAGGACATACAGGCGCTCGCCCTTGTCCCGGCCCTTTTTGTAACAGTAGTGCTTCCGGGCGCCTTGTTCGTAGCCGCCTTCTCAATTGCCTGTCCCGCCATCATGTGGGTGCCGCTCTACCAGTTCCTCTTTATTGGCTATTGGTTCTGGGGCAACCTGCTCCCGCCCGGTCGTGGCATCCCCACCTTGAGCAACACCATCCTGACGCCGCTTGGGGACAACATGCTGGCAGGCTTCTATGGTGAAAGCGGCCTCCTGATCAAGCACGCCACGGCCCTGCAAGGCGTGGAAAGCATCCTGCTTTTGCTCGGCCTGGCAGCCTTGGCCCTGTTCGTACTATGGCGCTACCTGCTCTGGCAGCAGGCACAACAATAAGCAACGAAAGGATTAGAATCATGCAATGGAATACCGATGCTCGACAAGACACACATGCACAAAATCAACAGGATAGCTACCACGGGTACCTGGGCTGGTCACCAGAAGCGCCTCAAACCGCTGAACGCCAGCGGGAAGAACAACAACACACCGCGCAACAGCAGGAGTACCCTTCACCCGGTAGCTTCGAGCGAATATCCTACATTCAACAGAAACAGGTTCAGCCCGCTCTTGCCCTCAACTATACCGGCCTGGCCGCCATCCTCTGCTACTCTATTGGCTGGCTCACCGGGCTGCTCTTTCTCCTCTTCGCGCGGGAGAATCGTTTCGTGCGCTTCCACGCCTTACAATCGCTGGCCTTCTTCGGCGGCATCAACCTGCTAGACATCGCGCTCGTCAAGCTAGTCATGTATCACCTTCCCTACCTATCCCATCTTGCCATCCCGGGTTTCTTGCTCTTGAACTTCATAGCCTTCATCGGCTGGTGCGTAGCCATCGTCCAGGCCTCGCGCGGGAAATACTACCGGCTGCCCTTCATCGGCGACCTCGTTGCAGCATATATCAATCGCGGCACCCCCGTAAAGTAGGGGCGGGGGTGGTGCGAGGTGGGGTGGGGGCCTTTATGGCCGCCCGCCTCGCTCCATAACCAAAACCACCCCCATCCATTAAATAATGTGGTCAGTTGCCGTGGCGTACAAAATAGCCTGGGCAATGATCGCCATAATAAATGTAGGGGCGACCCTTGCGGTCGCCCTGCATCGGTTGCCCATCAGGACCCATCTTACATGACAACAATCCTACTGGTCGAAGACGCCTACGACCTCGCGCAGGTCATCATCCGCGAACTTGAAGCAAGCGGCTATCGCGTCCTGCATGCAAGCGACGGCTTGACTGCGCTGCATCTGCACGCCAGGGAACAGCCGGCGCTCGTCATCCTGGATTGGCTGCTGCCAAAACTCGACGGCCTGGAAGTCCTGCGCCGCTTGCGGCAGGAAGCTCCCACCCCGGTATTAATGCTGACCGCGCGCGGCGAGGAGGCAGATCGCGTCGTCGGCCTCGAACTGGGCGCCGACGACTACCTGACCAAGCCCTTCAGCATGCGCGAACTGGTTGCTCGTGTGCGGGCATTGCTGCGCCGCGCCGAACTCGTGCAGCAAATACTCAAAGCCGACTCTACCGCTGCCGATAGTCCACTCACTCGCGACCTGCTCTACCTCGACCCCCAGGCTCACCTGACCACGCTGGATAGCCAGCCGCTCGACCTCAGCCCTACAGAGTTTTCCCTTCTTCACTTGCTACTGCGCAGTCCTGGCCGTGCCTTCAGCCGCGCCTACCTGCTCGATACCGTCTGGGGTGAGACCTACATCGGCGGTGATCGCTCCGTAGATAACACCGTGTTGCGGCTGCGCAAAAAGCTCGGGCCCATGGGCGAAGCCATCGAGACCGTGTGGGGCATCGGCTACCGCCTGCGGCCAGAAAGGTGATGTCCATGCGCTGGCGCCGTCTATTCCTTGATGCCCCTCCACTGCGTGCAATGCTGGAAGCCATACTCCTGGCGATCATCCTGTGGCTTCCCCTGCTGGCTTTGCAGGCCAATCGTTCGCCCAACCTCACGCGACTGGCCATCGATCTCCTGGTCGGCCCGCTCTGCATGCTCTATTACGTCCTGCGGCTGCGCGTACCGGGCGATTTTCTCAAACGCCAGAGCCTCGTCGATACGACCGTCGCCCTCCTGCTGGGCCTCGCCTTGAGCGGCATAGTACTGGTGCTTGCTCCCTGGCTGCTCCTGGGTGCCTTGCCCACATCCCTTTGGCGAGGCCTCGACAGGGCTCTCCTCTTGCTGCGCCTATGGTTGTTCTGGGATGGACTGCGGCGCAGGCAGCTCCTCTGGGCGCTGACGCACGCGCACGTAATGGTCCTGGCGCTTGGGGCCGCCCTTCTCATCTTCTTCCTGGACCTGTTGATCCTCGCCGTATCGCGCAACTTCCTCCTGCTCTTACCGACGACCGTTCTCCTGGTAGTCTTGAGCATCATCGCGCTGGCGGCCGTGCTGCCGCTGTCCGCATTGGTCTCGTACCTCGTCGTCGGCCGCGTAACCAACCGTTTGAAGTCGCTGGCGACTGCCACCGGCCTCCTGCGCGGCGGTGACTACGCGGTACGCATCCCCGTGGTAGGCGAAGATGAAGTTGCCCGGCTCCAATCCGACTTCAATGCCATGGCCGCCAACCTCGAGCGCGCCATGCGCCAGCTCCAGGGCGAGCGTGACACCGTCGCTGGCCTGCTCCAGTCGCGCCGTGAACTCATCGTCAGTGTGTCTCACGAACTGCGCACCCCGCTGGCTACGCTCCGTAGCTATCTCGAGATGACGCTCAACCACTGGGAAGAAACCCCACACACAGCCCTTCAACAGGATTTACAGGTCATGGAGGATGAAGTGTTTCGCTTGCAGGCGCTCGTCGAAGACCTCTTCACCCTGTCTCGCGCAGAAGTCGGCAGGCTGACCCTGCGCTGCGAGCCTACCGATGTAGGCACGCTGGTCAAGCGCATCGTCGAAACGCGGGCGCCGCTGGCCTGGCGCGCAAGCAGGATTGAAGTCGTCGCGGACGTGCCCTGCGACCTACTGCCCGCGCTGGTGGATGCCAGCCGCCTGGAGCAGGTGCTGCAAAACCTGCTCCACAACGCCGTGCGCCATACACCCCCTGGCGGTATCGTCGCCGTCACCGCGACCACCGGGCCTGACTCGATCGCACTCCAGGTCAAAGATACCGGCGAAGGCATCGCGCCGCTAGATTTGCCGCGCATCTGGGAGCGCTTCTACCAGGCGAACAGCGAGCGCACGCCCACCACCAGCGGCGCAGGCCTGGGCCTCGCCCTCGTCAAAGAACTGATCGAAGGCATGGGCGGCTCCGTCTCCGTCGACAGCATACTAGGCGAAGGCAGCTGCTTCACCATCCACCTTCCTCGAGCATACGCAGACAACACCTCATCCACCGGAGCCACCCCTGCTCACCTTGAACCATCGGACTGACACCCTCTCGCCTTCAATCCTTCGGCTCCCCCTTCGGCAGGTCTTCTCTAAGATCATAAAGCGGCAGCCCCGTCTTCCCCGCCACCAACGACAGCAAAGCCTGCATCTGCCGGTTATACTCGTCAAGAGGAATCGTCGGCTCCAGGCCCACCCAGTACGTCTTCCGCAGAACCCAGGTCCAGCGCACAATATCCCTTGCACTCGATAACTCATAGGTAATAGCCGCCCCACTTTTCTGCGCTCCAAGGGTGTTGTACATGGCAAACAGCCGCGCCTCCTTCCACATCACCGTATGCATTTGATTATTATCATGAACAGTCACTCCGCGTTCAGTTACAGTTATTTGCTGCTGCCCGGAGGAAGAAAAACTGAGAGCGAAGAGAATGCAGAGCGAGAAGAGACCAAAGGCCAGGAAAGTTACAACAAAGACCAGGAGAGGATTGGAAGGAAAAAGCGTCATGCCCTTGTCGAGGGTAAGCCATCCCGTGAAAAATGATGCTACTAGTATTGCATATGCCAGGAGCATTGCAGCCACCCGGAGGAAGTACTCTCTACCGCGGCGCAACACGATAACTGGTGGTAGAAGCATTGGGACCTCTTCCGACCAAGGTTGTTCTGTGGCGAGGAATGTGTACTCTTCTCGGGCCGCGGCAAAACGGCGTGGCTCAATGCGTTTCCAGTAGCGTTCCTGGATAGCGGATCTGATCAGTAAGAAAACGAAAATTACAATGACGAATGCAGTAGACGGAATCGGATATTTTGCAGCGAACTGCCCATGATGGGAAATGATATCATCAGTGTATAAAGATACGGTAAGGCCTAGCAGAAGTACAAACAAGAAAAGAAGGAAGCGACGTGTGGTACGCAGCACAGCTATGGCTGGATTGGCCTTGATCGCATTCCCGCTCTCAAGAAACTCCCTCGCATACATCCAACTACCTTCCTCTCTGACTGTCGTC
>WNFD01005586.1_pt1 | contig 12574 bp, 7 predicted proteins | sample 5400491 | NCBI WGS metagenome assembly WNFD01 (sample SAMN13153343, study PRJNA577476) | soil metagenome | isolation source: 120 cm saprolite under Douglas fir tree site 2 hole 2 replicate 2 | place: USA:California | collected 2015-04-18 | reverse complement strand
GGATTTCGAAGCGGCTTCCGGCGTCAGCGGTTTGGCTGATGGCAACACCCTCTCGCTCCGAGGGCTTCTCTTCAATAACGGCGCGCTTCCTCCCGAGCTTGTCACTAAGAAGGTGCGTAAGCGCTAAGGCGAGCTGAATTACGAAGTCCTGAGGTTGATACGCTAACAAACGCCGCAGCGAACGTCGGCTCATCGATCATTCGTTGCGGAACGCTCGCTGGCGAATAACTTGGTATATCAGGAATTCGGCTGAACCGTAAGGCTTTGACTTTTCGAATTTCCCTGCGATGAAGAATAACAGTAGCTGGTGCCGTACCAATTAGTATCGAGAAGTCCTAGTGATGTATCGGAAGCGCGCATCAACAAAAGAATGAGGATGAAAGCGGGATGCTCTGGCGTGCTTTCGATACATCGCCTTGAAGGGAGCCGCCCGCGGTTGCGGCGGACGCGGGCCCAATGCAAATTCAATGGAGGGAAGGTAGGGCGTGGACGTGCGCCGAAGCTGTGCGGCGAAGCGCTTCGGCTGATTGAGGAGTGTGAGGTCTTCGTGGAGACAGAGCTGGCCGTTACGGAAGGCCCGCTTGCGGGCATGGACAAACTTTCCGCGAAAAACCTTACGCAACACCTCGCAAGGAAGAAGAACTGCTCGGATGCGGGAACCCAGTGGGTGTGATCGAGCGACAGCCCACCTCTTGAAAACTACTGCCCGCTTTTCTTGCACTATGTGGAATAGGGCTGGCTCCGAGTGGAGGCGCATCCTCAAAGGGAGTCGCTACCGGGCTATTGCTTTTTCAGTGATGCCGAAACGGCCTCAGATGTCGTTGCAGTGAGTTTTTTGTATTCGGCTTTGGCTTGACGCAGTATCGGTATATCCGGGTCCGCGTCTTTCCAGGTGCTGAAGAAATCTTCGTAGGCTTTGCGGCTGTCCTCACGGTCCCCTTGCAGGGCGTAGGCCCGCGCTAGGCCGATTTGCGCTAGGGGAGCAAACAATTCCCAATCCTCCCACCCGCGATGATCAAGGATCTTCTCAAATTCGGCAGCAGCTTTGGCACCCTGCCCTGCGGTCAAGTAAGCTTGCCCGAGCTCGTAAGGAATATCCGTCGCTACCCCTTGTTCGTATTGCTCCGCCGGTAGGAGTACATCCACAGCCTTTGCCGTGTTTCCACTTTTGCGCTCTATAATTGAGCGAAATTCCGGCTGGCACATTTTCTGGTTACGAGTGTCCTCGGGCATCAGCCGATCCTTTCTTTCGGCCATCTCGGCGGCTCCCGCTTCATCACCTGCAGTTCCTAAAGCCTTGGCGCACAAGTCGAATACGTATTCGTGGTCTTCGCCCGCTTTCACAGCTTTGCGACAGAGTTCCCGCGCCAAAACATAGCGTCCGATGTAGGCTTCAATCCAGCCATGCCAAGCAAGCTGGTCAGCGGCATTCTGCATTCTGCCCGCGTGGTTCTGCTGTTTAACCAGACCGTCGCTCAAGGAACGAAGCTTCCTGAGGTCGCCGCGCAGGAACGCTAGTTGTTCGCCTTGCTGGCTGCGGGATGCGGCAGCGTGAAGACTCCTACTCCCTCACCCCTAGTCGCTCAGGATGCGAACGTTATTGGCCAGTACGATTTGGTGCTGACTTCCACGAATGGACATGGGACGACAAATATCTATACAAACTTTACGCAAACCGGAACGACATTTGCGGGAGCAGCAAATACGCTCGTCTGCCCTGCGAATGATTTGTCACAATGCTTTGGCAATGATGCCCCAGTTACTTCTATCAATCCCAGCGGAACGGTAAGCGGCCTGAGTGTCGCGATGACGATTATCTTCCCGAACATGGCGGGAGCCGATACCATTTCGATGGTTGGCACCGCGACCGGAACCAATCTCGCCGGGACCTACACCGACAGTCGCGGTGACAAGGGAACCTGGACTGGAACCGCCGCCAGTTCACTGAGCGCAAGTTACAGCGGGACGTTCAATTCGACTTCCAACCCGCTGCCGGTAGCCCCAAGTATTTCTATTACGCTCGCGCAAGATGCCAGCTTCAATCTGACTGGAACGGCGACTATCACGAGTTCGCCGTGTATCAATTCGCTTACCTTATCAGGGCAGGCGATTGGTGAGGCGTTCAGCCTGACCGATGCGACGAGCAAAGCAGTCATCATGGCCCTGCCAACCGGGAACAATTTCACCTTCAGCTACAATTTTGACCCGACCGCGACTAGCTGCGCCGGAGACTTTGGGCGCGGAGAGGTGACAACAAACCAGTCCCCGTGGGACTACTGAATAGGCGGCTCGATGTTTGTCGCCGACGGATAGGAAATAATCGGAAGAAGCTCTGGCTCTACCGCCGATTGCGGGCGGACGACGGCGCACCTTGAAATAATCGCATTAGCGAGAACTCGCCATTTTACTTCGACGGTTTTGCTTCGTGCGCTCGCAGGTCCGCGGTCGTGGCATCCAGTTTTTTTAGCATGGTCTGAATCTCGGGATTTGAATGGAAAAGTTTCCACACCAAGCCAGTTCGATAATTTTCAACCATCACGGTAATCGGCGCCTGATTCAAACCCATGTAGATTGGCGACCACCAATCCTCATCAAGGTTGTACGCGTCGATTGGACCATAGATGCCCCACACACGATCGCCGAGATCGCGATAGAAATGTTTGAACGCTGCCATCGAGGCGTCAGGCGTATAGGGGAATGACGCCAGCGCACCAGTCGGTGCAAGCGTTCCCTTGTCATCTGGCGGATTTGGCGCCTCGGGAACGTAGCCTCGCGGACCGTCACTGGCCGTAAGTCCCCACGCATCGGCGCCATAAGTTTTGTGTTTACCCGGATTGTCAATCGCGTACGCACGATTGATCAGCGCAAGGTTGCGATTGTTCTCAAAATAATTGGTGTAGAGGTCAGTAAGCGAATGTGGATCGAAACCCATGTACGAATAATGCGCAAAAAATAACGGACCGCCGCTGCCTACTCCCACATCCAGCTTGATTCCGTAATACTTGGTTCCGTTGGCGTAGTGTTCGCCTTCTGACGAGCCTGACCACCCTTTGCGGTAAAGCCTGGCCGCTTCCGATTGGCCGGCCCAGCCGGTGTAATAAAGCTCCGGCGCCACGCCATGCGTAGACGACGCAATCGCAAGAAGATAGACAATCATCGTTTCATTAAAGCCGGTCAGCCGATGACGGATGAACCAGCTCCACTCGGGCGTCCAATGCCAGTAAAGCGCGTCGCTATCCTGCGATTTGCGGTACCAGTCCCACTCCACCGTTTCCCACAGATGGGTGATGCGCTTCGCGAGTGCGCTTTCCTGCGGCGTTGATTGATTGAAATACTGGCGCGCAGCGAGAAGTCCTTGCACCAGGAATGCGGTTTCGACCAGATCGCCCCCGCTATCGATTACATCGAACACAGGAAGGAACTGTCCGGTCGTGCCGTCCATGAAGTGCGACCACGCGCCGTGGTAGCGCGGTGCTTTCTCCAGAAACGTCGTGATTCTGCTGAGCCGCTCAACACCCTGTTCACGGGTGATGAATCCGCGTTCCACTCCGACGACCAGAGCCATGATCCCAAATCCACTGGCGCCGGTTGCGACGATTCGATCGTTGCCAGGAAGACTTTCGCGAATCATGCCAGAGCCGGGATGCGCCCCTTCCCAGTAATAACGGAAACAGGCTTCCTGCAGCATGGTGAGAAGTTCGTCGTCGGTCATGCTGCGCGTTGTTGCAGAGGCGATCCCCGAGAGAGCCGATTCGCGGTAGTTCGCGTCAGACGCGGAAACCTTGTAATAAGCCTTCTGGCCGACTTTGCCGAGAAAATCGGTGTAACGATACACGCCCGGAGTCTGCATGCCAATCGGCTGGAAGTTCGAACCATCAAACGAACGATAAACAATGAATCGGCCGAGAGCAGATTCATCTTTCGCCTGAACCTCAGGGACGTCCCAGCTCAGGTCAATGTGGCGTTCATACGCACGCGCCTGGAGATTCCTGGGCGCCGGCGACGCAGACTTGGTATCCGCCGCCGAAGCGGAAGCATTCTCGATTCTGACCTCGTCAACAAATAGAGTATGGGGTGTCGAGTCAGCGGCCGCCTGCTCGAAAATCATCGAGCTGAGTCGGTGAACCTCGAATGAAGTTACCGACTCAGGTTTGATTCTGTTCAACGGAATCAGAACCCGCGTCCATTTCTTTGCTTCGATATCACCGGAAAACTCTCCGACGCGAATGGCCTCCGAAAACCCGCGATTGGTGTCATGTAAACGAAGTCCGGGAAGGCCCGGGGCCGCAATTTTTTCCTCGGAGTACAACCAAAACGAAAGTGTGTCCCCTTCGAACAGAATTTCGCGGTCACGAAACTCCATGACCTTGATCTGCGCGGCCCAGGAACCGCCGGCATTGGACCGCCACGAGACTCGAACTGAATTGGGCGGTGTGAGAAATAGCTCAGAACTCAGCGGGAGTTTCTTGTCGGTAACCTCGAGCGTGCTCGGCTCGACCGCTTTGCCGGAAGAGTAGTAATACGATGAAGTGCGCGGCCCGTTGTCGAAAAAAATATGTCGATAGTAAGACGTCTGCGCGACGCTGTGCGGAGCTGAAATCAGGGAAAGCGCGGCAAGAACTATAACGCTGAGTGCATACCCGCCGCGCGAGCCAGCGCTTGCGGCTCGAATTGCAAAGCGATTCATTTCGACTGCACGCGTCACGCGCATGGATCCTGTTCTCCCCTAATTCCCTGAAAAACGCCGTCAAGCGAAGTCTGCGCAGCGAGCCTGCCTGCCGCGGCGACCGAAGGTTCCGACCCTGTCGGAAGGAATCATCTCTTGGATCTTGTCCGCACCTCCCGCAAGCTCTCCACAAGGCGCTTCGTGGCCAGGGAACAGTGCCTAGCATCAAAATTAACAATCGTTGACAAGCGAATCTTACATGACTATATTCTCGAACAGTAGTACTTAACCGATTTAGCTAATCGTCCGCACAGGAGGGGTCCTGGCTGGCGACGTTTTTAAGGGGTGGGAAAAATGAAAATGGGGAAAATTGTTGTTCGGGGGCTTTTGCTTCTGGTGTGCTTGAGCGTGCTGCTGCCCAGTGCATCGGCACAGTATCGAGCATCCATTCAGGGCGTGGTCACAGACCCTGACGGATCAGTCGTAAGCGGCGCTACTGTGACGTTACAGAACAACGAAACCAGTCAGTCCATAACCGCCACAACAAACGACGATGGCGTTTTCAACTTCAACTCCCTCCCACCGAGCCATTTTACGGTGACCGTAGAAAAGACCGGCTTCAAGAAAAAGGTCGTGCAGGACTTCGGTGTGATCGCGGAGCAGGCCAACTCCTTGAACGTCAAATTAGAAGTAGGACAGGTTTCCGACACCGTCACCGTGAACGGCGACGCGGTACCTCTAATCGACACGGAGACCGCGAACCTGCAGGGTACTGTGGGCGCGCGTGAATTTCAGACTTTGCCCTCTTTTGGCCGCGATCCTTTCCAACTTCTTCAGCTTGCGCCCGGGGCATTTGGAGATGGCGCTCAGGCCGCAGGCGGCGGTACCGGCAACCTGCCGTCGTCTTCGCAGGGTGGCAGTGGTAGCGCGGACGGCGTTTTTAAAATCGAAAACGGTGGACAAATCACGGCAAATGGCGCCCGAGCGGGCAGTAACAACTACCAGATCGACGGGGTCGGAGTCACCAGCGTCACCTGGGGCGGGTCGTCCGTCATTACTCCGAACGAAGACTCCATCAAGGAAATCAAGATCGTCACGGATAACTACGACGCAGAAAATGGGCGCTACAGCGGCGCACAGGTTCAGGTTATCTCCCAGAACGGGACCAATAATTATCACGGCAGCTTCTTTTTCAAGGCGCACCGTCCTGGCCTTGATGCCTTCCAAAAGTACAACGGCTATAACACCAGCGTCGTGCGCGATGCCGGCCGGTTCAACGATTTGGGCGGCACGATCGGGGGACCGATCTGGCGTAACAAGCTGTTTGCTTTCTTCTCGTACGAAAGGCTGGATAACAATGCTGCCGGCTCAACCACCAGCGGCTGGTACGAGACATCGCAACTCCGTGCCATGGCGGCTTCCGGGACGAACGCAGCAGCATTCTATAGCTTTCCGGGAGTTGCTCCCAACGGGGGGGCGCAGACCGATACCTTGGGCGGGCAAACTCTCAATTGCGGCAGCATTGGCCTGATAGAAGGAACTAATTGCCACTTCATCCCAGGCCAGGGACTGGACATCGGCAGCCCGCTGACCAGTCCGCTGGGCACGCGTGATCCGGGCTATCAGAGCAATTCGAATCCCGGCGTGGGCAACGGTCTTGATGGCTCGGCGGACATCGCGTTTTTCCAGAACGTTCTCAACCCTAGCAACAGCAGCCACGTCCAGTACAATGGCCGCCTCGATTTCAACCCCACCAAAAAAGACCTCATTGCCTTCAGTATCTACTACGTGCCGAATTCCAGCACGAGCCTGAATGGCAATGGCACTCGCCAGATGAACCTGTTTAATTCCACGTACATCAACCGAGCGATGACCGCGCTCTGGGACCACACGTTCAGCCCCACCCTGGTCAATGAAGTGCGGATCAATGCAGCAGGCTGGCTGAACAAGGATCTCGCGAGCAATCCAAACGCTCCCTGGGGACTCCCGCAAACTACCTTCAACAACACTGGCGGAATTCAGATCAACGGGCTGGGGATCGGTTCCTTCAACGGATTCGATCAGTGGACCTACGGTGCGAAGGACGTTCTGACCAAGGTTCATGGCGCACACACGCTGAAAATGGGAGCAGAGGTTACGCGCCTGCTCTCCGTTGATGCTCCTTTCTGGGCCGACCGTCCCAGCTACACCTTCAACAATATTTGGGACTTCCTCAACGATGCTCCAATCACGGAAAATGCGCAGTTCGACCCGGCCACGGGCATTCCGTCTGCCCAGCGCAAAGATCTCCGGAGCAATATTATTGGCCTTTTCGTCCAGGACAATTACAAAGTTAAGCCCAACCTGACTGTAACCGTAGGTCTGCGCTGGGAGTACTTTGGCCCGATTTCGGCAAAGAACGGCAAACTCGCCACCGTGGTATTTGGCTCCGGGGCAAATCTTTTCTCCGATCTAAGGGTCCGCACCGGCGGCAGCCAGTTTGACGCATCTACCAACAACTTCGGGCCGCAGCTCGGTTTTGCTTGGAGTCCGAAGGCGTTCCACGGGCGCGATTTCGGCAGCCGCCTGGTTCTGCGCGGCGGCTTCGGAATTGCCTATAACGGCATCGCCCAGTCCAACTCGCTGGACGTGCGTTTCAATCCCCCGTTTGTGCAAAACAGCGCAACTCTTTCGGGAAGTCAGATTCTCTACATCGGCAGCTTCCCTGCGGACGTTAACAATCCCAACGGGTACGCGTCCAACCCCAACGGTATCACGACGTTCGGCCCGAACAACCTGCCTACTACCGGCCGAACAGAGCTCACCGCATTGCCAGCTAGTTGGCCCACCACTACCACTTATCACTACACTCTTGGAGGCGAATACGATCTGGGCCACCAGTGGGTTGCCTCTCTTGGATATCAAGGAAGTTCAACTCGTCATTTAACCCAAAAATATAACCTCTACAATGTGGGCGCCGCGAACGGCATCGCTTTCAACCCGAGTGTCTCCGGCATTGACTTCTATACGGATGACGGAGGGGCAACATTCAATGCGCTGCTGGTGGAGTTGAAACACAATTTCAGCGACGCATTTTCGATCGATGCGCAATACCGCTTTAGCCACACATTCGATTCCGGTTCGAACGCATACGGAAACGCCAACGGTACCGGCCTATATCAGTGGAATATAGCAACTAATTATACCACCTCCGACTACGACATCCGGCACGCCTTCAAGGTGTTCGGTATCTGGTCTCCCAGGCTTTTTAGGGGCAGCCACAGCTGGGCCGAGAAAGTCGCCGGCGGCTGGAGTATCTCCGGGATTCTCAACGCTCACACTGGTTTTCCCTGGACACCGTATTACGGTTCCAACACCATCACCGGAGGTTTCGATCCGGTTTTCAGCTTCGGACCTGGTGCGGGCGGCTCATCGAGTGCCAGCGGTACCGGCGCTCTGCTCCCGGCAGCCTATCTAGGTGGGTTTAAGTTCGACTATCGCAGCAGTGCGACTGTCAACGGAATGGCGTTCTTCACACCGCCGACGACTGTTCCGGGTACTCTCTTCGACTGCTTGTTCCCGAATCCAGATCCCGTTAAATGCCCAAGCGGTCAGCAGGGTTTTGGACCTCTGCCAACCGCTCCGGGAGTTCACCGGAATATGTTCACTGGGCCGGGCTACTTCGATGTTGACGCCACACTCAGCAAGTCGTTTGGCCTTCCGACATTCAAGATCATCGGCGAAAACGCAAGAATTGAGTTTCGCGCTAACTTCTACAACCTGTTCAACAAACTCAATCTGAACGGCAGCTGTGCCTTCAACGGGATCCAGTGCGACATCACAAACGCGCATTTCGGCGAGTCACAAAGCGCGTTGGGCTCGCGCACCATTGAAATGCAGGCCCGTTTCAGCTTTTAACCCAGAAGGGTCCGGTCACTAACCCCGGCCGGACTCTTCACCACCCCGGGAAGCTGTCAGCTGCGGACATGGAGAGGGTTTCAGGGTTTGTTTTACAAACCCTAAGCTAACCAAGTCTTGGTTGACAGCTTTTCTTTTTCCCGCGCTGCCACGCGACTTGCCGGAAAATTCGGTTCACTCGGAGACGCAGCGGGTGTATAACTTAGCCAATCTCGGAGGGCTAAGACGGGAATTCCAGGCAAACTCTCTTTTCGGGGCTTCCGCGTACTGGTCTGTCTTGCCTTCGTAAGTGTCCGGGCTGCGGCGCAAGGTCCCCAACATTCTTCGCCCCTTGGTCCTGTCGACCGTGCAATTGACCTTGCGGCGAAAGGGCACTGCGAAGAGGCGCTTCCTCTTCTAAAGAAGTTCACGCCTCGCGTCACCGTCAAGGAACTCAAGTACCGCGCACTGATGTCCACCGTACGCTGTGCTCTGAATCGGAAAGAAGACCAGACCAGCGCAAATGCACTCTTCGATTTGCAGCGAGATTTCCCGGAGGATCCCCAAGTGCTGTATATGACCTCCCAGGTCTTCCTGGAGATCGCAGAGCGCGCTTCTCAGGAACTCGCAATGAGCTTTCCGGCCTCCTATCAAGCGCGTGAACTCCAGGCAGAGACGCTCGAATCGCAAGGAAACTGGGCGGAGGCTGCGATAATCTACAAAAAGATATTGGAAGAACAGCCGAAGCTCCGGGGCATTCATTACAGGCTTGGCCAGGCGGCGCTGTCGCGGCGCGGGCCTCCCACTGGCACCGAAGATGCAAAAAAAGAGTTCGAGCAGGAGCTTGCCATTGACCCAGTGAATGCTGCCGCGGAATACTGGCTTGGCGAACTCGCGCGCCGCGACGGCCAATGGGACGAGGCGATTTCGCATTTTATTTCTGCGGCGAACATCGATTCGAACTTTAAGGATGCGCTGTTAGCTCTCGGGATGACGTTAATTTCCGCGGGGAGGTTTGCCGAAGCTGTTCCGCAGCTCGAACGGTACATAAAAATGTCCCCCGATGACCCGGACGGTCATTATCACCTTGGCATCGCGTTTGCGCGGATGCACCGCAAAGAGGATTCCGTACGCGAGATGGCACTTCGGGAGCAGCTGTCTGATAAGAGAGAGGCTGCTGCCAGAGCACGAGCCACCGCAGCGCGGCAGTAGAGCCCGATTTTCGGAACGGATTGTGAGGGCGATCGATAGGCGGCGTAGAATTCTGGAAGCACCGGGATTGGGCGGTTTGGACCTGCTCCTTGAAAAATCATCTCGGCGGGCATAGCTCGATTAATGATAGAGCCTCGTTTTACGAATGATTTACCAACGTGTTCGTGGATCACTACCTGACCATCGTCAAACGTCAAACCAAATGGGAATAGGCGCCGAGAAATAGGTGTTGAATTGAATATGCGCGAATCACGGCTAGCGCGATTGATTGTGGGGCTAGCAAGCGTTGTTTGGGTGTTTATGCCTGGCACTCTCGCCAGTGTTCCTCAGCAGAGCGGCACATTCAGCCGCCTGGCGGAGAGTGCTAGGAAGGCTGGTGAGGAAAATCGCCTTGACGAAGCCGCCGCCCTCTACGCAAAGGCTTTGGCACTTCAGCCCAAATGGACCGACGGCTGGTGGTCACTCGCCACCATCGAATATGACCGCGATCACTACGCGAAAGCCGCTCACGCTTTCGAGAAAGTGATTGCGCTGGATAGCAAGAACGGCACCGCGCACGCCATGCTCGGCTTGTGCCAGTTCGAACTGCATCAGGACGATGCGGCCTTAAAAAACCTGCTCGCTGCGGAAAATATCGGTGTCATCAAGGACCAGCAATTGCGTATCGTGGCGCTCTATCACATGGGAGTGCTGGAGTTGCGTGCCGGAAAATACGGCGCGGCCAGGGAAACCTTCGGGCAATTGGCCAGGGATCACATCCGGAGCAAGGAATTAACCACCGGAATGGGCCTGGCCGCACTCTTGATGAAGCCGCAGGATTCGCCTGCCGACGGTACGCCGGGTGCTGGCGTCGTGCAAGGCGCAGGCGAAGCCGAAGTACTCCTGACGGCAAACGATTTTGATGCGGCCAAGCAAATGTACGCCCGGTTGACCAGCGAATTCCCGGAGCATCCCAACCTCCACTTCGCCTTTGGCAGGCTGTTGCTGGAAACGCACGAAACCGACGAAGCAGTCCAGGAATTTCAACGCGAATTGCAGCGTGATCCGAAACATGTAAATTCGATGCTGGAAATCGCGGTGGCCCGTGAGTTGGTAGACCCGCAGGGTGGCTTGCAATATGCCGAAGAAGCCGCGAAGCTGGCGCCGGGACTGCCTTTCGCCCACTATCTTCTCGGCATGCTCCGCTTGGACACTGGCGACGCGACCGCCGCAATTTCTGAACTCGAAATTGCGCAAAAAGCCTATCCGCGCGAGGCTGGAGTGTACTTCTCGCTCGGGAAAGCCTACGCCCGCGTCGGCCGCAAAGAAGATGCCAGCAAAGCTCGCGCCGAATTTGCCCGCCTGAACGCTCTGGCAGCAAAACCAGCAGGCCCGACGATCTATGGAGAACAAGTGAAATCTCTCGATAAGGAGCTACCACACTAGTGGCCCCTTCCTTCACCTTTCCCCCTTTCCGCAAACGCTATGCAGGCAAAGCCGGTTTTACCCGGCGAGACTTCTTGCGCACCTTGAGCGCCCAGATCGGCTTCTCTAGCGGACTGGCCCTCGCTGGCGGATTTCCATTGCTTCGCAGCGCGTCGGCGGAAATTCTTGATCCTCAGCAAATCAGGCCAGCTCTGTTCGAAGAAACTCCGCCTACAAAAACCGGAATCTCGTTTACACACGTAAACGGGCGTTCCCCCGAATACTACCTCCCAGAAACCACTGGCGCAGGATGCGCGTTCCTGGATTACGACAACGACGGCTGGATGGACATCTATCTCGTCAACAGTGGCAAATGTGATTTCTTCAGTCCCGATCCGCCGCTGCGCAACGCGCTGTACAAAAATAATCGCGACGGCACTTTCACCGACGTCACGGAAAAAGCTGGCGTGTCCGCTGGCGGCTATGGCATGGGTGTAGCCGTTGGTGACTTTAACGCCGACGGCTTTCCCGACCTCTACGTCACGCAGTACGGGAAGAGCATTCTCTACCGCAACAACGGAGACGGTACCTTTAGCGACGTCACGGAAAAGGCCGGCGTAGCCGCGCCCGGCTGGTCGTCTAGCGCCGTTTGGTTTGACTACGACAACGACGGAAAGCTGGATCTCTTTGTCTGCCGATTCGCGGATTTTGACAAGTCCAAGCACGTATTCTGCGGCAACGAGCGCACCGGAAAACGTTACAATTGCAGCCCGCGAAGTTACCCGTCATCGCGCAGCTGGCTTTTCCACAACAACGGCGATGGGACTTTCAAGGACGTTTCCGTGGAATCAGGAATCGCCAAATTATTGGGTAAGGCCTGGGGCGTAGTGGCCACGGACATCAACAACGACGGCTGGATGGATCTCTTCATCGCCAATGATACCGTTCAGAATTTCCTCTTTCTCAACAACAAAGGCAAATTCACCGACATCGGCCTCGAATCTGGCGTGGCGTTCAGCCAGGACGGCCGGGAGCGGGGCGGGATGGGAGTAGACTCCGCTGATTTCGATCAGGACGGATTTCAGGACCTATTCGTCGCCAATGTAGACCAGGAAATGTACTCGGTATATAAGAACAATCACGATCTGACTTTCGAGGACATGGCCGGCCCCATCGGCCTGGGCAAAACCACTCTGCTCATGAGCGGCTGGGGTGTGAAGTATTTTGATTACGATAACGACGGAAATATCGATTTGTTCATTGCCAATGGCCATCCCGACGACAAAATCGAAGAGCATTCAAATCACGTCAGCTACCTGGAGCCGCTGCTGCTTTATCACAACAATGGCCGGACTTTGGAAAATGTCAGTGACGTGGCTGGTCCGGCGTTTCAGAAAAGTCTTGCCGCACGCGGAA
>WNFD01008901.1_pt1 | contig 12575 bp, 12 predicted proteins | sample 5400491 | NCBI WGS metagenome assembly WNFD01 (sample SAMN13153343, study PRJNA577476) | soil metagenome | isolation source: 120 cm saprolite under Douglas fir tree site 2 hole 2 replicate 2 | place: USA:California | collected 2015-04-18 | reverse complement strand
ATGAAAGCCACCAACTTCAAGCTTGAGAGTTGTGAATGAATTGGCAAAAGCGAGAAAAAAAAGAATTTGCGGGCGCCTAGGCGGAGCGCAGCGCCGCCGAGCTCGTCAGGCGGAACGAAGTGCAGCCGAACAAACGAGTCCGTCATCAGGTGAAGCGCAGCGAGCCGAGCGGAGGAGTCTGCGAGGGCGTTCACAATCGCTGCGTATATCCAAAAAGGAGTCTGCGACATGCGTGTAAAAACATGACGCGGAGGCAGAAGATCAGGCTGATCGAGTTGATGATCCCAGCGTGGCCGGTTCCCTTTTTACCGCTGAGCAAGCCTCGTCGTATCCCTCAACGCACCTCGTCGTATCCGCAACGCACTTCAACGCAGATAGACGGGGATACACGGACATAAACGAACCTCCACCGAGAACGCAGATATTGCCGGTTGTAGAAGCTCTAAATTAATAAACTCAAGGCGCAGGCTGAATGCCCTTGCCACGCAGCCATAAGGCAAGAGTTCGCTGAACAACACGATCACCGCGAGCGACGCGGTATGGGAGCCGTCGAAATTCGTAGAGGCCGCTCTTTTCGGCGCCGGGCAGATCGAGATCCTGGCTCGGATTAGCGTAAAGGATCGCAACCCCATGCGGCTTCAGAGTTGCCGCAGCGACTGAATGGAAGATCGATGCGGTCGCAAAAGCCCTGGCTGTGACCACGTCAAAGTGGCCACCGGCTTCGGCCTGTGCCTCCCACGATCGGCTTAAGCTGGTCGGATCTGGCCTTAGCCGGCGTGAATCCACTTCGACATTTCTCAGCCCCATCTCCGCCGCGGCGACCGTAAGGAAGCTCGCCCGCTTTCTACGGCTCTCGATCAACGTGAAGTTAGCCGGCGAGGCTGAGGCCAGCACCAAGCCGGGAAATCCGGCGCCGCTGCCAAGGTCCAATACGTGGCTGTCTTCGCGGAAGGCGTGCCTCAGGAATTCTTCACCGTCAGCGGATACTACGGGCATCAGACTGTCGATAATGTGAAAAGCAAGCTCATGCGGGTCGCCAGGCGCAGCAGTAAGGTTGATTCGGGAGCCCCAGAAGGCGAGCAGCGCAGCCAGCCGCTCGATTCGGTCAAGAAAGAGCGCACGGTCAGACGAAAAGCAGACATCATCGAGGTAATCGGCCACCAAGCAGCGGACCTCCGCCGCAAGTGCCGTGGTATGGTCTCGGTCGTCACAGAGTGTCGATTTTCTCCCCACTGCAATCCTGATCAGGAAAAGACCGGGATTCTTCGCGCACGGCAGCCACGCGCGCGAGAATGACAAATCCATCAGAGCGCCAGCTTTTTCTGTCATTCCCGCGCGTGGCTGCCGCGCGAGGAATCCCGAATCTTCTCTTTCGGCTCATGAAAATCGGCAGCTTCTTAAGCAGACTCGATAAGGCTCTAATGTTTCACGTGAAACGTAGTCGGCAGTCAGATCGAGCTGCCTTGTGCCGGGATTCTTTGATTACGCCGGGTGCGAATCTGGACGGCCAGCAACGCGATTGCGGCGGGCGTGATTCCCGGCATCCGAGCTGCCTGACCGAGCGTGCAAGGCCGCACTTGCGACAAACGCTCACACACCTCGGTTGAAAGTCCCGCTATGGAGCGAAAATCAAGCCATCCGGGAATCGTGGTATCTTCCAGCCGTTTGGAACGTGCGACCGCGTCGGTCTGGCGGCGCACGTAACCCTCGTACTTAACTTCGGTCTCCAGTTCGGCCGCTTGATCGATGTCGAGCATTGGTGGGAGGTCAGCTATTCGTAACAGCTCCTGATATGCCACCTCAGGCCGCCGCAACAACTCGAAGGCACGAACCGCAGTATGAATCGGGGCGGAGCCGAGGCGGGTAAGAAAGTTGTTCACCTCGCTCGACGGCGGAACCCGCGAAGCCTTGAGCCGCTCTATCTCGGAGCCGACGGCCGCGGTTTTTGCGCGGACCCGAGCACTGGCTTCGGCTCCCAGCAATCCGAGCCGTTCGCCGAGCGATGAAAGCCGCCGGTCAGCGTTATCCTCACGCAGCAAAAGACGGTATTCAGCGCGCGAGGTAAACATCCGGTAGGGCTCGCCGCCGATTCCGCGAGTGACCAGATCATCAATCATGACGCCGATGTAGGCCTCATCGCGCCGCAAAATGATTGGCGGGTCGCCCCGCACCTTGAGTGCCGCATTAATTCCGGCAATCAGTCCTTGCGCACCTGCTTCCTCGTAGCCGGTCGTGCCGTTCAACTGTCCGGCGAAGTAAAGACCGCGCACCAGCCTGGTTTCGAGCGAAGGATAAAGCTGGGTCGGATCCGAAAAATCGTATTCGATCGCGTAGCCGGGGCGCATGATTGCGGCTTTCTCCAGGCCCTTGATCGAGCGCACCATGGCGAGCTGGATGTCGAGTGGCAGGCTGGTCGAGAGACCGTTGGGATAGACCTCGACGGTGTCGTGACCCTCGGGTTCGAGGAAGATCTGATGACGCTGCTTGTCGCGAAAACGCATCACCTTGTCCTCGACCGAGGGGCAATAACGGGGACCACGGCTTTGGATCACGCCGGAATACATCGGAGAACGATCGATTCCACTGTGGATAATTTCGTGGGTTGCGGCGTTGGTGTAGGTCAAATGGCAGGGAATCTGAGCCCGTTCGATATGGCGGGTGCGGAACGAAAACGGCGGCGGCGGCTCGTCGCCAGGCTGCGGTTCAAGTTCGGAATAATCAAGCGTCCGGCCATCGAGGCGCGGGCAGGTTCCGGTCTTGAGCCGTCCGATGCGGAAGCCGAGTTGGGCGAGGCTCTCGCTCAGGCCCATCGAGGCGAAATCACCAGCGCGGCCCGCATTGTAATTCTTGAGCCCAATGTGGACCAGACCCTTCAGAAAGGTGCCGGTGGTGAGGATTATGCCGGGTGCTTCGAATACCTCACCGATCTGCGACTCCACTGCGCGTACCTTGCCGTCGGCGACAATTACTCGCTCGATGCTCGCCTGCCGCATCGTAAGGTTCGGTGCGAGTTCGAGCACCCGTTTCATCCTGGCGCGATAGGCAGCCTTGTCGGCCTGCGCGCGACGGGCGCGCACCGCCGGACCCTTGCGTGTATTGAGGAAACGAAATTGGATGCCGGTTTCGTCGATCGCGATACCCATCTCTCCGCCGAGGGCATCGATTTCGCGCACCAGATGGCTTTTGCCGATACCGCCGATAGCGGGATTACAAGACATCTGGCCAATGTGGTCGAGATTCAATGTGAGCATCAGCGTTTGCGCACCCATCCGCGCAGCCGCCAGGGAGGCCTCGATACCGGCATGGCCGGCGCCAACCACGATCACGTCGTAACTCATCGCACCCTGTGTGGGCCGTCCAATGATGTTGTTAGTAATGACAGCCACAGCGATTATGCCGCAGCCGAGGTGCGACTAAAATAGAACGATTAACTCCGGCGGATCGTTTTCTTTGGCATCAGTCTTGAGATAGAGTTTATTCTCCGCGCCTGCTTGTTCTTCAAAGAAGGAAGCGAATGGGCGGTCCTAGGTACGTCTGCGGTCTCCCCCCCACCGCGAGCCGCGCCGAAAAGCCCTAGGGGGCGGGCCGCCCTCCAATTAAGACTGATAAGCGCACTGAAAACGCGCAGTTGGCTATATCCCGATTTGCAAACTTATGGAGCTACGTTCCTTTGTCAGGCTGCCGAGGCATCTTTGCTGGCGCTATTCGACCAATTAATGTATGCGCATCCGTCGCAATCGGTCTTCCCGTTGAGACTCCGCAATTGCAACGTCTTCATCGACACGACGCTGCTGTCGCAGTTGAGCGCCAATACGAATGGGCTGAGCCCCACGCCGCCGGGGTAGTTCTTATTGCTTCTCCCCGACGGGAGAGGTCGGCGCGCAGCGCCGAGCGAGGGACCGACAGGAAATCGCTTCAATCTTCGATTCAGCCGATAGGGAAATGGGCGTTCGCGTGCGCTTGAAGCGCGAGGAACAGAAATGTTTAAGGGCGGCGGAGCCGCCCGCTGAGGTCCCTCACCCGGTAGGCTGATCATGTCCCATAAGTCAATGGCTGGACACTGGTTGTGATGCCGCGTGCTACATAGCGAAGGCCCCTCTGTCATTCTCGCGCGCGTCTGGCGCGCGAAGAATCCCGGAGCCGCGAGAGCAAACTGCCCCGGTCTACCGTGAGCGTTAGCACGGGCTGGCTCGCCGTAAGATGGCGCAGACGCGGGATTCCTCACGCGCGGCAGCCACGCGCGCGGGAATGACAGGCGAACGCGATGGCCGCGGTCAACGCCGCCACCGCCATCGCGCTCCATGGTGACCAGTGCCCAGTATCATACTTATGGGACATGATCAGCCCGATAGGGAGAGGCATTTGGACGGAGAGGTCAAATAGCACTGATCAACGTATCCCCCGTCACCAGCGCTATAGCGCCCCAGCAAACGGCACTACTTGCCGATACAGAATTCGCGAAAGATCATGTCGAGGACGTCTTCATTTGATACCTCGCCGGTAATCGAACCGAGCGATTCAGCCGCGAGCGCGATGTCGAGTGCAATGATTTCCGGAGGCATTTGCCTGGTCAGTCCGTCCAGTGCCAAGTTGAGCGCTTCGAGCGTGTGAGCGAGCGCATCGCGATGCCGCTCACGCGTTATCACGACCTCGTTGGTCACCTCACCGCCGGCCAACTCTTCGATTTCTCGCGCAAGCGCTTCCCGGCATTGGCTGAGGCCGTCGCCGGTAACTGCGCAGAAATTCAAAATTGGCAACAAGAGCCCCCGATTCCGCAAATCGTCTGCACCGGCACGTTGGGGAAGATCCTGCTTGTTGAGCAGCGCGATTCCTCTTCGCTCATGAACAAGCCCGATTACGGCAGCGTCTTCGGCATCGAGGAGACGTGACGAGTCGAACACCACGATTACCAGATCGGCCTGCTCAGCCGCTGCTCGCGCGCGTACAATTCCGATTCGCTCGACCTCCTCGGGGCTCTCGCGAATACCCGCCGTGTCAACGAGAACGAGCGACCAGGTGCCAAGGTCGACAGACTCCTCAATGACGTCGCGGGTAGTGCCTGGAAACGCAGTGACGATTGCGCGCTCGGTGCCGAGCAGCAGATTTAGAATGCTCGATTTGCCGACGTTGGGCTTACCGATTATAGCAGCGCGAGCGCCTTCCCGTATCACGCGTCCACGGGTGAAGCTCTGATGCAGGATCGCCACGTTTTCATTCAGAGTAACGATGTCCGCGGCAAGCGCCTGGCGTGAGGGCAAGTCCAGTTCCTCATCGCTGAAATCAATTTCGGCTTCGAGGTGAGCGCGAATCGCGATTACCTGCTCGCGCAGGCGACGCACTCGCGCTGCCAACGCGCCGGCCAGATGCGCCAGGCTGTAGTGCAAGGCGCCCTCGCCCCGGGCATCAATCAGGTCGGCAATCGCCTCGGCCTCCGTCAAATCGATGCGGCCGTTGAGGAAGGCGCGGCGGCTGAATTCGCCGGGCTTGGCGATCCTTGCGCCCTCGGCTGCCGCTAGCGCCACGACTCTGCGGACGAGGTAAACGCCGCCGTGGCAGTGGAGTTCGGCGATATCCTCGCCGGTCAGACTTTGCGGCCCTGGCATTATCACGCACATCGCGTGGTCAAGCAGCTTGCCTTTTTGCGGATCGCGAATTTCGCCAAGCCGGAGCTGGCGGGGCATGATTTGGGCCGACTCGCGCCGCGGATGCCATAGCTTTTGTGCGATCGCGATAGCGCGAGGTCCGGACAGACGCACTATGGCGACGGCTCCGCGTCCTGGAGGCGTCGCTGGTGCTACGATAGTGTCTTCGAGGTACATGGCGCCGCTAGTCTACGCCCCTGATGTGGCCGCACTTAAACGGGATGGCGCTTGCCCAAGCCGATGCCTTATGGTGATATGGAACAGTCGAGGGCCGCACTTCCGGAGCGTTCGGCCTGAGAGCGAGTTCAAGCGCAGGTGACAGCTTCAGCACGAGTTTCGGGGCTTGAGTTGGCCGCGACTGATGAAAAGAACTTATCAACCCCACAATCGCCGACGCAAACGCACGCATGGCTTTCTCGCCCGGATGGCAACGCCCGGCGGACGCAACGTGCTCAAACGCCGTCGCGCCAAGGGCCGCAAACGGCTGGCGATCGCGATACCACCGAAACAACCTGGCTAACGCGCGTGGCGCGGCCACAACCGCGGTTCGCCTTTCGCGCCGCCGACCGATTGCATCGACGAGCTGAATTTCTCCGTGTGCAGCGCGAGGGCGTGCGGTTTCAAAGCACCCATTTTGTGATTTACGCCAGGCGCTTTCCCGAGATACAGACGATCCGGCTAGGTACGGCGGTTTCGCGACGCCTCGGCAATGCGGTAGTACGCAATCGAATCAAGCGTCACATCCGCGAATGCTTCCGGCTCATTTTGCGATCAAGGCTTCCCGCTGGGACTGCCGTAGTGGTGATCGGCCGGGCCGGCGCGGGAGAACTTAAGATGCAGTCAGTAATTGGCGAACTTGACCATGCGGTGGCCAACCTTCGGCCTCGCCTGAATTATCGTCATGAGTAGTCTGCCGAGTCGCGAACTGCCGCTCGGCGGGTCTACCGATTCTGCGATACAATGGCTCCGTTGTTTTGCGACCGCGATTATCTCGGCTTATCGAACCGTGTTATCGCCGGTTTTGGTCTCGATGTGGGGGCCGGCGTGCCGATTCGAACCGACCTGCTCGGATTATGCCGCCGAGGCAATCGATCGTTATGGGATTGCCCGCGGGGGGTGGATGGCCCTGAAACGCCTTGTGCGCTGTCGGCCGCTGGGTGGATGGGGCTTCGATCCGTTACCGATAGGAGAGTTGCCTAAACGGGGTTAATCTCGACGGGCTTGGCAGCCTGTCCGAATAAACGGAACATCGTTGGATAATAATCGTCTCTTAATCTCAATTATCGTCGTTCTTGGGATACTTTTCCTGTACCAAGAGCTGCTGCAATGGCGTTATCCCGACCTCTACGGGCCTAAGAGTAAGCAAGCGCAGAAGCTTGCCAAGGCGTCGGGGGCGGCAACGAAAGGGCCGATTGGCGCTCCGTGGCCTCCTGAGAGCAGCGAGCCGACCAGCGGCCCGAAGCAAGCCGAAATAACCGCAGCCCCGGTCCGCACGATCAAGGTCGATACCAATTATTATGAGGCCCTGTTGAGCGGTTATGGAGGCCGGTTGGAAAGCTTCCGACTGAAGAAGTTCAAGCAAACCAGTGAGCCAAACAGCGCCGATTACCAAATGATCCGCCCCAGCGAGCGGCTGCCGATGGGCCTGCTAATCACTGTTGGGGGCAAGACGTTGGACGATCATGATGTCGTCTACGCCAGCGAAGCGCCATCCGCGATTGAGGCGACCGCCAGCCATCCGGCGACCTTGACTTTTACGGGCAAGACCAGCGACGGTTTCGCGATACAGAAGATCTTCACCTTCCCCGATTCGAGTTACGTGTTCAGCCTCAGTGCCAGCGTCAAGGCCGAGGGCGATGTCAAGCCTGAGGCGATCGGATTGACGATGAGTCAGGCGTTAACGGAGTTGTCGGGTTACCGCGATTATCCGACGCTTCAATCATACGTGAACGGTAAGGCTGCGAGCCTGGGTGAGAAACAGCTCCAAAAAGGCGCACAGGCGGTGACCGGCACTATTACCTACGCCGGTTTCGGCGATCGCTATTTCCTCTCAGCGTTTCTGCCGGCCAATCCCGCTCACGGCACGCTCGAGATGAATTATGTGGGAAGTGAGGCTGACGCGCAGCTCCTCTTCCCCGGGGTTACTGCCGCCACCAGTCAGGTGTACATGGGGCCCAAGGAGTTGCAGACCCTGGAATCGGTCAACCCGGCGCTCAGCAAGGCCATCGATATGGGCTTCTGGGGCGTGATTGCAGTCCCTTTCCTACGTCTGTTGAAGCTATTCTACGAGATTGCGCCCAACTACGGGGTTGCTATCATCCTGCTGACAATGGTGGTGCGGCTGCTAACCCTGCCGATGTCGATTAAGGGACAGCGCTCGATGATGAGGATGCAACGTTTGCAGCCCCAGGTCGAGCGCATTCGTGAGCGTTATAAGAATGAGCAGGAGAAGCTCCATCACGAGATGATGGAGCTGTACAAACGTAATCATGTTAATCCGCTGGGCGGATGCCTACCGATGGTAATTCAATTCCCGGTATTCATCGGACTCTATGAGGCACTGCTGAATGCGGTCGAGTTGCGCAACGCACCGTTTATCGGCTGGATCCGCGACCTGGCAGCGCCCGATTGTCTGCCATTGCCGGGAGTGACCGTACCATTTACCGACCTCCACGGAATTCCCGTGCTGGTGATATTAATGGCGTTGACGGCGTTTGTGCAGCAGTGGATTTCGCCGCGCAACCCCGATCCGAGTCAACAGAAGATGATGATGTACATGCCGGTGGTCTTCAGCGTCATCTTTATAGAATTGCCGGCTGGACTGTCGCTCTATTATTTCTTTTCCAACCTGCTGGGTGTAGTCCAGCAATTTATCCTCAACCGTGAGTTCAAGCAGTATAGTCCCGTCACAACGACATGACCTCTAATGATTCAATCGAAGTAACCGCAGCGACCATCGACCAGGCTATCAATCAGGCGCTCGCACAATTGGGTGCTGATCAGGACGACGTCAAGATTGAGGTTCTCAGTACTCCGCGTGCTGGACTGTTGGGGTTGGGTTCACGCCAGGCGCGAGTTCGCGTAACGCGGCGTGCGCCGGAAGGGGCCAGCAGCGGCGTGACCTCACCACCACCGGCGCCGCCGTTGGTGCCTGAGCGGAGTCAGCCTGCGCCTGCGGCCGTGCGCGCGGATGTGCCGTCGAGTACCGCCGCGGCGAAAGAGCCATCCAGCCAAACAGGTGCGGTGCCGCCGCGAAGGCAGCCGGCTCCGGAAATCGAGCAGGATAGCGGAATCGAGGAGGCACCAGCAGCCGCCGAGGGACCGTCGGCCCGTCCGAAACCGGCGGAACCCGCAGTGCTCGCGCGCGAAGCCACTGCGGTAATGATGCGAATTCTTGAGTTGATGGGCGAAAAGGCCGAAATCGAGCTCGTCGACGACAGCAGTGCTGAAAATGTCGAACTCAACATCAAGGGCGACGGCTCGGGCCTGCTAATCGGGCGTCACGGACAGACGCTCGATGCGCTCGAATATATCGTCAACCGAATTCTCGCGCGTAAGCTCAAGGACGCCGCTGCCCCAGTGTCGATCGACACGGAATCCTACCGTGCCCGGCGGCGCCGCCAACTCCATCGGATGGCGCTGGCAAAGGGCGAGCAGGCCAAACGCGAGCACCTGGCCGTGGCACTTGAACCGATGCCGCCTCGCGACCGGCGGATAATTCATCTAGCGCTCCAGGATGACCCGCTGGTCACTACGCGGTCCTCGGGTGACGGATTCTTGCGCTCGGTTGAGATAATGCCGGTGGATGAACGGCGCGAAGGGCCTGGCGTAAAGGGGCATGAGCGGCGCCACGAGCGCGGGCAAGAGAGTGGCCGCGAGCGCGACCCGCCGGGGCAGCAGGGCGGCTTCAAACACGGGCAGAAGAGAATCGTGTAGATTAAGCAACCCGCCGAATCTCAGCCGCTCAAGTAGTACTCTGCCGGTTGTCCCCAGTACCCGAGGCGCGCCGCCCTTGCCGCAAACGCCTGGTTTGATACGGGACTCTCCCGTCGCAACAGCAAGCCGGCGCGATGGAAGTTGATCGCGCCGGTTTCGATCTTATAGAAAAGCTGTCAGGCCGGACTTGAACAGATTGTCCCGCGTGAGCACGCCGAACCGATGAGTCCGCCGCGGCCAAATGTCAGCCTTCGGTCCAACCCCACTTGACTTTATTTTCGGCAACCTGCTCGGGAGTGGGATGCTCCGTGGTTACGAAAGTCTTCACTTTGAAGACTTCTGCTTGATCGACGGTTCGATGGTTCAGTTCGATATCGTCCTTGAAAACCTCGGGAACAGCGGGTTCTTCGAAAATCGCCTGCCAGGGGCATTCAGGTTCGCAGGCGCCGCAATCGATGCATTCGTCCGGATGGATATAAAGCATGTTGGGGAAATTTTCGTGATCGTCACCGACATATTCATAAATGCAATCGACCGGGCAGACGCTGACACATCCGGTGTCGACGCAATCGATGCAGAGCCGGGTTATCGTCCATGGCATAAAAGCAAATCCTCTCTTGCAGGCGCCGAGCGGCGACTACGCCGCGCCTACGTTTATGTCGTCAACTTTTTTAATTTATCGTGGCCGAGCCTTCCAGCAAAGCACGGCCGGCGGGCCGATTAAAGCAGTTTGTCCACGCTGCTTGCGATATCGGCGCCGCCGCTCAAAGCTCTTGGACCCAGACCGCATCAAGTCAACAGGTCATTGGATAGCACTCGCACTGCACGCGTAAAATAATGGACAAGCTTGCGCGCAGCTCCGATGGAAGCGGCGCGGACCACGTATGGTAGCACAGGATAACCTCCAACTCTCGGGAGCAGGAGCTAAAAGATGGCTGGCGAGCGCAATCAGTTTCGGGTCGAGAGCGACAGTATGGGTCAAATCGAGGTGCCGGCGGAACACTACTGGGGCGCGCAGACCCAACGTTCCTTGATTCATTTTGCCATAGGTCATGAAACGATGCCGCGTTCGCTAATCCGCGCCATCGGCATTCTGAAGAAAGCCGCGGCAGAGGTGAATCGCCAACTCGGCCAGCTCGATCAGGCAAAAGCCGAGCTTATCGGCAGCGCCGCCGACGAAGTGATCAGCGGCAAGCTCGACGCGGAATTTCCGCTCAGCATCTGGCAGACCGGCAGCGGCACCCAAACCAACATGAATGCCAACGAGGTCATCTCTAATCGCGCCATTCAGCTCGCCGGTGGCGAGATGGGCAGCAAGAAGCCGATTCATCCGAATGACCACGTAAATATGTCGCAATCCTCAAACGACACTTTTCCGACCGCGATGCATCTAGCGGCTGCCGAAGAGATCAGTCAGCGGTTACTGCCGGCAGTCGAGCATCTCCGCGATTCGCTCGAACGCAAACGAGCCGAAATCGATGGGATCGTCAAAATCGGCCGCACTCATCTGATGGATGCGGTGCCGTTGACCCTCGGCCAGGAGTTCTCCGGTTATGTCGCGCAACTCGAGCACGACATCGCGCGCATCAGGGCAGCCTTGCCCGACGTGATGGAGTTGGCGATCGGCGGTACCGCAGTTGGTACAGGGTTGAATACGCACCCGGAATTCGCCGACCGGTGCGCGGCACGGATTGCCGAGCTTACCGGGCTTCCGTTTAAAGCGGCGGCCAACAAATTCGCCGCGTTAGCGGCGCACGATGCCCTGGTGATGATGTCCGGCGCGCTTAAGACCTTAGCCTGCTCGCTGATGAAGATAGCCAACGATATCCGCTGGATGGGTTCGGGCCCGCGCTGTGGGCTCGCCGAGTTGTCGCTGCCGGAAAACGAGCCGGGTTCGTCGATTATGCCGGGCAAAGTAAATCCGACACAGTCCGAAGCGATGACGATGGTTTGCGTCCAGGTGATGGGCAATGACGCGGCGATCGGATTCGCCGGCTCGCAGGGCAATTTCGAGTTGAACGTCTTCAAGCCGGTGATGATTCACAATCTGCTACAGTCGGTGACGCTGCTGTCGGACGCTTGCGGGTTATTCGCAAAATATTGCATCGACGGCATTCAGCCGAATCGGGCACAGATCGAGCATTATGTCGCAAGCTCGCTGATGCTGGTGACCGCGCTGAGCCCGCACATCGGCTATGACAACGCGGCCAAAGTCGCCAAGCTCGCGCACGACAAAGGAACTACTCTGCGCGAGGCATGCGAGGAATTGGGTCTGCTGAAGGGCGCCGAATTCGATCGGCTGGTCCGTCCGGACAAGATGATTCAACCCGGCGATTGAGTGCGGCGGCCGAGATCGACCGCAGCGCGACGGCTGGCTCGAGGTGAGCGGCAGAGCTTTGGCTAGCCCTCTGCCTTTCGTGGTGGTTCACTTGGTGTACGGCCCCACATCGAACCTTCCAAGCGCGCCACCGCGATTGTGAGGGCGTCGAGCCTGGTGCTGAGCCTGGCGTCTAGTGCTTCAATCTTGCCGCTGACCTTAAGGTCGAGAGCGTCGATTTTGCGGTCGAGCCGATTGATGCTTGCCGCCACCCACGCGAAGAACGCGGCGTAGCTCGCTACCAGCGCGGCCACCAACGCACTGATGATTTCTTTGTCGGTAAGGCCGTTCATCTGGTTTAGCCTGATGCTGTGAGACGACCACTTCAGCAAACGATGTTACTCTCTTTCGCCTGGTAATGGGACCTTGCCTTGAGACCCTGGCGTCCGTCCAAGCTGTTCGGCCTGTGGCACTGGCTAAAGCGGGAAAGCGGAGCTTTTATTCAACGAGCGGAAGTTGCGTTCTTCGAGTTCGAGCGCCGTACGACCTTCAAGCGCGAGCTGCTGGCCTCCATGACTACCTTTCGTCACGGCGTCCTACATCAACGCGATCAATTCGCTGTTGCGAGTCGGGAATTCCGCAGGAAGCATCAATAGCGGCGGCGAACATCGCGAGTGCAT
>WNFD01009514.1_pt1 | contig 12576 bp, 10 predicted proteins | sample 5400491 | NCBI WGS metagenome assembly WNFD01 (sample SAMN13153343, study PRJNA577476) | soil metagenome | isolation source: 120 cm saprolite under Douglas fir tree site 2 hole 2 replicate 2 | place: USA:California | collected 2015-04-18 | reverse complement strand
CGAATCGCGCCGCGACGGCTCGACCAGGATATCGATCTCCATGCCGATATCCTTGGCCTGCTGCTCGGCCATGAAGCGGTAGGCCTCGTTGGTGGCGACCACCGGACGGGCGAACAGGCTGCGGTCGGCCACGCGCTCCAGGGTCTGCTGGAAGGTCGACTGGCTGCCCAGAAGCGGCACGAACTGCTTGGGCATGCTTTCGCGCGACAGCGGCCACAGGCGCTTGCCGGAGCCTCCGACCAGGATGACGGGCGTGATGAGCGACATCGGACTTTCTTTACGGAATGGCCTCGCCATTGGGGCGCGCCGCGATATAGCCGAAGGCGGGGAGCGGGCCAATGGCCCTGAAATCGGTTTCGATCATCGCTTCGTCTCGCTCGCCTGGCGACCGAGATTCTCCTCGCGGCGGCGCCGCGCCTCGACTTCAACGGCTTCGGCAAGTGCCGGAATATGCGAGGCGATCTCGTAGAAGTCGCTGGCATAAAGGACAAGCAGCGTGGTCGGCTTGGTGGTCGCCACCGAGGCGGTGCGCGGCTGACGCTCGAGCAGGGCCATCTCGCCGAAGAAGGCGCCGTCGCCCAGCCGCACCGACCCGCCGTTGGGCAGGCGGACCTCGACTTCGCCGCCGGAGATGAAGAACATCGAATCGCCGGGGTCGCCGCGGCGGACCACGGTGATGCGCCCGGGATAGTAGCGGGTCCTGAGCTTGCCCACGATCTCCGACAGCGTGACGACGCCCAGCGAGGCGAAAATCGGCACGCGCGCCACCTGCTCCCATACCCTGAGATATTCCCGCCGCCGCTCCTCCTGGGCGAAACCGGTGGCGAGCACGCCGGTCATCAGCGCCAGCACCGCGATGCCGCTGATCATCAGCATCGCGCCGATCATGCGCCCGCCGACCGTGAGCGGCACGACGTCGCCATAGCCGGTCGTGGTCAGCGTCACGACTGCCCACCACATCGCCCCCGGCAGGCTGCCGAACTGCTCGGGCTGGCGGACCCGTTCCAGCATGTGGGCCGCGGTGGCGGCGATCATCAGGATGATGCCGAAGATGATCAGCACGCTGGCCAGCGGAGCGCGCTCGTTCGACACGACTCGGGAGAGCGTGCCGAAGGCGGGCGCATGCAGGCCAAGCTTGAGGATCCACAGGATGCAGAACACCGATGCGGTATCGGAGCCGGTGATGCCGTAGCCGCCCGCCTGCATGACCGCCGGCATGATGGCGAGCAGCCCGACCAGGCCCTGCGCCGATGTCGCCCAGTGCAGGCGCGCCATGGCGGACGACAGCTGGTCGAAACGTGCGGCCTCCGGCGCTATCCATAGCCGCACCACGTACTCGACGAAGAAGACGATGGCGACCAACACGATGGTCAGCCGCAGCCCGTACTTGGTCGGCTTGGGCAATTCGTCGATCGACAGCAGGATGACGGCGAGCAGGCCGATGCACAGCACGGACAGGTGGATGGCCCGCCACCGCCGGCCGGCGGGGCTGGGATCGGTGTAGCGCAGCGCGGTGTAGATCCGTGCGCGCAGCGTCTGGGCCCTATCCGTCACCGGGTGACCATAGGCGGCATGGCCTGCAAATTGCAACGCGGCTGAACTGGGGCTACGGTCGCGTCCGGGGAACCAACAAGCAAATGGGGACTTCCATGAGACTGGGACGCAGGACTGCCTTGAAGGCAGGCGTGGGAGCAGGCGTGGCGATGCTGGGCGCGCCGGCCGTCGTGCAGGCTCAGGCGGCGCTGAAACTGCCGCTGTCGACGGTGTGGCCGGACGGCAATTTCCACACGATCAATGCCAAGCGCTTCGCCGACGAGGTCAAGACGGCGACCTCGGGCGCGGTTGACATCGAGGTCAAGTCGGGCGGTCAGTTGGGCTTCAAGGGGCCCGAGCAGCTGCGCGCCGTGCGCGACGGGCTGGTGCCGATGGCCGACATCCTCAACATCCAGCAGATCGGTGACGAGCCGATCATGGGCGTCGAGGGCATCCCGTTCATCTCGAACAACGTCGACGAGCTCAAGGTTTTGCACAAATACCTGCGGCCCGAGTACGAGAAGGTGGCGCTCAGGAACAACCAGACCATTCTCTACATGGTGCCGTGGCCGACCCAGTACCTGCACCTCAAGGTGAAAGCCGAGTCGCTCGACGCCCTCAAGGGCATCAAGATCCGCGTGCCCGACAAGAACGCCCAGGACATGTGCAGCGCCATCGGCATGGCGCCGGCGCTGATCCCGTGGGGCGAGACCATTGCGGCGCTGTCGTCGGGCGTCGTGTCCGGTGTCTCGACCTCGTCGGTATCGGGCGTCGACGGAAAGTTCTGGGAATTCCTCAAGTTCTTCCACCAGACCAACCATGCCTGGTCGTGCCAGATCGTCACCATCAACAACGACACCTGGAAGAAGATTTCGCCGGCCAATCAGAAGGCCATGACCGACCTCGCCAAGAAGCTCGAGCCGGACTTCTGGGCATCGTCGCTGAAGGCCGACGCCGACAGCAGCAAGAAGCTCAGCGACGGCGGCATGCAGATGGTGATTCCGCCGCCGCAGATGATGGCCGACCTGCGCAAGAAGACCGAACCGATGATCGCCGACTTCATCAAGCGCGTGCCGGCCGCCGAAAAGCCGATCAAGGCCTACCTCGTCGAAATGAAACGCGCGTGAGGCCAGCTACCGGCTCGGGCGAACACATGTGATGAGGCCGTCATGACGATGCGACGGAGACAGGCGCTCAAGGCGGGCGTCGGTGCATTGGCAGGTATTGTCGGCACGCCGGCGATCGCGCAGGCCCAGGCGGCTCTGAAACTGCCGTTGTCGACGGCTTGGCCCGACGGCAACTTTCACGTCGTCAATGCCAGACGCTTCGCCGAGGAGGTCAAGAAGGCGACCGGCGGGGCGGTCGATATCGACGTAAAGTCGGGCGGCCAGCTGGGCTTCAAGGGGCCGGAACATCTGCGTGCCGTGCGCGACGGCCTGGTGCCGATGGCCGATATCCTCAATGTCCAGCAGGTCGGCGACGAACCGCTCATGGGCATCGAAGGCATTCCCTTCCTGGCCGGGTCGCCGGATGAGCTGAAGGTGCTGCAGAAGCACTTGCGGCCCGAATACGAAAGGATCGCCGCCAAGAACAACCAGACGATTCTCTACATCGTGCCGTGGCCGAACCAATACCTGCACCTCAGGGTGAAGGCCGAGACCGTCGAGGCGTTGAAGGGCATCAAGATCCGTACTGCCGACAAGAATGCCCAGGAAATGTGGAACACTGTGGGCATGGCGGCCGTCGTGATCCCGTGGGGCGAGACGATCCCGGCGCTGTCGTCGGGCGCGGTGTCGGGCGTGTCGACCTCGGCGGTGTCGGGCGTCGACGGCAAGTTCTGGGAGTTCCTGAAATTCTTTCACGCCACCAATCATCAGTGGTCTTCGCAGCTCGTGACCATCAACAACGACGCCTGGAAGAAGATCAAACCCGAGCACCAGAAGGCAATCGCCGACCTCGGCAAGAAGCTCGAGCCGGAGTTCTGGGTTTCCGCCTTTCAGGCCGACAAGGACAGCTCGAAGAAGATGATCGAAGGCGGCATGACGCTGGTCACCGTGCCCGCGCCCATGATGGCCGATCTGCGCAAGCGCACCGCCGGTCTGCTGGCTGATTTCATGAAGCGCGTGCCGTCCTCGCAGGCGCCGATCAAGGCCTATCTCGCCGAAATGAAGCGGGCATGACGCACGGGCAGGGGAGCCCCAACGCAGGGGCGCCGCCGCTGCTGCGTTCGCTGCTCGATGGCATCGATGTGCTGAGCCGCCTCGACGGCTGGCTCGGCGTGGGCTGTCTGGTGACGCTGACGGGGCTCATGCTGGCCGAAGTGGCGGTGCGTGCCCTGTCGAACGTCTTTCCCTGGGTTCCCGCCGATATTCCCGTCGCCTGGGAGTACAGCTCCTACCTCATGGCGGCGAGCTTCACCTTCGGCGCCGCGATGACCCTGCGGGCGGGTGGCCACATCCGTGTCACGCTGGTCTTGGCGCGTGTGTCGCCGGCGGCGCGCCGACGGATGGAGACGGTGCTCGCGGCGTTGGGGGCGTGCTTCTGCGGCTACCTTGCCTGGGCGATGGCCTACTTCACCTGGCGCAGCTTCGACAGCGGCCAGACCTCGGTGTCGAGCGGCACGCTGGTCTGGATTCCGCAGGCCTTCGTCGCCTTCGGCATCGTTCTTCTGACGGTGCAGTTCGTCGCCCGCTTCTTTCAGGCCGCCCTCGGCTTGCCGCTCGAGGACATCAACATGCGTGCCGGCGCGGTCGCCGAATGACGCTGAGCGCGATGCGTAGCCGGCCATGCTGATCATCGTCGCCACCATGTTCGTGGTGCTGTTCGCCTTCCTGGCGGGCGGCCTGTGGATCGGCTGGACGCTCGCCGTCACCGGCACGATCCTTCTGGCGCTGTTCCGCGACATCCCGCTCGACAAGCTTTTAGCGCAGTACGCCTGGAACATCCTGACCACGCAGGAACTGCTGGCGCTGCCGCTGTTCATCCTGATGGGCGAGATCCTGTTCCGCACCCGGCTGTCGCAGTCGCTGTTCAGGGGCCTTTCGCCGTGGGCGGCATTGCTGCCGGGCCGGCTGCTGCACGTCAACGTCATCGGCTGCACGATCTTCGCCGCCATCTCCGGCTCGTCCGCGGCGACTACCCAGGTGGTCGGCCGGATCTCCCTCGCCGAACTGCTGAAGCGCGGCTATTCCAAGGACGTCGCCATCGGGTCTCTTGCCGGCGCCGGCACGCTCGGCTTTTTGATCCCGCCCTCCAACATCATGATCATCTACGGCGTGCTGGGCGATGTCTCGATCGCCAAGCTGTTCACCGCGGGCTTCATCCCGGGCTTTCTGCTCGCTGGGTGCTTCATGGTCTGGATCATGATCCACACCGCGATCAAGCCGTCGCTGGTGCCAGCCGCGGAACGCAAGGTGCGGATCGCGTCGATGGCGGAATATCTCGCCTCGATCAGGGAACTGGGGCCTGCGGTGTTTCTGATCCTGTGCGTGCTGGGCTCGATGTATGGCGGCCTCGCCACGCCCTCCGAAGCGGCCGGCGTTGGCGTGTTCGGCGCGTTGATCGTCGCCCGCCTGCAGGGCGAGCTCAAATGGCCGGCTTTGCGCGCCATCGGCATCGGCGCGGTCCAGACCTGTTCGATGATCGCACTGATCGTGCTCGGCGCCTCGATTCTCGGCAGTGCTGCGGCCTTCCTCAGCATTCCGGCCGCGGTCGCGGAGATGGTGACCAGCCTCAATCTTTCGCCCTTCATGCTGATCGTGGCCTTGATCGTCTTCTATCTGATCCTCGGCTGCTTTCTCGACGGCTTCAGCATGATCGTCATGACGCTCCCCATCGTCATGCCGATCGTGAAGGTCGCGGGCTTCGATCCGATCTGGTTCGGCATCTTCCTGGTGCTGGTGGTCGAGATGGCCCAGATCACCCCGCCGGTCGGCTTCAATTTGTTCGTGATCCAGGGTCTCACCGAGGACGGGCTGGGCTATATCGCCCGCGTGACCTTGCCTTACCTCTTGATCATGGTCGGCTTCACCATGGTCATCACGCTACTCCCCGACATTGCCCTCTGGCTTCCGCGCTACCTCAGCAGCTAGTCTGCCGTTCGTCAGAAGGGGAGAGCGATGGAAGCGCGCCAGGTCAGAACAGCGGCCGACGCCCGCAGGATCGTCAAGGAACGCGGGCTCAGCCACGTCAAGGTGGGCGTCCACGACATCGACGGCATCCTGCGCGGCAAGTACATCCACATCGACAAGTTCCATTCGGCGCTCGAGGGCGGCATGGGCTTCTGCGACGTCGTGCTGGGCTGGGACGCCAACGACCAGCTCTACGACAACGTCACCTACACCGGCTGGCACACCGCCTATCCCGACGCCATGGTGCGCCTGCTGCCGGAAACCTGCCGCGAGATCGCGACCGAGCCCGGCAATCTCCTGTTCCTCTGCGAATTCGTCGAGCGCGCCGAGGAGCTTTGCCCGCGCGGCGTGCTGCGCCGCGTGCTGGCGCGCGCCCACGAGATGGGCTTCGAGGTCAAGGTTGGCTTCGAATACGAATTCTTCGTCTTTGCCGAAACCCCCTTCTCGATCCGCGAGAAGGGCTACCGCAACCTGAAGCCGATCTCGCCCGGTTTCTTCGGCTATTCGGTGCTGCGCAACTCCGTCCTGTCCGACTGGTACAAGGACCTGCTGGCGATGTGCGAAACCATGGACATGGGCATCGAGGGCCTGCACACCGAGACCGGCGCCGGCGTGCTGGAAGCCGCCCTTCGCGTCCAGGACGGCCTGCGCGCCGCCGACGGCGCCGCCCTGTTCAAGCTCTACACCAAAGTGCTGGCGCAGAAGCGCGACTGGCTCGCCACCTTCATGGCCAAATGGTCGAAGGATTGGCCGGGCTGCGGCGGCCACATGCACATGTCGCTCTGGAAGGGCGGCAAGTCGGCCTTTTATGACGACAAGGCGCCGCATCACATGAACACCACCATGCGCCACTTCGTCGGCGGCCAGCAGGCTCTGATGCCCGAGCTTTTGGCCATGGTGGCGTCCAACGTGAACTCCTACCGCCGGCTCATCCCGGGCTTCTGGGCACCCACCGTGTCGAGCTGGGGCGTCGAGAACCGCACGACGTCGCTGCGTGTCATCCCGGGCTCGGCCAAGTCGACCCGCGTCGAGTATCGAGTCGCCGCCGCCGATGCCAACCCCTATCTGGCGCTCGCCGCCGCGGTCGGGTCGGGCCTATGGGGCATCGAAAACAAGATCGACCCCGGCGAGCCGATCAAGGGGAACTCATACGACAAGAAACATCCGGCAAAGTCGCAGCTTCCACGCACCTTGATGGAGGCGGCAGGACGGCTCAAAGCCTCCAAGCCGGCGCGCGAGCTGTTCGGCGAGGCTTTCGTCGATCACTATTCGGCAACGCGTGAATGGGAAGAGCGAGAGTTCCGCAAGGCCATCACGGACTGGGAACTCGACCGCTACATGGAAATCATCTGATGTCGCAGCCTCTCGTCGGCAACTGGAGCTATCCGACTTCGATCCGTTTCGGGGCAGGCCGCATCCGCGAACTGCCCGAGGCCTGCAAGGCCGTCGGCCTCAAGCGCCCGCTGCTGGTCACCGATCCCGGCCTCGCCAAGCTGCCGATGATCGCCGACGCCATGGTGGCGCTGCGCAAGGCGGGCCTCGAGGTCGCCTTGTTCAGCGACGTCAAGCCCAACCCGATCGCGCGCAACGTCGAAGCCGGCGTAAAAGTGCTGCGCGCCGGCAAGCATGACGGCGTGATCGCCTGGGGCGGCGGCTCGGGCATCGACGCCGCCAAGGCGATCGCCTTCATGGCCGGCCAGACGCGGCCGATGTGGGACTTCGAGGATATCGGCGACTGGTGGACGCGCGCCAATCCAGCCGGGATCTATCCGTCGATCGCCGTGCCGACCACGGCGGGCACCGGCTCGGAGACCGGCCGCGCCTCGGTGATCACCAACGAGGAGACGCACACCAAGAAAGTGATCTTCCATCCCAAGATGATGCCGTCGATCGTCATCGCCGATCCCGAGCTGACGGTCGGCCTGCCGCCCAAGCTGACCGCCGGCACCGGCATGGACGCCTTCATCCATTGCCTGGAAGCCTATTGCGCGCCGGGCTATCACCCTTACGCCGAGGGCATCGCCGTCGAGGGGATGCGGCTGGTGAAGGAGAACCTCACGCGCGCCGTCGAGGACGGCCGGGACATCGAGGCGCGCGGTCACATGCTGGCGGCCTCGCAGATGGGCTCGACGGCCTTCCAGAAGGGGCTGGGTGCCATCCATTCGCTGTCGCACCCGGTCGGCGCCACGCTCGACACCCATCACGGCCTCACCAACGCCGTCGCCATGCCCTATGTGCTAAAATTCAACCGGCCGGCCATAGACGACAAGATCCAGCGGCTGTCGCGCTGGCTCGGCCTGCGCAACCCGACCTTCGACGGCTTTATGGACTGGAGCCTCGAGCTGCGCCGCCAGATCGGCATCCCGCATACCCTGGCCGAGCTCGGCGTCACGGAAAGCCATCTCGAAAAGTTCTCCGAGATGGCCGCCGTCGATCCGACGGCCGGCGGCAATCCGGTGAAGGCGGGTGTGCCGGAGATGCGCAGGATGTATGAGGCCGCGCTCGCGGGAAGGCTGTGAGCACGTTCCCCACCCAGGCCCGCGTCGTCATCGTCGGCGGCGGCATCATGGGCTGCTCGACGGCCTATCACCTGGCCAAGCTCGGCTGGAAGGACGTGGTGCTGCTGGAGCAGGGACGCCTCAGCGGCGGCACGACCTGGCACGCGGCGGGCCTGGTCGGCCAGCTGCGCAGCTACCAGAACCTGACCCGCCTGATCCGCTACAGCACCGAGCTCTATTCCAAGCTCGAGGCCGAGACCGGCCTGGCCACGGGCTGGAAGCAGTGCGGCTCGCTCTCGGTGGCGCGCACCGAGGAGCGCATGGTGCTGCTGCGCCGCTCCGCCGCCATGGCCAACGCCCAGGGCGTCGACTGCGAGGCGCTGACGCCCAAACAGGCCGGTGAGAAGTACCCGATCATGCGCACCGACGATCTTGTCGGCGCGGTGTGGCTGCCGGGCGACGGCAAGGCCAATCCCGCCGACATCACCCAGGCGCTGGCCCGAGGCGCGCGCAACGGTGGCGTGCGCATCTTCGAGAAGACGCGAGTCACGTCGGTCGACACCAAGGACGGATGCGTGACCGGGGTGCAGACCACCGAGGGCCCGATCACGGCCGAGATCGTCGTCAATTGCGCCGGCCAATGGGCGCGCCAGCTCGGCCGCTCGGTCGGCGTCACCGTGCCGCTTTATTCCTGCGAGCACATGTACATCGTCACCGAGAAGATGGAGGGCGTGCCGCGCGACCTGCCGGTGATGCGCGACCCCGACGGCTATATCTACTTCAAGGAGGAGGTCGGCGGGCTGCTGATGGGCGGCTTCGAGCCCGAGGCCAAGCCGTGGAACAAGGACATCATTCCCGACGATTTCGAGTTCGGCATGCTGCCGGACGACTGGGACCAGTTCCAGATCCTGATGGACAATGCGCTGATCCGCGTGCCGGCGCTGGAGAAGACCGGCGTCAAGACGTTCATGAACGGCCCGGAGAGCTTTACGCCCGACCTCAACTACATCCTGGGCGAGGCGCCGCAGCTAAAGGGCTTTTTCGTCGGCGCCTGTCCGGCGAGCCCACGCTCGATCTGTGGCCGGTCGACATCCGCCGCTTCGCCTCCTTTAACGGCAACGACATCTGGCTGCGCGAGCGCGTCTCGGAGACGCTCGGCCTGCATTACAAGATGCCGTGGCCGCAGCGCGAGTTCGAATCGGCGCGCCCGCTGCGCCGCTCGCCGCTGTCCGACCGCCTCACGGCCCGAGGGGCGTGGTTCGGTAACAAGATGGGCTGGGAGCGGCCCAACTGGTTCGCCGGGGTCGGCAAGACGCCCGACATGCAGTACGGCTGGGGCCGCGGCGCCTGGTTCGATGCGGTCGCATCAGAGCATCGCGCCACGCGCGAGGACGTGACCGTGGTCGACGAGACCTCGTTCGGCAAGATCCTGGTGCAGGGCCGCGACGCCGAAGCCGCGCTGCAGCGGCTGGCGGCCAACGACGTCGCCGTGCCGGTCGGGCGCACGGTCTATACCGGCATTTTAAACGAGCGGGGCACCTTCGAGAGTGACCTGACGATCGCGCGGCTGGCGCGCGACAAGTTCCTGATCATCACCGGTTCGGCACAGCCGGTGCGCGACATGGACTGGATCGGCAAGCACATCGCCTCCGCGCACGTCACCTTGGCGGACGTGACCTCGGGCTGGACCGTGCTGTCGCTGATGGGGCCGAAGAGCCGCGCGCTGCTGCACAAGGTGAGCCGCGCCGACTTCTCCAACGAGGGCTTTGCCTTCGCCACCATCCGCGAAGTCGGCGTCGGCCACGCCACGGTGCTCGCTTCGCGCCGTACCTACATGGGCGAGCTGGGCTGGGAGCTCTACGTCCCGGTCGAGTTCGCCGTCACGGTGTTCGAAACCCTGCACGAGGCTGGCGCAGAGCTCGGCCTGCGCGATGCGGGCTACTATGCCGTCGAGACCTTGCGTCTGGAGAAGGGCTACCGCGCCTGGGGTCGCGAGCTCACGCCCGACGACACCCCCTTCCAGGCGGGTCTCGGCTGGGCCGTGAAGCTCGACAAGCCGGGCGGCTTCATCGGGCAAAAGGCGCTGGTCGAGGCGAAGGCCAAGCCGCTGGCACGCCGCCTGGTGTCGGTGGTGGTGGCGGACAGCGAGCCTCTGTTGTGGGGCGGCGAGACCTTGCTGCGCGACGGCCGGCCGGTCGGCGACCTCACCTCGGCGGGCTACGGCCACACGGTGGGGGCGTCGGTCGGCCTGGGCTACGTCAGACGCGAGGACGGCGCGCCAATCGATGCGGCGTGGCTGGAAAGCGGCCGGTTCGAGGTCGACTTGGCCGGCACGCGGCTCAAGTCAAAGGTCTCGCTGCGCTGCCCCTACGATCCCGCCGGCGCGCGCATCAAGGGCTGAGCGGTCTTGAGCCGCGTGTCGGCGAGCTCGCCGGCCGCCTCGAGGATCGGATAGGCCACCGAAGCGAGGTGGCCGTTGATGCGCTTGAGGTCGCGGATCACGTCCATGTGGATCGAGCTGGTCTCGATCGATTCCGGCCGGCCTTCGCGCAGGCGGGCGAAGTGGCTGTCGGCCGCCTTGGATTCAGCCTCGCGCATGGCAGTCTTCTCCGCCACCAGCCGGCGCGCCAGCGCAATGTCGCGCGTGGTGAAGACGTTCAGCGCCAGCTTCAAGTTCTCCAGCACGCGGGCATGGAAGGCGCGCAGCTCGGCCATGCCTTCGGGCGAAAAGGCGTAGCGGTTGCGGATCTTCTTGGCGGCGAGCTCCATCAGGTTCTTGTCGACGATGTCGCCGATGTGCTCGAGGTTGGTGGTGAAGGTCAGGATCTCGACATAGCGCCGGCCGTCCTCCTCGCCGAGCTCCGTGCGCGACGTCTGGATGAGATAGAGCTTGATCGCCTCGTAGAGCCGGTCGACGGCGTCGTCGGCGGCTTCGATCGCCTTCACTGCTTTTGGATCGTTGCGTTCGAAGACGTCGATGGTGCCGCGCAGCATGTCGGCCACGCGGTCGCCGAGGTTCAGCGTCTCGCGCAGCGCGCAGCCCAAAGCCTCGGCCGGCGAATCGAGGACGTCGGGGTCGAGATGGCGCGGCTTTCCGGGATCATCGACCACCGGCTTGTCGGGCAGCAGGCGACGGCACAGGTTGGCGATCGGCTCCGTCAGCGGCAGGAAGATGATGGCGGCGATCACGCTGAAGGCGGTGTGGAAGTTGACCGTGAGCCGCGCCGGCGAGGCGTCGATGAACGACAGCCAATGCACGGCGGGTCCGACGACGGCCAGCAGCGCCACGCCGGTGACGAGCCGGGTGATCAGGTTGCCGAGCGGAACCCGTCGTGCCGCAACGTCGGACCCCGACTGCGCCATGTAGGGCGCCAGAGCGCCGCCGACATTGGCGCCGATGACCAAAGCGAGCGCGAGAGGCGGGCTGACGATGCCGCTCGCTGCAAACGACATCACCAACAACACGGTCGACAGGCTGGAATGGACGAACCAGGTGGCCAACGTGCCCAGGACGGCGCCGATCACATACTCGTCCTGCATGCTTTCCAGTGTGGCGATGAAGGCGGGCGACGTGCGCAGTGGCTCAGTGGCGAGCGTCAGCAGCCTGAGCGACAACAGCATCAGGCCGAGGCCGATGGCGACGCGGCCGAGGTGGCGCACTTTGTCCTGTTCGCTCGACAGGAAGGCGATGACGCCGGCCGCGATCATCAGCGGCGACAGCCAGCCGAGGTCGAACGACAGGATCTGCGATGTCAGCGTCGTGCCGACATTGGCTCCCAGCATCACCGACAGGGCGATAGGAAGCGCGATCAGGCCACGGCCGGCGAAGGAGGCGACCAGCAGGGCGGTGGCCGTGCTGGATTGCAGCAGGCCGGTGATGCCCAAGCCGCCGGCGAAGGCGGTGAAACGGTTGCGCGAGCAGGCGGCGATGCCGCGCCGCAGCGCCGCGCCGAAGGCGCGCGTCAGGCCCGTGCGGACCATGCGCACGCCCCACAGCAGCAAGGTCACGCTGCCCAGCACGTTCAGGACGGTCTCTACGCCATGCATGATCGTTGAATTCTACGCTTCGCTCGCCAGCGATGAAAGTTTTTTGACGGTTTTGTGACGCGGCACTAAGACGCCAGCCGCGCCGCCTCGTCCATGAAGGCCCGCACCAGCGCCACGCGACGGCGCTCCTGCAGGCTGACGGCATATTCAGCGACGTTGAGATCGGTATCCGTGACAAGGATGCGACGAAAGCGCCGGTCCTCGCCGAGCTCGCTCGCGAACACCGCACCGATGCCGAAGCCTGCCGCCACCGCTTCGCGCACGCCCTCGCGGGTCTGCACTTCGACGATGGCGCCAGGCTGTATGTCGGCAGCGGCCATCGCCTGTTCAAGCACTTCGCGCGTGATCGAGCCGCGCTCGCGCAGCAC
>WNFD01013408.1_pt1 | contig 12578 bp, 11 predicted proteins | sample 5400491 | NCBI WGS metagenome assembly WNFD01 (sample SAMN13153343, study PRJNA577476) | soil metagenome | isolation source: 120 cm saprolite under Douglas fir tree site 2 hole 2 replicate 2 | place: USA:California | collected 2015-04-18 | reverse complement strand
GTATCCCCGGCCCCATCGTCGATCCGCCGCGCAGGGTTGCAGCCAGGATCGGCGCCTCGATCATGGCGGCGCCTCGTCATGGCTCTGATGCTCAAGACACCTTTGCACCAATGGCTGCTCATCCTCATACAGTTGCTTCGGCAACCTGAACAAGGCCATGAGTGGCAGCAGAACGAGACCGCGGCCCGGCGGGTTCGTTGGCGTGCCAACCTCGTCGGCCCGCAGGTCGGCACCTCTCTACCCCCGATCCGGCGTCGCATTCAAGCGCGCGATGCGGAGGAACCTGCCGGCGACCCGGTGCCAACAGCGCGCATCCATCCAGATGATCAACCAGACTGTGATCGACCTCATCGCCGCACCGGCATCAAGGTCTCAGACGACGAACTCGCCGCCGTGAACATCACCCCGCCATCAATTCCACGGCGAATGAAATTACACAATCAGCACCGGACAAAAGCCCGAGCCTGCAGCGTCAATTTTTGCACGGTCTTCAAGCTGTAAGGGCTGGACGCGCGCATAGTCGACTTTGATCGCAAATTTGAGGAGATGAGCTATTCGGACGCAGCTACGCGGCGTCTCCAATCATTTCCCAGAAGCGGCGTGCTGAATGGCACGGGAATCCTACATCAAGATGCGCCGTCCCCAACTTCATGGTGCTTTGGATGCGTTTTGCTGTCGCGGCGCTCGTGATCAGCATGGAAACCAATATGCCACCGCCTTGTGCCTTTGTCGCGATGACGTTCACTTTCTGGATGTCTGAACTACCGCTCGACTTCAATCGGAGCCGAGCCTTGGGCGGGAGGCCCCATGGACTTTAAATGTCGTAACCTCGTAACCCATCTGTTCGAGAATCGGCAGTGCGTCGCCGACCTGCTGCGCGAAGGTATTGAACTCAGTCAATAGCCTGCCTGTCGTGTCCGAGAAGTCGGGCGGGGAAAGGTCGGGCATTGACGGCAGCGAGAGGGTGGAGATTGCTCCGGACCGTGATGGGCAAACGCCGTGATCGATTGCGGTGTGATCCTCGGGCCTTGTCGTTCTATCGCGCCCTCGGCCGGCCGCTTACGCAATACGACGCCATCACCTTCCCGGATTTTAATCGGCGTGGGGTTCGGACGCCGATCGGTGAGCTAAACTATTGATCTACCTAACGGTAGAGGGAGGCACCTTTGGACGCTTATTCACAGCTTCTCGACCGTTTTTCGCATTGGTCGAGGTTTGGCGCGCCACCACGCCCTGACGTGTCGTGCCGATCTTCGGGCGCCTGCCCCACCATCCGGCACGGTCCAATCGCCCTAGAGTTGATATCGGACAAGGATCAACGGTGACCGCGATGGACAAACCTGCGCACGAAGGCCGCTCAAAGCCGCCGTGGCTTTTCCAGAAATTTCCTGGGGGCGTTACCGGCGGACCGATAGACATGCCCTGCGCTCAGTGCCAATCTGCCAATCGATGTTCAGTCGGATGTTCAGGTCGGTCCATCGTTCATCGTGACCGATTGTATCGAATAGTGACTCATAGCATGAGCCAAGGCTCACTTCTAGAAGCGCAAATGTGTTCGCTGGCCGCGAAGGCAAGCGAGGCGATGGGGCTCGGCGATTTCAAAGAGGCGATCGAGCTTTTAAAGCGGCTGGTCAAGCAGGATCCGCTGCCGCGGTGGCGCGACATGTTGGCCGACGCCTATGCGGGGCGTGCGCGCAGCCTTGCTGCCAAGGGAATGTTCGACGAGGCCGAGACTGCTCTGAACAAGACAGCCGCTACCGACGGAACTGTTCGAGAGCCGCTGCTCTACGTGCAATGCCTGGCCAAGCGCGGCCAGTTGGGCAAGGCCTTTCAGCATGCAGTGAAATATATCGGAACCGACAAGGTTCCGCCGGCGAGCGCCGCACGAATGGCCGAATTGACCGCCGCCTTGTGGCTGGTCGCCCCGGTTCGTGTCGACGCTCAAGCGGACCCCAGCTCCGAGCTTGGTCAATGGGCCCAATCTGCCGCGGCCGCGCAGCAGAGCCTGGCGGCGTGGGTCGAGGGCAAGCCAGCGCACGAGATCGAACCGCTGCTAAGCCGGATTCCGATGCGGTCTGCGTTCCGACCGCTGCGGCTCATTCTCAAGGGCCTCATCACGGCGCCGACTGATCCGGCACGGGCGCGCCAACTGCTCGACGGCATCGGGCGCCAATCGCCCTTCGCGTGCTGGCGCGAGGCGGTCGCCGCGGCTCTGCCGGGAGAAGCGCAGGAGCCACCGACCAACGCCGCTCCGCCCAGCCGGGCGCAATGTTTGTTCGCCGCGGAGGTCAAAGGCCTGCCGGCCGGCGGATCGCAATTGCTGGCCGAGTTCGTCAAGGCCGAGCGCAGCGGGGCGGCTGCCCTGATGTCGTTTCTGACAAGCCATGCCGCCGCCCTGCCGGCGACGGAAGCCAAGAGCGCCTGTTTCAACCTGTTGCCCAGGGCGCCGGACCGTTTGCGGCAAGTCGAGAGCACTTTCGGCAGCCTGGCAGAATTCGACCGGGCCCGGATTCTTGCGCTCGCCGCGGAGGCCGCGAATGACTGGGAGCGGGCGGAGGAGCAGTGGTGCGTTGCTGCGAAGGCCACTGAGCGCAGCGCAGACCCTGAATCCCGCCTCATGGCGGGGGTGATCTATCGCCACGTCGCCGGGCTTGCGGAGACGCACACGGAGATCGCTGGCGAGGGCGCCAGCCCGAGCATCGATTACCTTGAGGGGAGCTTGCGGGCCGACCCGGATCACCTTCCGGCGGTCCTCAAGTTGATCGGGCTGTATCGTACCGAGGGGCAGGACAAGGACTGGCATCGATTGGCGGAGGACGCGGCGCAGCGCTTTCCACAGCAAAGCGCCATCCTGCTGCAAGCGGTGGATTCGGCGATCGCGCGCAAGGCGTACAAGAAGGCCGTCGGTTTCGCTCGCAGGATCCTGGCCCTCGACCCGATCAACCAGGCCGTGCGCCAGCGCATGATCGAGCTGCAGATCTCGCACGCACGCAGGCAGGCACGGTCCAAGCGGGCTGACCTGGCCTGGAAGGAGCTTGCCAATGCGGCTGAGTGGGAGCGGCCGGATGCTCCCAGCGCTCGGCTTTGCGTCAATCAGGGCCTCGTCGCCTGGGAGCTTGGCAATGCCGCGGACGCCGAGGCGCGGCTGCGCCGCGGCGTGGAACTGGCCGGCGGTGGTGTCGTCGGCTGGTTTTGTGCCTCGGTTGAGCACGCCCGGATGAAAGGGGGCGCCGCGAGCGGGGCCGTGCTGCGCGCAGAGCTGGTGCGGGCCCAGAAGGCCGTAGCTCCTTCCAAGGAAGAAATTCTGTCGGTCGCGCTGGGGATGAGCGACGGGGAAATCACTGAAGCGAGCAAGGAAATTGCTCCGCTGGTCTTCCGAATCCGCGGCTGGCTGTTGCAGGGAGCCGGCCTTGCCTGGTCTGCCGCCGAGATTCGCCCGGTTTGCGAGATGTTGCGATTGGCCGGAGCCTATGACCTGCTCGCCGACTATGCGAGGCTTGCGCTGTTGCAGACCCCCGATGACGCGACCTGGAAATTGTACCGGGTCATGGCGCGGGTGAAGGGCGACGCCGAGCGACTGTCGGTGCGCGAAGAGGACGAATTGATGGACCTTGTTGAGGACGCGGAGGCCCGCCAGGATTTCCACACCGCCAACCGCATTGAACGTTTCCTGGACTCCGTCCCCGACTTCCCCAAGGGGGCGGCCTCGCACCGCGCCCGGCGCGGCCCCTCGGCCAAGGGCATCGGTTCTGTCGACGACATCGAGGAGGGTTTCATTTCGCAGCTGTTGGCGGTGAGCCTGGAGGAAACGCCGCCCGAGATGGTCGAGCGCCTGGTCGCCAAGCTCGGGCGCGAGCGGGCTATCTCGGCGGTCCTCGAACGACTTCGACGAACGCCGGTCGGCGAATTATTTCCAGTCGAGAACATTCGCAGAGTTGCCGAAGAAATGGTGAACTCGATATGCGGAAAAACCAGTAAGTCGGTTGCATGAGTGATCCGTTCTCAACTCTCGGCGTCGGCGAGGATGCCGACGACGATCAGATCAAGCAGCGCTATCTGTCGCTGGTGCGGCTGTTTCCGCCCGACCGTGAGCCGGAGCGGTTCCAGGCCTATCGGGCCGCCTATGAAGCGCTGAGCGACCAGCGCAGACGGCTCGAAACCAAAGTGCTTGGCACCCGTGACGCGGCCTTGGGGCGCATCAAGTCGCATCTCCTGGCACCGTCGAAACCGGTTTGCGCCAGAGCCAGCAAGACGACCGTCACGGCGCTGCTGATCGATGGGATCGATCGGGCCTGCGGGCAGGACGGCACAGCCTAGCGATTTTGGCTTGCGGGTTCCGATCAGATGTTTGCGACGATCAGCCGCCGGAACTTCGAAATCCAACACCGCACGAAAACCTGAGCTTGCGGGTCCAAGTAGCGCCCTCAATGCGATCTGAGCCGGTCCCCCAACAGGCCTGCCAAAGGGAAAGAATTTGGACGAGACCCTCAAACAAGAGCTGCTCGGTCGCTTTGCGACCTATCTGGATGCTATCGAGCCCAGCGAAGCGGAGGTGGATGCGGCCGCGGACGGACGCGAGGAGGCAGATCTCTTCTCGATCTTCGTCGAGCTTGCAGGCTTGCGCAATGAGACGCGCACGCAGTCTCGACTGGTCAAGGAGGCGATCGATCGATTCCGCGACGTCTTCGACACGCTGCAATCGAGCCACGCCATGCTGGAGCAGGATTTGAAACGGACACGGGCCGAGGCGGACAACCGGGAACGCATGCTCATCAAGCCGCTGCTGCTCGACATCATCGATATCCGGGATCGACTGGCCGCGGGCCTGAAACCGGCCGCGACAGCCTTGCCGCGATGGTATGAGCGCTTCCTGGCCAACCGGCAGCGCGAGACCGCGGAGGCTTGGCGCGAGGGCCTGCGCATGACGCTTCGACGGATCGACGCGCTGCTCGCGGACCGGCGCGTCATACCGGCCGAAACCGTGGGACGCCCGTTCGATCCGCGCATCGCCACCGCCGTCGCCACGGTCGCCGACCCGGATGTCGCGGATGGAATCGTGGTCGAGGACGTGCGCCCCGGATTTCTCTGGCAGGGCGAGCTATTGAGACTGGCCGAAGTCGTCGTGGCCAAACGCAATGCCTGAATGGAGACAAAGATGAGCGATGAGATCGTCGGGATCGACCTCGGCACCACCAATTCGGAGATCGCCGTGTACCGCGACGGCCGGCCCGAGGTGCTGGTCGACGAGCTGGGGCGGATGATTCTTCCCTCGGTGGTCGGCGTCGGGGAGGCCGGAGATCTGCTGGTGGGCGAGGAGGCGCGCAACCAGTTCATCTTGTACCCGGAGCGCACGGTCAGATCCATCAAACGCCGGATGGGCAGCGGCGAAAAGGTCGAGCTCGCCGGACACGCGTACACGCCGCAAGAGATCTCCGCCATCATTCTCAAACGCCTCAAGGACATCGCCGAGCGGCGCCTCGGGCGGCCGGTACGCAAAGCGGTGATCACGGTGCCGGCCTATTTCTCCGACACCCAGCGCCAGGCGACCCGCGAGGCCGGCGAGATTGCTGGGCTCGAGGTCGTGCGGATCATCAACGAGCCCACGGCGGCGGCCATGGTCTACGAGGCGACGCAACATCAGGGCAAGCGCATCCTGGTGTATGATCTTGGTGGCGGCACCTTCGATGCGTCGATCGTGCGGATCGAATCGGGTGTCGTCGAAGTCATTTCGAGCCATGGCAACAACCATCTCGGCGGCGATGACTTCGACCACAAGATCGTCGAGCATGTGCTCGATCACCTCAAGATCAAGCAAGGCGTTGACATCTCCGATCAGCCCAAGGCGATGGCAAGGGTTCTGCGCTCAGCGGAGGCAGCCAAGAAGCAGCTGTCGGATCATCCCTTCGCCCGCATTGAGGAGGAATACCTGGCCGAGAGCGCGGGAAGGCCGGTCCACCTGTCGCTTGAATTGTCGCGCGAGGAGTACGAGGACATGATCGCTCCCTTCATCGAGGAGACGCTGGGAGCAGTCCATATCGCACTCGAATCGGCCTCCCTCACCTCCTCCCAGGTTGATGAGGTCCTGCTCGTTGGCGGCGCCACCCGGACGCCCATGATCCGCCGGCGCCTGCGCGAGTCCTTCGGCAAAGAGGCGCGTGGCGAGGTCGACCCGGATTTGTGCGTTGCGATGGGGGCTTCCATCCATGGCGCGGCCATTGCCGGCGTGGATGTGTCGGCCGTCCTGGTCGACGTAACCCCATATACATTCGGCACCAGCGCTTTGGGCGAGCTGAACGGAGATTTTTATCCTCATACATACGTGCCGATCATCGCCAAGAACACGGCGATCCCGGTGCGCAAGAGCGAGGTCTTCTTCACCGTCGTCGACGACCAGACCTCGGTCGAGGTCCGGATCTTCCAGGGCGAGAGGGACGACGCGATGGAGAATATCCAACTCGGCGAATTCCGCGTCGAGGGATTGAGCAAGGCTCCGGCTGGGAATCCGATCATCATTGATCTGGCCCTCGACCGTGACGGCATTCTCAATGTTTCCGCTAAGGAGAAGCACACCGGACTCGAGCGCCGGATCACCATCGACCGGGCGACGTCCCGCTATGACAAGGATGAGCTTCGTGGTGCCCGGCATCGGATCGCCGAGCTGTTCGATGCGGAGGATACCGAGGCATCCCCGAGCCCGGCTGACCTTGAGGCCGGAATTGCAGGCGATGCCGATGTCACCGAGCTGATCGCCAAAGCACAGGCAAAGCTGGGCACGGCTCTCGATGAAGATCGGGCCGAGCTCAAGGCTTTAATCGAGATGATCAAGGACTGCGAGGAGCGCGGCGACGCGACCGGGCGCAACGAGGCGAGCGCCCAGATCCGCGATCTGCTGTTCTATCTGGAAGTCTGACGCGATGCTGCAATGCCCACTATGTCGAGCCCTGCTCAATGGTGCCGACACCTGCCGCCGTTGCCGGGCCCAACTCAAGCAGGCGCTGGAATTGGAACGGCAGGCAGGTCAGATCGCCGGCGAGGCCATGCACGCCTTGGCCTTGGGCAAGACCGCCGTGGCGTTACGTCTGCTGGGCCGCGCGCACGTGGTCCACGCGACGCCCGAGATACGGCTGTTGGCGCGCATTCTGGCGAGACAGATCGCGTCGGGCAGCGAGGCTCAGCGCGCCGTTCATGACGGCGTCATCGACGACTGCGCCAAGAAATATCCTCCGCCCGGCTGATCTCGCATGCACGCCCTGCCGCGGGCCTACACACGTTGGCGCCATCAGTCCTGGCTGCGTCGGCGGAATATCGCTATGACCGGCCGCGCGACGACACTTCTCATGATGCTCGGGCCGGCAGCACTCGCGCTTTCGACGATCGCAGCGAAGCCGGCGAAGCGCTACATTTGGAATGCCTCCGCAAGCGTTCCGGTCGGTCTCTACCGGCTGCGGCCAACTGGCAGTCTGTGGGTCACCGAGCTTGTCGCAGTCCAGCCGTCGGAGTCGCTCGCAACCTTCCTCAGCGGGCGCGGATATCTGCCCCGCGGCGTCCCGATGCTGAAGTGCGCAATGGCGCTTCCGGGACGACCTTTTGCAGAGACCGGCTCACCATCACCGTCGACAACATCGCGTTCCGCGAGGCACGCGAGCGCGACAGCCTAGCCGCCCGCTACCTGCCTGGCTGCGTTGCCGCGTCTTTGCCGAACGCGAAGTCTTCCTCAATCACTGGCAGTCGGCGGATTCGCTCGACGAACGATATTTCGCGATGCTGCCGACAACCGCAATCATCGGCCGCGCCGATCCCCTCTGGACCAACGAGGACAATTGATCATGTCGCCCGATCGCACGAGGACAATTGATCATGTCGCCCGATCGCAATCCTCCTCTCATTCCTTTGTTCGGTCAGAACGTGCGCCATTCCTCCGTTCCGGCCAAGAGTTGCAGCGCCATCGCGCGCAGCGGCGGTCAAGGATGGTCACCAAGCTGACGCAGCGGACTGACGGTGTTAGTATCGCTCATGAGTCTCCTTCCTGAGTGAATTTAACAACACCTCGATTCTCAGGACGGGGGCTCTCCGCTGCTACCACTATCCTCTCAACCGGCTACTGGCATCTCGGCTCTTGCTCCCGCGCAGCGGGCTGGAGCGCAGCGACTTTGTGCCTTGGCCCCGAACGGACGTGTCGATCACGCCGCGAGATGTCAGCTTTGAAGAGAAGAACAGACGAACGGAACTGCGAATGATCCAAACCGGATCTTGACCATCACGTTTTGTGCCGTTGAAAACGATGCGGAGCGATTTAGACCTCAATAAATAGGCGAAGGAGCAATTGGATGGGCAAGATCTCGCGCATCTCGTCGTGGCGGTCGCCCTCGCGGCAAGCGCCGGAGCAACGATGAGAGCCACCGACGCGCCGCCTTCGGAATCGTTGGTCGTCACCGCATCGAGCCTCGGACAGAAGGCGCTCAACGATCCCGCCGCCTTCGATTTCGTGGAAGCGCTGACCACCGAGATCGGGCAGCGTCTGGCCGGTACCGAAGCCCATAAGCGGGCGGTGGTATGGGCAGAGGCCAAGTTGAAAGCAGCGGGCTTAGAGAACGTGCACTCCGAGCCATTTAGCTTCCAAGCCTGGATCCGCGGCGCCGAAAGCGTGGAGATCGTCGGTTCAGTGCCGCAGCATCTAGCTGTTACCGCATTGGGTGCCTCGGTCGCGACGGATGTTAACGGCATCGAGGCCGAGATCTCGCTGTTCCGGACTTACGACGATCTGCTTGCGGCTGCTCCGGGATCGCTCAGCGGCAAAATCGCGGTGGTGACCCAGCGCATGGTGCGGACGCAGGACGGCAGCGGCTATGGCGCCGCTAACCAGATCAGGCGTTACGGTCCCTCCGAAGCCGCAAGGCGGGGCGCCGTTGCCTATCTGCTGCGCTCGCTTGGCACAGACAGCCATCGTCTGCCCCATACCGGGGCCCTCAATTACGAGGACGGCGCGCCGCGGATTCCGGCGGCGGCGCTTGCCATTCCCGACGCCGATCAACTCGAGCGGTTGACGGCGCTTGGTCCGGTACGGATCCGGCTTCTGCTGACACCGACAATTCAAGAGAACGCGCCGTCCTGGAACGTCGTCGGCGAGATCAAGGGTACAGAGCGTCCGGATGAGGTCGTTCTTATCAGTGGACATCTCGATTCCTGGGATCTCGGCACCGGCGCCACCGATGACGGCGCCGGCATCGCCATCGCCTTCGGCGCCGCCCGGCTGATCGCCGGCCTGCCGCAGCGACCCAGGCGCACGACCCGTGTCGTCCTGTTCGGCGCCGAGGAGATGAATTTCAGCGGCGCCGCCTACGCCCAAGCCCACGAAGGAGAAACTGGTAAGATCGTGGTGGCCGGCGAGGCAGATTTCGGGGCGCGGAATGTCTATTCCGTGCAGCTTCCACGCGGCGCCGCCGACAGTGATTTCGGCCACACGCTAGAGCGGATCATTACGCCGCTCGGCGCTAACGTCGATCGCCGGCCAGCCCTCGGCGGCGGGGACGACATCCGTGAACTGCAGAAAGCCGGCGTGCCGGCAGTATCACTGCGTTTCATCGACCGTGGCGCGGCGCCTGATGGCGGTCGAACGTGCAGCGCAAATAGCCCCGTCCGAGCATCAGAGAGACACCTGAGGACCAGTTGCCACGGCGGCGCGCGTCAACGTCACGACGATTTCAGCAATGGAGGGCAAGGGATCGCCGACTCTTGGAAGCGGGCGCGATACCATCAAGGCGGTAATGGACGCCTTGGACGCGGCGGGCGTGGAACTATTGAACCACGGGCAACCGGGCGTCAGGCTCAAAGCAAAATGAAGACTCTGGCGCTTATCGCGTTGCTTGCGCTGACCTCGCCCGCTGCAGGCCAGGATATTATCGGACAGGCGTCCGTCATCGACGGCGACACTATCGAAGTACACGGCCAGCGGATTCGACTTTGGGGAATTGACGCGCCGGAAAGCGATCAACTCTGCAGGGATCCGATAGTAAGCCATTCCGCTGCGGATCGGCGGCGGCCATAGCGCTTGCCGATCATATCGCGGGGGCGTCGTAACGTGCTCGCCGCGGGCTACCGATCGTTACCGGCGCGTTGTGGCGGTACGCGACGTCGGCGTTAGGCGGATTTCTTGCCGTGGAAATCCAGGCTAGTGATATTGGTGCCTTGAAGATCGCGGCCTCGCCGCGGAAGCTTTTCGCCGCCTCGAACGCGACGAATCGGTATTTGCCGGTGGTAAGCATCTGCAAGATCAACGGCAGCACGTCGGCGGGCATGTGCAGGTTGGCGGAATAGTCCTTTCCCCGATGGGAAAGGAAGCCAACGGGCCTCATCGGTTCGGTGAATTTGCCCGGCAGCTTGGCGTCCGGAAAACATGTTACTTCGGCTTCCCGCGCCTTGATATCGGTGGGCCGGAGGATAGAGCCGCGCAGGTTGAGATATCGCTAATCGTAGTACGGACCCTCTCGGAATTTCGTATCGTCGATGCCGAACATGCGGCGGAAAATGACCGGAGCGGTCCGTTTCTCATCGATCGGTGTCGCGCATCAAATCGTCCATCGCTCGTTGGTGTTCCTGCGCATCTTGTTCAAGGCAACTTTGGAAGTTCTGCCCCATCAATTCTGACTTGGCCCCCACATCGCAGGCGGCTGCCTTGAGGCAATAGGCTTCGGTCAGGCGACGGTCCGCCATGACTTCTTGAACGGTAATCGGTCTCGTACCAATCCTGGCGTACAGCGCATCCTGGTCTTTTTTGTACTGGGCAGAGGCAGCCTTTTCGCATTCGATTGAATTTATGTCGAACGCGACCGCGTGAGATGACATTGCAAGCGTTGCAGCGATTGCACATAGATGACGCATCATTGATCCCTCTTGAGCTTTCGTTTTCCCCAATGCGGGCTTTTTCGTTTCGGGTCGAATTCCTCAGGCTTATGCCGGTTGATCGCCTGCATCATGCCCATCCGGGCGAACATCATCGGGCCGCCATTCTCCGCGGCCTCGGTGACGCAATGCGCGGCGGCTTGAACCTGTTTCATCCCGTGTTCGGATTTCGGAACCTCTTTGGCCAGCCACGCGATGGCATCCTTGAGCGTGATCAGCTTACCGCCGCGGGGCAACGAGATCGGGTGATCGAATTTGCGCGACCATGACACCGCCGAAGGGCTCGCGGTCTAATAGACCAGCGGAAGCACTCGCTGCAAAATCGCGCCAAGACATATGGAGCACCACCAGCAACTTGAGAAGATTTGCTAGCCGACGGTCGTTCGCAAATTTGTCGATAGCCCAAAAGCAGATTGCCCCAACGACCACAATGACCAGTACGCCGATCAAAACTGAAAGAAGACCCACGTCGCACCTCTCTCCGCATCGCCCAGATGGACAGCATCGGCAGACGGCGCGGCCGCGTCAAGATGAACACCACGATGGCCGGACGTCGGCGCCTCTCTTGCCGCAGGCTTTGCACACGAACCGTGTTTCCAGATCGGAGAGCCGGACGTGATCAGGCCATCGGTCTCCGCTGATTGCCATCGAATGACTGCACCGATAATCCGAGCAATAGATCAGCAGGCCGCGAACGCCCATTTCGCGCATCTCCGCAAAGGTGATCTTTGTCGGGCGCTGGGCAGTGACGTGGTCGTGGCGGCGGGTGAGGGCGGGCATCGGCGATCATTCGTCCGGCTGGCGTGCTTCCGTGACGCCGGGTCCGCGCTTCAGGATTCCCGTTTGCTCAACCACGCGCGTAAAGTCCGCGATGGTCTTTTCGTTGATGGTCGACGGCTCTGGCCCTCGCGACCGCCCGGTGATCTTCGGCAGGTTTCGACCGGTCAGGATCGTGCGGAAGCGGGGTGCCATGACCTATCAAACTCAGCCGGTGGTCTGATGAAACGCCGGTGACGCCGCTTAAACAGCAGGAATTTAGGTTTTATCGCTACCGGCAAGAGAAGAATGTGCTCGTTCTTGAGATCAATGAATTTCCAGAAACGTCGCCGGTGGCGCTCCCGGGTTCCTAAGAAATAGGTGCATCACGTCCAGATCGTTGAGCTAACCCGACGAAATCAACCGGCGGGCCTGGTTGGTGGCGATTCTAAGGGGCCCCTTGTTCGTCGTCGGCAAAGGTTTCCGAGCGTCCACAGTCTGGGCATCTAAACGAGGAAAAATCGGGCATCCCACGCTCGCTTTGAAAACCGACGAGCACGAGTGGTGAGCAGCATTTTGGGCAAACAGGCTGATCACCGGTCGCCAGGGGATAAAAAAGAAGGTCATCAATTCCGCTCATAAAACCGCACCTCTGGCGGGAACGGGGATGCTTCGCTCCGATCAACTCTTAGGCTATCCTTTGCAACAGCCGGACTGATTTCGCCCCCCGCGTGCCAGTTCGGCCGGCCCGGCGCGCGCCGCGGCGTCCATTGCGCGTCGGGCCTCTGTTTCCCGTCCTTGCCGACCCGTTTCTCGCCCTGGTCGTCCGTCTGTTTCTCGACCTGGTCGTCCCACAGTTCGCCCTTGGGCGGTTTGTCGATGGTTGGGCGATCGTCGTCTTCAACTGGCCCATGTGGGCCAGT
>WNFD01006945.1_pt1 | contig 12578 bp, 13 predicted proteins | sample 5400491 | NCBI WGS metagenome assembly WNFD01 (sample SAMN13153343, study PRJNA577476) | soil metagenome | isolation source: 120 cm saprolite under Douglas fir tree site 2 hole 2 replicate 2 | place: USA:California | collected 2015-04-18 | reverse complement strand
GACTACTGGCATCGTTCCCCAGAGCACGACTACGGTCACTCTCTCAGATAGTTGGAGCCTGACAGCCCCGATCACGAAAGGCACATACTGGGAGGAGCTTTCTGTCACAACTCCCAATAGCGTTACCTCCAATCAGACCGCATTTGACATCACTAGCTGCTAACGTGAGTTTTCTGGAATGAGAGCGTGTGTGTGCCGAAAAGCGCTTTTCGGCACACACACGCTCTCATGTCCTCCATAATCACGCTGCTGATAGGTGGGCCTGCGATTTTCTCCAGGTCACCGATCTCTTCTTTCGGTCGCTCTTTGCGTTTTTCATCATTGACCTGAAATCGCGGAAAGTCATCCACATCGGTGTGACGCGCGCTCCTACCGACGCTTGGACCGCTCAACAGTTGCGGGAGGCGACTCCGTATGGCCAAACGCCGAAGTATCTCATCCGCGATCATGATAGCAAGTTTGGATCCTGTTTCGCTCGCGTTGCGAGCCGTGAGCGGCATCGAGATACTGAAAACACCCTATCAGGCGAAACGCTCCAATGCGCTCAATGAGAAGCAGTTGCATGGTGTGCTTCATGCCTCTACCGAATATTTCAATCGAGCGCGACCACACCAGGGTATCCAGCAGCAGGTCCCGGAAGCAGAAATCAGCTGTGTTCCGCTGGATCGCAGGAATGAACTGGTTATCGCCACACCGATCTTGGGCGGATTACACCACGACTATAGACGAGTAGCATGAGCGCTTGAACAGGGAAGGAGAGGAGCAGGATGGGAGTATGTTCCGAACAGAGAGCAGGAGGTGCACGGGCTGCCCTGCACTGGAGAGATCGGCAAGCTTTCGTTGCTAGCGACTGTGAATACGGGTCGCTGGAGATCCACATAAGGGGCACTGAGACAGGAGACGCGCGTTGACCTCCACCTGGTCATGCCGGGCTCGGGCGCGAAAACCTCGCGGGGCGATCTGGATGCGCGAGCGCTGGCCGGCTGCTCGCGCGTTTGAGGTGCGTGCGATGCGCCCGAACGTGGCGGCATTCCCCGGACGAGGGAGCGTCTCCAAGACTATCCTTCGCGTCTCCCCTCGAGCCAGCGCCGGATCATGTTGCCGTGCTCTTCATAGTGCTCACAGATCTCGCCTTCGATGTAGCGCCAGACGGGTGCGGATCGGCTTTCGCTCTTGCTCTTGACAGGTGCGTTGAGCGCTTCCTCACTCACAGACTCCACCGCCTCTCTTGCGCGCCGATACGAGCTCTGAAAGGCCGCCTCCACCTCGGCCAGGGGACGATCCTTGTTTTGCTGGTAGATAGACTCGTTGACCTCGTCTTCCGTCTTGAACTCCGGCATAAACTCGACTGGCGGCTGTCCCGTGATCCAGCTTTGGATGCGAGCTGGCAGCAGATCTTGCCAGGCCGTGATGTGCGCAAGGTTATCTTTGACCGACCATGAGCCATTGACCCCAGGGGTCGTCTTCTGCTCCTCGCTCAAGGAAGCGAGCAACGTGTTCAATTGCTCATATGCACTCTGCACCTGATCTTCGAGGGTCGCCTTCTCGATTGTTTCAACCATCATCAGATTCCTTTCTCGCGTGCCGCGTAATGGTCATTCTCCTTCATGATACTGGCAAAAGCGGTTAATCTTCGTCCTGATTGAGCGGAAGTTGGTGAAGCTTCATGCGATCGGTTTCTCTTGCTGACCTGCAGTTCCTCGGCCTCGCAGAACAGTATGGTCTCAATCTGGTTGGCGAATCACTGGCCCGTGTCACAAGGTGTCTTTCTGATCACCGCAAGGCTTCAGGATGGTAAGGCGCCTCGTCATCGATATTCCCGACGAACTCTGGCAGGTCAGTGTGTCCGAGCATTTGCCGAATCGCCGCATTCTCGCCGGTATGATACCAGTAGTGGTAAATGACACGCTGGAGCAGATTGCCAGCGGTGTAGTCTGTCTGCTGGTCATCGAGGTAATGGACCTCCTGCAGCTGTTGAGCTGTGAGTGTGTCGAGAAAAGGATCAGCGAGGTGCGTGATGGTCTGCCAGGCTTCCCACATCTCGGCCAGCGGTGGAGTGCAGGCCGGCTGGCCATAGCCGACCAGCTCGGTGAGGTGGGGTAATGGGGTCTGTCCCTGGAGACGCGTGAGCCAGTACCGCTGCTCCCGCCACTTCCCGCCGCCGTCGAAGTTGCAGCCTACCGTATCGTGCAGGAAGCGATGACCAATGTGGCCCGTCATGCCCAGGCACACACCTGTACTATTCGTTTCGCTCTCGACCAGGGCCTGGACGTGGAGGTGTGTGATGATGGTATGGTCGCGGCATCCCGGCAGGGCAGCGTGCCGGGGTCGGCCTGACCTCGATACGCGAACGAGCAGCGGAACTGGCCGGCAGATGCGAGATTGAGACCATGCCCATCGGGGGAACGCGTCTGCACGTTCGACTCCCGCTTCCGAAGGCGACTGAACGAGAGGAGTAATCGATGGAATTGATTCGCGTCCTGATCGCAGACGACCATCCGCTCTTTCGCGATGGACTGCGTACCCTGCTGCAATCGGGATCTGACACGGAAGTGGTGGGCGAGGGAGCGACCGGCGACGACACCATCGCCAGGGCCGCCACTCTGCAACCAGACGTGATCCTGATGGATCTCAACATGCCCGGCACCAACGGTATCGAGGCTACGCGGCGCATTCTGCACACCAGCCCGCACATCGGCATCCTTGTCGTCACGATGTACGAGGACGACGACTCGGTGTTTGCCGCCATGCGTGCTGGTGCGCGCGGCTATCTGCTCAAAGGAGCCGACCAGGACGAGATGCTCCGAGCCATCAAAGCCGTCAGTCGCGGCGAAGCCATCTTCAGTCCCGCCATCGCCAAACGCCTGATTCGCTACTTTACGCCCACGAAAGCCTTGACCATACCAGCGCAGGCGTTTCCCGAACTAACCGACCGTGAGCGCGAAATTCTGACATTACTGGCTCTGGGACACAACAACGCCGAGATTGCACAGCGCCTGGTGCTCAGTCCCAAAACCGTGCGCAACCACCTCTCCAATGTTTTCAGCAAGCTCCAGGTCGCTGACCGCGCCCAGGCGATCATTCGCGCGAGGCTGGGCTCGGATGAGTACACACATCGAGAGCGGATCTTCGGTGATGATCCAGACCTCATCTCAATCCGTTCCCTCGACTCCGCCGTGGTTCGGGGAAGGAGTCGCCTTTGCTCAGGTGCTGATCTCGACTGGCATCTTGAAAGCTCTTGAGGAACGCGTGCAGTTTGCCCGCGCCCTGTGCTGGCTACTTGGGACATCTGTTCACAAAATCGGAGAGTCGCGCCAGTACAATCGCTCTTATCTCCCATCTTGCCTTCACGAAAAGATACACAGGTCAGGAAACTCAAGAACAGGCAAACCAATGCTCAATGAACATACATATGCCTAACTCATCAACCAAGCAGAGAAGTACCATGTTCCCCTCGTCGGTGGAAGAAAACGGGACAGGAAACGCAAAAAACATCCTCTCACATTGACATAACCATTCTGTTCCGCCGAATAGGCTTCACTTGCCCTTGGTAAACACGCCTTCCGAGGCTTATACTGCTCTTTGGTAGTTATCATGCAATCCACCCAACACGGGAATGGAGACCACCTGGTTCGGCTGATTTGGTGGAGGAGCCGAGAGCATCGGCGGCTCCGGAATCCGCTGCCGGATCCCTTGATGTGGCCGAGCTTGATGGTAGTACCTGACATAGGTCTTGAGGAGACGGTGGAGCTGTTTCTCATGCAAGACCAGGAAATGATCCAAGCATTCTCGCCTGACACTTAAGAGAAAGCGTTCACAAACGGCATTTGCTTGTGGCGTCCGGTACGGCGTTCGAAGCACTTTGATACCACTTGTTGCTGCCACTCGTGCATAATGCTGCCCAAATTTGCGATCATTATCCCGGATCAGATATTTTGGGGTTTGCCCATACGGCGTGGCCTCCCGCAATTGTTGCGCGACCCAGGGATCGGTGGGAGAGCGGGTCACATTGACATGAATCACCCTCCGCGACTTCAATTCGATGAGGAAAAAGGCAAAAAGCGGACGGAAGAAAAGATCCGTGACCTGTAAAAAATCACAGACCCATACCTCTGCCGCATGATTGCGCAGGAAGATTTTCCAGCTCTGTCCACTGGCTCGAAGTGGCGCGAATCTGCTTCATATACTTCTGGATGGTCCGTTTACTCACCTGAATATCCAGCTTGAGGAGCTCACCTCGAATGCGCTCCGCCCCCCAGAGTCGGTTGTTCGCTGCCATCTCCCTGATCAACGTGATTGTCTCGTGCGAGAGCCTCGGCTTGCTCGAGCGGGCTTTCGATGTGTGCTTCCAAAACACACGGAAGAGCTCACGATGCCAGCACAGAAGGGTCTCCGGCTGGACGATAAAGAGCGCCTGTTTCCAGGCCCGAACCATTCTAGCGAGAAGCACCAAGCGGAACCGATCTGTCTTCTTGCACGCCGGTCGTTTGACATGCCGATGCAGGATGATGAGTTGTTGCCGCAACAACGCGTTTTCGACAAGCAGTTCGGACTTGCCTTTGGCAAGGTCTGTGATCGTTCCGAGCAGAAGGGAGGTGGAGCGCGGTTTCAACCAACAAACAATGCCATCATAGAGCGCGTGAAAGCAAAGAGTTATTCGATGCCTGAGAGGGATGAGAACAGGGAACACAGGCTTCTCCTTTGCGAAGAGAGTAAGTACCAACCCAACGTATGAAATACATGCATGCTCTCTGATTCTACCTGTGCCGCTTCACTCCTGCAAACAGAATGGGACCAATAGATCGCTCTCAAGCTGCTTTTTCAGAACGGATGTCCCAAGTAGCCAGCACAGGTCTGTTGAGTAAGGCAGATGTGCTGGATGTGCCCGTCTTTCTTATTGGCCAGGGAAAGCGGAGGCCTCTTCCCGCAGCCGTTGCACGTCGCGCATCGGGGGGACGCCGAAGAGACTTTTATACTCTCGATTGAAGTGGGAGGCGTCCTGGTAGCCCACGCGATAGGCCGCACTGGCCGCGTCGAGGTCTTCGCCCAGCATCAGACGCCGGGCCTCCTGGAGCCGCAGCCGCTTCTGGTATTGCAAGGGGCTCATCGCCGTGACGGCTTTGAAGTGGTGATGCAACCCCGACACGCTCATGTCCAGTTCTCGTGCGAGCTGCTCGATGGGAACTGGCTGGTCGAAGTCTTGGCGGAGTCGCTTGACGGCTCTGGCGATGGAGGGAGTATAGCCCCCCTGAAGAGCAAGGTGACGGAGCCGGCCACCCTGCTCTCCCATCAGAAGTCGGTAGATAATTTCCCGCGTGATCAGCGGCAGGAGGACCCCTGCTTCGGCAGGGGAATCCAGGAGCCTGGTGAGCCGCACGCAGGCATCCAGCAGGTTTCCATTCAACGGGCTGACGTCGATGGCCCTGACATCCGTAGGATCTCGAGGCTCGGCGTGACCGGCCTCAAGCATAACCGAACTGACAAGGGTGGGGGCAAGTTCCAGGCGGAGGCTGAGGAAGGGCCGCTCCTTCGAGGCTTGCAGGACCTGACCGATGTTGGGCAGATCGACCGTCACCAGCAGATAGTGGAAGGGGTCGTACCGGTAGTGGCTCTCGCCCAGCAGGAACTCCTTGCTCCCCTGGGCAACCACGCACAGGGACGGCTCGACCACGCCATACACCCGCTCCAGAGGCACGGAGTTGTGGTACAGGTGCAGCCCTGGGAGCGGCTGGACGGTCCCATCGAAGCTGATGACTCGCCCGATCCGCTCCACCAGTTCCTCGCGGTAGGCTTGCAACAGCACGCTCTCGCGTTCTGCGGGCTTGTGGATCATCCCATTCATTCCAACCTCTTTCCCGGTTTCTGCCTTGCCCATCTGGAAGATGTGCAGAATCAGACAAGCATTTTAGATGATTATTCTACCACCTTGTGCGCAGTCGCGTCTATACTAGCACCAGACAGAGAACATACCTCTCTGCTTGGGCCCCGCAAGCTGGACTTTTCTTCAAGGGAGATCTCGCTGTGAGAAGGTATGAAACCTGCCAGACGTACCACAAGAAGTGCAGAGGAGAAGGAATCAGAAAGTATGAGAACATGATGGGAGAGAATAAAGACCTGGTTGGTTCCTGGAGCTTCTCATGACGATACAAGCTAGTAAACGAGGAGGTTCTATGACTGAGAAGAAAGTTTGGTTTATTACCGGCGCAGGCCGTGGAATGGGCGTACATATCGCCAAGGCCGCTCTGGCCGCCGGGCACGCGGTTGTCGCAACTGGCCGCAACACCGATACTGTCACCAAGGCCATCGGCAAAGCGGACGACCTGCTGGTTGTCAAGCTCGACGTCACCAGCCCCGAGGACGCTGAGGCGGCGGTCACGGCGGCCGTGGATCGCTTCGGCGGCATTGACGTCCTCGTCAACAACGCAGGCAACTTCTCTGCCGGGTTCTTCGAGGAGATCACCCCGCAGGACTTCCGGGCACAGGTCGAGACCCTCCTGTTCGGCCCGCTGAACGTCACCCGTGCCGTGCTGCCCGTCATGCGCGCCCAGCGCTCGGGGCTCGTCGTGACGATCTCCTCGACTGCCGGCATCCGCGGAGGTGAGTTCCTCAGCGCCTACGCGGCGTCGAAGTTCGGCGTCGAAGGCTGGATGGAGTCGCTGACCCCCGAGGTCGCGCCCTTCGGCATCCGCACGATGCTCGTCGAGCCCGGCTTCTTCCGCACAGAGCTGCTCACGCCGGAGTCGACGAACTACGCCGAGCCCACGATCGAGGACTACGCTGAGAAGACCAAGCAGACCGTCGCTGCGTGGAGCGGCATGAACGGCTTACAAGGAGGGGATCCCGCCAAGCTCGCCAAGGCGCTGGTTCAGTTGGCGAGCCAGGACGAGCCGCCGCTGCGCTGGGCCGCCGGTGCCGACGCCGTCGAAGACTTGGAGCAAAAGGCCCAGCGTTTGCTCGCCCAGGCCGACGCCTACCGGGAACTGTCTTCGTCGCTCGCGCACGACGACACGAACGCCTGACCCAACACGAGCCCGCCGGTCGGGCCAGGCCGTGAGCCGGCTGCTGCCTCGACACTGGGCGGGCAATCGCCTGGAACGACAGAACGAATACAAAGGAGCTCTCTTATGAAACACGTCTCTCTGGGTGGACTGGACGTCTCCCGCATCGGCCTGGGCGCCATGACGATGGCCGGCGTCTACACCACCGGGGCGGGCCTCGACGACGCCGAGTCGATTCGCACCATCCACCGCGCGCTGGACCTGGGCGTCACCCACATCGACACCGCCGAGATCTACGGCCCGTTCCACAGCGAGGAGCTGGTCGGGCGGGCGATGAAGGGCCGCCGCGACCAGGTGGTGGTGGCGACGAAATTCGGCCTCGTCTCGCACTCCGGTGGCGGCCCCGGAGTCACCGACAGCAGCCCGGAAAACGTCCGCGCCGCAGTCGAGGGCTCCCTCAAGCGGCTGGGCACCGACCACATCGACCTGTACTACCAGCACCGGGTTGACCGCAACACTCCCATCGAGGAGACCGTCGGCGCTCTGGCCAAGCTGGTCGCCGAGGGCAAGGTCCGCTACATCGGCCTATCCGAGGCAAGCCCCGACACGATCCGCCGCGCCCACGCCGTGCATCCGGTCGCAGCGCTGCAGACGGAGTATTCCCTGTGGACCCGTGACCCAGAGACCGACCTGCTGCCGTTGCTGCGCGAGCTGGGCATCGGCTTCGTTCCCTACTCCCCGCTCGGTCACGGCTTTCTCACCGGCTAGATCCGCTCCGTTGACGACTTCGCCGACGACGACTGGCGCAAGACCAACCCGCGCTTCATCGGAGAGAACTTCCAGCGCAACCTGCGCATCGTCGGTGAGGTCGAAGCCGTTGCCGCCGAGGTGGGTGCCACACCGGCACAGATTGCTCTGGCCTGGTTGCTCACCCAGGGCGACGACATCGCCCCGATCCCCGGCACAAAGCGAGTCGCCCGCGTCGAGGAGAACACCGCCGCCGACGGCATCGAGCTCAGCGCCGAGCAGATCGAACGACTGAACAACCTCACCCCGGCTGCCGGGGAACGCCACAACGAAGCGAGCATGGCCGCCATCGACCGCTGACCACCCTATGGAGGGGTGAAGTTAAGGTTGCTACCACCAACCGCAAAGTAGATTTTTTGGGGTATCGCTCCGGAAGACGTCATCAGCCGCAAGGGAGCGAGCACGAGGGGTATAATGGATCGTGAGGATGCCCCGCTTTTTCTTCTCTTCCCCTCAACCCCGAATCACATGGCGCGAGGGGAAAGGTGGTGGAAACAACGAATAAGCCTGCCAGAACAAAGCCGACCTCTCATTCGAGTGGGATTTCGACGCTGCGCCTGATCGGTGAGAAAACGGGCGCTCGTCGTGAACATCTTCCCTCTGGTGCTGAAGCGGGTGGAAGGGTGCTTGCGCAGGTTTTTGTACCACTCGGTATCTGATCCTTTCGACTTCGATCAGATACCGAGTGGTACCATCCAGAGTGAACCAGATGGGAAGCGAAATGGGTCGACCGGACGAGCGGCCGGTCACTCCTCGGGCGGGAAGTCCGTGGAAGCGGCGAGCTCGGTCTGCGCTTCGAAGCCTTCGATCCGCTTGCGTAGTGTCGCAAGCGTGCTTTCCAGTGCCTGCGACCCCAGTACCATGCGCAGCGGCGCGGGCTCCACGTCCACGCTCTCGATAATGCGCGCGGCCATTCGGGCCGGATCACCGGGGGCCAGGCCGTTCTTGGGGTCAAGCATCGAGAGAAAGCTATGAGCCGGTGTTTGGTCGTAGACGGGCAGAAGCTGCGCCACCTGAGCGCTGCCGTAGCGGAACTCGGTACGCGCGCCGCCGGGCTCGACGATGGTCATGCCGATGCCGAAAGGCGCGACTTCCTGGGCGACCGACTCCACGAAGCCTTCGATGCCCCACTTGGTCGCGTGGTACATTGAATTGCCCGGAAAGGCGACCTGCCCACCATAGGAAGAAATCTGGATGACGCGCCCGCCGCCTTGGGCGCGTAGGTGTGGTAGCGCGGCGCGGATGAGCTGTATCGGCCCGACCAGGTTGGTCGCGACGATGTGCTCGACCTGCTCGTCGGAAAGCTCTTCCGCAGCTCCGAACAAACCGTAGCCAGCGTTGCTGATAATCACGTCGATGCGTCCAAGCTCAGCAAACGAGCGCTCTAGGACCTCGTGGATTGCCGCCGTGTTGGTGACATCGAGCAACTCGGCGTGGTAGGTCTCGTGGTATCGCTCAAGCAAATCGGCGACTTTACCCGTGTCGCGGACGGTTCCGATGACGCGATCTCCCTGCTCTAGGAGCTGCTCGGTGAGCTGGCGGCCAAATCCGCTGCTCACGCCAGTGATAAACCAAGTGCGTTGTGCCATTTCACATTCTCCTGTAATTGCTGTTGTTGTTCCTACGCGCCGGCGACGCTCACGACGCGGTGACCTCATCGATAGCCCGCAACCCGTTCAGCGTGCGCGGATAGCCGATAAACGGCAGGAGCTGCGTCAGGACGTCGATCAGTTTCGCACGGTCGTTGCCTACATGGAGATTCGCGGCGACATGGCCCTTCACTTGAGGATCGCATCCGCCGAGCGCGACAAGCATGCTCAAGGTAATGAGCTCGCGTGTTGGTATGTCGATGCCGGTGCGGGTGAGATGGTCGCCGAAGCAGTTGGCCGATAAAAAGCGCTGGATGTGCTGCTGATCGGTGGGCGCGGAGGCGTACAGCTTCTCAACGACCTCATCGCCGACGATGTACTTTTGGACTTCTAGACCCTTCTCAGCGCGGGTATCGGGCGTGGTCGTGGACTGGCCTGGGAGGGGCAATTGGACGCCCCGCTCGGTGAGTACCTCATTCGTGGCGTGGATGAAGTCGAAGACCTTCGCCATGCCCACATAGGGCACTGCCTGGTACACGATCTCCTTAATCTCTACCGGAGTCACCCCGACCGTGAGCGCCGCATCGACCATGACGCGGTACTCACGGAGCGCCTGGGAAGCGATGATTGCCGCAAGCTGGATCATCAGCCTGGTCCGCGTGTCCAGACCGCCATGACGAAGGACCTCGTCGAAGGCGAAATTATCGAAGGTTTCGATGAGCTCCGGGTCGGTTACCGCCAGGGTGGAGACGTGTCCGGGAAACAGCTCGTTATGGTTTTTTTGCGCTCGCTCGTTGGGTTGCATGTTTGCTTCTCCTCTTGTTTTGTTGGCTTGTGGCTGTGTGGCCCAAGAACCACTCCCGCTGCGCGACTACTCGCGCAGTAAGAACCCTCCATCTACAACCAGGTCCGTCCCAGTGGCGTAGCCCGACAGGTCCGACAGCAGAAATGCAACGGAACGTGCTCTTTCTTCCGACTCACCTATCCGGACTGAGGAATCCAGGCCGCAAGTCGAGCGGTCACCTCCTTCTGCCCTGGTGCCATCGTCAGAGGTGTGCGAATGACCCCCGGCGAAACCGTGTTGATGCGGATTGTATAGGGCGCATCATCGGAAGCGGCGCGCTTCGTCAGATCAATAAGCGCGGGTTTTTCCGCTTTAGTAGCGGTCTCCCAAGACAGTGATTTTGGAAATGGCGCTGTCGATCTCCCGCAGATCGCCTTCGGTGAGATCGACATGTACCGCGCCGATGTTCTCCTCCAGGTGCTCGATCTTGCGGCTGCCCGGAATAGGAACGATCCACGGCGACCGCGCGAGCAGCCAGGCGAGCGCGATCTGCGCCGGCGTCGCCTGTTTCTGCTCTCCGATCCGGGCCAGCAGGTCGATAACGGCCTGATTGGCTTTGATTGCCTCGGGCGTGAAGCGCGGGTTGCGGCTGCGAATGTCCGAGAGGTCGAAGGTCGTGTTTTCGTCGATCTTGCCCGTCAGATAGCCCCGGCCTAGCGGGCTGTAAGGCACGAAGCCGATGCCGAGCTCCTCGCAGGTCGGCAGCACGTCCTCTTCCGGGGTCCGCCACCACAGCGAGTATTCACTCTGGACGGCCGTCATCGGCTGGACGGCGTGAGCGCGCCGGATGGTCTCCGCAGGGGCTTCCGACAGTCCGAAATGCTTCACCTTACCTTCTTCGATCAGCTCCTTCACCGCTCCGGCCACGTCCTCAATGGGGACGTTCGGATCGACTCGGTGTTGATAAAACAGATCGATGGCCTCGACCTTGAGGCGCTTCAGCGATTCCTCGGCGACCTGTTTGATGCGCTCCGGACGGCTATTGAGACCTGTCCATCCGGGACTTCCGTCGGCGTTCAACTGGAAACCGAACTTCGTGGCGATCACCACCCGTCCCCGAAAGGGAGACAGCGCTTCCCCCATCAGCTCTTCGTTGGTAAATGGTCCGTAGACCTCGGCCGTGTCGAAGAAGGTGATGCCACGGTCCACCGCCGCATGAAGAAAAGAGATCATCTCCGACTTGTCGCCAATCGGTTTATCCCCAAAGGTCATGCGCATGCAGCCGAGCCCGAGGGCGGAGACCTTCAGATCGCTGTTTCCAAGGATGCGCTTTTGCATTGTTTCTTCTCCTCCGAATCGGCAATGGATTTTGTCGAGCTTTCATTGGCTAGAGCTCCAAACGTTCCAATGACGATTCGCGTTCTCCTCTTTCGATGTACTCTTAGTCCCTCTAAGGCCGAACCATGACCTTCATGGCTTGGCGCTGATCCATCGCCGCGTAGCCCGAGGGAACGCCATCCAGATCGACGGTGAGATCGAGCACCGGCGAAGGATCGAGACGTCCGGCCAGCACATCGGAGAGCAACTCGGGCAGAAACGCGCGAACCGGTGCTGATCTGTTCGCTGCCGTGAGGCACCCCGACGTAGCCAATGCTTCCTCCTGGACGAGCGATGGCAAGAGCGGTCTCCATCGCTTCCTTCGAGCCGACGCACTCCATCACCGATTCGGCTCCCCCTTTCGTCAACTCCATCACATCCCGCTCAGCCTGCTCACCACGGCTGGTGATGAGGTCGGTTGCGCCGAAACGACGGCCCAGTTCCAGCCGCTGCTCTTGATGCCCCAGCAGGATGATACGTTCGACTCCCAGGCGTCGTGCAGCCAGCACCCCACATAAGCCCACTGCCCCATCACCGATGATGGCAACCGTTGCTCCTGGATGTACCCCTGCTACTACGGCCGCATAATGGCCTGTCCCCATGACATCCGTGAGTGGAAGGATGGCTTTGAGCTTCGCTTCATCTCCTTCCACACTCTTGGGCACGACGACCAGCGTGCCATCGGCCAGGGGAGCACAAATCGCTTCGGCCTGTCCTCCATGATTGGTCTGCCCCCAAAAACCGCCATGCAGGCAGTTGGTGTGGAGTCCTTTGTGGCAGAACTCGCAGGTGCCGTCGGAAAAGGCAAACGGGGCGATCACCCGATCTCCTCGCTTGATGGTCGACACCTGTGACCCCACGTCTTCAACGATGCCCATCCATTCATGACTCTGTTGGGAAATTCTGTCTAGTTGTCTAGACAGGGAGAAAGAGATATCAACGCATGTTGCATAACAAGCTATTACGTGTAGTACAGGCGCACCTGTCGAGAAACTCAACAGGCATTCTGTTGTCCTGGAAACG
>WNFD01005580.1_pt1 | contig 12578 bp, 9 predicted proteins | sample 5400491 | NCBI WGS metagenome assembly WNFD01 (sample SAMN13153343, study PRJNA577476) | soil metagenome | isolation source: 120 cm saprolite under Douglas fir tree site 2 hole 2 replicate 2 | place: USA:California | collected 2015-04-18 | reverse complement strand
ACGAGATCCGCCCGATGATGCTCTTTCGCCCGGGGAGCCTTTCCCGGTGAGCGAGATCGCCTGGATCCACGCGGCGCTGACGGGCGCCCGACCCCAGGCGCTCGGGGCGCTGTTGCGCTAATTTCGCGACCTCGACGCCGCCGAGGAGGCTTTCCAAGAAGCATCGTTGCGCGCGCTCCAGAACTGGCCGAAGAACGGTCCGCCGCACGATCCCGCCGCCTGGCTCATCTTCGTCGGGCGAAATGCCGTGCTCGACGGGGTGCGGCGGCAAGGCAAGCAGGAGCTGCTCCCGGCCGATGAGCTCGTCTCGGATCCCGGCGATCCGGAAGCGGCGCTCGCCGAGCGACTCGACAACAGCCGCTACCGCGACGACGTCCTGCGTCTGCTCTTCATCTGCTGCCTTCCCGATCTCCCGGCCACCCAGCAGGTCGCGCTCGCGCTACGCATCGTCTGCGGCCTGTCGGTCAAGCAGATCGCCCGCGCCTTCCTCGTCGGCGAAAGCGCGATGGAGCAGCGAATCACCCGCGCCAAGAGCCGCATCGCCAGCGCCGAGGTTCCGTTCGAGGCGCCGGATCCGGTGGAGCGCGCGGAAAGGCTCGCCGCCGTGATGGCGGTGATCTATCTCATCTTCAACGAGGGCTATTCCGCCACCGGCGGTGCGGCACAGGCGCGGGCGCCGCTCTGCGAGGAGGCGATCCGGCTCGCGCGGCTACTCTTGCGGCTCTTTCAAGGAGAACCAGAGATCATGGGGCTGACCGCGCTGCTGCTCTTGCAGCATTCGCGTGCGCCGGCGCGGCTCGATGCAAACGGCTCCATCGTCCTTCTCGAGGACCAGGATCGCCGCCTCTGGGATGGCAAGCTGATCGCCGAGGGGCTCGCGCTGCTCGACAAGGCGATCCGCCATCCGCGGCCGGGCCCGTACCAGGTGCAGGCAGCGATCGCCGCGCTGCATGTCCGGGCCGACCGGTCCGAAGACACCGATTGGGCCCAGATCGATCTGCTCTACGCCGCGCTCGAGCGACTACAGCCGTCCCCGGTGATCACGCTCAATCGGGCCGTTGCCGTCGCCAAAGTCCGTGGTCCCGCGGCGGCGCTGGCGATGATCGAGCCGCTCGCTCCAAGGCTTTCGGGCTACTTCCATTTCTTCGGGGTGAAGGGCGCGTTCCTGATGCAGCTCGGCCGGGCCGAGGAGGCGCGCGTCGCCTTCGACCAGGCCATCGCGCTCGCCAACTCGGTCGCAGAAGCCGCCCACATCCGGCTGCACCTCGACCGCCTGGCGAAGGAAAAGTTCGCGCGGGTGCTTCAGGGCACTATCTTGCCAACCAGTTGACCCGAGGGCGAAGGAACCCAGATGTTCCCCGTCCGCGCGACCAGAATGCTGTCCTTGAACACCGGCCTGGATGGCAGCTGGTAGGTGAACACCTCGAGTGATTCCGGGTCCAGAACCGCGGCTCGTCCAAGCGCGTTCTGGGCAAAGACGATCCGGCCCTGACCATCGATCGAGATTCCCCCGGCGCCGCTCCCCACGGGAATGCGGAACAGCCGACCGGTGAGCTTGACGGGGTCGAACTGAATGATGTGCCCGCTGTCCCAGCAGCCCGCCCAGACGCCGCGCGCATCCACGGAAAGGAACGCCGGCGCGCACGGGACGGGATATCGCTCGATCGTCAGCGTATCCAGATCCAGGCGGCCGAGGCTGCGGGCTTGATACATCGTCATCCACAGCGCGTTACCCGCATCATCCCGCTTGCATTGCGTCACCCAGGCGGAGGAAACCGGCATCTGGACCGCACGTTTCCAATCCTGGGCGACGACGTCGAACTCCATCACCCGATTGCCAATGTGATCGGTGACCCAGATGTTCCCCGACGGATCTTCGCAGGGGATGGCAGGGCTTCCGCCGGGGTAGGGGACATCGTAGCGGGTCACCGGAGCGCCATCGCTCAGCGTTCCGAGGTAATGGCCGCTGTACGCTGCAAACCAGATGTTGTCGTTGGAATCCACGATCATTCCATCGGGCGTTCCCGTCGCGGTGCCGCCGGTCATCGGCTCGGCGAGATCCGTGTTTGGGTCGATTCGATAAATCTCATTGTTCCAGGCGGAAAACCAGAGAAAGCCGCCACTGTCCTCGTCGATCAAGTCCGGTTGATTTGCTACCCGGATCTCGGCGATCTGCTGCGGAGCGGGAGTGTCCACGGCGGTAACATCGACCGTTTCGAAGCTTCCATTCGACCTTCCGTCGGGCATCCACACCGCCAATGCCTCGTCTTTGACGTCAATCACCTGGACGCGACCGGAGAGAGACGCGCTCGAAACTGCAAAGTTCGCCGGATCGGAAGAGCTCTTCCGGGCCAGCGCGCGCACTTGTGGAGATGCCTTGCTCACCGAGTCGGGGGCCACCGCACGAACGAGGGAGACGGCCTGTGCACCGCGCAAGAGATTCGCGCTCTTGAGCGAGCGGCGAAAAATCATGTAGCGCGGCTCGGTGCCCTCGGCGGTCCAGAGCGCACAGGGCCCGCCCGTATCAATCTTGCAAGGCTCGGAGCGATAACGGCTCTCGATCTCCGCGGGCAGGAAATCGTCGAGGCTCAGCCCCCGGCCTTTCTCGGCGCCACTTGGATTCAACTGTCCGAAGACGGCTGTTCCCGCGATGACAACCATCTCTCGTAAAAACATGGCTCAGGTTCCCTCTCCCAGGCGAAAAGCGGGCAGGCTATTGCCTTCCCCCTTCAACTGCAATCGCCCAGAGATGGCCGAGGCTGCGCGTCCGGGGCGGGGCATCGGTCTGCGGTGTCGTCGTCGCGCCGCGCCCGAATGCCCGCGCCGGATTGGTTCTGCCGGACGCTTCGATCGCTACTGCAGCACGGTGCTCGATTCGGCGTCGGCAACGAACCGCTCTTCGTCGTCGTCGATCAGGAAACCGGTTCGAACCAACTCCCGGGCTGCGGTTCGGACCGCTTCGACGTAGCCGCGGTGATCCCCGTACCTCTCCTCCAGCGAGAGTCGCGGGTCCCCACTTGCTTCGCGCTCGGCGCGGGTGGTCGCGAATGGAATGTACGAGCCGTTGAGGCCACACAGGTGCGGAGCGCGGAAACCATCCGCGCGCACGTTCCATCCCACGTTCGTCCCCAGGGGGGCCCGGATCTCCACCGGCCTGATCCCCGCGAGGTCAAGGCCGTCGGGGCCGGGTTTGGGAACCATTAGTGTGTAGCTCGACCCGAGATTGGGTGGAAGAGTGGTGAGCCAACCGCCCCCGGGGAAGAAGGCTGGGCCGAAGTCGAGCAGCTCGAGCTCATTGAGGAACGGCGGGAACTGCACCCCTGGGATGGCGGGGAATGCCGCCCTGGCTTCGGCCAGGCTCACCAGCGTTCCATTGCGGACATCGGGCACCGCATTGGCCGGTGGCGGTATCCCCCGGTCCGCCCAGTCATCGAGCGCCTGCAACAGCGCCCGCAACACCGGTCCGTGATAATTCGGATTGGTCAAATTCTGACACATCCCTCGCGGGCCTGGAAATACAGTGGGAGGACTGTTTCCACCGTGTTGGAACCCGGAGAGCAGATACACGCGGGCGCCCGATGGGATGTCGATCGGCTCGCCGAAGGAATTGGTCAGGTAGAGCGACGCCCGGAATTGATAGTATTCCTGCTCGGTGTCGGTCTGAAAAACCAGCGGGTCGATACCGGGTCGCTTGAGGATTCCGTCAGTTACTCCCGAAAGCTCATCGGTGCGCACCCCGAAGCTGAGCGGGGGATAGCTGGTGGACAGGAAATCGTGCCGGTCGTCTTCACGCGAGTAGGTATTCGGATCGGCGAACTGAACATTGGCAAACAGCCGATGTGTTCCTGGCTTGTGAATCCACGACGCGTCGAACACCTTGCGGTGCGACTCATCCTCATTGAATCCCAGGTACAAGAATTCGCGTTGATACATTCCAGTCGATGAGCCACCGAACGAATAGGATCGGCTGATCCCCACGAAGTCATCGCGAAGAGCGAGCGGATTGCGGTTGCCGGAATCGTCCTGCGTCTGGAATCGCAGGAAAGAACCGATGTCGCGCGTGACCGCATAGGCGAGGCCCATCACTTTTGGATTCACTGCCCAGTAGATCAGCTCGTAGATGCGGTCGGCGCGAAAGCCATCGAAGAAACAGATGTCTCGATTGGTGGGGGTGAGGCTGCCTTCGCCCGTGGGACAGGTGCCGAATGCCCAGCGATCCGACGGAATCGGTATCTTCGGGGCGTTCACATCGTCGCGTACGGTGAAGGTATAATGACTGGGATCGGTGTCGTCGGTTTCGTAGGACACGAAATTGGGATCGCCTTCCAGTGGCATGCTGAAGGTGCCGGCAGCGGGAATCGTTCGATCGGAATATTCGATCCGGGTCGGCGAACCGACGCCATTGACCACCGGGAAGCTCGGGAACAACCGGGAACTTCCAGGGGCGACATCCCCCTGCCAGCCGGCATCCACGACGGTGTATCCCAATCGCATGAGGAAGCCGTCGCCGGCATCGGCGGCGGTGATCGGATCGTTGTTGGCGGGCGCATAATTGAAATAGCCCATTGCCTGTTTGTTGCCGCGATTGTTGATCACGTAGAAGATCTTGCCGTTCCCCCGTTCCATGTTCATGGGTTTGAGGATGAAGAACGGAGAGCTGAGCTCCACCATCCCTCGCGGATTGCGGGGTGCTTCGCCGATGTTGACGATCTGCGAGTTGAGCGGATCGAACGGGTCGACTTCGAAGTACGCCGTACCATCGAGCCGCTGATACTGACCGACAGCCCCGAAGCTGGTGCCTTCCGCGAAGATGCGCGTCTGCTCGACGACGAAGCGGACCACGCGTGCGTCGGCTTGTAGTATTGGGACCGCAATGATGAATGCCGCTGCTGCTGCCTGCCATACCCATGTCTTTCGCATCGTCTGATCTCCTCCCGGTGGCGAGAAACGATTGTCTCTCGCGCGGAGATCCCGATACGCTATCCTCGCTTCCGGTCAATCGCGTGATTGACCGGGTTCCCGGGAGTGACCACTTTCCTTCGGTTTCTCCCTTTGGCGAGCCGTCCTCTGTTGCCAAGGCGACGAAGAACGGGCCTTTCCGGTGGCGGCTGGATGGGAGAGCCGGTGCGACGTGCGGGCATATTACGCGGGCCGGGAACGAGGTATATCCGGCCACCATGCAAGTCCGTCTAACGGCGTCAATTCTCATCGCAGCGGTTGGAGTGCTCGTGGCGTGCGGCGGCAGCAAAACAGGGCTTCCGGCGTCGTCCCAATATGCCAACAAGTGCGCCACGCCGCGTACGGGCATCGATCCCGCCACCCAGCGGGCCTTCCGCGACACTCAGGGGACCGTGGCCGACGAGAAGGCGTTTCTGCGATCTTGGACCGACGAGCTTTACCTCTGGTACAGCGAGGTGCCCGATCGCAACCCGCTGGAGTACGCGACGCCGATCGACTACTTCAACGTGCTCAAGACGCCCGCGATCACCGCCTCCGGAAAGGCAAAGGACCAGTACCATTTCACCTATTCGACTGACGAATGGCGGGCGCTGTCGCAGTCCGGCGTCCGATCCGGTTATGGCGTTACATGGGCCGTCCTCGCGCGTTCGCCACCCCGCCAGGTGGTGGCCGCATACAGCGAGCCCAACTCACCCGCGCGGACTGCGGGCATTGGCCGCGGCGTTCAGGTGATCACCGTGGACGGTGAAGATGTCGCCAACGGCGCGAACGCCGACAAGCTCAACGCGGGACTGTTTCCCGCCGTCGCCGGCGAGACTCACACTTTCTCGGTTCGTGACCTCGGTGCCACCTCCACGCGGATGGTGACGCTTCAGTCGGCCAACGTCGAGAGCGCGTCCGTCCAGTTCGCCCGATCCTTCACTGCCTCGGGCGTGAATGTGGGGTACATGCTTTTCAATGATCACCATGCGACCGCCGAGGCCGCGCTGGTCGCGGCGGTCAGGCAGTTCCAGGCCGATGGGATCAATGAGCTGATCATCGACATCCGCTACAACGGCGGAGGCTACGTCGACATCTCCAGCGAGCTGGCCTACATGATCGCGGGGCCAACCGCGACCAATGGAAAGACATTTGAAAAGAATCGGTTCAACGACAAGTATCCGACGACCAATCCGCTCACCGGTGAAACCCTGTCGATGCCCTTTCACAGTACCACCAAGGGTTTCTCAATCCCGGCGGGACAGCCTCTGCCGCACTTGGACCTCAATCGGCTGTTCGTTCTCACCGGAGGACAGACATGCTCGGCCAGCGAGTCGATCATGAACAGCTTGCGTGGCGTCGACGTGCCGGTCATTCAGATCGGGTCGACGACTTGCGGAAAACCTTACGGCTTCTACGCGCGCGACAACTGCGGAACGACGTACTTTTCGATCCAGTTTCAGGCGGTGAACGCGAAGGGATTCGGGGAGTACGACGACGGATTTGTACCGGGAGGGACCGGTGCCTCAGGCCTGCCGGGCTGTCGGGTTGCCGACGACTACACGCACGATTTTGGCGATCCCGCGGAACGCCGGCTCGCCGCCGCGCTCGGGTACATCGCGAACCAGTCGTGCCCGCCGAGCTCGGGAGCGCTCGCGGTTGAGCCACCGCTTTCGGGCGTCGAGCCATGGATGTTCAAGTCGCCCTGGGACGAAAACCGGATCTATCTGCCCTGAGAATGCCGAGGCCTGACCACTTGATCCGCGCAATGTGCTGGGCGCTGCTTGGGCTCGCTGGATGCCGCAGGATTCCAGCTCAGACCGAGGCGCCGGCGGTGATTACGAATCCGACGCGGGAGAGCCGCGCATCTCTCGTCCGGGCGGTGAGCAGCGCGGTCCATGGCGTGCCGCTCACGATCGCCGACGACGCTCTGACCAGGACCGACACTTTGATTATCGAGCACCTCTCTCCGCGAGGCCCGGATGGGTCGCCCATCGACGGTCGCGAGCGTGGTTCCCCGGAGCGCTTTCGGCTCGTCAGGATTGGCGGTGACTGCGTGCTCGTCCATTCGCGGACCGAGAAGCATTACGTTCTGGCGGACGTGACCTGCTCGTTGTTGTAGGGTTTGGCAAATGGATCTGAACGTGTCCGATTCGGGCCAGGGTCATCCCATCCTGCTCCTCCACGGATTTCCGACCAGCCATCTGCTATGGCGAGGGGTGATGCCCGCGCTCGAGGGCGCCGGGTTCCGGTCGATTGCACCTGACCTCGCCGGCTTCGGCGAATCCGACGCGCCCGAAGGTCTGGATATCGGGATGGCAAATCAGGCGCGCTGGATGTTTGCCCTTCTGGATGAGCTTCGACTCGACGAGCGGCCGGTGATCGCCGCGCATGACATCGGTTCCGCGGTTGCTCAGCTGATGGTGGCTCGAAATCCAGAGCGAATCGGGGGCCTGATTCTCATCGACGGAGTCTATGCCGACAACTGGGCAATGGGGGAAGTCGAGAGCATTCGCGCCTGGGATCCGGCCGCCGCATCCCGGCTGCTAAAGCTGCTCGGCCGCCGCGTTCGCGCCTGGTCGGACAGCCCCGCATCCCAGGAGTCGCTGCGGGAAATGCTTGCGATCGATGAGGGGGAAGGCGCCGCGCTTCGAATCATCCGCGCAGCGCAAAGCATGGATCCCCGCTCCACGGTCGAGATCCTGGAGCAGCTTCGCCGCGATCATCCGCCGACGCTTGTTCTGTGGGGTGAGAACGACCGGTTTCTCCCAGTGGAGTCGGTGGGGAAGCCGCTGGCGGCTCTCTTCGGCGCCGAGATCAAGGTGCTCCCGGGTGGACACTTCCTTCCGCTGGACTGCCCGCAAGGAGTTGCCGCCGCGATCGGGTCGTTCGCAAAGTCGCTCCCCCCGGAGCTTTGACGGCAGGGGCTGCGCCGTCCCCAAGCGCCTCCTGGGTCAGAGTGCTGCGCAAGGGTCGATCAGGGACAGGCCTGACCGCCGCCGGAGTACGCGGTGTAGTAAACGGTCTGTGGATTCCCGATTCGGGTGCCGGCGATCCTGATCGTCCACTGCCCGGAGGCCATCGCCCCGGGGACGATCGTGTTCTCAAAGACCGAATTCACCGAAGCTGAGCTCGCCGCCTCTGCTCCGGAGGGGTCGAGAACGATGAGGTCGACCTCGCTGTGAATGAGCGTCGATCCGTCCATCGCGTCCGGCCACCAGAGGGCGGTCCGGAAATCCACGTCGAATGCGGAATCCGCGGTGAATGGAATGTCGATCGTCATCCCGTTGCTCTCGACAACCGCGCTTCCCACCAGCCAGTGAGAACACGCCGGATCGATGGCGCCTAAATGGGTGCTGCCGGTGCCGACCGTGTTGTCCCACTCTTGAGGTCCGAATTTCGAACCGAACATCAGAAGCCCCGCGTAGATCAAGCCCGGGGGACAATCGTCCGAGGCGGGGCAGAGGTTCTGGGCGATATACCAATTTCGCAGCGAAGCCGCGGCGCCCGAGGCGTAAGGGGTCGCGCCGCTGGTTCCGCCGAAACTGTGGAGCGCTGTGTCGGACGAATTGCTCGCGGTGATGCTGTTGGTCGGCATCTGAAGGTCGGGCTTGATCCGGTTGTCCACCGTCGGTCCGCGAGATTGGTAGCCCTCTTGGGTCAGCCGATCGATATCAAAGGCGCCGACTCCGATGGCTCTCTGCGCGTTGGCTGGACAGTCGACGGTGCCAGGTCCCGGTCCGAAATTGCCGTTTGCCGCGATCACCGCCGATCCCGAATCAAAGGCATCGTTGGCGACCACGGCCAGGCTGCTGGTAGGACTCAGATTGGGCTGCATTTCAGCGACCAGGATTCCATCGCCGCTTAAGATCGATGCGTTGAAGGCCTTGATCGTCGCATTAACATCGAGCCCACTGGACCCTGGATAAATCTTCCACGAATCGATGTTGAGGTAGCTGATCCCTCTGGATGCGTCGCCCAGGTTCTGATTCCCGGAGATGATTGCGCCCGTCGATGTTCCATGATTCCAGTAGGTATCCAGCGGGTTGAAAAGCGGGTCGCCGATGTCCTCGCAGTTGTCGCCTCCGTGAGTGCATTCGTTCAGGCTCGAAATCCGGCCCGGCGAGTTATAGAGCGAGTGGCTCGCGCGCACCCCGGTGTCCAGAAGTCCGATGTAATTGCTGAAGCTCTCGGTGGAGACAATGACGTCGAAGTACGGATCCGACCCGATAATCCGGCGTCCATCCGCAACCGAGTCGTTTCTCGGCGGAGGATCATTGGTTACCCAGGGATCGATGTGGCGGATGTTGGGTTCACTCGCCAAACTGGTTACCAATGCCGCCGGGACTTTCGCCGCGAAACAGTTACAGAGCGTGTGCCGATCGAAGACAAGTCCTCCCTCCGAGATAATCCGCTGCACGAAGGGCTCTTGAGTCGCCAGTCGATCGCGGCGCTCGGCGATCAAGACTCGGCGGCGCTCGGCCAGCTGTTTCACATTTTTGGGCGAGATCCTCGACTCCTTCGGGTCGAGAGCCGGCAAGGACGGAATCGGACCGCGAGGCTCGACTCCAACAATCACCTCGATCAGCGTCTGGGAACCGGCCGCATCCAGGAGTGCACGGACCTGTGGCTCGATCTTTGGGAGGGTGATTGCGCGAGAAGAGATCGGTCGACCCGCATTCTCTGGAGAATGATTGACCCTCGCCGCTCCGGTGAGCTCCACTCGAGCTCCACGCTCCACTTTGATTTCGACCAGGCGCGCAACAGGGGTGTTATTCTCCGGCGCCGTTGAGCCGGAACAAGCGCTCAAGGCCGAAGTCGCCAGCAGAACCGCGGACAGCGTTAGTCTTCGATGATGAGTCACTGGCCCTCACGACCTACGTCAATGCCCGCGAGGGGCAGTGTGATTGATGGCTATTTGCCAGCCGTCTTGGAAGGATCGTCGGCGGGATTGAGATAGTGGATGTCGAAGGGTCCCATACCGTGGAGCTCGAGAACGGTCTCGCCTTTGACGGCCGCGGCATGCTGCATCTTGGCAGGCAGAAAATGATACGCGCCGGCAGTGAGTGAGTGGGCGGTCGCCGCATCAAACTTGTCGCCCACTTCATGGGTTCCCTCCACTTCCTCGCAAAACCGGACTGACCGTACCCGAGCGATTCGCGTTCTACCAGGAGTCTTGCTAGTGAATTGAGAAAGAAGGATGAGCGTCGATGGCCAATAAGCAAACGATAGGTTACGCAGTGGTAGGGCTAGGACATATTGCGCAGGTCGCGGTGCTGCCCGCTTTCGCTCATGCAAAGAAGAATTCGAGGTTGGTTGCGCTGGTTTCCGGCGAGCCGAAGAAGCTGAAAGCGCTCGCTCGCCGCCACCGTGTTTCGGCCACCTATTCTTATGACGATCTGGACGCTTGCCTGGAAAACCCGGAGGTGGACGCCATCTACGTCGCGCTTCCGAACAACCTGCACGCTCAGGTGACCGAGCGCGCCGCCGGCAAAGGCGTTCACGTGCTTTGCGAAAAGCCGATGGCGGTCACCGAGGCTGAGTGCGAGAGGATGATTGATGCCTGTCGCGAAAACAACGTGAAGCTGATGATCGCCTACCGCCTCTATTTCGAAAAGGCGAACCTGGGAGCGATCGCGGCCGCGAAGTCCGGCAAACTCGGAGATCTCAGATTCTTCGATTCCACCTTCAGCTACCAGGTTCGCGAAGGAAATATCAGGACCCGGGCGGAGCTCGGTGGCGGCCCGGTATACGATATCGGCATTTACTGTATCAACGCGGCTCGAAACCTCTTCCGCGATGAACCCACCGAGGTCTTTGCCTTCGGCGAGAAGAGCGATGACCCACGTTTCCGGGAAATCGACGAGACGGTGGCGGTGACGATGCGCTTTCCAAACCACCGGGTCGCGACCTTCGTCTGCAGCTTCGGCTCGTCGGCGACATCGTACTATGACCTGGTCGGGACGAAGGGGAGCCTCTGTCTGGACAACGCTTACGAGTACAAGGGAAATATCGAACAGTGGCTGACGATCGGTGACCGCACCACCCACCGCAAGTTTCCAAAGGCGGATCAATTCGCACCGGAGCTGCTCCATTTTTCCGGGTGCATCCTCGAGAACGGAGAGCCCGAGCCGTCAGGGAAAGAGGGTTTGGCCGACGTAAGAATCGTTCGCGCCATCCACCGATCGATTCAATCCGACAGTCCGGCAAGAGTGGCGGCGGGCGAAGCGCCCCCAAGGGCAGAGCCTTCGCAGGCGATTCGCCTCCCTCCCGTTCGTGAGCCGAAAGTCTTAGGCGCCGATTCGCCGCACGACTGAGACCTGGCGTTTCCACTGAGAAACCCAACGCACTCCGAGCAGCTCATCAGTTCCTGGAGTTTCAGATTGCGGATCACCGAACGGGCGATAGCGTTTCGATCGCCGGGTGATTGTGGGTCGACTTTTGTTGACGCCGGTCCATTTCGGACTGTAAGGCGCATTACGAGGTTTGGGGCGCATCGACCAGAAAAGCACGGAAATGAGGGGGATAATGTCACGACACCATTTCGGGTTGGTTTCACTTCTTGTTCTCTCCGCAGCGTGCGGCCCCTCGCAAACCGGGAGAAGTCTGCCGGCCGCTTCCGCTCTTGCCCTCAGCAAGGTCGAGCAAAGAGTAATCGACGTTCTGAGCGCGGAGGGTAAAGCCACGATCATCGTTCGCCTGACGGAGAGAGCGGAGCTCGAAGGCGGTGCCGCCCCTGACTGGAAAGCAAAGGGTCGATGGGCCGTCGATGCCCTGCGCAGCGTTGCGGATCGGTCGCAGGCGCCGATTCTGAGCTATCTGCGCGCCAATTCGCTGCTTCGCAAGGTGTCCGAGATAGAGCCGCTGTGGATATGCAATTGCGTGGTGGCAACCGCGGACGAGGAGACCATTGCCTCCCTCGCCGAGCGCGCCGAGGTGAAATCGATCCACGCCAATCAGGAGATCAAAGTGTATCTCGAGCCTGCGGGCGAGGTCTCTCTCGGAGTCGCCGACGCCGTCGAATGGAACATTGCCAAAGTCCGGGCCAACGAAGTGTGGAATGATTTTGGAATTACCGGGAGAGGTATCACCGTGGGAACGCTGGATACCGGGGTGAGGTGGGATCATCCGGCGCTGAAAAAAAAGTACCGGGGTTGGGACGGCACCGCGGCGGACCACAATTACAATTGGTTTGACGCGACCCAGATCGCTTCTCGAGCTCCGGTCGACCGTGCCGGCCATGGGACGCACACCACGGGGACGATGGTAGGTGACGACGGTTCGAATCAAATTGGCGTAGCCCCGGGGGCCCGGTGGATTGCTGCCGCGATCATCGATTCGGGAAGTACCTGGGTTGTCGCCGCACATCGAGGTTTCCAATGGATGATCGCGCCGACGGATCTCGACGGAAACAATCCCAATCCGGATCTGCGACCGGCGGTGGTAAACAATTCTTGGGGGTGCGCCAACGGCATTCCAGGATGCGCCAATTTCGAGGAATTTCGAGAAGACGTCGACGCCTGGATCGCGGCGGGCATCTTTCCCGAGTTTTCGGCGGGCAATGAGGGTCCAGGCGGCAGCAGCATGCGGTGGCCTGCGTCCTATGCAGAAGCCTTTAGCACCGGGGCGACCACTCAGTC
>WNFD01011664.1_pt1 | contig 12579 bp, 16 predicted proteins | sample 5400491 | NCBI WGS metagenome assembly WNFD01 (sample SAMN13153343, study PRJNA577476) | soil metagenome | isolation source: 120 cm saprolite under Douglas fir tree site 2 hole 2 replicate 2 | place: USA:California | collected 2015-04-18 | reverse complement strand
GGAAGATTCTCGCAGATTTCAAACGGCTCGGTCAGGTCGTCATAAACGCGATTGAGTGGGCATTTGCCATCCGTCATAGTCGGGACGAGAAGTTGCGACTGAAACTTGTCCAGCGCGACGTTGGTTTCCCGTCATGTGCTGAGCGCCATCTCACGGCGGTCGTTCCAGACTTGAGATCACACTGCCACGAACGAGGGCAAGGTCAGGGCATGGCCCAGAAGGCGCAGAACGCCCAGCATAGTCCGGCGAAAAAGAAAACCAGCGAGGCGACACCAAACCAAATCGCGACCAAGTTACGGCGGAGACCCGTGCGGTGGTACGCCTTCGCGTTCTGCAGAAGATCTGCCGCTTCTGTGTCCTTGCCTGCGCGGCTGGCTTCGATGCTATTGACGTTAACCTCTACCTGGCGTGCGTGCGCAGACTGTGCGAAGTAGACGAATGCAGCCGCCAGGGCACTTGCGAGAACACCAAGCCCAAAGCACAACAGCGCCGCCGACAAAGGGAATTTCAGGGATGCACGGCTCGGCGTATCTTTCGTCAGAATGTTGCCAAGGAACGCTAGTAACGCCACCGCCGCGCCGCCGTTGATGAGGATCGCCGTCTGCAGGGCGTTCTTGCCGCTGTCGATAGCCGTCTTGAAGCTTTCGAGGAAGAGCGGACCGCCTCGGTCTACGACCCGATCCGCGTGGTTAACAGGGTCCATCTGGTCCTTCTAGCTCAGGGATGATCAGACTTCACGCCGGCGTCAGCTCCCGATCGCCCTACCGCCCCTGAGCGGCCGGGGCCTGTCGGGGGACGTGTCCTTTCCGAGATACCGTGCGATACAGTCGAACTCCGGTGCGTACCGAGCTGTTGCTCTGGTGCAGTGCAGGGAGGGAGACATGGAGTTCCTCATAGTTCTGCTGCTGATCGCCATCGCGCTCGGTGTCTGGAGCGTGGCGAGGTCGAGCCGAGCGTCCGCTGTGGCCCAGGGCGCCGCGGCGCTTCAGCATGAGGCCGAACTCGTTCGGGCAGCAGCGGACGCCGCGGTCGAGGCATTCAGCGTTCCAAGTCCGGAACCAGCTCTACGTGCTCCTCCCACCGCCGCGCCTCTCGAAGCGGGGGTGGTGGTAGCTCCCGGGGCGAGAGAAGCCGCTAAGGCAGCGGTCGAGGCAGCCGATGCCGCCGCCCAACAGGCACGAGCAGCGGTCCGGTTCATGCGCGAGCTTCTCGCCAAGGGTGTCCCCAGCGGCATCGATCAGAGGGAGGACCCTTCTCGCGATCTCGGGAGCGAAGCCGAGAGCCATGCGGGCGCCGCGGCGGAAGCCGCTCTGGAAGCTCGACGCGCGTTCGCGACTGGTTCGTTGCATCCGCGCGTTCTGTGCGAGATCGCCATTCATACGCACCGCGCGGCAAACGAAGTCCTGGAGGCGAATGGGTGCGCGAGTGACGCGGTCGACGTTGGTGAAGATCGCGCGCTCTTTCTCCAAGAAAAGGAGGTGTACGAGGCGGCCTGGGATGCCGCCCTTCAAGCGCGATCGGCGGCGATTTCCCTTGGAGCGCAGACGCTGACGACGGAGCTGCCTGGTTCCGTAGGAGCGATCCTCGCTACCATTGTCGAAACATACCGGGCCGCCGCCGAGGCCTCGGCCGCAAATCTGGCGACCCATGATGCAAGCAACGCAGCCTTCTCGGCGGTTTATGAGCTGAAAAAGGCGCGGACCCGTGAGGAGATCGCGAACGCCTCCACAGCTGCGCGGACTGCTATCGAGGAGTACAAGCGGCTGCATTCCCTTGGAGTCAATGCTCGAAATGCAGCGAGAGTTGCGGCTAAGACAGCGATAGCGGGTGCTGCGGCGGCGCAGAAGGCGAGGGATGCCGCCCAGAGGTTAGTGGCGCTCACCGTCAAGGGCGAGGCAGCTCGTGCGGCGGCAGAAGCAGCCGTCAGGACGGCCGAATGGCTGGAAGACGCCGCTGAGGAGGCTGAGTCCAAAGCCACGGACTATGCCTTTGAAGAGAGGGGATGGGAAGACGTCAGGTCCGAGGACGAACGCGCCGCAGCCCGTCTGGCTCTCCTCGAGAGCGATTTCGAGAAGTGGCTCAAGGATGCCGAACTTGCCGTCGCGCAGGCCGGATGATCGGTGCGCGAGGATACACCTGGCGCGCGGCCATCGGACAAGTTCCTTCAGGTTTCTAGAGCCATGGCCTGCCGGGGTCTTCCGGCAGTGGATTCGGCCGGAATCCGGTACCGGCTCGGAGGTCTGAGTCCAGGACGGAAGAACATCTCACCGCCGCAGCGATAGCGAGCCTCGGGCGTTCCTTAGTACCTTCGGCTTCGGCGTCTAGTTGAGCGGCTGCTCGTTTCGTCCTCGCTCTCTTTCTCTTCATCCTCGTCGTCGTCGACTTCATCGTCATCGACTTCGTCGTGTTCCGCCAGCTTCGAGGCCTCGTCTTCGACGACGAATTCCTCGGTGACCCTTCGAATCAATTTTCGCTCTGCTTTGGGCATTTTTGCTACCTCCTCTTCATCGAATCCTACGGCGGCCACCCCAGCCTCGCCATGTGCGCCAGAGACAATTCCGTGACCGCGCGTCACACGCGACGCTCGTTGTCGAAGGCGGGCTGCAATTCGTCGCCGGGTCTCAACGGTGGGCCGGAGACCCAAAGTTCGTGCTACGCGAGCTGCGATCGTGAATGATTTCATTCCCCTCGATTGCAATCTTCGGACAAGTTGCGCCACCAGATCTGTGGCAAATCGCAGACGAGCCTTAGCCGTTTCTTCGGCGCGCAGAGATTCTTCCAGGGCGCGTAGAAGGCCTTCGAAAGCGGATGCACCGCTCATCGTCGTGGCGGGTGGAAGCCCCAGACACGCTCGCCACCACAGCCGGGGACGGTGCAACGTAGGAGGATTCCATAGTAGGTGGTGTGACCGTATGGGCAGGCGAAATCATCGCGATGCGTCGGTGCCGGGACCGCACCGAGCCTCTCACTCAGTTGCGCAACCTGTCTGGCCAGCTCGAACTGGCCTTGCTCGAGCTTGTCGAGGAGCATCGACATCGGGTCGATCCGGTGATCCTCCAAGTCCCGGACAAATTGCGCGAGTTTGGTGACACGATCCTCGCGGGGTTGAGTTTTTTCCAGCGCTCGTTCCCATTGGGCGTGTAAGTCAAGGATCCGGCTGAGATCGATTTTCATCTCGATCGCCGTGGAGATCGGATCCTTCCCTTCCTGGAAGCGCGCGAGCGCAAAGGACTGCTCCTCCCCATTCAATAGTGACGCCGCCTTCGTGCCGGCCGCTCCTTGTAATGGTGGCGGCGGCTGCCGGTTCGCAGCCTGTTCCATTTTCTCACTGTCCGTCTGTCCGTCCGTCCGTCCGGTTGGAGTTCCGGAAATTTCCGGCACCGGGCCGGCAAGGCGGGCAGCGGCGACGCGCTTCACGTCGGCCAGAGAGACGGTGAGCATCTCGCCATTGCGATGGCTCCTGATCGCCTTGGAGCGCACCCACCTGTAGATGGTAGTGCGCGGGACCTTCGCCTCCTCGCTCGCCTCTACAACACTCACCTGATCGCTCATGTTCGTCCTTCTTTTGTGGCCGACGCCGTCCGCAGCCTCACGCCGAGGTGCCGAGCCACGCACTCGAGGCACTGCTGCGCGGCTTGCAGTTCCGCGACAGCTTGCTCGTAATCGATCATCTCCACCCGCGGCAGTCTGTTGATTCGATCGGATACCTCGGCAAACCACCTGGTGACTTCGGCATCGCTCCTTCGAATCCGGCATTGGTCTTGGTGTTTCACATCGATCCACATGACGGTGTATCTGGTGCTCGTCGTGAGGCGAACGTCGAGCTTGCAGGTGCAACCGCTCGCGCGTGAGGCTGCGATGGCTGCCTGGATTTTCTGTTCGAGAGTTCCTTGCGCCGCAAGGACGGATGTCTGCCACCTGAATTTACGGCGTCGCCGGCAGTCGTCGATCATCTATTCACCAACTTTCCCGAGCGGACAAGGCCCGTAGAAAACGAACCGAGGTACCCTGGCTGGGCTGCCGTAGGACGTCCAAAAGCGCGCGCCGGAGGGCCTTCTCGTCGCCAGTGCGGAGCCAGACCACGCGCACGGCTTCGAGTTGATCCGCGACATCATCCCGCGCCAGCTCAGGTGCTACATTGCTACAGTGATCTGCGGTAGCTGGTCCCTGGCGCGCCTCTTCGGAAGCGGAAGCCCCCGAATTTCGGCATAACTGTTCTCCGCCGGTCCCTGGCGGTGCTGGTTTGCCTGGGTTCGAATCCCGTCGGGGACACTAACCGAAGAGGTGGAAAGCGCAGACAGAACAGAACGTTCCGGGTTGACGCGCCGTGTCTGTAGTAAGGGCTGTAGTAAATTTTCGGCGGCCCCGTCTGAATTCGCGACTTTGGGAAGCACAATGAGCCTGCCTTCGCGCAGCCCGATCTTGAGCTTCGCCACCTCTTCGCAAAGCGTGGTCCATGGCAGCGTTGTGTAGGCGCTGACGATGTCGCCCTCGGGACCGTGCGTAATCCAGCGCAAGATGTCCTTCCGCGCGCCGTCTGCTTGAGCAAGGCTGATGAGAGTTCGGCGAGAGTCGTACTGGCGCCGCTTGCGAAGCCCGAGTACCTCGCAGTCACGGCGGAACCAGTAGAGAATGAAATGCGCGTCGCGGTTTCGGCCGTCCTGTTTGGGCACAAGGACATCGTCCGGACGTGGGGCGCGCGCCATGGTGCGTTCCCATCCGCCAAGCTTCCAGGCCGCTAGCACTCGGGCCAGAGTTGGATGAATGGGAACCTCGCGAGGCTGTCCGGTCTTGACCGACTTCTCGAGCCGCGTCCGCGTGTCGAATGATGCAGCCACGAGGAGCTTGCCGAGAGGTTCGAGCGATGCGTCGTATGCGCGAAAGCGAAGTGCCGAGACCTCTCCGGTTCGAAGCCCTCCCAGGAACGCGATGGAATAGAAAACTCTCCGATCCTCGGGAATGCGCTCATCGGAGATCAGCTGCTCGACTTCTTCGCGGGTGAACACGGCTCCGCTGCGCCAGGTCGGGTCCTTGTCTATTTTCGCCGGCAGCTCGCCCCGTTTGATAGAGCATGGGTTGGATTCGATCAGCTCGTCGGCGACCGCGTCCTCGAACATTCGGTGGAGGACTCCGTAGACATGCCTCACCGTCCGGGGCGCGAGTTGCGCCCTCCCCTGCCCGACTTTCGCCTTGAGGCTGCGAACGAGGGTCCGGATGTGGCTCGGTCGGACTTCGGTGAGGAAGAGCTCGCCGAGCTCTGGCAGCGCGTGACGCTGCAAACGCGCCTCATCGTCGCCGGCACTGGCAACATTCCGAACGCGTCTGTCCTCGATCCAGCGCACCAGGTAGCGTTTGACGGTAAACGGACCGAGCGCCGCTTCTCCGAGGCTGGCAGTGGCTTGAATGCGCCGTTCGATGGCCTCCAGGAGCTTGCCAGCCTTGGACTCCTGCCCGACGGTGAACTTAGTCGGCGCATATTTCCGAGCGCCGTTCATGTCCTTGTACCCAATCCAGAGCTTGTTTCCTCGCGCGTACACGGTTCCCATGCTCACCTCCCTCGAGTCCTGCCGAGGATCGCTATCGCGTGCTCCTCAATGTCAATCTCCTTGCCTGCGCTATCGGTGCTTGCGGAGAGAAAACGCAGCAGCTCAGCCCGGCGGATGCGTACCACATGGCCCTGCCCATACCGTCTGAGTCCTCTCGTCATCCAATCGCGCACCGTCGCTTCGCTGACCCGGGTGAGCTGCGCGGCTTCCTTCACCGAGAGAAACTCGCTTTCTGCGTTCGGCGCCGCGCGAAGCTGTTCGATTGCCAAGCGAAGCTCCTCGCGAAGAACACGCTTCAATTCCTCGCGCACGACTGCGCGTACGCTTTCTTCGAGGCTCACGCAGCCTCCTGGGCGTCTAGGAGAGTCTGTGGAGTCGCCACTGTTGTGGGCGGCCTGCTCTGTTGACCGTTCATGAGCCCTGTCTCCGAGTCATTGGCCGGCCGCGCTGAGTCGCTCCACCAAGGCTTGCATCTCTTCGACCGTTGGCGGGTAGGACGGAGGCGCTTCCCTTTGCGCCCTGGCCTTCGCCCTCATCTCCTTAAACGCCAGGACTGTCTCATTGTAGAAACGGCGCACGGTCGCGACGTCTCTTAGGGAGAGGCCACGTTCTTGGACGACCGGAGCAGGTCGTTGTTCCCGGTTCGAGCGGCCACCGAGTATCCTCAGCAACTCATCGCGGGCTCCGTCGATGGTAAGCGCTCGCGCGGGGCAAGTCTGCGTCCCCAATCTCTCGTGCCATTGCCGTATCGCTTCGTTGATTGCCTTTGCGCGATGGGGCGTGCGAACGAGAAACAGAACTTCAGGAACGTAGTTGTCGGGGTACGACCGAGCGTAGAAGGTCTGGGTGGCGCTGGCATCGACGTAGCTGCGAAGAAAGCCTTCGTAGCTCTGGACTTTCCCGATGGTCGAGCCCGGCTTGGGGTGTGCCACCCCGAGGATGGGGTGCGTCCCCATCTCGCACTCAAGGAAGAATCGCCGCTGGGCGCTCGGAATTTCGAGTACGGCGTCAGGAAGCACTAGGCGATCGGGCGTCCTGCTTCCGGGTCCAAGGTGTTGCTTCCAAGGCAGCCGAACGGTGTCAGAGGGAATCCAACGGAAGTCATCCTGCTTAGCTCGCGCATAGCCGCCGCCGGTCGGCATCATCAGCGCGACGAAGAGCTCGTTGAGCACGATGGTGTGCTCACGAAACGCGGCGCTGACGTCGTGCCTGGGAATCTTGACCGCTGTTCCCAGGACAATCTCCGCGACGGTGTAACCCGTACTTGTCAGCGTCCACATGTCGAAACGATGGCCTTCGTACGTTCGATAGAAGAGACGTCGAATGTATGCGGGCTTGAAACCTCGAGGGCCCTCGCCGGCGAGACGCATGAAGCGCCTTCTCATGTTGTCGATATTTCGGGACCCATAGAGGAGTTTGGAGAGTTGTTCCGTGGAAAGGTACCTCGCAACGCCCAACAGTCCGGTCAATTGTCGATCTCTGTCCGTCAATCGCGCCTTCGTTACCGCCGCGACGACCGGCGCCCTCCGCACGTTTGCTCTTGCTGTTTCACTAGGGGAATTGTTGATGCTCACAGGTGTCAAAGTTGTCATTGTGTTTGCACTACCATTGAAATTTGGTTGTCAAATGAAGCCCCACCCCTGCCGTTTTTGAGTCTGTTTTTTGCCATCCCCGGCCGCTGATCCCTTCCTCCGTCGTTGGGAGGGAGGGATCAGCGGGCGGGGTGCGGTGTCCAGCACTGCTGCCAATGCGGCAGGGGTGAAGTTGAATCGCGAGCTAAATCGTCACTTCGCGGCTGGAACCCTACCGCCAGGGTTACAGCCGGGATGACATGAAGGCCTACCCAATCGAAAATAACCCTCGCTGTCAGTTTGGAGGTAACTTTCGACGTAAGCTTCGTCAGCGTTGACTGCGCCTTCTCTGGCGCCGTTGCCGTTTCGAGATTTCATTTGCCCTGAGCTTGTGTTGCTGAAGTTTGTCGCGCTTACTCTGGCCTGTGGTGCTCGCCGGCGTCGGACAATCATCATTGCGGCCGTGGCCCCCAACAAGTCTTTCATCGTTTGCCGGACCTTCTGCTCGCGGCTCCTTCCTCGAGCAGCGTTTGGTATCTGAGGGCGAGTAGATGCCGAACGTATTCCCGGGGCGTGTGTATCTTGAGGTTCTTCATATCGGCCTCGAGTATCTCCACCTGGATGCGGGGCAGGCCGAACATGGTTCGATGATCGTCGATGAGCTCCCGCACGAACGCAGTCGTGCTCCCGAGTCTTTTCGCTTCCTCCTTGATGGTGGCGGCTTGTTCGGGCGTGAAGCGGAAGGACTGTGCAAAGTAATCGTCTCTCGCTGGCGTTTTGGGCATTGGATTTGCTCTCTCTCGATAGGGCGCGTTGCATCATTGCATCAAACCATAGTAAATCTAAAGATGGATTTCAAGAGGGCAGTTTTGTCCGTTCACTGGGACTACACGATCCAGGTGATCACGATGCGCCGATTTTGCTGATCACGATGGGCCGGCGCGCGCAACAGGAGTTTGATTCGGCTGGAGCTTTTGCCGAGGAATACGAAGACAGCCACCTTCTCCGGATCTTCGCCCATGAAGTCGCGAGCAACGGCCTCAGCGGTGTCAAAGCTTTTGCGCATGTCCTGCACCGCTGAGGGCAGACGAGAATCCGAACCCCGGCTGGGAGCATTCAACGTGCCTCCAGCACGTCGAGTAGGCGTTGGAGTGAAGTGGGATCGAATTGAACGGGCAGGCGGACCTTGAGCCCATTTGCGCAGGGTGACTTCGAGCAGCTCCGGAGAGGCGGCCGGCGGCATTGAGGACGCGATCACCTCGACAAACCTTGGAGCAGGTTGCTGGCGCCGCTCGCGAGCGGCCTTCGCTTCCCATCCAGGCTCTCGCGTATGCCGACTCAGCGCCCACTTCCAATGCCGGAGCGTTGTTTCCTTCACGCAACGCCAAGACCCGAGGTGGGAGCCCAGTGCGGTAATTCTGCACGCTGGGATCTGTGCGGGGGGCGGACCGAGCCGATGCTGGCGAAGGTCCGACCCTACCGCGACCGTTCAATTCTGTTGGAATCCGCGGCGGAGGGGCACGCCTGGGGCGCAAGATTTCCCCTCTGCGCGGTACAGGCAGCTCTCCTGTGTAGCCTTTGGGCGCGTCAGAGCCGGTACCCTTCGGCGCTCCTGAGAAATGACCCACCTCTGCTGGTGAGAAATGGACCATCTTCGGTCTCAGCGGCGAGCAAGCCGCGCGGCAATTGGCGCGGCGAGATCGGCGGCACAGGGGGTCTGGGGGCTGTAGGCCCCCAGGGGGCGGGCATGTCCCGCGGAGGTGAAGTAGATCGTCGCCGGTTCGGGGCGCGGTCAACGTCTCAGCCCTCAACTGGCGGGGTTTGACGAGATCACAACTGGCCGGTTTTGGGTGATCACCGAGGTTGGCGGTAGCCGCGATACGGTCCATCCAAGGCGGGCCCCGGCGGATCTCCATCGTACAACGTCGCGAAGCTTGCAGCGTCTTGCACGTCCACCTGGTGGAGCAGCACTCGCATCGACACCGTGAGCGAAGGCGCTCCCCTAGCCTGGGTGAAATCGCCACCGTCGCGTTCGAGTTGTTGGGGTATGGGTGGACAGTGTCCTTGTGCATCTGCACGCGGTTCACATATCCGAAGAGGTCATACTCTCCCGTTCCCGCTGAGGACATCTTCCGTCAGATCAGCCTTGGCGAATTCAAACCGCATCCGCCCAGCAAATAGCACCGCACCTGCGCACCGTCAGCACGCGATCCGCCGAACACGTTCAGAAAGTCAAAAAGCTAGCGTCCCGCTCCGATCCGATCACGATCGTCCGATTGGGGTGTTCACGATGGTCGGAATACGCAGGAGATCTTGATGTGCCCCGCACCTGGTACAACCCAATTCATCCACAACTCCCCTTGGTGGTAACCACGAAACGGCCCGTCTAAGTACCTGGCCGGGCGGATCGCCGTTCGTACACCATCATCAGTCCATGTTTGGCCGGATTTCAACTGACCGCTGAGGCTCATGATACAGTGAAGAAAATGTAGAAGGTGATCACGATGACGGAACAAACAAACAACACAAGTCCCAGATTGGATCGGCGACGGACCGCTGCGTATAGGCTAAGAAGCGCTGCGATCGCAGCAAGCGGAAGATGCCACGCGGCTACAAAAGTCAGCGGACCTCCGGCCTTGGCCAGAATTCTTGAGACGAAGACAAGGTAAAGCAGAGCGGAGAAAACGAGTACTGCTCCGGCGAGGAAGCTGAGCAAGTCCGACATCAGTCGTTCTTTCAACAAGCCGGGTCCCCTCCTCATCAGTGCACGGCGTCGTAGCCAATGCGTTCAGCCTCTTTGGCCGAGCACTTCCCGGTTGGAGCACTTCCTCCACAGCGTACCAGCGCATCATTCGTCGCGATCGGGGCCATTTGGTGAGCGAGCTCATGCATAACCGTTGAAGCGATCCACCTTCTCTTCCACTCCGGATCGGTCCGAATGGAATCGATGATCATCCGCCGCATCATTCGGTTTCGGCCCGCGATTTGAACCGGCAAGCTGGCGAGGGGCATGAGCGCGTCCATGAAGTCCGGATAGGTCTCGCCCCACACCCAGCTGTGCATTCCCCCCATCGAGGTGCCCATCACCAGGCGCAGATGGTTGATCCGCAGATGCTGGGTGAGCAGCAGGTAGTGGGCGCGAACCATGTCGTCGTAGTCGTAGTGAGGAAATCGCGCGTGAAGCCCATCGCTCGGTTTGCTCGATTGGCCATGGCCGATCCCGTCGGGCAGAACGATGAAGTAGCGGCTGGCGTCCAAGGGCTGGCCCGGCCCAAAGAGCACCCCCGCGAAGCTGTAGTTGAGGAACTGTCCCGAGGAGCCGCTGGTTCCATGCAACACGATGATCGCGTTGGTGACCTGGCCCTTAGCGTTTCGGTTGGGCGCTCCCAGGGTTTGGTAGTGAAGCTTAAGCTCGGGGAGAACCTCCCCGCTCTTGAATTGGAAATCTCGCACCACGTAATCGCCCTCGGTCGTCGCTAAGTAGCTCGCCGCAAGCGCTGGGGCGGCTGGCCAAGGGCGAACAGAAAGCCCAAGGTGAATCTCATGGTTCCTCCCAAAGCCGCCGAAACTAGCAGAGTTATGTCCCCCTCGGGACCGTGGGTAACCCAGCGAAGGATGTCCTTTCGCGCTCCATCCGCTCGCGCGAGGCTGATGAACGTTCGGCGCGAGTCATATTGCCCCCCGACACCGAGAGGCGGTCTTTGCTTGATTGTTGGTGTAAGTCGGGAGGATGGTGGCGGTGGGGCAGATGTCCCGGGCAGAGCTCGTGGTGAAGTGGCGCCGAAAGGCGTTTCAACTGGGGCAAAAAAACCATGGCGGTTACTGACAAGAAAAGGCTGTGCGTTTGGGCAGGATTGGCGGTGAGCCATTTCTTCTTCGCGGCCGCCATGGCCAACGCGTCTTCCAACAACGTTTCGGGGGTGGTGGGGAATGGGGGGGATGTCAGCTTCGAGGACGCGCAAAACTTTGCTGCGGGGAGCGCGCCTAGCTCCGTGGCGTTAGGGGATTTCAATGGGGACGGGATAGCGGACCTGGCGGTGGCCAACCGGGGCTCCAGCGACGTCTCGGTTTTATTGGGAAACGGGGATGGGAGCTTCCAGCCGGCGAGCAATTTTGGCGTCGAAAGCGGGCCTCCTTACGACCTGGTGGTGGCCGACTTTAACGGAGATGGAGTGCAAGACCTCGCAATGAACATCGGCCTTACCAGCTCCGGATTCTCGGTTTTTTTGGGAAATGGAGATGCGAGCTTCCGGCTAGTGTGGACCAATTTCGTAGGCGTCCATGGAGCTTCGTGCCTCGCCGCAGGGGACTTCGACGGAGACGGGTTGCCGGACCTTGTAATGGCCGTCGGCTACAATTCGGTCGCAGTGTTCTTGGGGAACGGAGATGGAACCTTTCAGGCTCCGCTCCGCATTGAGTTTGGAAACGATATTGTCCAATGCGTCGCGGTGGCGGACTTCAATGGGGACGGAGTGCCAGACCTGGCAGTGACTCACTACAGGGGCCCACTACCACCATTTTACACCTCGCTACTGTTGGGAAACGGAGATGGGACATTTCAGTCGCCGCACACCGCATTCGGGGACCTTGGGCCGGTCGCGGTAGGAGACTTTAACGGTGACGGCTTCCCGGACTTAGCCGTATTCGGACACTATAGTGGCACCCACATTTCAGTGCTCCTGGGCGGTCCCGATGGAATCCTCCACAATCGCGGATTCTTTGACTCGGGCGGCACCGTTCAGTCGATCGCGGTGGGGGACTTCCGCGGCGTTGGGTTCGCAGATCTGGCCCTCCTGCACCCCAATAACCTGTCAGTGGCGTTGGGCAATGGGGACGGTAGCTTCCGGTTGATGACGACCAGCTTCGGGGTGGGCGGAGGTGCTTCGTCCGCGGCGGTCGGGGACTTCAATGGCGACGGATTGCCAGACGTAGCCGTAGCGAACTCTGGTACCAACGACGTCTCGGTGTTGATCAACAACACGACTCATTGATCCGGCGTCTTTCCTAGCGGACATCGAGAAGGCCATAGAGGCCCTTGAAACGAATGTGCAAACCCTCCCGACGCAGGCAGACTGCGATCGTGCAGCTGTTACCGCAGAGTAATTGAGCGTTGCGTCCGGCTTTCCACGCCCTCAGGCCTGTCGCCGGGTCCTCGAGGTGGCCCGCGCAGACCCCACGCCCGCGGACGGCGACGCGGCGGTCGCAGCCTGCTCCTCGGCGAGCCCCACGTCGCGCACCACGCGCGCGAGCCGCGCGACGAGCTTGGGCAGCTCGATGCGAAAGATCGCGGCGATCGTGTGCGCGGCGTCGCTCAATGCTTCCGCTGCTCGAGGGCCTTCTGCTCGAGGGCCTTCTTCGCGGCCACTCGCTCGGGGCTCACCGGCAGATCCTCGAGCTCCAGGATCTGCCGGATCTCGACCTCGACGTGCTCGCCCGGGTGCACCTCGGTCGAGAACGGGATC
>WNFD01005577.1_pt1 | contig 12580 bp, 13 predicted proteins | sample 5400491 | NCBI WGS metagenome assembly WNFD01 (sample SAMN13153343, study PRJNA577476) | soil metagenome | isolation source: 120 cm saprolite under Douglas fir tree site 2 hole 2 replicate 2 | place: USA:California | collected 2015-04-18 | reverse complement strand
ATTTTGCGCCCTGCGACAGTGTCGCCGTGCTGCTGAACGTAAAGGCGCGCGCCGTTCACCGCCGCCTTGCCGACGGTGTTGAACGCCCCGGTCATCGACTGGATGAGCCCGATCTTGAGCGGCTCCTGGGCCGTGGCGGCGCCCACAGATAAAGCGAGCGCCAATCCGGCGATTCCGATTGAGCTTTGCAATATCGCTCTTTGCAACATGTGTTTTCTCCCACACTCTTGTTCGATCATGCGCACTTCGCTTGATCATACGCCGTAGGGTGGGCAAAGCGAAGCGTGCCCACCTTCGCGCTTTCCTCATGCCTTTGCGTGGATGGTGGGCACGGCGCTTCGCGCCTTTGCCCACCCTACGCGTTTCCTCATCACGCCCGCTTCAATCGTTCGATCGCCGGCCGCTCGCCGCTCGCCTTGCCGCTGATGGGCGCGCGCGGCCATTTGGCGATGCCGGGCTCGATGCCGAAGGTGTAGTCGAGCGAATACCATGGCCCCGTAACATCCGGCGCGGGCGCCGGCTCTTTGTCATGGCGGACGTAGTGCCCGATCAGGGCGCGCGTCACGCCGAACTGGGAATCGGTCTCCAGGTGCGGATCGTCGTCGGTATAGACCTGCGAAATGTGCGTCTTGAATCCTGGCTTGTAGATCAGGAAATGCAGATGGGCCGGGCGCATGTTGGCGCGGCCCTGGGCGCGCAAGAGATCGCCCACCGGCCCGTCGACAGGTATAGGATAGCCGGCCGGCTTGATGCTGCGGAACGCGATGTGCCCGTCGGCATCGGAGGTGAACTTTCCACGCAGGTTCATGTCGGCCTGCACCGGATCCTGATTCTCGTAATATCCTTCGGTCGAGGAATGCCAGACGTCGACCTCGGCGCGAGCCACTGGTTGGCCCTGCGGGTCCGTGATCCAGGCATTGACGAAAATCGGCTCGCCCGGCGTGGGCGAACGCACGATCGAAGCCCCGTTCTGTGTGGCCGGCGAATCCGCGCGCCAGAACGGGCCGAGCAGGTTCGCGGTGGTCTCGGTGGCGCCGCGGTTGCCATTGTTGAGGAGGCAGACAAGGGTCGAGAGGCCAAGCGAACCGGCCATCAGCACCGCCTCGTTGTGGGTCTCGCTGGATTTCTGGCCAATCGCCGCGATGTAGCTTGCGGCCGCCTGGAACTCCGCCTCGGTCAACTTCACCTCGCGGGCGAAGGCATGCAGGTGGCGCACCAGCGACGACATGATTTCCCGGAAGCGCGGGTCCCCCGCGCGGGCGATCTCGCTCAGCACAGCGCCCGTCACGTCTTCCTGGGTGCGGATGATCATTCTCTTCTCCGTCTCGCCGGCGTGATCTCGCCGTCACCATAGCACCTGTTGAATTTCCGCCAAATCGGCGCAAAGTGGTGTCTGCTTTCCTTCCCGCTTGCCGCGGGCGATCATTTGACCACCCTCCCCTGCAGGGGGAGGTGAAGAGAGAGACGCTCGGCATGTGACGAAGGATCCCGCCTGGAGGAAACCTCTTGTCCATGCTCGCAAGTCCGTCCGTTGCCCCCGCCCCACCCGTACGCCTCAACGCGCGCGAGGCGATGGAAGCGCTCAACGCCGAAGCCGGCAAGTTCAATATCTGGTTGCGGACCCAGGCGAATGCGCCGGCTCAGCGGCCGTGGTTCCGTGACACCGGCATCGAGGCCGGCGGCACGCTTGCGGCGGGCCGGGTCGGCGCCAACCAGATCAAGGCGGCGCCGCACCGCTGGCGGTGGAGCGAGATCGGCCCCTATCTCGACCGCATCGCCGAGATTGCGCGCAATTGCGACGTACCGCCGATCGAGTTCGCGGAGCGCCAGCAATTCCTGCTCACCAATCCGGGTTTAGGGGGCCGGCTGCAGGTCACGAACACGATCCGCTGCGCGGTGTCGATCTACAATCCGGGCGACGTGGCGCCGGTCCACATCCATACACCCAATGCGAGCCGCACCATCCTGTCGGAGAACGGCGGCTACACCGTCGTCGAGGGAGAGCGCTGCGAGGCCGAGCGCGGCGACCTCATCCTCACGCCGCACGGCACCTGGCACGACCACGGCAACGATGGCGCGACGCCGGTGGTGTGGATCGACGTGCTCGATTTCCCGTTGATGGAGTTCCTCGATTGCGTGTGGCTCGACGACGAATTTCACGGCGAGCGCGCCGGCAACAGCCGCGCCCAGGCGGCAAAGCTTGCGGACGGTTACTCGCAGAGGCGCTACGGCGCCGGCGGCATGTTGCCCGGCTTCGGGTCGCATCAGCGCGGCATCGCCCGCCATGCGACGCCCATGATCCACTACCGCGGCGCCGAGGTTCGCAGCGCGCTCGCTGGTCTCGCCGGCGAGGCGGGCGATCCTTACGAGGGCATCACCCTCGCCTTCGTCAATCCGGTGAACGGCGATCCGGTGTTCCCGACGCTGTCCTATGCGGCACAACTGCTACGGCCCGGCGAGGAAACGCGCCTCAAGCGCGAGACGGCGAGCACCATGTACGTGGTGATCGAAGGCGAAGGTGCGACCGAGATCGCCGGCAACCGCTTCGCCTGGGAGCGCAATGACATCTTCGTAGTGCCAAATTTTCTGTGGCGGCGCCACATCAACACTCGCGACGACGACGCCGTGCTCTATGCGGTCTCCGACGCGCCGCTGATGGAGAAGATCGGGCAATACCGGGCGCAAGGGCGCGGCAAGGATGGGGCGGTGGAGAACTTGGTGGCGTGACTCGCGGCGCTACGTAGCATGGGTTGAACTCATCCCTCCACCAGTGCCGCGGCGAGCTTGGCCGCCTGATCCGACAACACCGCGGGATCTTCCTTGAAGCTTGCCGGCGGCTTGAGCGCGACGCCCGCCTGGCGCGGCATGACATGGACATGCAGGTGGAACACTACTTGCCCGCCCGCCGGTTCGGAGAACTGCTGTACGGTCACGCCGTCCGCGCCGAACACCTTCATGCCGGCGCGGGCGACCTTCTGGACCACCTTCATCACATGGGCGAGGTCGTCGGGCGCAACGTCGAGAATGTTGCGGGCCGGCGCCTTGGGGATCACCAGCGTGTGTCCGGGCGCACGCGGCATGATGTCGAGGAACGCGAAGGCGTGATCGTCTTCATAGACCGTGTAGCTCGGCAACTCGCCGCGCAGAATTTTCGCGAACACGTTGGTCGGGTCGTAGCTCGCCATCGGTGGTCTCCGGGTTGGCCGGGGAAATGTGATGTGATCGAGTTGCTATGACGGCCAAAGCAAAGTTCACCTATACCGATGGGGAGGTCGCCGCAATAGCCGACGCTCGAAAACGCGCGCCCCTTGCCAGCCTTCGATTTAGAGAATATGTGACTACTGTAGTCATATATGGAAGTGTGTCATGCGGGAAATCCAGCTGAAGGACGCCAAGGCTTCGCTGTCGTCATTGGTTGACGACGCCACGCGTGGTGAACCCTCGGTCATTACGCGACACGGCAAACGCGAAGCCGTTGTGGTTGGATTCGACGAATGGGAACGTTTGACTCACGTGCCCTCGTTCGGCCGGCTCTTGATGTCGGCGCCCATTGGCGCGAAGGACCTGCCGCGGCGAAATCGTAAGCCGATCCGTCGGGTAAAATTCTGATTCTCTCGTGTATCTCGTAGATACCGACGTGATTTCGGCGAGTGCGCCGCGCAGGGGCGTCGCAGCAGCCGATCTCGTCGGGTGGATGGACGAGCATTCGGGCAGACTCTATATCTCGGCAATTACCGTTGCGGAAATCGAAGACGGCATCGCGAAGGCGCGTCGAGAGAAAGCCCGGCGCAAGGCTGCCGACCTGACGGCCTGGCTTGAAGCCCTCTTGCATCTTTACGCAAGTCGCATTCTTGTCTTCGACCTTCCGACCGCTCGGATTGCCGGAATACTGTCGGATCTCGCACGCAGCCGGGGTGCCGCCCCCGGGTTTGCTGATATTGCGATTGCGGCGACCGCAAGTCGGCACCGATTGATAATTCTTACGCGAAACATGCGGCATTTTAGGCCGATGGGCGTGCCAGCTCTCAATCCATTTGACGGCCTGCCAATGGAGAGGTGAGGGCGGAGGGCGTCTCGCTACACGATGCGGCTCTCAAAACCCCGCGTCCTCGTCGGCCAGTTCCTGCGCCTCCCGATCTTCGCTCCCTGAGCATTTGCGGAACGGGCTCGCTTCCCGGAGTTCCCGTCCGGCGGCCTCCACATAGGCGCGCTCGCGCTTGAGATAGTCGTCGATCGCCCGCCGCAAGCCGGGATCCGCAATGTAGTGCGCCGAGTGGGTGGTGTTCGGCAAATAGCCGCGCGCGAGCTTATGCTCGCCCTGGGCGCCGGCCTCGACGCGGTTGAGCCGGTGGGCGATCGCATATTCGATCGCCTGGTAATAGCAGATCTCGAAATGCAGGAATGGATGATGCTCGATCGTGCCCCAATGGCGGCCGAACAGCGCGCCGTCGCCGATGAAATTGATCGCGCCGGCGATGAAGCGCTGCCCGCGCTTCGCCATGATCAGGAGGGCCTCGTTCGCCATGGTCTGCCCGATCAGCGAAAAGAATTCGCGCGTCAGGTAGGGGCGTCCCCACTTGCGCGAGCCGGTCTCCATGTAGAACGCGAAGAAGGCGTCCCACGCGGCTTCGGTGAGGTCAGCGCCGGTCAGCCACACCACCTCGATGCCGGGGCTAAGCGCGTCGCGGCGTTCGCGCTTGATGGTCTTGCGCTTGCGCGACGACAGGGCGGCGAGGAAATCGTCGAAGGTCGCGAAGCCGGCATTGTCCCAATGGAATTGCTGGTCGGTGCGCATGAGGAAGCCGCGTTCGCCAAGCACGCGCCATTCCGCCTGCGTCATGAAGGTGATGTGGACCGAGGAGGCATTGCGCAGTCTTGTGAGCTCGATAAGCCCGCGGGCGAGCGCGGACTGTGTGGCGTCGACGTCGGCGCCCGGCGCCACCATGAGGCGGCGGCCGGTTGCAGGCGTGAACGGCACCGTGACCTGAAGCTTCGGATAGTAGCTGCCGCCGGCGTGCTCGTAGGCCTCCGCCCAGCCGCGGTCGAACACGTATTCGCCGCGCGAATGGGATTTGAGATAGCACGGCGCGACACCGATGATGTCCCCGTCGGCGGTCTCGGCGACGAGATGCTGCGGCTGCCAGCCGGTGCGCGCCGTCGCCGACTTCGAGGTTTCGAGGGCGGCGAGGAAGGCATGCCGGGTGAACGGATTGGCGCCTTCGCCGCCGGCGCAAGCGTCCCACGAGGCCGCGGCGATGTCGCCGATCGCGGGAAGCACGCGGATGCGCAAGGCCTGACCGGCTACGGTTTGCGGGGATTGCGCGTCCTTCGCGGCGTCCTTTGGGGGGGGCTTGCGGAACATCCTGATTGGCTTGGTCATCCCCGGGTAAAGCGATGCGAGCCAGGAAGCGCGTTCATTACAATTTCTGAGACCGCGAAGCTCACGAGATGGCCGCTAGTGTAAGCAAGCGTGGCTGCAGTTCAAATCGAAATCGGTCCTATCTCAAATCATTGATCAAGAAGCTCTCGCCCAAGCCGAAAGCTACTGAGCGGGGGGATCGCCGTTCTCATCGAGGCGAGAAGCCACCTTCTGCATGAAGCCCTTCGTCAGGGCGAAAAGATGCTCAGCCTCGCTCTCGGTGTACTTGCTCTCTAGGTGCATGGTGGGGTCTCGCCAGTTCTTGATGAGTGCGGCTGCGGCATGCATTTGCTGGAATGGCAGCTTGTCTTCCGCCTTTAGCCACGGCGATTTGTGGCCGAGATTATCCCGCGCCTCTATCTCCCGTTCGATTGTCCCGAGTACGGCGCCCCACGTCTTGTCTCCAGGCTTCACTGGCTCCGGCAACCCCAGGCACTTGCGGATAGCATGCACCCCGCATTCTACGGCGCGCATCAGATGGAAGGCGCAGGCAGTAGCTCTGCCGAGAGCCAAGGACCTGCTCGCCTCTTCGATCTCGTAGTTTCCAAGCTTTTGGAATTTCGCCTGAACCACGCGGCCGAATGGTGGCTCCGTCTGCTCATAGAGTTCCTGTTTGCTGGACGGCAAGATGAGAAGTTTGCGCCGTTTCATCTCATCGCAAATGCGGCCGTGGAGGTTGCCTATGTTCCGGTTGAACTCCGAGGTGTGCACGCCATCAACCATCTGCTTCAGTATCAGCTTGGCCCTGTCTGAAGACAGTTCGAAGCCGTGATGGTCGAGGAACGCCCACAGTGCCTTCACCTTGTCGTAAAGCTGATCGCCCTCGCCAGTGCGCATAATGTGGTCTTCGGTATGGCCCGGCGCTCCATAGGCAACGAGATTGTTGTGCGCGACGTGCACCGAAATGACCGGCGTCCAAACCTCTAAGAACCGGCGCGCATCGAACTCTTTCATGATGATGTCCCACAGGCTCACCAGCCTGTAGTGCATCTTCTCCCATCGGAGGGGCCGGGCCGGGCCGTTAACCATCTACGCCCCAGCCTGGGTTTGACAAGTACAATCTTCTGCTACTCGCGACGGACATGACAAGTCGAAGAAGCGTTCTGATGCCGTCAAACCGGCCCAATGGCTCTCTCAACGGCCGGAGAGGCCATGCCCGGCTGAACGGCACCGCAAGAAATCGCTGTCACCGCATCCCGGCGAACGGATCGCTCGCCATCTGGGCGGCCGAGGGCTGTCGCATGGACGACTTCATGGTGGGCGGCGTTTTCATTCCTCTCGCCTCTTCCTGCTTGCCCGCGACCGGTAGCGCGTAGGTCAGGATGGTCTTTGCGACGAGCCGGTCCGAGCCCGGCGTGAGCCCGTAGCCGAGCCCGAAGTCGACATCGACATCGCCGATCTTGAAGTCAACCACCGCGAACAATTGGTGCGCCTGCTGCTCAAAGGGGAGAAAGCTGCCCGGCCGGCCGAGGTCGGTGTAGTACTCCAGCCCGAAGGCGAGGTCTTTGCTCAGCGTGCGGGCAAGCCGCGCGGCCGGCGCGAAATCGATGTCGCCGCGGCTTCCGAATCCGAGATCGACGATCGGATTGACGATGAATTCCCACTGCGGGTTGCGCCAGCCGATGATCGGCCGGATCTCCATGGCGAAGCGGGTCTCCGAGAACCGCGGCGTCGTATAGTCGAACTCGAAATTAAGGCCATAGAAGAAATTCTTCTTGTCGGCATTGGGCGTGACGAACAGCGTGCGGAGCTTTGCCGCGTTTGAAAGGAAACGGCCTTCGGAATCGATCGCCCACGGAATGTAGAGACCGAGTTCGAACCACTCGGTGATGCCCCAGGCAAATTCGGGCGTGGCGTTGAGGGCATGGTGCGGGGTCAGCCCGCCCGGAAAGTCCGGCTCCTTGCGCCCGCTGAAGGCGTAGTTGAAGTGATGCTGAATGGTGAATTGCCCCACATCGGCGATTTCGGCGTTATAGAGCTGAATTTCGTCGACTGCGCGGGCTGGACGCGTATCCAGCGGCAAGGCAGCTAAAGTAACGAGCACCAATAATCCGGAACCACGCCCAAGGTTCAACCACGCCACCATCGCCATCCCCCCCAACGACTTCCCGGTGCACTGCCGCACCTTTGGAATTATTCTAAGCTATAATTGGAATAATTCCAAGTCTGGAGCGGAACACTTCCCGGCAGGCGAACTGAACGCCAAAATCCCGCGTGCGCCAATCACCTGTCCCGCGGATTGGTGGCTCGCCACCTTGCTCAACGAGAATGCTTCGCCACAAGGCGAGATCGTGCAGCAAGGGAATTCTGCGCAACAAAATTTGCACACGGGTCGAACCTTTGGCTCGCCGCCCAACACTAAGGAAGCCTCCCGCTCCAGGCAGTCGAATTCTCAAACCTATCAATTGTGGACTGGTTGCGGGAGGCACCACCCTTTCGCGCCGTCGCTACAGGGGCTTCGTCCTCTTGAAGCAGGGATTGCTTGGGCAAAGGATCAAGACTCACTTGAGTCTGCGCCGAACAAGTCGCCAAGCAATCGCGGCTAGCTAGAACAACCGACACAGCGGGCGACAACAGCGAGCAGCGGCGCCCTTTGCTGAAAGCGCCAGGGGTCACAGGCCAAGTATCAATTCGGTGGGAGCGTCGCTCATTGGGACGGATTCCTTCAGCCGATAGCGACAGTGGGCACCTCGTCGAGCACAAGGAGGATCGCAGGACGCTGGCGAAGTGGGGCAATGACCTGCGGCAGACATACCGCACGGTCGCACAGACCGCCAGCATCGCCGAGCTCGATATCCATCTTCTCATGAATCATGCGATACCGGGCGTCAACGCTGGCTACATCACCCGCAGTAAGCTGGTCAACGATCACCTGCGCCAACAGCAGGAAATGATTTCCCGACCCGTTACGGATGGTATTCGTGAACAACGTGGGCACGGCGAAACAGCCATCGCGAGTTGGCCATTATTGCCAGCTCGCAAAGTTGTGGCCGACGTAATGCGCGAAGCCGAAGTACCGAAAGAGCCTACAGTCACAGTGGCGCTAAGGACAGCCACAACAATAACTGCTTCACTTTCCTCGACTCGATCAGCCAAAGATGGGCCATGTGCCCTGATATACGATTCAATTAATGTTGCGGCTGTCCTAAGAAGAGCTGCATAAGCTTTACTTGCTACTCCGGGCGGTAGCGTAAATGTTCGCGCTCGGTTGGCCCGAAGGCGTGGGTGAATCCTGGAGCCCCGGTTAGGACTATTAGCGAGGGTGGAGTGTGCCCTTCGCTCCTTTCCAGCTCGTCGCTATCATCCTGGTGCACAACCATCCCACTCGACCTATTTCGATCACGCTCGATCACGCTCCTACCCTTTGAATCACTTAAATTTTCCAGCTTGTCGTGGCACCGGACGTCATGCCATATTGGGGTCGGTTTTGAGGGGGATCAGTCGCCCTTTTGACCCCAGTCGCCGACCCCTCCTGCCCGTCTGGCGACCCCACTTGAATGCCAATGGGAGACCCCAGTGCCAAGCCTTACCGATGGAGAGATACGCCGCGCTCTGAAGCAGGTGGAGCAGACCGGCAAACAGCTAAGCCTGGTCGATGGCGAGGGGCATGGCACCGGGCGTCTTGTCCTGGTCATGAAGCCCATGCCCACTCGCGTCACAGCCGACTGGATGGCGCAGCAGTGGCGAGATCAGAGGCGCCTCAAGAAGAAGCTCGGCTCGTATCCGTCGATGTCGCTCAGCAAGGCGCGCGAAGTTTTTACCCGCGACTTCGCCGACAAGATCCAGAAGGGTCGCAGCATCAAGATCGCCGGCGACACACGCCCGGGCACAGTAGCCGATCTCTTCGAGGCCTACGTCGCTCACTTGAAGGCGTCGGAAAAATCGTCCTGGAAGGAAGCGGAAAAAGGCCTCCACAAAATCGCGGATACGCTAGGTCGCAATAGGCCAGCCCGGGACATCGAGCCAGACGAAATCACCGATCTCATCCGGCCGATCTATGACCGCGGCAAGCGCTCGATGGCGGATCATGTTCGCAGCTACATTCGGTCCGCCTATAGCTGGGGCCTGAAGTCAGAACACGATTACCGCAGCGCATCGCAACGCCGTTTCAGGCTCGTCTACAATCCCGCGGCCGGCATCCCCACGGAGCCCAAGAAGGTTGGGACCCGCTGGCTTGATGAAGAAGAGTTTCTGCGCCTCTACCGCTGGCTCGAATGCCCCGACGCTCCCGTGCATCCGCCCTACACGCGCGCCGTCCGCATCCTCATGCTCACGGGGCAGCGCGTCGAGGAAATCGCCCGTTTGCATATCGATCAGTGGGACGCCAAGGAGCGGATCATCGACTGGTCAACGACCAAGAACGGCAAGCCGCACGCCATCCCCGTCCCTGAAGTCGCAGCGGAGCTGATCGAGTCCATCAAGCCCAACGCATATGGCTGGTTTTTCCCCTCTGCAACCGGCCCAACCAAGCCCGTCAGCCACGGCACGCTCTACTCGTTCATGTGGCGTCAGCGCGAGCGCGAGGTCATCCCAGTCGTGACCAACCGGGACCTGCGCCGCACCTGGAAGACGCTCGCGGGAAAGGCCGGCCTCTCGAAGGAAATTCGCGACCGGCTGCAGAACCACACGCTCCAGGACGTCAGCTCGAAGAGCTACGACCGCTGGAACTACATGCCCGAGAAGCGCGCCGCGATGAAAAAATGGAACGTCTTCCTCCGCGCGTTGCTGAACAAGAAACGCCCATCCGCGGCCGAGAAACGCACGCGCGTCGCCAATAGCGACGCTGCAGAGACGACTCAACGAGCGGCCTGACCGCGAGGACCAGACGCCTTCGCCGAACGCCAGCCAAAACCGCGGCCGCCATGTCGCCGAAGCCGGCGGATGGTGCCACGTCGGCAGATCCGCAGGGCTACGTTACGCTGGTCGCGGAGCTGAAGCAGCGCATCGCCGACGCCCGGCTTCGTGCGGCACTTTCCGTCAACCGGGAGCTTATGCTCCTCTACTGGGGGATCGGCCGAGACATCCTTTCCCGTCAGGAGGGCGAGGGCTGGGGCGAGCGGGGTCAGCGACAGCGACATCACACTTATATTCGACCATGAGCATGACTTCGATGTCCGGCTGCGTCCTAGCATCCCCAGCGATTGGGCGCTTGACGCAACGCCGGCCCATGATCACACTCGTCGAAACTTATGACGCTGGAAACAGAGCCATGACGCTCAGTATCGACGATTTCAGGCAGGCGCTCGACATCATTGGCGACAGCGCCGGCGCGGAAGCCGCCATCGTCGCTCAATTCGCGCTCGACCTCGCGGTCACGGCGCAATTCCACTCAGAGGGCGGCGGCCTCGATGCCGAAGACGCGCGGCGACTTCTCCACCTGCGCCTTGCGCGCCACCGTGCGGCGCAACACCAGGCGAGCGGTGCGATCCACTAGACGGGTGTCTCCGGAGCGCCGATGCACGACGCGATGATCGACATCGCGTTCGTGGCCGCTCGTTACAGCATTCCTGACCGGAACTGTGATCGACGGCTGATGATCTTACCGGGAACTATGAACACGCCGTCGCCGGTGTAGTGCAGCGTCTCGGGGTGCTTCGGCGACTTGGCGGCATGCGCCTTCACAACCTCGAAGATGAAGAAGTTATATCTATCAGCGGGAGCGTCGTCGGCGAGCTTACATTCGAAGTTGGCGTGGTACTCCGCGATGAGCGGCGCCTTCACCTGCTCGGCCGGCTGCGCCGTCAGGGCGAAGTGTTCGAACCGCGCCGTCGGCTCGCAGTCTCTGGCTTTGCCGTCCAAAGTGTGGCGACGGGCTTATCCGGCGCAACTCGAACCTCTTGTTCCAGGATCTTCACTACCAGCGCGGTGTCGATCGCTTGTACCGGCGGTGCGCCGATGATGGGCCCGGCATAGGTCGCCAGAGTCGCTTCCCATTGCGCAGCATCCTTGGCGTTGCGCCAGTCGGCGCGGTGGGCCTTGATGTACGCTGCACCGCATCGGGTGAACGTCATAGTCTTCGCCGCATCGAGCCCCGCCTTCGGACGCGCGGCACGCCGCGCTTCGAGGGAGTCCGCCAATTAGGTCATTTCGCGGTGATTTTTCAACAGGATAGAAAGTTGACCTGCGGCCTACCCACAAATGCGCCCCCAATTGACCGGCTCGTGCTGAAATGCGCCGATCCACAAAAAAGACGATGCTACGCAGTCGTTCGTAAAGAAATTCATGTCCAGCCCGGGCTTGAGCTGAATCGGGGATCGGGCAAGCGGCCGAAGGATGAGCTTGACGTCGGTCAAGAACATCACCGCGTGGAGCTGCCTGTGGTATCCACATGACGCGCGAGAGGCCGGTTGGCTTCACCGCCTCAACTACACCCATCGTCCCAAGAAGATACGAAAATCAACGCAAGCAAACTACGAATCTGGGGGTCGGAGGTTCGCATCCTTCCGGGCGCGCCAGCTAGAAAACTGAAATCGCTGGTTTTTCTCCTCCATCGCAAAATCGCCCCAGACTAAGAGCGGCGTTTAGTCTGGGGAAGTTTTCTCGACCCTCAGTGCAGGCACGTCTTTTTTTGGCGCGTCCCCTTCGGGCCGGGCTCTAGGCACGTAGCGCCCGGAGCCGCTCAGCCGATCAATCTTGTTGTCATCACGAGCACGAGCGTCTCCGCCCATTCGGGTGACGATCCCTGACGTGGTGCGGCGCAGGCGCCGCAAGCAGAGAGCTTCGGACCGATCGCACTCGATCCCGCGTCCTGCCTGCGGCGGCGCTATGCTGACGCTCCTGCTGGTGCGCCGCGCTGCGCGCCTTCGGCGCCGGCCGAAGCTCGACGGCGCTTTCCGCCCGCTTCGAAGTGCGGGCTTCTGGCAGCCTTCATTTCGGCGGAGTTCACGCGAGAACTCGCGATGGAAAGCCAATCATTCTGATTCGATATCGGACGGGCACAAAGCGGCACAAAATTAGCGACCGCGCGAGGCGATTTGTTCACAACGAAAAGTCCGCGCATTGGCCTCTACCAGGCAGCTCGACGATTGCCGACGTGACGAAGTCAGCCTCGATGAAGTGGAGCGGATTTTGATTCCGCCATTCCCAGGTTCGAATCCTGGCGCCCCAGCCAGCCAGTCCGGTCTCTGCGGTGTGATTTCCAGGTGTGGGAGAACCGCCGAC
>WNFD01018601.1_pt1 | contig 12584 bp, 15 predicted proteins | sample 5400491 | NCBI WGS metagenome assembly WNFD01 (sample SAMN13153343, study PRJNA577476) | soil metagenome | isolation source: 120 cm saprolite under Douglas fir tree site 2 hole 2 replicate 2 | place: USA:California | collected 2015-04-18 | reverse complement strand
GAGAAACCAGCCGGCCTTGCTTGTCCACCCAGGAGCGATGGGTCATGTAGACCTTGATCCAGTCCGCGCCGTTTTCAAGCTGCTGGCGGGTGATGCGGCGGAGCTGCACCGGGCCGTCCCCGATTTGCGCGCCTTTCGGCACAACGATGTCGGGATTGTAGCCTTCCAGCGGATAGCCTCCGGTGACGGAGATCGCGCGGGTCGAGGCAAAAATACGCGGGCCGGGAATGAAGCCGTCGTTCACGGCTTCCTTAATCCCCACGTCGCCATACCCCGCGCCTTCGGTTTCGACATCGCGGATGGAAGTGAATCCCTGCTCCAGGCAGCGGCGGGCCGAGACGGTGGCGCGCGCGGCCCGGTACGAAGCCGGATGCTTCAGCAGTTGAATGTCATAGCCACCCTCTTCCGGAGCTTCTCCCTGAAGAAAGAGATGGGTGTGAGTGTCGATCAGCCCGGGAATGACCGTGACCTCGGGGCCGAATTCGATCACAGTCGCGTCGGCGGGCGCGGCATTGTCGCCGACACTGACGATGCGGTTGCCGCGGATCACGATCCACACGTTGTGCCGGGGCTGGGCGGAAACTCCGTCAATCAGGTTGGCGGCGTGGATAGCGATGGGTTTTTGCGCGAAGGCCGCCTGCAGGGAACCAATATGTATACTCGTTTGTGGCGGACGATGCAAGGGACCCGGAGCGGTTGACGTTCAGTCCGCGACGATGGCTTCGGCTTCGATTTCCACCAGCATGTCGGGCGAGATCAGCTTCGCCACCTCGACCATGGTGGTTACGGGGCGAATATCCGCAAAGAACTCACCATGGGCTTTGCCGACTTTTTCCCAGTCTCCGGCGATATTGGTGACATACATGCGCGTGCGCACCACGTCTTTCATGCTCGCTCCGGCGCGGGTCAGCGCCGATTCGATGTTGCGCAGAATCTGCATGGCCTGGGCGTGGGCGTCCCCGATGCCCACCAGATTGCCGTCGGTGTCGGTGGCGGTAGTGCCGGCCACGTGGATGACGTTGCCGATGCGTACCGCGCGCGAGTAGCCGACAATGGGCTCCCATTTCGCTCCGCTGGAAATGTTCCGGCGCATGGAGTTATCTTCTCCCCTGTTGGTCGAGCACCAGATTCACCAGCTTGTCGGCGTCGCGGTTCTGCTCGCGAAAGACATGCTGAATGGAAAAATGCTTCAGCCGGCCGATCCTCTTCTTTGCCTCGTCGTAAAGCGGTCTCAGGCCGGGGCTGCTGACCTTGTACTGCCCTTTGATCTGTTTGACCATCAGTTCCGAGTCGCTGAAGACCTTCATGGCGGTAAAGCCCTGCTGGATCGCATATTCGAGGGCCGCCAGAAGTCCGTTATATTCCGCGTAATTATTGGTCTGCGCGCCGAGGTATCGGGAAAGCTCGGCAATGACTTTTCCGTCGGCCCCCCGCACCACGACGCCATAAGCGGCGGGGCCGGGATTGCCGCGCGCGCCGCCGTCAATGTGCGCTGTGGGAATGGCCGCCGGGGTTGTGGCGCCGCGTTCCGGGAATAACTGGTCCTGTGTCAACGTCCCTCCGAGAGTCTTTCAGCCAGGCGGTCGGGAAGACCGGCGGCCAGAATTTTTTTCTGTGCGTCCGCGATTTTGTAGGGAACGCGATGAAAGGTGATGAAACTTTCATCGGCATCGTACAGCAGAAACGCCGCGCGGGGATCGCCGTCACGGGGCTGACCGATGGAGCCGGGATTGATCACTTCAGCCGCACTTCAATCTGCTGCTCGCCGGAGCTCGACGGATAAGCGGGCAGCACGCCCTGAAACCGGCCTTTCGACTCGAGGATGAAAGCGCACTGAATATGCGTGTGGCCGAAGAAGGTCACCGGCACCATTGATTCCTGCAACAGCGAGAGCGCATCGCGGGACATCATGACGTATTCGTCCTCATCGCGGGCCGAACCGTGGACGCACTCGACATTTTCCATGGCGGCCACCGGGCCCTGAGGCAGCCCGCGCAGATAGTCGAGATTCTCGGGGGTCAGCGTCTGCCGGGTCCAGCGCGCCGCCAGTCCGGCAATGGGGTTGAAGCCCGCCAGATTGCTCAGCCCCGAACACGCCTTGTCATGGTTGCCACGCACGAAGATTCCGCCCAGGCCGCGCGCGCGTTCCAGGGTTTCATTGGGATTCGCGCCATAGCCCACGATGTCGCCCAGATTGAAAACGCGGTCGTGCGGCGGCGCCGCTTCGAGGCAGGCCTCAAGGGCTTCAAGGTTCCCGTGAATGTCAGAGAGGACAAGAATCCGCAAGGTGGATACCAAACAGAAAGTTTAAACCATCACCCTGCGATTAACGGGAAATCCGCGCCCAGTGTCCCGGAGTAACCTCGACAAGCGGCAGGGAACGAGGATTTGCATTGAGGGGATCGGTCTGCGACGGACGAGCTTCTTTGCTGACAGTCGCCAGCGGACGCGAGCGGTCGGTATTCAACGCGGGTATTGCCCCGATCAGCCCCCGCGTGTAATCGTGCGCGGGCGCGCGGAAGATTGACTCCACGGCGCCCATCTCGACAATTTCGCCCGCATACATGACGGCCACCTGGTCGGCCACTTTGGCGACCACGCCCAGATCGTGGGAGATAAACAGCATGGCCAGCCGGTGCTTTTCGCGCAGAGCGCGCAACAGATCGAGAATCTGCGCCTGAATGGTGACGTCGAGCGCGGTGGTGGGCTCGTCGGCGATGAGCAGACGCGGCTGGTTGACCAGGGCCATGGCAATCATCACGCGCTGGCGCTGTCCGCCGGAAAGCTGATGAGGGTAATCGCGGGCGCGGCTTTCGGGATTCGGGATCGCCACCTCGCGCAGCGCCTCCACGGCGCGCGCGGCCGCCGCGCGTCGGCTGACCGGAAAGTGGGCCCGCACCGCCTCCGCGACCTGATCGCCCACGCGCATCACGGGGTTGAGAGCGGTCATGGGCTCCTGAAAGATCATGCTCATACCCGCGCCCCGCAGACTGCGCATCCGCTCCTCGGCCAGGCCGGTCAGGGATTCACCCGCAAACGATATTTCGCCGGTCATCCGGGCCTGGGGCGGCAGAAGGCGCATGATGGCCAGCGAGGTTACGGATTTGCCCGAACCGGATTCTCCCACGAGGCCAAGCGTGCCGGATTCGGGAATTTCGAAGCTGACATCGCGCACCGCAGCCACCTCGCCGGCCTGGGCCGCGAAGGCGATGTTGAGGCGGTCGACCTGGAGAAGAGCGGGCATGAAAGAAGACAAGATTTCAAATTTAAAATTTTAAATTTTAAATTTTAAATCTTCGCTCTTACGCGCTGACTTTCGTTGCGGCCAGCCCGGCTTCCACGCCTTTTTGCATGGCGGCGCGAATGGCCGGTTCATCCTGGCGCAGCGCGTCTGTGGGGGTGGCTTGGTCGCCGTCCAGTTTGATCAGTCCCTGGGCTGCGAGCTTTCCGGCGAGGGCGATCATATTTTCACGGGAAAGATTTGCATACTGGCAGTCGTAGGGATGGGCGACTTCCACCGGGCCACCGCCTCCAAGCCAGAAGACGCGCCGCCTGATCATCTCAATCACATCGCTTTCCTGCTGGGCGGGGAACTCGACGCGCTTTTCGCGGAAGTTGTAGAAACGGCTGGTCACGTGGACGGGCTGCACCTTGCCGGATTTCACGAAAGCGAGCTGACCGTTGTCGATGGTCTTGCGGATGGCGTTGACTACCATGCCCTCGGCGGTTTCAGGCGTGAGCGATCCGAGGGCCTCTTTCATGGTCTGGGTCATGCCAACGGCCACTTCACAATGAAGATGGTCTTCGCTTTGCAGCAGCTCGGCGCGGCCGTGAAGAACGAGCCAGTCGGCGCCCGCCGTGGAGGGATGAAACGGCCACTTCAGCTCAGTGACCTCGATGGGAACTCCGGTTAAGGTGACAAAACGCAACACTGCCATAACGATGTAAGCCCTGCTTTGTGTGGAATTTTGCGGTAAGGGAGATTTTAACCAAAACCCAACGTCAAAACCAGAAATTCTGAAACACGGGAAACACGGAGGGAACGGAGGATAAAACCGAGGAGAAATCTGAGGAGTTCAGGTGGGTTCTGTCGCAGATTTGAATTCATGACAGACCGAGACGCTGTTCCGGCGGCGAGAGAACCCTTGAAACTCCTCAGATTTTTCCTCGGTTTTATCGTTTTATCCTCCGTTCCCTCCGTGTTTCAGGATTTCTGGTTTTGACTTTGGCTGTCACTACATCAGGAACTCTCTCGGCTCCCGCGTGATGGGGTGCTCCAACTCGCGCATTTCGTTTTTCACCTGGTTGAGGCCGTACACCAGCGTTTCAAAGCTCTCCGACAGGTGCCGAAAGAGCGGGGCCACCTTGGCGTATTCGAAATGTTCGAACTTGGAAACGATGAAGTAGCTTTCCTTGCCGGTGTTGATGAAATCGATCAACCCCTCGCGCCGGGCCTTGCGCAGGCGGCAGCGATTGATGCTCTCGGGGAACATGCCGGTAAAGAACAGCGAGTAGTCGCCGATGTGCTTGCGCACCTGGCGCTCGCGGTCGAAGGAAGGCGCGGGGCCGTAGATGGGATCGGCCTGCAGCAGCATCTCGCTCAGATCGAGCAGGGCATGGCCCTCCGCGTCGCAAACGCGGGCGAGATTTTTAGAGTCGCAAAATTCCGCCAGCAGGCCCGCGACGTAAGACTGCATCTCCTGGTCGCGGACGCCGATGTTGTCGAACGTCCGCTCTACGATCTCACAGAAAAACCTCTGCAATGGATTCGATTCTGAAATCATGGCCCAACTCCTCAACTGCGACAACCTATATTGTTTGAGGAGCAGTATGGGCAAATCGGTTATCCAACTTCAAGGGAATTATCCTGTAGGTTCGATTTTGGCAGCCAACGGAGTTGAGTGCCGGCATCGTTCGAGGCCGTTCCTCAGCCGCCGGAAAGAGCTTTTTTGACCAGGTCGCTCACGGTCCGGCCTTCCACTCTCGCGCCTTCAGCCTGTAATTTCGCCATTACGTTTTTGATGACCGTGCCCATGTCTTTCATGGTGGGCGCGCCCATTTCGGCGATGACGGCCTTCACGACCATGGCGACTTCCGCGTCGCCCATGGCTTTGGGCAGATAGTTTTCAATCAGCGCGATTTCGGCGGCTTCTTTATCGGCGAGTTCCTGCCTTCCGCCCTTCTGAAACTGTTCAATGGAATCGCGGCGCTGCTTGATCATGGTGGCCAGGATCTGCTGCGATTCTTTTTCATCGAGAGGAGCGCGCTTTTCCTTCTCCTTGTTATTGAGCGCGGCCTTCATCATGCGCAGGGTTGAGAGCCGAAGCTCTTCCCGCTTGCGCATGGCGTCAACCATATCTTTTTGTACCTGTTCACCAATACCCATACACCAGCCTTTGTCTGAAGAAAGATCGGGGAAACACTAAAGTCTATCCTGCTTTGGCATATATCGGAACCGATTGCTTCCCATGTAGCATGGGAATATGATCGCAGCTTTGCATGGCGACCCAACCGAAAAACCTCACCGCGGAGAACGCAAAGGGGCGCAGAGGTTCGCAGGAAAAGCAAAAGCGGGAAGCAAGGGATAAAGGCGATACGGAGGATTCATGTCGGCAATGACCATAGCGCTGATGATCGTAGTAGCGACGGCCGTCATCCTGGCCGTGAATGCCATCCAGCGGGCGCGCATGTTTCGCGGCTACGAAGAGATCAAAGCCGCTGCCCGGCAGATTGCCACCCTGCTGCGCGGCGAGACGGCGCGCTATGACCATGACGTGGTGATTGCGGGAAACTTCGGCGCCTTTCCCGTGGTGGTGCGCTTTTCCCAGGACGCCAACACGCCCGGCCTGATCCTGCAAATGACCGCCCCGGCCACCTTCGATCTGCAGCTATCGCCGAAGACAGCACCTGAAGTCAGCGGAAAGACAGCGATGTCGGCGGACAGCTCGAACAGCTCTGCTGCTCATCGCAGACTTTTCTGACCATTGAATCCGGCGGCATCGAACTGACTGAGATGCTGATTCCGGTGGATACCGCCCGTCACGTGCGCAGTCATATGGTCGCCATGGAGGCGCTGGCGCGATCTCTGGAGCGCATGCCGGGGGCCGATTCGATTCGCATCACACCCTGGCGGAATCAGCGAAGCTGGGTGATACGGGGAGCGATTGCGGTGGGCGCGATCGTGCTGCTGGCTTTGATGTTCCAGCAGCGCGGAATGAACCAGGGAGCGATCCAGGAAAAACAGGCGCTCGCGGCGCCCGCCGGGGACCTGCCCCTGGCGATGGCCCGAAATATTCCTCACCTCGAGAACTGGACCATGATCGGCGCGGGGAATTTTTCCGATGCCGCTTCCCTGTTTTTTCGCGACCGCGGTCTGCCTGCCTCCGGTCATGTTGAGGGCCGCTTTAGCAGTCCGGATGAAACGGGCGCCGCCGCCGGCGACAATCCGCCCGAGTCGGCGTTTCTCTTAAGCAACTCCAAAGGCCAAAAGCGCGTCATTATCATGGCGGGAATGACGCCAGGCTACGATGCCGTCTACTATCACGTCGATCTGATCGCCGTCATACCCGCGCAGAATCTGGAAGGCGTAAAATGGAGTGTTGCTCCGCCCGAACCCTTGCGGGGCGGAGATGGGCTGCTGGTGGTGGAAAATGCCGATGATCCTTCCGCGAGTATCGTGTTGTTGAGACGCGGTCGTCAAACATACGCCGGGCATCCGCAGGATTTCACCAAAATCAATTTTTGAATCACTACAAAAGCATTCCACCGCGAAGGACGCAACGGACACGAAGGAAATCCTTTGCGGGATGCAAAGAAACTCGACCCTTGTAATTACATAACTTCCCGGAGCATGCTTTCATGATAAGGAAAGAACGTCTTTTTACGCCCGGCCCGACTCAGCTGCTGCCCGCGGCGCAGCTGGCTATGGCGGCCGCCAACATGCATCACCGCACCGCGGAATTCCGCGCTTTATACAGCAGGGTCCTGGCCGATCTGAAGATTTTTGTCGGGACCGCCAACGATGTCATCCTCTTTACCGCCTCGGGCACCGGGGCCATGGAAGCGGCGGTCAGCAACCTGACCTCGCCGGGCGATAAAGTCCTGGTGGTCACCGCCGGCAAGTTCGGCGAACGCTGGGAATCCCTGACGAAAGCCTACGGCTGCCAGGTGGATTCGGTTCGCGCGGAATACGGGCAGACGGTCACGCCGGAACAGGTCAAAGCGAAGCTCAACCCCGATCACGCCGTGGTGTACATGCAGGGCACCGAAAGCTCCACGGGCGCGCGGCACGACGTGGAAGGAATCGCGAAGCTGCTCAAAGGCTCCTCCACGCTTCTGGTGGTGGACGCCATCACCGGCCTGGGAACCACGCACTTCGACATCGACGGCTGGGGCGTGGACATGATCATCGGCGGCTCGCAGAAAGCGGTCATGATGCCGCCTGGCCTCGCTTACTGCTCGGTGAGCGATCGAGCCTGGAAGCGGATGGAAACCACAAAAAATCCGCGCTTCTACTTCGATCTACGGAAAGAGCGGAAAAACGGCGCCAAGGGAGAATCCTCCTACACGCCTTCGACCGCCCTGGTGGCGGCGCTGGACGCGGCCTTCGACTTTCTGCGCGAACAGGGCGGAGGCGATCTGGCCAAAGGCCGTAACCTTCTGATCGACAACGCCGAAACCGCAGCCGCTATGATGAGGGCCGCCGCCAAAGCATTGGGGCTGAAGCTGTTTTCCGCGGCCGCGCCGGGAGCGGCGCTTACGGCCATTTCCGCGCCGGAAGGCGTGGACTCCGGCGACATTGTGAAGGCCTTCCGCAGCCGCTTTGCGGCGGTGGTGGCCAACGGACAGGGCGAGATGAAAGGTCAGCTCTTCCGCATCGCCCATCTGGGCCTCTACGACTATCTCGACACCATCGCGATTATCGGCGCGCTTGAACATGTGATCGCCGGAACCGGGAAAAAAGTTGAACTGGGTTCCGCCCTGGGCGCGGCGCAGGCGGTGTACGCGGCGCATTCCGCGAAAGCGACGAAATAAGTGAGGAATCTTCTTCCATGAAAATTGTGATTGCGGAAAAAATCGCCGCCAACGCGGTTGCGGTGCTGAAGCAGGAATCCGACTGGACGGTGGTCACCCACGATCAGATCGACGGAGACCTGCCGAAGGCGATCGCCGATGCCGACGCCCTGATCGTCCGCTCAGCGGTGGATGTCAACGCCGAACTCATGCGGGCGGCCAAAAAACTCCGCGTCATCGGGCGGGCCGGCGTCGGGGTGGACAACATTGAGCTGGAAGCGGCCACCACCGCGGGCATCGCGGTCATGAACACGCCCGGCGCCAACGCCGTGGCGGTGGCTGAACATACGCTGGCGCTGATGCTTTCGCTGGCGCGCCAGATCCCCCGCGCCGATGCCGGCACACGCGCGGGCAAATGGGAAAAGAAGTCGCTCCAGGGAACCGAGCTGCGCGGCAAAACGCTGGGCATCGTCGGCCTGGGCAAAATCGGCATGGAACTGGCGCGGCGCGCTCTCGCGTTTGAAATGAAAGTCATCGCGCACGATCCCTATGTTTCGCCGGCGGTGGCCCGCGAGCACCATGTCGAGATGGCCGATCTGGACGGTGTCTACGCCGTCGCCGACTATCTCAGCCTGCATGTCGGCCTGACCCAGCAGACGACCGGAATGATCCACGAAAAGGCGCTGGCAAAGATGAAGAAGGGCGTGCGGCTGATCAACTGCGCCCGCGGCGAACTGATCGATGAGGCCGCTCTGGCGGTGGCCCTGACGAGCAAACATGTCGCCGGAGTGGCCCTCGACGTATTTCACGAGGAGCCTCCGAAGAACTCTCCCCTGCTCGCGCTTGAAAACGTGATTGCCACACCGCACATCGCCGGATCCACCAACGAAGCCCAGGACGCGGTCGGGATACAGATCGCCAATCAGATACGCGAGTTTCTGAAACGCGGCGTCATTCAGAACGCGGTCAACATGCCTTCCGTGGACGATCAGCAATACCAGCAGATGCGTCCTTACATTGCGTTGGCGGAAAAGCTGGGCGTGTTCCTGACCAGTGTGGCGTCCGGGGCGGTGCAGGAGATTTCCATCCACTATGGCGGACGTATCGCCGAATGGAAGACCGAACTGATCCGTAACGCGGCCATTCAGGGCGTGCTGAACCAGCACATGGAAGAGCGCGCCAATGTGGTGAACGCCGCAACGCTGGCCCAGTCGGCGGGCATCCGGGTGCATGAGAGCAAGCGCGAAGAGGGCCCGACGGCGGGTACCGGAGAGGTCCTCACCCTGGGACTGAAGACGGCGACCGGCAAGTGCGCGGTGCGCGGGGGCGTTTTGCGGGGCAGTTCACTGCGGCTGCTGGGCGTGGATGAGATCGGTATCGAGGTCCCGCTCGAAGGCAAGCTGATCTTCATGCGCAATCGCGATGTGCCCGGCGTAGTGGGCAAGGTGGGCGCGACGCTCGGCCATCATAAGATCAACATCGGCAATCTCGCACTCGGACGCAACGAGGGCCCCGGCGAACGAGAAGCCATGGCCGTGGTGCTTGTCGATGAAACCGTGCCGGACAACGTTCTGCAGGAGCTAAGAAAGCAGCCGGAAGTGAAGGAAGTGAAGTGGATCGAGTTTTAGAAGAGATCGGGTAATCGGGTAATTTGAAATTTGGTAATTGAAGAGCTGCGGGGGAGAGTTCCTGGATTTCTCCGAAGCAGCCGCACAAAATAAAAACAAAGGCTGCGGGGCCAGGTTTGAACCTGGCCCCGCAGCCTTTCAATTACCAAATTTGAAATTACCCGATTACCCGATCTGATCTTCTAGTTGTGTATGTGCGGGCTCTGGGCGTTTCCGCGGGCGCCGGGGCGGCGGCTGCCGCCTGTGGTCACTTTCACGTCGAAGCTCATCGGCAGCTTTTTGGGCGGGTAGCAGGCGTTGTTGTCGCAGGCCTGATACTTCAGCTCTCCGTGGACGGTCATGGCGCCGGGTGAAGCGTCCTGCGGCACGATCACCATGGCGTGAATCACCACATCTCCCGAGTAGACACTCAGCTTCTGGGTGGGATCGAAGGGAAAGCTCATCAGTTGCCCCGCCGGATAGACCACCTTGCCGATGGCGATTTCGCCGGGCAGGGTAAAGTGCATCTGGGTGGGAATCAGCTCTTCGGTCATCGGCTTGTTGGAATTGATGTGAAAGCCGTTTTCCACGCGGAATGTAAAAGTGACGGGGACTTTGTGCCCGACGGCTACCGAGACCGGGCCGGCCGACTGGAAGGACACAAACGAACGGCCCTGGTTGCTCAAAGCCTGTTGCGCCTGCGTTCCGGCGCACAGCAGAACTGCGATGGCGATCATGATAGGCGCTTTGCGCATGTCAGTAAGTTGTCCTTTATTTTCCCGAAGCTGCCTGAGTCGTTCCGCTGCCCAGGGATTTTTGGATGTCTTCCACCAGCGTGCTCTCGCTCACCAGACCGAACTGACGATCGACAACCTTGCCGGAGCGATCGACAAAGAACGACGTGGGCAGACCTTCAACGCCGCCGTAGAGCTGGCCCACCGATTCGGTGCCGAGCAGCACCGGATAATTGACTTTCATCTCTTTCGCGAAATCGGAAATGGCCTGGTCGCCGGAATCGTCCATGGCGACACCGAGAATCACGAAGCCGTCGGGCCCGTATTTCTTCTGGAGATCCACCAGCCAGGGCATTTCAATCTTGCAGGGGCCGCACCAGGTGGCCCAGAAATTCACCAGCACCGCTTTGCCACGCAGGTCCGAGAGCTTCATGGTTTTGCCACCGCCATCGAGCACGCGCAGATTGAAGTCGGGGGCGTCTTTGCCGTTGACATTGGCGCCGAGGAGCGCACCGCCCGACACAGAGTGATGGGAAAATTTCTTTCCGGCAAACAGCAGGCCGGAGATGGCAAGAATGACGACGGCAAAAAAAAGAATATTCTTTTTCACAACAATCCTCACAAAGTCGTAAAGCGGTTCAGAAAACTCAGCCACCCTGAAAGCACGGTAAAGTGGCGGGTGAAAATCAGAATTCCGATGGCGATCAGCAGCACTCCGCTCAGGACCTCGACCGCGTGAAGATAGCGGCGGAAACGGCTGTAGAAGCCCAGAAAGCGCTCAATGCCGAGCGAGGTCAGCAAAAAGGGCACGGCCAGTCCCAGCGAGTAAACCGCGAGCAGCAGAATTCCCTTCATGACCGTATTGGTCGAGGCCGCGAGGGCAAGAATCCCGGCGAGAATCGGACCGATGCAGGGTGTCCAGCCGAAAGCAAAGGCAAAGCCCATCACGAATGCGCCTACCGGCGATTTGCCGCCCTGAACGGAGTGCAGCCGCTTATCCGAGTACAGGGCCTTGATCTTGAAGACTCCGATAAGATGCAGGCCGAAGATGACGATCACCACGCCCGCGATCTTGCTGAGAATTCCGAAGTACTCATGGGTCAGCTGCCCGACTTCGGTGGCCACCGCGCCCAGGCTGATGAACACCGTGCTGAAGCCCAGAATAAACATGACGGAGTGGCCCATCACGGTTTTGGTCAGGCGGTTTTCAGGGTTTTTCAGCTCATCGACGCTGGCGCCGGAGATCAGAGACACGTATCCGGGAACCAGCGGGAGGACGCAGGGCGAGAGGAACGAAACCAATCCCGCAAGAAACGCGGCGATAGGCAGTGGCAATGAGGACATGGAACCCCTTGACTAACCTTATCCATTGTAATCTGTCCGGCCGGAATTGGTCAGACAGACCACAGTGAGAGATGTTTACAAGGGGAATAAGTTACCAGGAAAACGCCGAAAAAAATGCCGCGCGGAAGGCGCGCCGACGGAATGCGGCGGCGGGAGGCAAAAAAACAAAGGCCGGCGAACCGGCCTTGTTATGGAGTTCAACGGTAATGATGGTTATTTCTTGGGCGCGATGACGTCTTTTACAGCTTTCGCCACGCGGAACTTCACCACAGTCTTCGCGGGAATCTTGATCGCCTCGCCGGTCTGCGGGTTGCGGCCCATGCGGGCTTTGCGGTTCGACTTCACCAGGCGGCCCAGTCCGGGAATGACAAACACGCCATTCTTCTTGGTTTCCTTGATCGCCAGTTCCGCCAGATGCTCCAGAATCGCCGCAGCCTGTTTATTGCTGAGTTCATTATGCTCGGCAATGGCCCGCACAATTTGGGTTTTGGTCATACCTGATGCCATGTTTCCTCCTAGAATCTACTGCTTTTGTCCTGCTATTTCCGTATATTACATGAGATTCCGAGTCGCGCAAGCATTATTCCCGCATTTTAAGCGGGTTTTTTTGATTCGGGCTGTGGAAAACGGCTTAAATACTGCTAATTTTCCCGCCCTGGCCCTCCGTCACGGCCAAAACCGCCTCATCCGGTCGTTCCCCGGACGATTCAGGGGCATAAAAGCTGAGGATGGCATCGCCCTGCCCCACCTTTCGGCGACGGTGAAGGCGGCCAAACCTCTCACCCGGATCAAAGTGCTTGTCATGTTCGGCAATCACCACGCCTCCGGGAGTCAGCAGGTCCGCTCCCGCAAGAAATGAAAGCGTCTGCTCGTAGTCGCCCATCTT
>WNFD01021851.1_pt1 | contig 12586 bp, 9 predicted proteins | sample 5400491 | NCBI WGS metagenome assembly WNFD01 (sample SAMN13153343, study PRJNA577476) | soil metagenome | isolation source: 120 cm saprolite under Douglas fir tree site 2 hole 2 replicate 2 | place: USA:California | collected 2015-04-18 | reverse complement strand
CCTCTTCCCGCAACTCCCCGAGCGCCCGCCAGCGGCGCGCAAACTCCGCCGGGTCGGCTGCATAGGGCGACACCTTGCCGAGCAGATCCTCAAGGGTGCGCAATCCGCCCGCCTCCTCGAGGGTAAGTCCCAGCATCCGGTAAAAGCTCTCGTTCGCGGCGCGGATTCCGCCGGCTTCGTCGAACACCGCCACGCCCTCCGTCACCCAGCCCACGGTCTGGCGGAGTTCCGCCTCCACGTCCTCTTTCCGGCGCTCGCCCGGTGTGGTGGCCGCGCGCTCCACGCCCAGGGCAAGAAACTCCGTGCTCGAAAGATCCAGCCTGCGGCACTCCACGCCCACACCGTCCTTCAGCTGCGCCTTCAGAATTTCGGCATCCGCGTCCCCCGAGAAATCGCCCGCGCCTGTCTGCAGCCAGCGGTTCACGCACTCCCACTCGCGCGGGCGAAACAGTTCGACGAAGCGCAAATCCGGCTTCTCTGAGCGCACGGCCGCCGCGGACACACCCTGCGGGAGAATTTTTCGCGCGCCACGGCTTATCCCCTTCAGGAAACCGTGGCGGTCCAGAAGCACCACGGGTTGCTCGCTGGACTCCAGCAGCGCCTGGCGCCATGACTCCGCGCGGGCCCGCTCCGACCAACGCGCTTTCTGCTGTAACACCTGCGTGGCCAGCAGCGCGCGCCGCTCCAGGCGCTCCAGGCTTTCGAGACTTGTACGGCCGCGGGGAAGGCCCGCCAGCAGGACGCCGCGCGTCAATCCTTCATAAGTAAGCGGGATGGCCACAATCCGCGCAATATTCCGCTCCAGCGGAAGCGCGCCGGCTTCCGCGCCGGTAACTTCTCCGGTTTCGACCGCTTGCCGCCAGAACATTTCGAGCGGCCCTTGCTCCACGCTGTGTCCCCAGGCGGGATCACCGCTCAGCGCGCGAATCCGCAAGCGCTCCGCCGCACGCGCGCCGGACGGGGCCGCCACCGCCAGCCCGGTCTTGCGCTCGGCGATCAGGGCGAAAACGGCGCCGATGCACTCGGGGGCGTCCCGGTCCGTACAAGTTCGCGCAAGCTCCCGAAGGATGTCGTCCGGCTCGGCGTTTCCCGCGAGCAGGGTATGCACCCGGGAAGTAACCTCCGCCAGCACGCGCGGCAATGGAGGGCCGGAATCCTGCGCGGCCACCAGAAGCAGGCCACGCAACAGGTTTTGCCCGAACACCGGAACCCACAGCCCGTGCCGCATGCCGAGGGTCGGACCGAGTAAAGGTTCGTTGGCATCGCCCCGCAGCGTCCACTCAGCGGTTTTTCCCACAGAAAGAAGATCCAGCGGCAAAGGAAGTTCGACCGATAGACTGGTCCATTTTCCGGACCCGTTTCCGTCGCCCTTCTCGCGAACTTCTCCGCGAAACACAACCGTCCTTCCCAAGGACGATTCCTCCCCGGCCGGTGAGTCCAGCCAGACGCCAAAACGCTCCGCCCCGGGTTCCATTTGAAGTTCCAGGAGTGCCTCGCGAATCCAGACGTCGCGCCCAGCGCCGGCACGCGCTGCCCGCACGACACCCCGAGCCGCGCGTTGCGAAGGCGACTTGCTCCGGAGGTTTCGTGTGAACATGCCAGATTCCTCGAAGGCTGCTCACACACCTTCAATGCACTGGCGACGCCAAAGCCGATCAAGGCCATCTTGTTGCAGGGGTAAGGTTTACGGCAGACGGGGAAAGTTCAAGTCGAGAATCTGCAAGCTATTTTTCCAATATGATACGCATCCAGGCGTGGCTCATGCGTCTGCACGCTCAATCTGGTACTGCTTCAATTTACGGTAGAGCGTTGTTTTTCCGATGCCCAGCATCCGCGCCGCCGCTTGCTTGTCGCCTCCGGTTTGCCGCAACGTGCTGAGGATGGCGCGGCGCTCCAGCTCATCGAGAGGAAGCAACTCCTCTTTTTCCGGCGCGCGTTCGGTGGTCGGATATTGCAGGCTGGTCGGAAGGTCCGTTACGGTCACGAATGGCCCACTGCCGAGCGCAACGGCCCGCTCAATGGTGTTTTCGAGTTCCCGCACATTGCCCGGCCAATCGTACGCCATCAGCCGGCGCATGGCGTCTTCGGAGAGTTCGCGGGTCATTTCATCCTGCCGCGAAAATTTTTCCAGGAAGGAAGTCACCAACAGCGGGATGTCGCTCTTTCTCTCCCGCAGCGGCGGCAGCTTGATCTGCACCACGATGCGGATGTTGATCGCCCGGCGTTCCGTGGAGCCCACCGGCTTGATCTCGCCCTCCTGCAGCGCGCGCAGCAGTTTGGCCTGCATCTCGAGCGACATCTCGCCAATCTCATCGAGCAGCAGGGTGCCGCCGTTGGCCGATTCCATCAGGCCCTGCCTGGCCTGCATCGCTCCCGTGAAGGCGCCCCGCGTGTAGCCGAAAAGTTCCGACTCGATCAGCGTGGGCACCAGCGCCGAGCACTCCACCGGCACGAACGGCTTGTCCTTGCGCGCGCCCAGAAAATGGATGCTGCGCGCGACGAGTTCCTTGCCTGTTCCGCTCTCGCCCAGAATCAGCACCGGGTGTTCGCGCAGGCTCACCTTTTCAATCAGCCGGTAGACCCTTTCCATTCGCGCGGACATGCCGATCAAGCCGCCAAATCCAGGCAGCGCGCGCACCTGTTCGCGCAGCATGCGGTTTTCGCGCTTCAGTTCCACCGCGTGCACCACCTGTTCAAGCCGCGCGCGCAATTCCTCCACGCGAAACGGCTTTGTCACGTAATCCGCCGCACCCATGCGCGTGGCTTGTACCGCGGAATCAATGGTTCCATACTGCGTGAGCATCACCACGGCCATGTCCGGGAAAAGCCGCGTGACTCGTTTCAGCAGCTCCAGCCCGCTCGTCCCCGGCAATCGCAAATCCGTAAGCAGAATATCCACCGGAGAAACTTCCAAAACCTCCAGCGCTTCCTCCGCCGTGCTCACGTCGAACACTTTCATCCCCGCCTCTTCGGCGATGGAGCGGCAGACGCCGCGCACATGTTCATCGTCATCCACAACCAGAAGGTGAACCGGGGGCAAACCTTGTGCGGCGCGTTCTTCTTTCCCAATCGCGAAAACTCCGGCAGACCGGTCGAGCTCCGCACTCACCGTTCGTGCTGCGTGCGTATCCGCCATCGTGCCTCATCTCTGGGAATTGCGTTTCCTTCTCTTTGGGCGGAACTTGGGACGGAAAAGGGCTGGACCAATTCCCGATACGGGAAATTTCTCTTCTCTTCTAGTTCAGAATGGCTCTATTGTCAAGTATGTAATTATCCACAACGGGCCGTAGAACAGTGTGTACCACAATGGAACATTTCCTGTATCTGGCGAAACCGATCTCTCTTGCCTTGCCCCATTTACGGGCAGACCTTGCGCATGCCAGATTTCGATCTACAAAAAACCAACCGGGCTGCCCGAAATGAAATTCGGAGAGCCCGGTTGCGGATTACCTGATTTCCGTGGGGCGCGGATCGAACCAGTCCGCGCCGGAGAAACAGTTTTAGTAGGTTGCGCCTTCCGGCACGAAGATGAAGTCAACGCGGCGGTTGGTCTTCTCCGAACCCTTCTCGGTGGAAGGTGTCCCGACGCGGGTGGAGACACGCGAAAGGTCGATCTCCTTCTCGGCGAGATACTTCTTTGCACCATCGGCGCGGGTTTGCGCCAGCTTCTTGGCGTTGGGTTCCTTGGGATCGGCGTAGCCGACAATCACCAGCTTGGCGTTGGGTTCGCTCTTGAGGCGCAGGGCCACGTCATCGCCCACGCGCTTGCAAGCGTTGTCGAAGCGGCCCGCCCCGAGCTTCGTATAACCGCAATCGCCGACCTTGGAGGCCTGTGGCGGCGGAGCAGGCTGTTGCACATCGACCGTCGTGGGCGCGCTGGTGCGGCCACCGCGGCCGTCGTCCGCCGTACACGTGATCGAGTAACTTCCAGCCGCGAGGCCGGTGGAATCAAATTGCGCGACCGGGCCGTTGCCGGAAATCTGGCCACCCGTTGTGGTGTAGCTGTAGGCCAGAGGATCGCCATCAGGATCGCTCGCCGTCGAAACAATGTTCACTCGCTCACCGGCGATAATCGGGTTGCGTTCCGGCGCGCAGGAAATGACCGGCGGCCGGTTCGGCCGCTTGGCAACGGCTATATCGGTGGCGCAGCTTGCGGTTCCGCCGTGGCCGTCATCCACTTTGACATTGACGGTGTAATTGCCGATCGCCAACCCCGAGGGGTTCCAACGCACGTCCGGCCCAGTGCCATCCACGGTGCCGCCGGTCGCGGTGTAGCTGTAAGTAAGGGGGTCATTGTCCGCGTCCGTGGCGTTCACGTGAATTGCCACCGGGTCAGTCGTACCTTCATAGACGGACGGCTGAGCCGCCGAGCAGGCCGCCACCGGCGGATGGTTCGGCTTCGCAGGAGCTGGAGGATAGGCCCACCGCAGGACGACGCCTGTGCCGACGCGGAAGTTGTTCTGCCGCCCGCTGGGACTGAGCAGGGACCCGGAGAAATTGGTCATCAGGTAGTCGGCCTGGACAAAGCGCCACGCAAGATACTTCGTGAGCACCACGTCCACGCCGCCGCCAATTGCCATCGCAAATGCGCCCTGGGATTTGTCGCCGGTAACCTGGCTGCTGCCGTGCGCCGCGCCGAAGAGAACTTCGCCGAAGGGCACGAAATGATCAAATCGCCGCAAGTTCAGGCGGGGACCGAAGAGATAGGTCTGCATGTTCCCGCTGATGGTCGCGAGCGATTCGGTATTGGTAGTGGTGTCGAGGACAAAGATCTGCCTGTCGAACCGGTAGCCGCCCACTTCGCCAACGATACCCAGCCACCTGTTAACGTTGTATGCGAACGAACCGGTTGCGCCCAGTTCGTTGAAATTCCTGAACGAGCACGGGCAGAAGTTGATGTAGCTGAACATGCCCGCCACTTCAAATCTCGGCGTCAACTGCCCCCACGCGTGCCGGTTCCAGGGATTGTTGGACCAGTCCGAGAAAACATCCGCAGGCTTGCCCGCGGGCGCCGGCATCGCGAAGAGGCTCGGCGATGCTGGAGCGATACTGAAATCACCGGCGGGGACCGCATTTGTCGACTCACCAGTTTTGTTCCTGATTGTCTTGCCGGCGTCTTTCTGCTGCGCACAGAGAGGCAGGGCGATGAGAGCGCCCATTGCCACGATTGCACACCATTTGCGCATTGTATCCTCCCTAACCGAAGCTAAGAATCCCGTGAGTGCCTTGCATCATTCCTTCATCGATTTCCGCATAACGCTGGATGGCGACGCAGGGCAGCACACAGCAAACCACTTGCTTCTCCAAAATGGGGGCGGTTTCACACCAGTCTAGCTAACAAGGGAAGCAGTGGCGAAATGAAACTTGTTGCTGCGGGGAAAAGCATATTCTATAAGTTCATCATTCTGCAAGCATTTCCTATTATGGGCCGGGGCGCGCAACCTAACCTGGCTACAGTACCCCGTGTCCCGCTGTCCGCTTGCGATACACTTTATTCCCTATGGTCGCCTCCGCTCTGCTGGACCTGAACTGGACAGGGCAAGCCCGGTGCATTGCCACCGCACTCCTCCGCTCCGATAATTTTGCCGCGCTGATCGACCCCGGCCCGGGATCCACCCTGGCCACCCTTCGGGAGCAACTCGCCCTGCACGGCCTTCGCGTGGCGGACCTGAATGCCATCCTGCTTACCCACATTCACCTGGATCACGCTGGCGCCACCGGCGCCCTGTTGCAGGATAACCCCGCGATTCAGGTTTACGTCCACGCTCGTGGTGCGGCGCACATGATCGATCCCGCAAAATTGCTGGAGAGCGCGGGACGCCTGTACGGGCGGGAGATGCCGAAGCTTTTTGGGGATTTCCTTCCGGTACCGGAAACCAATCTGAGGATTCTGAACGGCGGCGAGACACTGGCTCTCGGTGCGCGGGAACTTCGTGTGCTTTACACGCCGGGCCACGCTTCGCACCATGTCACTTATTTCGATCCGGCCGAGCGTGTGGCCTATGTGGGCGACACGGCGGGAATCTGCATCGAAGGACATCCGTTCATTCTTCCGGCCACGCCGCCGCCGGATATTTCCCTGGAGTTGTGGACCGCTTCGCTGGAGGACATCGCGCAGCTACGTCCCCGCCGATTGTTCCTCACTCATTTTGGATATTCGGATCAGCCGGAACGCCACTTGAATGCGTACCGGGAGCGTTTGCAGCATTGGGGCGGGCTGTCAGCAGAGATTCTTGGCCGCGACCAGGAGCAGAGCGAGGCCATTCGTGCTTTCGGCCGCGCGGTTTCCGCGGAAGCGGCGGAGCTTCTTTCGCCGGCGGAACTTTCTCATTATGTGTTCAACGGGGCCTTGCAACTTTCGTGGCTGGGGCTGGAGCGTTATCACCGCAAGCGCGCGGAGGCGAAGGCCAAACAATCGGCGGGTTAATTTCCGTTCGTCGGCAGGTGCAGGCCGAATTCGCGGTGGGCGGCCAGCAAAGCTTTTTTCACCGCGCTTTCCTCGATGACAAACGAAATGTTGCTTTCGCTGGAGCCCTGGGCGATGGCGATGATGTTGACGTTTTCCCTGCCGATGGCCTGAAAGGTGCGCCCGGCGACGCCCGGCGTGCCGCGCATGTTTTCTCCCACCACCGCGACGATGGCGATGTTGGGATCCACGTTGATGTGTTCCACCTTTTCGTGCTTCAGGTCCTGGGCGAATTCCTTGCGCAGGGCTTCGATGGTGCGCTCGGCGTCGGAGGAAGAGACGCTGAAGCAGATGTCGTTCTGCGAGGAGGATTGCGAAATCATCAGGACGTTGGCGCGGACTTCCGCGATCGTGGAAAAGGTGCGGCCGACGACGTCGGTGAGGCCGACGATGCCGGGGCCGCCGAGGCTGATGAGGGTGACGTCGCGGATGGCCGTTAAAGCTTTCACGCCGGTGTTGGTGCCGCCTTTGGGGGTGATTTTTGTGCCGCGCTTTTCGGGCGCGAAGCTGTTGCGGATCCAGACGGGAATGGCCGAATCCACCACGGGTTTCAGCGTTTTCGGGTGCAGCACTTTAGCGCCAAAAAAGGCCAGCTCCGCCGCTTCGCGATAGGAAATGCTGGGAACGGTGCGCGCTTCGTTGATCAGGCGGGGATCGGCGGTCAGCACGCCGTCCACGTCGGTCCAGATAATCACTTCTTGCGCGTCGAGCGCCGCGCCGAGAATCGTGGCGGAATAGTCGGAGCCGCCACGGCCCAGCGTGGTTAATTCGCCGTCTTCGGTGGAGCCGATGAATCCGGTCACAACGGGGACAATGCCCTTCTCCAGCAGCGGGAAAATTCGCGCCTGCGATTTCACGCGCGTTTCTTTCATCAAGGGATCCGCGCCGCCATGGAAATCGTCGGTGACAATCAGTTCGATTGCTTCGACGGATTCACCGGGCAACCCGCGTTCCTTCACCACGGCCGCAACCAGTGGAGCGGAAAGGCGCTCGCCGAGGCTGGAGATGGTGTCAAGGGTGCGCGGAGAGAGTTCGCGCAACAACGCTGTGCCTTCGCAGAACCGCCGGCCTTCGGCGAAGACCTGTTTCATTTTTTCACTGACGCTGGCGCGCTCGGCCTGGTTTTTCACCAAGCTTTCGAGCGTGCTCTGATGCTTGGCGGCGAGTTCATCGAGAATGGCGAGGGCGGCTTGGGCATTGCCCGATTGCGCGGTCTTCGCGGCTTCGATCAGGCGATTGGTCACGCCGCTCATGGCCGAAACGACAGCAACGCATCTCCCCGCTCGCGCGCCTTCCACGATGATCTGCGCGGCGCGGGCGATGCACGCGGCGTCGCCGACAGAGGTCCCTCCGAATTTCATCACTTGTAAGGCCGACTTCATGCTTCTCCCATCGCGGCGCTGCCGGGCTCTTGCTGCCGTTGCGCCCAACCTGACTATTTTAAGGTTCCGGGCGAGATTGCGCGAATATCCACGCATCAATTTTTCGAATCGAGTATATGCGGTTTTCTGCAGCCTGTGCGCTGCCGCGCCGGGGAAGGAACCCGCCCGCTCTGCGAGAGCCTGCTAGTGAGCCGGTTGTCCCTGGATGGCGTTGTCCGGGCCCGCAACCTTGAGTACCGCAACCCAGTCACAGTTGCGCTGCGCGCGGTAGGTCACGCGAGCGTTCATAAGGGCGGCAACCTCGTCCGGCGTGAGTTCCTGCGTGCCGCGGAAGTACCCCCCCTGCGGCCCGTGCGCTCGCAGGAAGGGATTCCCTGCTTTGCAGGCCCCTCTCGGGAACATCAAAAGGTACTGAGGATGATTCTCCCCGGCAGCTATCAGATCCTGCCGAGTGAAGGATTCTTCCAGCGGCTGTTTGGTGTAACCGAGCCAAGGCATTGAGAGTTCATCGGAGCCCGGCCATACGCTAACCACCTTCCATTTCTGGCCCTTTGGGAAGGACTCGATGGCCGCCTGATGCAAGGCGACATAATCGAGGTAGGCCAGATTATCGTCCCGCCGGAATAAAAACCGGTTTGTATACGGAAACAACCCGGCCACGAAAGCTACCGTAACGAGACCCGCGATTGCCGGCCACCATCTGACTCGTGAGCTGATCGCTGCAACACATGCCAGGATAACAAGCGGGTAGAGGGGCAACAAATATCTGGCGAGCGTTACGCCCCCAACAATGGAGAGCATCAGCACATATCCGGCAGTTAAGGCGGCAAGCACCAGCCAGCCACGGGTGTTTTGTCCCGGCGCTCCAGGAGCCGGCAAACGCGGGCGTGCCGCGCAGATGATGGCCAGTCCGGTCAGGAGAAAGAGGTTCAAGTATCCCAGCAGATGCCACAGGTGCTGAACGCAGGACAAGAAGATGCGCACCGGACGCGCGGCACCATTGAGGTTATAGCGTACATAGTACGGATCGCCGAAAACGGTGCCAGACACGTGATACAGCCATGCAAACCAACACAACAGCACCAGAAACGGCAGCAGCAGAGGCAACGCGGCCCTGAGCACCGACCGGATTGCCGCTCCAAGACTCTGTTTACGGTCAAGGAGAGCAAAGATGAAATCCGCTGCCAGAACAGCACAGGGAGCGACAATTGCGGTCTCCTTCGCCAATACCGCCAAGGTGAAGAACACCCCGGTTTCCCAGCGACGCCCTTGCAGGCAGGCGACGAGACCCCAAAGAGTCAGCCCTGCCGCGGCCATGTCCAACTGGACCAGTGTGCTCTCGACGAAGAAGACCGGATAAATTGCGGTCAACGCGGTGACTACGATTGGGACGGCGCCGGTGGTGAACAACCGTGCGAGCCGGTAGACGGCGGCCAGGGTCAGGGCCGAAACGGCTAGCATCGCGAGCCGTGCAACCGAGATGCTAAATCCAAAAAGTTTCCACCAGATGGCAAGCCAGAGATAGACCAAGGGTGGATGCGACTCGACGGGAACGGAGACGGGGACGAGTTTGCCCGTCAGGAAAAGATCGCGAGCCGCAGGGGCGAAATAGGTCTCGTCCCAGAAATAAGGAACGCGCAAAAGGGCCAAGTGCGCAGCCATCATGCACAGAATGACGACTATCAAGGATAGCGGTCCGTAAAACTCGGGGCGGCAGTGCGAATTTGTCCGACGAGTTTCGCGATCTGCGGTCATGCCAACTCCTGAATTCAGGAATTCGAAAAAGTGCCCTGACACCGCGTGTATTGCTTTGATTCTACGAACGGGGTACCTGGGTTTTCTTGCGCACGCTCGTAACCTGGCGTAGCGGGCGCAAATCGTGTGTAGACCACGGTATCCCAGCTAGCGGTAAGCAAGTGTGAATCACTTGTTGGGTGTGGTCGAAAAAGTATATCCCATATCGCATCCCTGCGGCGTCGTATCGCCATTGAAGATTTGCGTGCCTGAAAAAAGGATAGGCAACGGAAGGCAGGAAAAAGTGAAAGCAGTGTTTTGGGTAGCAGTTTTTGATTGGTCGAGGGCGATCAAGACGGAGTCGATTGCCGCAAAGGAGGTGGAGAAGGCCATTCGGGAGAGTAGCATACCCATGGCTCAGCAGGGGGGTGCTGGCGGCCAGAAGGAACAAGAAGGAAGATGAGTGTAGGACCCAATAATTGGGGGACACGAAGAGTAAGTGGTCTGAAAGTCTTGCAGTAAACCATTTATTATTATGCAGATAGACGGCGGAAGCAGGGGTAGGCGGGAACTGCAAAAAATCCTCTTGACATTTGATGTAGTGTTGTAGTTAACTACCACACCATGATGCTGGTTTACATTTTCGAGATTGTCGCCGTGGCGCTGCGATTCGAAAGCGAGAAAGCGTGTTGGGCGGCTCAATGGATTGCTTGCGACATTCTCCTCAGGGTTATCGGGAATACATGATGGATCGCGAGTGGAACGACAGCCAGCCGATTTACCGTCAGCTTCGCGACCGAGTGGTGGCGATGATACTCGACGGCGTCTTGAAGGAAGGCGATCCGCTGCCGTCGGTGCGGAGTGTCGCGGCGGAGTATCGAGTGAATCCGCTCACTGTTCTGAAGGGCTATCAGCAACTGGTCGACGAGCAACTGGTGGAGAGCAGGCGAGGCCGCGGCATGTTCATCAACGCCGGTGCGCGCGACCTTCTGTTGCGCGGCGAACGGCGAAAGTTTCTTGCGGAAGAATGGCCGCGGGTCCACGCAACAATCCAGCGGCTGGGATTGACGCCGGAAGATTTGCTGAAAGCCGGCGCCAATGGCGAGCCGTCTTCGGATTCTGAAAAGAAGGAGCGTTAAGCCATGGCATGCATCGAAGCACGCGGGCTCCGGAAAACCTTCGGCACAACGGTCGCGGTGGACGGCCTGGATTTGCGCGTCGAGGAGGGCCGCATCCTCGGACTCATCGGCCCGAACGGCGCGGGAAAGACCACCGCGTTGAATGCAATTCTTGGACTCACTTCGTATCAGGGAGAACTGAGGGTGCTGGGACGAGACCCCTGGATCGAGCGCGACCGACTGATGCGCGACGTTTGCTTCATCGCGGACGTGGCGGTGCTGCCGCGCTGGATGCGGGTATCGCAGGCGCTCGACTACGTGGCGGGCGTGCATCCGCGATTCGATCGTGCCAAGGCGGAAGGTTTTCTGGCGAAGACCACGATCAAGCGCAGCAGCAAGGTCAGGGAATTATCGAAGGGCATGGTGGCGCAACTGCATCTCGCGCTGGTGATGGCGATTGACGCAAGACTGCTGGTGCTGGATGAGCCGACGCTTGGCCTGGACATCCTGTATCGCAAGCAGTTTTACGATTCCCTGCTGAACGATTACTTCGATCGCAGCCGCACGATCGTGGTGACCACGCACCAGGTGGAAGAGATCCAGGACGTGCTGACCGACCTGATGTTCATCAACCGTGGACGCATCGTGCTGAATTGCAGCATGGAGGAAATCGAAACGCGGTACGTGGAATTGATGGTGCTTCCCGAGAAGGCAGCCGCGGCGCGGACACTGAAGCCGATTCACGAGCGGCAGGTGCTTGGCCGGAGCATCCTGCTATTCGATCGTGCGGAGCGCCAGCAACTTGCCGGGCTTGGCGACGCGCGCACGCCGAGCATCGCGGACTTGTTTGTTGCGGTGATGGGCAATCAAAACAGCGCGGCCGAAGGATTGGCTCGATGACTACTCCACCAAACGCCGTGCCCGAGTCTCCCCTGAACATGCAAACAGTTGCGCCGGTGGAAATGTCCGCGACCAGACCAATGTATTGGTCGGTGCGGCGCGAATTGTGGGAGAACCGTTCGATTTTTATCGCGCCGCTCGCGGCCGCCGGCATCGCGATGCTCGGCTTTCTCCTCGGCCTGTTTTGGCTGCCGCACTCGATGCATGCACATTCCGGGATGGACCCGGAGAAGCAGTTCCTGATGGAGGTCATGCCGTACGGCCACACTGGATGGCTGCTGATGATGACAGCGTTTCTCGTCGGGGTGTTCTACTCGCTCGACGCGCTTTACGGCGAACGGCGCGATCGGAGCATCCTGTTCTGGAAATCGCTGCCCGTATCCGACCTGACGACAGTTCTTTCGAAGGCGAGCATTCCGCTCGTGGTTCTGCCGGTGCTTGTGATTGGGATAACCGTTGCGACGCACCTGATCATGGTGCTGATCAGCACAGGGGTATTGATCCTAAGCGGCATCAATCCTATGACGCTGTGGACGCAGTTACCGCTCTTGCAGATGGAGTTGGTGCTTGTCTATAGCGTGATCGTGCTGGCGCTGGGGCAGGCGCCGCTTTTCGCGGGCCTGCTGCTGATATCCGGTTGGGCGCGGCGCACAGCATTCCTGTGGGCGGTGTTGCCACCGCTAGCGATCTGCTTCATTGAGAAGGTTTTGTTCAAGACGACGCATTTCGCCCATTTGCTGGGTTACCTGGTGATAGGCGGCGCGACGAACGCATTCTCTTTCCGGACCCCGAGCGGCGCGCCGGTGGATCCCCATTTCATTCCCTTGGCGCAGATTACGCCCGGAAGATTTTTGAGCAGCCCGGGCTTGTGGATTGGCCTGGCGTTCGCCGCCGTGTTCCTGGCTGCGGCGGTGCGGCTGCGGCGATACCGCGAACCGATCTGATTTTCCCGGGAAAGGGATTCCCTTCCGCGCGCAAGGAGGAAC
>WNFD01005566.1_pt1 | contig 12592 bp, 13 predicted proteins | sample 5400491 | NCBI WGS metagenome assembly WNFD01 (sample SAMN13153343, study PRJNA577476) | soil metagenome | isolation source: 120 cm saprolite under Douglas fir tree site 2 hole 2 replicate 2 | place: USA:California | collected 2015-04-18 | reverse complement strand
TTGAAGGCCTCCGCCATGCCGGCCACCTTCATCCATTGCGTCACGCCGCCGACCCGCAGCAAATCGATCATGGTGATGTCGACTGCGTGGCGCGACATCGCCTGCCGCTGCGGCTCGATGCCCCAGAGATATTCGCCGGCGCAGATCGGCGTCGTCAACGCATCCGCGATCTTCGCGAGCCCCTGGTAGTCGTCGCACGTCGTCGGGTCCTCCAGCCATCCGAGGCCCAGCGCTTCGACGCGGTGGCCGATCGAAATCGCCTCGGCTACGCTCCAGCGCTGATTGATGTCGACCATCAAATTGACATCCGGCCCGACCGCGTCGCGGATCAGGCTGACGCGCTCGACTTCCTGCGCGGGCGTGAACCCTTCCACTGCCATTTGGGTCTTGATCTGCCGATAACCCTTCTCGACCAGCGCTGAGGCGGCGCGCTCGAGTTTGTCGTTTGGCGTGGTGCGCGTCAGCGCGCCGCTGGCATAAGCCGGGACTTTGTCGCGCAAGCCGCCCAACAGCCGCGCCAGCGGAACGCCGAAGGCCTTGCCGCGGATATCCCACAACGCCGTATCGATCGCCGAAATCGCAAGGGTCGCTATCCCGGGACCGCATGAGGCCGACGCGGCACGCAGCTTTTCCATCACTTGTTCGGTGCGCAGCGGGTCGTCACCCCTGATCGACTCGCCAAAATCCTCGATCGCCGCCTTAAGCGCGCGCACCAGTTTTCCGCCGAACCCGGTGACGCCAATGCCCTCGATGCCTTCGTCGGTTTGCACCCGCACCGTGAAGAATTCGCGCAGCATCCCGGGCATGTAGGGTGCGCCGACCAGGGGCTCTTCCAGCGGCAGACGGACGAAATTTACTTTGATCTGCTGAATCTTCATCTTGTCCTCCGGCTTCACGCGAGGCTCAGATTGTCCAGAATAGCTGCATTGGGATGGCGCGGCTTGCTTTATGATTGTCGCTGGGGTCATGCGGCAGGGGCGATTTTGCATGTCGAATGCAGGATCGGGACCGCGGTCTGCTTCACGCGGCGCCGGCACAAAGAAGCCCGGCTCCGCAGCTCAAGCAATTCGGCGACATATTCACGGACGCCGTCGCCTTGTTGGCCGCCCGGAAACCGCGCGACTGGTCCGGATCGGCGCTCGCGCCCCTTGTGTCGATTTGGGGTACGATGATCGGCGAAGCTCGCAGCCATCGAGCGGTAATTTACTCTAGCGAAAAGGAAGTGCCATGTCCGATGAAGATATGAAAGCTGAGCTCGAACGTCTCCGCAGCGAGAACGCGGCTCTCAAAAAAGGCGCTTCCGACGGCATCCGCATGAAGGTAAGTGAAAAGGGTGCCGTCTCAGTTTATGGAATGGGACGCTTTCCAGTGACTTTATACAAGGAGCAATGGTTGAAACTTCTGAACATGTCCGATGAGATTCGTGCGTTTATTGCCGAAAATGAAGCGCGACTGAAGGCGAAGGATTGACAGCCGACGGCGCCGAGAACGAGACGCTCTTGTGACTCCGGTCCTACGACGCAGTTTTCCCAGAAGGGCATCAGGTAGTCGTCGCAGATTGGCTCCTCTTGCACTAGAGCATGATCCGGAAAAGTGGGTACCGGTTTTCCGAAAAGATCATGCTCAATCAAAAGGATAGAGCGGGATGGCGATTCGAAGAAAAGTCATCCCGCACTAGCCGTTGTCGCCGACACCGATCGTCCGCCGGAGCGTCCTGGCGTTGATCAAGATCGCAACGACGGCCTGTGTCATGCTGATCAGAGTGAGCATGAGAAACTCCGTGTTGTTGAAGATAGCGAGAGGCCTTACACCGGCTGCCCCAAGCGCGAAAAGCAGGACCTGAATTCCTGCGATTGCGCCCATCAAGATGGCCTCGATCGTGTTGTCAATTCCAGGATGAGAGACCCTTAACTGCTCGGCCATCGCCATCATCGCGGCGGCGACCAAGAGGACCTCAACCCAGGAGAGGTGGTACTCACCCCACCGGACCAACGTGGCCCTTGGGTCCGCGAAGATTAACTTCCCGACTATGAAGAAAACCAGGACATAAAAGAAACCGGGGATGTATTTGAGAGGGTTAGCCCTCCGCGTAACCCGGAGATGCGCGGCAGTCGCGGAGCTTGCGCGTGCACCATCGGAGTTTCTATCATCGGTCCTTGCCATTGACGTTCCCTGTCTTTGTCTAGAGCCGTTCGAGCCTACCACCTGTCGTCGTCCCAGTCGTCGAATGGCGGGCGCTTCCAGCCATCCTCGATCCAGCCATCGCAGTGCCGCCGTGGGCGGGGGCGGCACCATCCAGGTCGGCACCATCTGTCGGGTCGCGGCCAACTGACCCTGACGGTAGGACACACATCGGGACGACAGAAGCGACCGCCTGCCCATCTATCCTGGCGGTCAGGACGTGGTTCGGCAATCGTCTTCTGAGAACGCGGAGAACAGGGTTCAGTATTGGTTGTTGTTGTGGTCGTTCGATCTCCATCCTTGATGGACGTTGCGGTGCTCCGAACGCATGGCTGAGCGTGGGACGGAGGAGGCGGCGACGCAGGGTAGAGGATGTTCACAAGGGCGATGTCGCCCGCGCTCAGATGGTCTCTCTGTCCGGGCTCAATGTTGCTCCCTACCGTTTGCCGTTGCTGCTCCAACTTCTCTTGGTTCGGGAGGAACGCCAGACAGTGCTCTTTTCCATCGTAAACCACCTTCTTGCAGCTCGACGATCGCTTGGCGGCTCGGGTGGCAGCATAGTGCATGATCGAATCATAATCATAAGCGGCGTTTGCCAATGTCTGCTGATCCCAAATCACTCGACAAAACTGTTTCGGGCCGTCGATATTGCTCCAAAGGATCGTGATGTAATCATCCCTGTCGCCTCTCGAATGTTCGTGCCCGAGCCCTACTACGTGCCCGATCTCGTGGGCGATGCGGCCCCAATTCTGGCCGCATCCAGCAACCTCCACTACATTGATGCTGTCCGCCTCATTGAGTTTGCCGGACAGCCTTTGTTTGATGCCCAGGCTGTTGCTGCTGCATTGATTTTTCTGGCCAGAGAATTTGACGTAGTTCTCAAGCTTCCAATCTCTTGCACCGGATAGCTGGCTAAACCTGACATTCGTGGCGTGCTGCCAAGCCATTATCGCTTGTTGAATCACGGCGCGGTCGGAGGCTGTGACTGAAGCGTCAATGATATAGGGCAGGAGATTACCTTCCCATCGCTTGGGCTCGCCGCGAACATAGTCCGGTACGACTGGCACGACGTAATTTGCGCCTCCGTTCAGAACGTCTGTGGCTTGCCCGAAGACGATGTCTCCCTCCACAACAGCTTGATCGTCGATCACTTCAAACGGCAGGGAATAGCGCTTACCGTCGGCCTCATACGTGACGCTGTTCTTGCCGCGACAAATTTCGACCTCTTCATTGTCAGAAGTGTCTTGTTGAGCTTTAGAAAATTGACGGGCGCCAATGATTGCGCAGACAATCAAGACCGCAGCCAGGATACCGCGCCACGACATTCCGTCCCTTCCACTCTGCGTTTTGGCGCAAGCTACTCGCCCTGGTGGTGATCGCCCAGTTCTATCCCTTTCGAGCAAGGGCCATCACCGCATACGGTATTAACCAGCTATCGCCGAAACGGTTCAAGCGTTTCTGGCGCGAGTTTCGGAAATTTTACAATTTTTGCGGGGACCATAACTGCGTGCGATCGGGCCGATGAATTGCGGCCGCCGGCGTGGCTTCGCCTCGCTGCGCAGAATTGCGTCGGCCCGCTTGGCCGATCTGGCAGGTCGCAATGCGGTGGGCGGTCATGAGCGCCTTCGTTTCCGAAGGTTATCCCTGGATCGGTTGCGAGTGCTGCAAGGGAACGGTCTGGGCGCCGTTCAAGATGCTCCGCGAGCGGCTCCTGATTGCTCAGCGCCATGACGCTCGACCAGCTCGGCTCCAAGATGAAATGCGATCGGTGCGGTAAACCGCCGGAGCGATACTATCCTGCAAATCAGAGCGACACGCCCGGGTTCGTTCGAAGCTTTTAGATGACCTGGTCCCGCGCCTTCGACGAGCCAATCGTTCGGGTCCGCGGCGGCTTACTTAGTGCACGCGCATGTCGGCCTGCTTCAGCCGATCTATAAGCGCTTTCTTCTCGGCAGTGATCTTTGCCTCAAGCGTGGCAGTGATTCGTTCGTGGAGCCTGAAGAGCTCGTCGATAGACATTGAATCAAGGACGCTTTGCTTCATGAAGGTTTCCAAACATGAACTACGCTATCATGAGTAGAAAAAATCCTATGATCAAGACAGAACACTTCCGGCTCACGGTGTTCCGCTGAAGGGCACCCGTATTTATACTGGTCTTCCAGAGATGATATTTAAGCCCTAGGCTCGGCACGGCCCACGCGAAGTGGGCGCAAAACAAAAATGGAGTGTCAGCGTTGGGGAGTTTATGAATGCGCTCTTTTCAAGAGAACCTTTCAATTTTCACCGGTAATACGACCAATCTCCTTATTCAAATCTCCGAATTGAACGAACTCCGTGAGCAGCTAAGAAAAGCGCTACAATCTGCCCAGAGGTCGCAGCAGCCGATGCGGCGGAAAAGAACGCGAATTGCACGTTCAGCGCATCTCTGAAGACGGTTAGCTGATCGCACAATTGAAGCCCGTTGCCGCTTGGGCTCGTCCCTTCGATGATCCTGTCCTGCTACCAGGTGGGCGCAAGCTCGTGACTCTGCGCGATGCCGCCGACTACATCATGAAGCTTCCGAAGGCCGAACAAAATCTTGAAGCGTGGCAGACCGCGGTCGAGGCGCTGATCATGGCCGCGGAAGATCGTGGACCTTTGATGCATGCGCGCATCGGTATGCTGAGGGCTCTCAATCGGAATGTCGAACGGGTGTCCAATCAATCGCGCAAGGACACGCATTGGGGAAAGCACAAATTGAAGAGAGACGAATGAAGATTCCGCGCGGCATATACATTGCCAAGAATGCTGACCCCCACAAGCACGAGCCCGAACATTTCTTCAAGTGTGAAACGTGCGGCGGATGGATTGATTGCCGTGATCTTGGCAGCGTGTTCGATCATCAGGGACCGCATCGCCTTCCGCCGGAAGATCGAACGCACTAGAGTCAACCAGTACCTGGAATCACAAATCGGTGTTGCAGCCCATCCTTCGAGACGGCGCGGAGCCTGTCATCGGGCGCGCATTCGCGCGACCCGTTGGCGGCCTCCTCCAGCGATAACGGCGAAGCCGTTACGCGGGGATGAGGTCCAGCTTGCTGAAACACAACAACCTCATGCTGAGGAGCGAGCGACGCGAGCGTCTCCGAAGCATGGGCAGCAAGCGACTCACCGATCTCTCATAGCCGGCACCAGATGCCATGGTCCCGGCCATACTCGGGCGGTCTTTTTGTTTGGGTGACCCAAATCACGGTGCGTCGCGAGGATTGAGATACTGATATCGGACCAGTTGAGGTCCGAAATCAGGTCGAAACCAAAATGCGACAATCTGTAATCAAGGTGACCTTTGTCGCCACCGCCATCATCTCGATGGGTGGTTGGCTCTGGCTATTGGGTCTTGGGATAAGGTGGCTGGTCGTCAAGCTCTGAATGTCGTAGCCAGATTCCCTCTCGCCAACTACAAAACGCGAGATCCGTCGAAAGAAAAATTGGGGAAAGCGGAAGCTGGCGCGCGATCTCTGAGCGTCTCGCCCCCGTGATGCAAAATCAAAAATCACCGCGATTTCCTGACGTCCTGCCCCGCCTTGACAGCGTGACTCGCTGCTGAAACTGGATTCAGCGAGAGGTTGTCGAGATGTTCAATATCGTGAAGCGGCAGGATTTCATGCTGGGGCAAGATGTCCCGACATGGCGGGAGGCTGAGGAACTACGACTAGCGAAATACGGTCGTGAGCACATCGTCGTTATCCCGACCGACACTGAGCCCGGCAAAGAGTTTACGTCGACCAATTTCCTTCGCCGCCTGTTGAAGCGGCGGCATCGCGGAGCGCGCGCGGGTGCTCTCCGAACCTGCGTGATCCAGCTCACATAGCCGCAAAATCGACCGGTCTAGTCTCCTGCTGGAAACACAGGAGACTTCGCATGCGTAAATTCATTCTGATCACAGCGTTCGTTCTGGTCTCCGCATCCGCACAGGCGGGTATCAGCAGAGGCCTGACGCTGGCATCGAACGATTCGTCCGTCACCGTCGAGCCGTCCAAAGCTGCCGAGGCGCCGACATCTGCCGCAAGGCAGCAGCCGTCGATACCGCAACAGAGCGGCCAAAATCCGCAGCAGAACGGCCAAAGCCTGCAACAGAGCCAAAGGATGCAACAGGGCGGACGAAGGATGCAGCGGCCGGGCCTGGTCGCCGCCGCGAAATACGCCGTGGCCGTCAAGGTCGCAACGCTGAAACGCCAGGGTGAATCGACCCTCGCGCGCGTTCAATACGCACTGCATCGGCACGGCATCTACTGGTGAGGCGACGATTTGTAACGGGTTCGTCTGCCCGGCCAAAGCAGTCTGCCTCGCGCAGACTGCTTGAACTTGTCGGCGATGCCGCCGCCCGCGCCTTTCCTTGTCGCTGGCCAAGGCGTGGATGCCCGGGCCAAGCCCGGGCCTGACGGAACAGACGAAGCCGCCGCCGCTATTGAGCGACCGTCTGCACCACATTGCTGAGCGCACGCGTGCTCACCGTCGGCAGCTTCATGTCCTTGACCAGACCCTCGTCATATTCGGCCAGCGTCTGCAGCGGCGCCTTGGCCCGCATCTGCACGACCTTGTAGCCGCCGGCTTTCAGCCGGCCCAGCAGCGTCGGCAAGGCTTCCGCCGTATGTTTCTGGAAATCGTGCATCAGAATGATGCCTTTGCCCTGCTTGTCCAGCTTGGTCATGACGGTGTTGACGATCTGCGCCGCATCCTTTGCCCGGAAATCAAAGGAATCCAGGTCGCATGAAAACACCGCGATGTTGCGCGACCCGAGATAGGCCATCGCCGCCGGACCATGCTGCAGTTGCGGAAAGCGAAAAAACGGTGACGGCGCTGCGCCCAAGGCAAGCTTCACCGCGCTGAAACCTTTTTCGACCTCGTCCTTGGCCTGCTGCTCCGTCATCTTCTTGCTGTTGAGATTGGCATGCGACCAGGTGTGGGCCCCGACGGTATGGCCGGCCGCGGCCACCTGCCTGAGAATTTCGGGATGATAGGTGGCGTGCTTGCCGATCGGAAAAAACACCGCCTTGGTGCATTCGTCGGCGAGCGCCTTGAGCACCGCGGGCGTATTGCTTGGCCACGGACCGTCGTCGAAGGTCAGAACCACTTCCTTGTCGGCGAGAAAGTCGAGCTGCTTGAAATGTTCGAAGCCGAAACCCGGCCCTCCCGTGGTGTCGATTTCCACCACGCGGCTCACGCCCAGCGCATCCGCATTGGCGCACGCGGCTTTCATCTGCAAAGCAGCGGCAGCGGCAGCCAGAGCAGGGGAAGCCAAAGCAGCCGAAGGTCTGACGGTAGAAGACGCAACGGTGGAAGGCGCGACAGTGGAAGGCCTCGCCGCAATCGTCCCGGTGACCTCAACTTCATCCGCCAGCGCTCGTGTTGATTTGGCGGAAGCGGCCGCGGGAAGCCGCTCGGCTAGCCGGGCGCTGACGCTGTCGGGCGCGGCCAGAACGGCGCGCGGAGAATATGTCCAGAACCATACGGCAACGATAACAAAAACCGAAACAGCACTCGCCAACATCACGCCTAACGCACTACGCATTTTTTGCCTCTCAAGAAATCCAGATGTCGTTCGGCCCCGGGGCATTAATGCGAACGAGGTCTTAACGCCGTAACAACGCAGCCCGGATCGGCGAATAAATTTAAATGTTGCCGGAAGCGTCTCGCCGAAAATGCACCAACACGCTGGAAATGATCCGCTCGTTCGTCGTCGACCGGCTTCGTTGCGGCCATCCTGGTCTATCCTGCCGAAGTGAAGGGAAGACGTGGATGCCCGGCCCAACGCGCGCAAGGCTGCATTTCGACCTCGGTTCCATCGGCCGATCGCGGTTTTTGGCGGCCGAGGAAAAAAGATGGGCCGATCCTTGCCCAGTGATGGACGTCACAGTCAGCGCGGAGGGTTAGGGGCAAGGTGTGGGCATCAGAAACGGCCCGCCGAACTGGGCCAACAGGAGCCGACCATGACCGCTTTGATCACCCGGACCATTCGCCAGGCCGCTTTCGTGGTGGCTTTCGCAGCGTCTATTTCCGCACTGTCGTCGACCTCGAGCTTTGCCTACACTGCTGAAGCGCAGCAGATGTGCACCGGCGATGCGTTCCGCCTGTGCAGCTCGGAAATCCCCAACATTCCGGCCATCACCGCCTGCATGAAGAAGAACAAGGCCAATCTGAGCACCGGATGCCGGGCCGTGATGGACAAGGAAGCGGCGGCGGAGGCGGGCAAGGTCGCCGCCAAGTAACTCGGGCAAGTAATTCAGGCAAGTCATCCAGGCAAGTCATCCAGGCCTGCCTCTGCCTTCGGATTCGCCGTAACGTGGTTCAAAAGCCGTTGCGGCGCCGGCTTGAGCGCATTAGCTAGAAAGCGTTCAGCTCATGACCGGGCAGGCGCCGCCACATGGCCAGATTTCTTTTCCTTATTCCGTTTATTCTGATGGTTTCAGCCGCGTCGGCGCAGCAGGGACACGACGCCTGCGCGCGGGACGTCTCGCGCTTTTGCCGCGCCCAGATCAATGACGGCGACCAGATCGTGCTGGCGTGTCTCAAGCAGAACCGCGCCAAGCTCAGCAAGGCCTGCGCGAAAGTTTTGACCGATCACGGTCAATAATGACCAAAACGGTCAAATTAAATGGCTCCGGTCAAGCACTTACGTGCTGCCACCCGCCGCGGTGGCGACCGGCAAGACCTCGCTGGCAGCGCGGTCGGGGGTGTCTTCTTTCCAGCGCACCGATCCGAACGGCCGTTCCAGCATGCGGCGCACGCGCACCGCATCGGGCCCGAGATGAAAATCCAGCGCGCGCTGATGCAGCGCGCGCTCGGATTGCGTCGAACGATTGCGCTGGCGCAGATAGTCGAGCCAGGTCGGGCAATGATAGCGCTCGGTCCACAGTTCGGGATCGGCGATGTCGCGTGCGATCGACCAGCCATAGGCGCCGTTGCGCTGCCGGCTGAGCTGCACTTCCTGCATCACGTTGTGGAAGGCGCGGGCGTTTTCCTGATCGACGCGGTATTCGATCTCGACCACCAGCGGTCCACTGCGCCCGGTCAGCAGCAGCCGTACCTCGGGATCGGCCAGCACCTCGGCGTCTTCATTGCGGGCGCCGACCGGCGGCATGCGCAGCCACAGGCCGAGCAGCGGCGAGACGAACATCAGGCCTGCGGAAACCAGCAGCGCGGTCTCCACGCCGGTGGCGTCGGTGAGACGTCCCCAACCCCAGCTCCCCATCGCGATGCCGCCGGCAATGGAGGCCTGAAATGCCGCCAGCGATCGGCCCGCGACCCAGCGCGGCGCCGACAGTTGCACGCCGATGTTGAACAGCGCGACCGCGAGCATCCACACCGCACCGGCAACCACCAGCGCCGCCGCGGTCAGCACCGGCTCCCGGCTCAGCGCCACCGCCGCGATGGCGCCGCCCATGCACAATGCGCAGGCGCGCACCGCCGCCTCGCCGCTCATTCGTTTGCGCACCTCGGCGATGTTCAGCGCGCCGATCACCGCGCCCATGCCGAACGCACCGAGCATGATGCCGTAAGTTTGCGCCCCGCCATGCAGCAGGTCGCGCGCGACCAGCGGCATCAGCGCCGACACCGAGCCGCCGATCACGCCCGTCACCAGCGTGCGGCCGAGGACGATGCGGATCGATGGCGAGTTCGCGATGTAGCGCACGCCCGACACGATGGCGCGGTTGAGCCGCTCGCGCGGCAGGCGCGACGGCTCGCTGCTGCGCCGCCAGAGAACCAGCACGATCAGCAGCGGAATATAGAGCACCGCGTTGGTGGCGAAGGCCGCGACCGCGCCGGCGGTGGCGACCACGATGCCGCCGATGGCGGGACCGAAACTGCGCGCGATGTTGTAGCTGATGCCGTTCAGCGCCACCGCGGCCGGTAAGGTTTCGGCCGGCACCTGCTCGCTGACGGAGGATTGCCAGGCCGGTCCGAACAGCGCCATGCCGCAGCCGACCACGAAGCAGAACGCCAGCAGGATTTCCGGCGTGACCAGGCCGAGCCACGCCATGACCGACAGTGCCGTCGCGCCCGACAGCGCGATCGACAGCGAGGCCAGCGCCACGATGCGCCGGTCATACATGTCGGCGATGGCGCCGGCCGGCATCGAGATCAGCATGATCGGCAGCATCAGCGCGGTCTGCACCAGCGCGACCTTGTCGGCCGATGACGTCATCTGCGTCATCGCCCAGGCGGCGCCGACGCCCTGGATCAGCAGCCCGAAATTGGAAAGCAGGCTGGCGAGCCAGATGCGCCGGAACACCGAATGCCGCAGCGGCGCCGCGACGCTGTCGGCGGCAAACATTCTGCGTTTCGGCTGGTCAGTCATCGTCGGTTCCGTCAGCGCCGGTCGTGGCCGGCCTTTGATTCCCTGCGATCTGAAGTGATGCCTGCGAAAGTCCTTGGCTGTCCAGTGGTTAGGCCGCTATCGGCAGTCATAAAGGGCGGCTAAAATGCTGAAAATACCGGGAGGTCACCAAATGAGCATATCGCGGCGGACAATATTGAAAGGCGCGGGCGCCTTGCCACTGGCAGCCGGCAGCTTCGGATTCGCAGCCTTTGCGCAAACACCTCCTGTTGCCCCGGGCGCTGCGCAGGTTCCGCCGGTTTTGTTCGTGCATGGCAATGGCGACCACGCCGCCCTGTGGATCACCACCTTGTGGCGGATGGAATCGAACGGGGTTCCGCGCGACCGGATGTTTGCGATCAATTTCACCGATCCGCTGGCGCGAACCGACGATACAGTAGCGCAACCAAACCGATCCTCGACCGAGGATCAGCGCCGCGAACTCGGCGACGCCATCAAGGAGTTGAAGCGCCGCACCGGGGCGTCGCGCGTGGCTCTGGTCGGCAATTCCCGCGGCGGTAATCCCATCCGCGGCTATATCAAGAACGGCGGCGCTGGGGATGTCAGCCATGCCGTGCTGTGTGGAGTTCCCAACCACGGCGTTTACGATTGGGACGATGGTCTCGGCGGTGAGTTCAACGGCCGCGGTCCGTTCCTGCGCGGGCTCAACGAGGGCGAGAGCGAGGTGACGCCGGGCACGTCGTTCCTGACGTTGCGCAGCGACGGCATCGACAAATATGCGCAAGAAGATGGCCGCTTCGTCGCCAAGCCGGGCACGCCAACCGGGATCACGGCGGAAGGCCCGGCGCTGAAGGGCGCAACCAATCTTGTGCTCGGCGCGGTCGATCATCGCGAGACGGCGTTTTCTCCACGCGCATTCCGCGAGATCTATAAATTCATCGCTGGCCGCGAACCGGACCGCATCGCGATTACCCAGGAAGCGCAGGTCAAACTCAGCGGCCTCATCACGGGTACGCCAGGCGGAGTTCAAACCAATCGTCCGGTGGCGGGCGCGGCGGTGGAAATCTACCGCATATCTCCGGATACCGGCGAGCGCATTGGCGCTGCGATCCATGGCTCGCAATCCGCCGAGGATGGACGTTGGGGTCCGGCCGAGGTTGATCCATCCTGGTATCTTGAAATCGTGCTCACATCAGCCGGTTCGACCACCACGCATTTCTACCGTTCGCCGTTTCCGCGCTCGTCGGACGTCGTGCATCTTCGCGCCGCGCGCCCTCTGGGACCAGCGGACGCCGGAGCCGGCGCGATCGTCTTGATGTCGCGGCCGCGGGGATATTTCGGCTTGCCGCGCGATGTGGTGCTGCTCGACGGCAAGGAGCCGGCGGATGTGAAGTCCGGGGTGCCGACCGACTCGGTCACCACCTTGCGGCTTTCAGCCGCGGAGACCGGACGCGGCGTTGTGGCGCTGTTCAATCAGGAACGAATCGTGGCGCGCGCGTGGCCGGCTTCGGAAAACAGAATTACGGTCGCGGAGCTGACGTATTAGGCATTTTCCAGGTCCACGCCTTCATGGTGCCTGGATCCGGGGGCCGATATGATTGCGAAGCGCCGCCCGTATCATATCTACGTTTTCAACGTCTGAGATCGCGAGGCCGTCAGTGAGCATAGCCGAAGCCTGGGACATGCCCGTCACGCGTCAGCCGCTGGTGCCTCCCAGCGCGCCGCGCGCGCCCGAAACCATGACCTTCTTCGGGCGGCTGGTGGCGATGCGCGAGAGCGTGATCGGCACCTGGGGACAGCGGGCTTACGAAGAGGATATCCTCCAGGGCCGCTTCTTCGGGCACAGCAGTTTTATTCTCAACGCGCCGGATGCGATCCGGCATGTGCTGGTCGACAATTACGAGAACTACACGCGAACGCCGGCCGGCTTCCGGGTGTTGCGTCCGGTGCTCGGCGAAGGCCTGCTGATCGCCGAGGGTCGCGCGTGGAAGCACCAGCGAAGGACGCTGGCGCCGGCCTTTACGCCGCGCGCCGTTACGACGCTTATTCCGCACATGATCGCGGTGACCGACGAGACGATCGCCAAACTCCGGGC
>WNFD01005563.1_pt1 | contig 12593 bp, 10 predicted proteins | sample 5400491 | NCBI WGS metagenome assembly WNFD01 (sample SAMN13153343, study PRJNA577476) | soil metagenome | isolation source: 120 cm saprolite under Douglas fir tree site 2 hole 2 replicate 2 | place: USA:California | collected 2015-04-18 | reverse complement strand
AGGGGCCGGCGCAACGTTGAAATAGGCTTCAGATAGCCACGAATACGAATTTCTTCGCCATTCGAAACGCCGCCTTCAATGCCACCGGCATTGTTGCGCGTTCGTGAGAAGGCAGTGAACCCGGAATCGCTGCTGTACCCGATTTCGTCGTGCACAGCCGAACCGGGGGAAAAGGCCGCTGCAACGCCGGAGCCGATCTCGACCGCTTTGACCGCTTGAAGCGACATGACGGCGGCGGCCAGAAGGGCGTCGAGGCGTTCATCCCATTGCGCGTAGGTTCCCAGGCCAGGCGGGACCTTGTGCGCGACCACTTCGAAGACTCCGCCAAGGGAGTCGCCGGTTCTGAGGACCTTATCGACTTCTTCTTTCATGCGTTGCTCAGCTTCAGGATCGGCGCAATTCAGCAGAACTTCTTCCCGCGCATAGAGTGAAATAATCTTTTCCCAGGCAACTTCGTTTTGCAGAGTGACGTTGCCAGTCGTGATGACGTGGCTGAGAACCTCGATGCCGAGTTCGCGCAGAAAGAGTTTCGCCAGGGCTCCTACCGCCACGCGGGCGGCGGACTCGCGGGCGGAGGCGCGCTCCAGGACGTAGCGCGCTTCGGAAAAGTTGTACTTCAACGCTCCCGCCAGATCGGCGTGCCCCGGACGGGGCGAAGCGACACGTTTGTGCTTGGCTGGATCGCCTTCGCCAACCGGCAGGGCTTCTTGCCAGTTTTTCCAGTCTTTGTTTTCGAGTTGAATGGCGATGGGTGAGCCGATCGTCATGCCCTGACGTACTCCGGAAAGAATGTGGGCTGTGTCGCGCTCGATCTTCATGCGTCCGCCGCGGCCATAACCTTGCTGGCGGCGCCAGAGTTCGCGGTCGACAAAAGACTGGTCTACCTTTACCCCCGCCGGTAGACCGGAGAGGAAGGCGACGAGCGCTTCGCCATGAGACTCACCCGCAGTGAAATAGCGCAGCATAAATTTTCGATTGTACCTGATGCGACGCATGAGGAGGATTGCGGATCGTATGTACCCGCGATGCAATTCGCTCAAAAAATTGCCTGGAGGAGCTTATTTCGCATACACTGTGGCGGCGGTAAGCGTTACAATGGCGTTAACGCTCTGGTCCTCACCGCTCTGGGATTTACCCTTAGTCTGTCTGCGCCGCGTCGCAAATTTCACTCTGGCCGCCACAAGGAGGAACTGTGTGCCCTCACGCACAGACCCAGCGTGAAAGCTCATTTTTCAATGGCAGGATTCGTTGTGTCCTGGTCCACGACCACGTCCTTTTGCGGCAAGGACTCCGGAGCTTACTCGATAGCGAGACAGACCTTGAAGTGGTGGCGGAAGCCGGGAATGCGGCCGACGCTTTGCAGAGGGTGTGCAAGAATCAGCCAGAAGTGGTGATTGCAGACCCAGCGACCATGGGCCTGTCGGCTCGCGATGCAGAAAGCTTGTTCCTGAGGGAGTCCCCACTGAGCAAGATGCTTTTTTTAAGCGAGCACAAGCAAGAGGACATTTCTTCAACTGAGGAGCGACGGGGCGAATCAGGCCATACATTCCGCCAAACATCGGCGGAAGAGCTGGTGAGCATGGTTCGATACGCTGCTCGTAATGGGGACTCGTGCGTTCGCGAAATATCCCAGAAACATCACGGCGGCTGGCAACCATCCGCGCCGTTGCCCGCTCCAAGGCGAGTTCTGACGGCTCGGGAGCGTGAAGTCTTGAAACTGCTGGCTCAAGGCAGAACCGTCCGCTCAACCGCCAGTATTCTTGGAGTGAGCGCAAAGACCGTTGACGCCCACAAGTTCAACCTCATGCGCAAGCTGGGGATTCACAACAAGGCTGAGCTCGTGATGTGGGCGATCCAGGAGAGAGTGGTAAAAATTCCGGCGAACTTCTAGTTTGGAGTGATGGTTGTTTTCCGAACGGGAAATCTCATCGCAGAGTTCGCGCGGGATGCCGTGGAGCCCGGCGAGTAACTTTCCTCCCATTCTTTACACCAATGCAGTAGCCGCCGCGGCTAGCTCCGCCAGGCTTGAGACCTTGAGATCGGGCTTGCCCTGTGCGACTTTGACGGCACCTACACCCGGTCGCGCAGAGGGACGATTGACCCACACCGTGGCCAGACCCAGGGCCTGGGCTGGAGTTACGTCGTGATAGATGCTTTGGCCTACGTGCAGCACACGATGCGCCGGAACCTTGATCCGAGCCAGCGCGAGTTCGAAAATCCGCAACGAAGGTTTGTAAGCCTGGGCCTGCTGCGCGGTGATGATCTCATCGAATCCAACGCCCAGCTGGGGAAGTGTTTCCGCGAAAAGATCGTCGTCCACGTTGGAAAGAATAGCCAGGCGAAAGCGGCTCTTCAGCTGATGGAGAGCCGCCACCGTGTCGGGCCAGGGTTTCCAGCTTGCCAGGGAGTTGGCCAGCGAGCGGGCTTCTTCGTCCGTCGGGCTAAATCCGAGCTGGGCGCCGAACCGGCGAACGACGGATTCCAGGACTTCGCGATAGGGATGAAATTCGCCCTGCTCACAAAGTTGTTCGAAGTCGCCATAAAGTTTCAGGAGCGCGGCGTCTTCAATCTTTTTGCCGTGGGCCGAGAGGACACGGTGCAGTGCGGCAAGAAGCCCAGCCTCCCAGTTGATCAGCGTGCCGTAGCAATCGAAGGTGATAATTTCGAAGCGGCTGAAGTCAAGCATGACGCGATGGCCGATCTTGTATAGCGGAGTTCCGCGAAAGATAAGAGGGTTTGAGAAAGCGATCACCCCTAACCAGAGGTGATCGCACGCAATGTGGATCCGGACTACTTTACCTCACATCAAGGGGCTGCGTGAGTTCGAAGCTGACGTCAGATTCGGCGGGCAGGACGACCTCTTTATTCCCGGTGAACGCAGCTCCTCCCGCGCCAGCGCCTCCGCCGGCTGCCATTCCGATAGCGGCACCTTTACCTCCACCAGCCAAAGCGCCGATGATTCCGCCCAGTGCGGCCCCGCCTCCTGTCATCACGGCCGTGCGCTTACCTTTGCCCTTGACCGAGAAAGTGCGGACCGCGGTCTGCACGGGCACGTCAGTACCATTCAAGGTGATGGAGTCGAGACGAAGCTGTAGTACCGCGCCGCCCGCGAATTTGCCCAATGCTTTCGCGTCCGTAACCGTGCCGCTCACGGTTGCACCTCGCGGGATCACAACCACGTTGTCGGCGATGACATCCCTGGCGACCGTGCCGTTGAAGCTCTGCCCCGTTTGGCTCAGCTTCGACCCGAGCGCCGAACCCAGGCTGACGGTAACGCTGGTTCCCGCGGGCACAACGATTGTCCGTTTCTTCGCTTCCCTGCGTTCTTTGCCGCCCTTCTCTGCGCCGGTGTTAGTCTCAGCCGGGTTGCTCGCATCGGCTGGCTGATTGGGATCGTTTGCAGCAGGTTTGCTGGTGCAGCCAAGCACAGCAAGTGTCAGATAAAAACTCAATGTAAGCAGTGCCAAGCGGAAGCGCATAGGAACCTCCATCGTTGTCAATTTACCGGAAGTAGGCAGGCCAGGCAATGGCATTGAGCCGAATGCGTAATCGAAGGTGTATCGTCCAACGGTCTTCGGGAGCTCTCGAATTCACAATATGCCGGTATCGGACTTCCAGCGAAGCGTGACTCTAAAGGTTACCGCCTCGCTCAAGGCCCGGCAAGGTGGGAGTACGCTCTTCCGCGACGGTGAGAGCAGCTTCTGCTTCGGGTTCGTTCTCCGCCGCGGATTGAGAATCCTCCGGCGGAGGAGACTTCTTGGGCTCCAGGAATTTTTCGGTGTTCAGCAATGGACGACCGAGGGAAGGATTGTAACTTGTCCACGGACTCTCGAGGTCGGCTTCGCGCTCGAAATGGGCGCGCATGGCCTCCATCTTTGAGTCGAGGTCGTCCAGATAGTGCAGCATCAGGGCTTCGGGAAACATCGGTAGCTTGGGCGAGCCAAATTCGTACTGACCGTGATGACTGATGATGAGGTGTTCCAGCATTGTCTTGAGCGGATCGGGAAAGCCGGGTACTGCCGCGATCTTGTCGTGCAACATCTCCAGCTCAATGACCATGTGACCAAGAAGTTGACCGCGGGTGGAATAGGAGAACGAGCGATTGTAGGTCAGCTCATGGATCTTGCCGATGTCATGCAAAAACGCGCCGCTAAGAAGAAGGTCGCGATTGATCTGGGGATAGTTCTTGCAGATCAGGTCGCAGGAGCGCGCAAGGGATACGACGTGGTCGAGCAGGCCCCCAATGTAGGCATGATGCAGAGTCTTCGCGGCCGGAGCGTTACGGTAGGCGCCGGCGATTTCGGGATCGGCCATGAACGCCTGCAGTAACGATTTCAAATGAGGATTCTGGAAAGACGCGACGAAGTTCGAAAGCGCCTGCCAGAGTTCGTCAATGTTCTTGGTTGTCTTTGGAAGGTAGTCGTCGAATTCGATTTCTGATTCGCCCAGCTTACGCAGCTTGTGAATTGTGAGCTGGAAGCGGTTCTTATACTTGTTGACCAGGCCTTTGATCTTAAGAAAATCGTCCTGCTCAAAGGCGTCGAGCACCTCCTCGACGTTGTCCCACATTTTGGCCTCAAGATGGCCGCTGCGGTCCCCGAGCGTGAGGGCCAGGTACGGTTCGCCACTTTTCTTGGGTTTGATCTGCTTGGACACCACAACGAAACTCGCCGTAACGATCTTGTTCTCGTAGCGTACGCAGTCGCCGATGTAGAAGTCCTTCATGAGGTTCGTCCACGAGTATAAGCGAAGGCAGCCACCAAATACCGATGATGGGCACAATAGCGGTATTCGACTACATTTTCTGAAGCGCCAGCTTCAAACTCACAATACGCCGAGCTTCTTTTTCCTTTTATTACTGAGCTTCTTGGCGTCCGCCTCTTTCGCGGCTGTGGTTTCGACCGGCTTCGTTTGGTTCGGACTGGCTCCGGTGTCCAGGTAGCCTGCCTTGATATCGATGTAGGCTTCCTCGCGCAGCTTGGTAAGGTAGGCGCGGAGAGAGGGCTGAAGCTTCTGGTAGTAAAGAGCGTCCTGGATCTTGGGCGCAATGTCCTTCATTTCAGGGACGCCCGCCATCTGATGCTCCGTGACCTTCAGGATTACGTAACCCTGCTTGGTGCGGATGACTTCAGAGACGTCGCCCGTCTTCATGGCGAAGGTCTTGTCTTCCAGTTCCTTGGCCAGAGCGCCTCGCTTGAAAATGCCCAGGTCTCCGCCTTGCGATGCGGAAGGGCCATCGGAGTATTTCTTCGCGATCTCATCGAAGGTGGCGCCTTTGCGAATCTGATCGAGGACATCGTCCGCCTTGGCCTTGGCAGCCGACAAAGCTGCTTCTTCGAGGGCCTGCTTGGCTGCCTGGTCGGCCGGCTGCTGACCATTCGAGCTGTCCGGAGCCGCGGCACTACCGTCCGTCGCCCCGGATTTCGCGGGCGCGGAAGTATCCGCAGGCGGCTTGGGCGCGATCAGAATCTCGCTCAGATGGATCGCTTCCGGCTGCTGCATCTCATCCTTGTGCTCCTCGTAGAATTTCTGTATTTCTTCCTTCGTCATGCTCAGGTGGGAGCCGACTTCTTCGCCGATCACCTTCTGCGTGATGATCTGGTTCCGCATATTTTGCTTGAAGTCCTCGTAGGAGATGCCCTGCGCCGTTGCCGCCTTCTCCAGCGCTTCCATGGACTCCAGCTTCATGTCCTTGCGCATCTGGTCCAGGCGCTTGATGAGGTCGGTATCGCCCGTGATGCCGAGGTCTTTGCCCTTCTCGAGCAGAAGTTGCTGATCGATTAAATCGCGAAGAATATCCCTTTCGCGCGCGCCGTAAAGTTTGTCGGCGTTGGCGGCATCCTGCTGCTTGACCTCATCTTTGAGCTGGTCTTTGCTGCGCACGAATTCCGAGCGCGTGACGATCTGGTTATTTACCCGGGCAATAATCTCTTCGACCACCTGTCCCACCGAGAGGGCAGGCAGATACGCCAAAGCAAGAAGCACTAGGCACAGTTTCTTCATATGGGTAGTGGGCTGCCGCGCTGCCTGGGCTTGCGGGGCGAAAGCGGGCTCCGCCGATTCTCTATTTTACCTCTTCTGAAGTTATTGTGACCGACGCTGTCGCGGTCATACCCACGGTTGGACGCACCTGCAGGAACCGGGGATTTGCGGCCAGATATCAGACTGCACGCGCGAAGGCGAGGGCGGTCACATCGTCGTGGACGGGTGGCGCGGAAGTAAACTCGCCGAGTGCTCTCAAAATGGAAGCGCAGATTTCTTCTGCGTGATGCGAGTGATTGTTCTGCAGGGACTCTTTTACTCGATCCAGACCAAATTCCAGGTGTCCGGTTTTTCCGCCCTTACTTTTTCCCTCGACAACCCCCCGCGAAACCAGCAGGAGAACCGCGCCCTTCTCCAGCGCGATGGTGGGAGCGTCGCAGGTGGTGTGTGAAAACAAACCCAGGGGCAGGCCGGTGGGGCCGAGTTCAGTAGTCCCGCTGCTGTCGCGCACCAGGCCCGGCGTATGTCCCGCGTTCGTGTAGCAGAGGGTGCCCAATTGTTCGTGGTAGCAGCCAAGGAAAGCGGGGCATGATCGAACATCCCCAGCCGCCTCCATGATTCCGCGGTTGAGCAGGAGGCAGAGTTCGGTCATGGCGTCGGATTCATTGCTGTCGGGTTCCTCAAACAGGCTGGTTCCGAGATCGCGGAATATTTTCTGCGCGGCCGAAAGAATGCCCCGGTTGTCCTCGCGCCGGCCGGCAACGTCGAGCATGCCAAACAACGTCCGGTCGGGGTTCACGCGCACAGCGTCGTAGAAGTCTCCAGCGACGCGTTTTCCGTAAAAAACCGCAGCCATTTCAGCCCCATCGATCTTGGGGAACTCGGTTCGAACGGGCTCCACCATGGGCGCGGTCTCGAGCACACGTGACTGAAATAACGAGCGCATTGGAATACCGAGGCAGACCGAAACTAGCACAGGAACAGGCATTCGGCAATGGAAGTGGCCTGATGAAAGGGAATAGTCCCTTGGGCTTGAGTCCAAAAGAGGAACGGTGAAAAAGTTCCGGCTGTAGGCGGCTTCCGACTTGGCCGTAGCGATTGGGGTGGCGAGGTCGCTAGGGTGTCGTTATGAAATCCGTCTGGGGTCCTGGTGGAAATCGGCCTGTTGTGGGTGGTGGTGGGTAGGAATGCTTCGACTTCGACGGGCCGTCCGTTGAACGATCCTGCTTCGCTCAGCATGACAGGGTTCCGTCGGAGAGGGGTGAAACTATTCGCCGTATTTGTCGGTCAGATATTTGGCGAGTTCCGTTTCAAGCTGGCCGTAATCGGAGTGAATCGTCGCCCGGAGGGCCGCTTCGGTGGAACTGCCCTGGCTGAGAAGCTGCAAGAGTCGCTGGATGTCGCCCAGACCGTAAGAGTCGTTGATGTAGGAAACTGCGGCCAGCGATTCCGCGTAGGCTACATAGGCCTCCACTCCCGAGAAACGCATGAAGCTGCCCTCGAGGACGTTGAGCGGAATATTGTGTTGTAACTTGAATAACCGTGCTAACTGGTGTCCGTCGCCGCCCAGGCTCTTCGGCTCTAGCAGTTGCGCGATTCCCTCATGCAGCCAAGGCGGACACCGGCCACCGGATAGATAGTTAATGAATGAGTGCGCCAGTTCGTGCTTCAGAACGCGGGCCAGTTCAGGCGTCACCGAGTTCAGGCCGCTGATAGGAATGCGGAGCTTGCCATCATTGAGCGCCCCCGACCAAGACGGAGCGTGGGTGACGTCAAAAAAGGCCTGCTCGGTATAGAGCGTCACCAGAATGTTGTCGCGGGGTGGAGTGCCGAGGTCGCGTGCCAGATCGTCGTAGTCGGATTCGAGCGCAGCCACAATTTGTCCACGGAACGTGTCGGAAGTCTGCTTGCCTTCGTAATGCAAAACAAAATGACTGCTTTCTCGCTGGGCGAAGTCGGTCTCGACGTGCTCTTCGCGTTGCGCCTTAGCCAGGAACTGCTGGACCGTCGAGTCGGGACGCAACTCGAGCGAATGTTTCCACGAGGCAACAGCTTCCTTGGTACGATCCGAGGCGAACTGGGCATAGCCCAGCATGGTATATGCGTCGGGCGACTGCGGTGCCGCGCGAACGGCGCGCTGGGCAAAGGGAAGCGCCTGTGCGGCATTGCCGGTCCGCACCAGGAGTGCAGCATAATAAATGAGGATCGTCGAGTTCTCCGGCTGGAAGCGCAGGGCGCTCTCAAAATAAAGGCGAGCTTGAGCGATGTTCCCGTGTTCAAATTCGAACTTTCCGGCGATGAAGTTGGCCGTAGCGCTCAGTTCGGCATTGCTCTTGCCTTCCAGACTCGAAAGCGCACCGGGATCGACCTTACCGTCTTTGATGATCTTGGCGGGAAGGTCCCCTTCGTGAGCGAGGCTGTCCGCGGGCGTGAAAGTGGGCAGGTCGCCGACAGCTTTCGCGGTGCCGCCGGAGGACGCGAGGTGCGCAGGCATGCCACCCGCGTCGACATGGTCTACAAGAGATTTCGGGATCGCGTACGAATCATCGCCAACGTCGTACTGGTAGTGACTTCCGCTTTCGCTGACGTGGTCGGCCAGGATGGTTCGGCCGTTTTTCAGATGAATAGTGTCAGGCCATGCGGTAGCGGAGGCGAACGCCACCCATACTAAGATGATCGTGACACGTGCGCGCATTCAGGCGCATTCTAACAACGGGAGATGGCCGTACCCACGTGACGAAGGTACTACGTAAAGGCTTGGGCTTGGGGATCGCAGTCGGGATCGGGCTGGCACTTTGTTCCGCGCCGGGTTGCGCCGCTGCACGTTCAACGGAAAATCCTCCTGCGCGGCCAGCGGAAGCTCTTTTCCTCCAACTGGGCCGGGTCGGCCTTGATCCTGCCCGGGTGTACCAGGTCAGGGGAGCATCCTTGGAGCGATCTGCGGTTCACCTTGCCTTGGAAGACGGGACGATTGCGTTCACCCAGGATGTGATGGGCAGGGTCACCGGTGCTTTCTTTGAAGGTGACGGCGAGATATTGCTGACGCCTCCGAACGAAGTGGAACGCAAGTCGATGAGCGTTTTTACGGGAATGGCAATCCTCGAAGAGCGCTTTGCGACCGCCTACTTCCGCTTCAATGACGACACCATGACAGAACTGCGGCCTGATCTGCGGGCCACAGACAACGCGCAAGAGTTTGTTGCCCGATGGGGCGACACCGCACACAATCTGGCGCAAGCCGATGCCATGAGGCTGTTGCTGAGTTTCAGCCGCGGGCTTCCTGTTGTGGCCTCTTCATCTCCAGACACTACTCGTATTACGGAGTCCGGCGATCGCATGCTTCATGCTCGACTCCAGGGAACCAAGTTAGGAATATTCGACGTTTACTTTGACTCGACGGCAGCGGAGCAAGTCGTAGTTGGACAGGCACGAACCGTAGAGAGCGGAGTTACCTACTACGATGTGTGGACGTCATTTGCGCCCATCGCCGCGGGGCAGGCACAGGACGTGCTGGAGCAAAGTTCGGAATCCGAAAGCCCGAGGCCGCGCACAGACTCGATCGCAGTTCGTCGCTATGAAATCGCCGTCGAGGTAAAGCCCCCGAAGCAAATTCATGCTGAAGCCCGGCTACAACTCGACGTGAGGCGGGGTGAAGAGCGTACGCTGCTTTTCGAATTGTCGCGCTTCCTGCAAGTCGACAGTGTCGAGATGAATGGTCAGCCGGTGGAATTCATCCACAATCCGGCCATTGAAGGGACACAGCTTTCGCGCCGGGGGAATGATTTGGTAGCAGTGATTCTGCCCGAGCCCGCACATAGTGGTCAGAAGATCGAACTGCGCTTTGTCTACGGTGGAGAGGTTCTCGCCGAGGCTGGCAGCGGATTACTTTATGTTGGAGCGCGCGGAACGTGGTATCCGAATCGTGGCACTGCGATGGCCGACTTTGATCTCAGCTTCCGCTATCCGCCCGGCTGGATGCTGGTGGCGACCGGGAAGCCTGTTCCGGTCTCTGCCGCCACTCCAGCCCTTGCTAACGCCGAGCAAGATGCTCGCTGGGTCTCCGAACGTCCAATCCCCGTGGCGGGATTCAATCTGGGTAAATACAAGCTCGCAACTGTCCAGGCGGGAACCGTTATCGTAGAAACCTACGCAACGGCAGGCGTGGAACGGGATTTTCCTCGCACTGCAATGCAGGTAATCGAGCCCAATCCCGCCGCTCCCGTTCCGCGGCAAAGAGCAGTGATCGCGCCGCACAATCCTTCCCCAGTAGAGAACCAGCTGTCTGTGGCCGAAGCCGCCGCCCGAGCTATCCAATACTATGCTGAACGCTTTGGTCCGTTTCCCTATAGCCGGCTGGCGTTGACGCAGATGCCGGGACGCGATAGCCAGGGCTGGCCGGGGCTGGTGTTTTTGTCTTCCTACGCTTTTCTGAATGAAGAGGAGCGAACGCAACTTCACTTCCCGTCGTTTCGACGAGTGCTTCAACAGCAGATTCCCGCACACGAAGCGGCCCATCAGTGGTGGGGAGATCTCATTACCTGGAGCAGCTACCGCGACCAGTGGTTTTCCGAAGGCCTGGCGAATTACAGCTCATTGATGATGGTGCAGGAGAAAAATCCCGCATGGTTCCGGGAAATCATGAATGGATATCGCGACGATCTGCTGGAGAAGAATAAGGACGGCGTGTCGCCCATGGATGCCGGGCCGGTAACCCTGGGAGGCCGGCTGCTGTCCTCTCATTTCCCTGAAGGGTACGAGGCGATTAGTTACGGACGCGGGACATGGCTCTTTCACATGCTGCGCACGATGTTATTGGATGCCACCGCACAGGAATCAGGGCGAAAGACGCGAAGCGGAGTTGGGCCGGACGAACCCTTCGTGCGTGCGCTGCGCAAACTTCGACAAAGGTACGAAGGAAAATCTCTCAGCACGCGTGAGATGTTTGATGTCTTCGCGGAGGACTTGCCGCCCGCTCTGCGCTACGAAGGGAGGATGTCACTCGACTGGTTCCTGGTGGGATGGGTGAATGGCACGGCCTTACCCAGGCTCGAATTGAAAGCCGTGAAATTTACCCCAAAGGGATCAGCCACCGTGGTAAGCGGAACCATCCTGCAGAAGGATGCTCCCGAGAACCTGGTCACCTCCGTTCCCGTCTATGCGCTGCTCGCAGGAAAAAAGCCCGTGCTGCTGGGGCGTGTGTTTGCGGATGGAGAAGAGTCTTCATTTCACCTGTCTGCTCCCGCCGGCACACGCAAGATTCTGCTCGATCCGAATGAAACGATTCTGACTGCGCCGAAATAACGTTGGGTTGTGCTCCAGTTGCCGCGCGACAGCTCGAATTCTTCCCAAAATAGTCTTGCCCGGGATGCTCGCAATTCCCGAAACGGTCGGAATGTCTCTTGCCCAGAGACGCAGCGGCGCGCTTGCCCTTTTGTAAGTGATGCATCTGCAACCATTTAGTCCTCAGAGCTGAACATGACATGTGGCACGCAATATGCTACGACCCGTATGCGGCACTGGAGCGTGTGGCATGAGCGAATATTCAACTGGATGGGCTGTCGTCAGGCCGGCCATCGAGCAAGGCACGGACGGCGCAACGCTGCTCCTCGGAACGGACGAAGCGCTGCTGCGCGGAACCGAAACGATTCTCTTCGTCGAAGACCAGAGCTTCGTAAGAGAGGTGACTGGGAAGATTCTGAAGTCCGCTGGATACAGGGTTTTGGTTGCAAAGAGCGCAGCGGAGGCCTTACGCGCGTACGACCTGGCGTCGGGCGGGATCGAACTGCTTCTGACCGACGTTATTCTGCCACGAGAAAATGGACAAGAGTTGGCGCGGGAACTCCGACGACAGAATCCTCTGCTTCGAGTCCTTCTCATCACGGGGTATGCCGAACAAATGGTAAAGAGTGAAACCGAACATGAGTTTGGAAGATGGTTGCCCAAGCCCTTTTCTGCCCGCACACTGTTACAAAGAGTGCGGGAAGTGCTGGACGGTCAAAGCCCCGATCTGCAAGAGACGGCCTGCGAGAATGCGGCTTGCGAGAAAGCCTGCTGCCAGAAAACGACGTGCGCGAGTGCAATCCATATCATGCGCGCCTGTAGTGGCGAGTAACTTGCGCGATGTACCGTGGAATTTCGGACAGGGGCACGACCCGCTGCAGAACTCCCAATTCAGCGCAAACTCGCGGCATCCCGTATACGGCACAACTCGCCTCATCCTGCCCGACAGTAATCCCACCCTCGCGGCGAATCGCCTTCATGCCAAGCGCGCCATCCGCTCCCATCCCCGTCATGATGACACCCATTGCCAGACTTTGAAACGCTGCAGCCACGGACTGCATCATGACGTCGATGGAGGGAGTGTGCGGACAATTCTCCGGATGCGAAGTAAGACAGATCGCAGCCCGCGAGGCAGAGCACCGCTCTACGGTCATGTGGACCCCGGATGGGGCAATATAGACTACGCCGGGATAGACGACTTCGCCGTGGGTCGCCTCGCGAACCTGCACTGAGCACAAAGCGTTCAGGCGTTGCGCGAAGGGCGCGGTGAATCCAGGAGGCATGTGTTGCACAATCAGAAGGGGAACGGATAAGTCCTGGGGCAAAAGTGG
>WNFD01008743.1_pt1 | contig 12597 bp, 7 predicted proteins | sample 5400491 | NCBI WGS metagenome assembly WNFD01 (sample SAMN13153343, study PRJNA577476) | soil metagenome | isolation source: 120 cm saprolite under Douglas fir tree site 2 hole 2 replicate 2 | place: USA:California | collected 2015-04-18 | reverse complement strand
CCCGCGAGGGCATCACTTTCCGCGACTACGGCGAAATGGTCAAGGGGAATCCCGGCTGGCCGGTGACGCAACGCGACCTGGGCGCCGACGTGAGCCCCGACTACGTCCCGATGGATCTGGTGACGCAGGACCAGAAGCGCGCCGATGTGTGGATCGCCGAACTGAAGCGCTATGTGCGCGACAGCAACATGCCACAACTTGAAGTCATGTGGCTGCCGATGGACCACCTGACCGCCGGGCGTCCGGGCAAATGCACGCCGCGCGCGTGCATGGCCGACAACGACCTCGCCCTTGGACGGATCGTGCAGGCGCTCTCGCACAGCCCCTATTGGAAGGACACGGTGATCTTTGTCGTTGAAGACGACGCGCAGGCGGGGCCCGACCACATCGATTCGCACCGCGCGCCTTTCTTTGCCATTTCGGCCTACAACCGGCCGGGCACGGCGCATCGCTTCATCAACACCACGGATGTGATCGCGGCGATCGAGGATATCCTCGGCATGGGGCGGCTCTCTAAGTTCGATTACTTCAGCCGGTCCCTGGCGGACATCTTCGCGCCGGCGCCCGACCTGACGCCTTATGACCCAATCGTCCCCACGCAGGACCTGGATGAAAAGAACCCACCGAACACCAAGGCCGCGCGATTGTCGGAGAGTCTGGATCTCAGCGCACCCGATCGCGTGGACGATCAGCTCTATAACCGCATTCTGTGGCTGATGTTGAAGGGTGATGTTCCGCCACCGGTGGCACAGAGCCACGCCGCCCTGCATGCGCTGCAATCGAGCAAATGATGATGGATCGTCACGTCGGGCAACGTATTTGCTCGACAACGCGGAGCGGAGGTTTTCACCGCCACAAAATCGACACGGCAGTGGTGCGACGCTCCAATATCTACTCTCCAAATCATTAAATCTGAAGGGATAATCAACTCGCCTGCCTGAGCAGGCCTCCGATGCTGCACCGGACCGTTGAAGCAATCCGATCCTCCTCGGATATCCTTCTACGAATTCCCGCGCAACCTCCGTAAATGATCGGTCAGGGATCCGGACTAAACCTGGACACAGTTGTCACCCAGCGGCGGGCCGCCACACCTTTTCAACTACCAGCCAACGGGAATTCGGGCTGGATAGGAACGACAAAGATGCCTTAATCCAGACCCGTTTTGAATCGCGATTTATTTCAGATCATTTCAGGAATGGCGTCCCCATATTTTTAAATAACCCGTCAACCAGGTCCTTCTCCGTAACGTCTTTCTGTCATGTTCCCAATTTTTGTGTCCCAGGCTCTTGATCTAACGCTTCGATCCCATTGCGGAGACTACTCATTCCCATGGGTGATCCTGCGCCCAGGAACCCTTTGTGAGGACCACTCTGTCCTCTTATACGACCACCATCGAGCGCAGCACTACCCGCTGCACGAAAGTAGAGATTCCTATGCATATCGGCCCTCAATACATTCCCAGGCCACACTTCATCTTTGCCGTGTGGTGTTTATTATTCCTGGCGCAGATTGCGCCGGCAACGGAACCCCCCACCCCAATTCTGGTATCCGCAAGCGGCCCGGAGTGGGGAAACACGCCCTTCGGTAACGCACAAGCCGGCAGCTTTATTGCTGAAGTTGACGCCGTACCCCTCGCCACGGGTACCGATGGAGGCATCGGATTATCCAACGGCGCGCAGTCGGCATTCACGGGCCTGGCTTGTATCGGGCGATTTAACCAGAGTGGTTTTATCGACGCGAGAAACGGCGGTTCTTACTCCGCCGTGAGTTCAGTTCCTTACACGGCAAATCAAACTTACCATTTTCGTTTCGTGGTCACGATGTCCAGCCATACCTACTCTTTATTTGTCGCCGGGCCGGGGCAATCGGAGCAAACGGTCGCTTCAAATTATGCATTTCGGACCGAGCAACAGGCGGTCACGGCGCTCAATTACTGGTCGGTATTTGCAGATGTCAATTCCATGCAGGTTTCGAACTTCCTTGCTCCGTCTGCCACAGCCATCGCGAATTCCACCTGGACCAACAGTTCCTTTCCAACCCAAAATGGCGTGTTTCAGGCAGACTGGGATGCCATACCCACCGCATCCGGCATGGATGGCGTCATGGCACTCTCCAATGGGCCGCAAACGGATTTTACCGGCTTTGCCTGCCTGGTCCGTTTCTATTCCGGGACAGGCACCATCCAGGCGAGAAATGGGGGCGCTTACGCGGCAGACATCACGCTTTCCTATAATCCCGCTCTCATTTACCACTTTCGTCTGGTAGTCAACATTTCCAGCCACATTTATTCAGTGTATGTCACCCCAGGCGGCGGAAGCGAACAGTTGCTGGCCGGTAATTACGCCTTCCGAACGGAACAGGCAGGCGTTACCGCGCTGAGCAACATGGGCATCATCGTCGATACCACCACAGGTTCCTTACGGTTTGGCAATTTTGCTATAAGCAACAGCATTGCCAGCGTCTATGATCAAACCATTCTCGGCGACCGGCCTGTTGCGTTCTGGAACGTGGCCGCAGCGGGGACTACCGAATCCGACCTGACCGGAAATGGGAATACCGGGCAGTACCTTGGCGGACAGCCTTCGGTGAGCACCATGCCGAACGGCGACCAAGTGGCGGTCTTTAACGGTATGAGTGAATATCTTAACGTTCCATCGAAACCTTCTTTTTCAATTCCAACTACGAAGTACCTGACCTGGGAAATCTGGATCCGGCCGGATGTGCTCCAATTCCCTCACAGCGACGGCACCGGCGACTATGTGGACATAATGGGCAAGTGCGCTAACTACAATCCAACCTGTGAATGGGAATCGCGCATGTACAACACCAACACGCCGGGAGAAAACCCTGCTCGTCCAAATCGAATGAGTGCCTATGTGTTTAATCCCAGTGCCGGCCGCGGTGCCGGCGCTGACTGGCAGCCTGTGTCCGGTCTGATCCAGCCCAGCCAGTGGTACCACATCGTAGGCGAGTACACGACAGATCCCAGCCTAACCCCAGCCGGCTGCCCGGACGCCGCAAGCTTTCCAGGCGCTATCAATATCTGGGTGAACGGAGTGAAGTGGAGCCAGGCGAATCATGCGCCTACGGGTTGCATGAGCCAGGGCAGCACCAGCGGAATACAGGTGACGCCTGTCGCCAACAGCAGTCCCTTGAATATCGGCACCATGGCAACGGACACATGGTTTGAGGGCGCGATAGGCAAGGTAGCAATTTACAACTATCTGCTCACGCAAAGCCAGATAACCAATCACTATCAAACGATGACGGGAAATCAACCCACAGGAAGCTGTGCGAATACATGCGTTTTCTGAAATTCGCCGGTCCAGCCAACGGGCCGCGTTGCGGAACCAGCGCGGCCCCAATCAATGTTCCTACATTCTCAAAGTGCTTTATCGCTTTATCCATGGAGGTCTCATGAAAAAAATTGCTTATTGGCTCTTTTTGTTGTCTGCCCTAATCGCGGGATTCCAGGCGGCCTCGTATGCAGTGTCCTCATTTACTGACAACTTCTCCTCTTACACTCGAAACGTCTGCTTCGCGGATGGGACAAACTTCGGGCCCTGGACTTCAGCATTTTCCGGCTTCGGTTGTGTCCAGGTGGGCTCGAATGGAACGCAAAGTTGGCTCGATGATGCTCCCGAGGTGAGCACGAGCTCTTCTGAAACTCACTCTTCGCTTGTCCTGGGTCCATCTTTTTCCAACGCCCTGACTTTTTCTGTGAGCCTGAACACGGTGGCACAGTTGCGCCAGGGATCGCCACCCAATCCGTGGGAAGTTGCCTGGGTCTTTTGGCATTACACGGACATCGATCATTTTTATTACTTTATTCTTAAGCCAAACGGCTGGGAACTGGGCAAGAAGGACCCGGCCTACTCCGGATCGCAAAGGTTTTTAGCGACAGGAAGCTCACCCACATTTTCCATCGGCAGTTGGCACAACATAACGATCCTGCAGACTGCCCAAAACACGATTACCGTTTACGCAGACGGCAATTTAATCACCACATTCACAGACACGGAGAGGCCTTATACGTCAGGCAGAATCGGACTTTATAACGAGGACTCGCACGCGGAATTTCAGAATATCTCGGCCTACAGCACGATTTGACATGACGGGAGTCTCCTGCAAGCGGTCTGGAATGGAAAACACCCTTTTCGGCTCGCTCAGGCCGGGGGACTTCCCGCCGAACTGACGCGCCGCCGCCGGCGCAGGCCATTGTGGCGGCACCAGATTATTGGGGAAGGGAGGAAAAAGAGCACAGCATGAGGGCTGCAATATTATTCGCTCCCATTTAAAGCACCACTGACAGGAAGAAAAAAAGTGAAGGGCCACCGGGAAAGCGAAAATTGTCGGGCGGCCGTTCTCAAGGAGAGCTGAATCATTGCGCAGTTCAGGCTGTCCCCTTCCCTCATAACTTCCAGCGAATTTCTGGCCTGCCGCCCTCAGCGGTGTAGGCGATTTTGAGGCTGCGAGAAACCTCAGAGATCAACAACGGCATCATCCGCCGTGGCGGAAGAGCTGATCCCCGCGGTGGTTGACCGAGTTCACTCAGGTCATACGATTCAGCTACAGACACTTTGCCCGATTCACATGGGCATACACCCGCACTTATTCTTCAGGCAACTCCGAAATTGCTAATTTTATTTTTGTAACTTTCTTAAGGCTCCTTGAAAGGCTCAGTTAAAATATTTTTTTAGCGACTGCGCTGATGTTTAATTATCGAACAAGGAGACTGCTATGAAGAAATCTGTAAAACTCGTGTTGCATCAGGAAACCCTCCGGAATTTGACCGAGAATGAACTGCGTAAGATTGAAGGCGGCTTTTTCACGCAGTTGGTGGTGCTTTGCAAAACCACTGTTCCGAGCTGCCCTGAATGCAATCCGCAGGTACGCAAGTAGAAATAATTCATCTCACAGGGGGCGATTCCCGTGGATTGTTCAATACCATGACTGCATGCGCCACAGGTATTCCCTTTATTGCTGTGGAGCACAAGCCGGTCAGCGACCTCTGTGCTCCAGTTGAGAGGCGATGTATCCGCAGCGACGATAGAGCTTGCGGAAAAATGCAGGTACAGATGTAGAAGCGGGCGGCTTCAGCCGCCCGACTGGCGAGAAATGCTTTGGGCTTCAGCCCCGGTTTGACCGCATGGTCCGTCGATGCGCATCCGGGATCGCGATTTCATTCAGCTTCAACAGTTTGCGTTCGCTCAAAAATTCCAAAGACCCGAAGGGTCAAACTGCGGCTGAAGCCGGGAGAATGTTCGCGCCCACCGGGCGGCTGAAGCCGCCCTCTTCTGCGGTTGTCCAGGCATTTTTCCGCAACGACTATACTCATTTGCTGAAGGCAAGCGCGGTTTCGCTATCCTGCCTCGTCTGCTCACATGGCGAGCGGAAGATCAACGCCATGGGCTTCCGGCAGCGCACAAAAAATCCGCGTCACTTCGACAGCACACTCTTGACGATCAGCCCCTCCGACCGTAACACTGGGAATAGTGGCTGTGTCCCCAGGGACCTCCGGCTTGAAAGCGCAGGTCTTTGACAACTGATATCGGCGATGCCGGCGGGAATGTCTGGTCGCGGGACCGGGGTTTTCATCCGCGTTCCGCGTTCATTTGTGGCAGCCCTGGCGTTCTGTTGTACTACGGATTTCGATCTGCAACGCCATCTGCAACAGCTTTATCCGCCATTCATGCGGCTTGTAGCACGTAGCAGGTTGAAGCCCCTTTTTTTATATCCCTGAGAGTTGCTATGACAACAACACCTCCAAATCCTCTCTCTTCAAATTCCGAATCAAACTATTATCTTCCCCGATAATCGCGGCGGCCAGATCGCGCTTAGTGGCCTGCAACTGAAGCACTTTTTCTTCGATAGTATCGCGGGCAATCAGGCGATAGGCGAAGACCTGTTTCGTCTGCCCAATGCGATGGGCGCGGTCGATGGCCTGCATCTCCACCGCCGGGTTCCACCACGGGTCGAGCAGGAAGACATACTCCGCAGCGGTCAGGTTCAGGCCCAGCCCTCCGGCTTTGAGGCTGACGAGGAAGAGTTTGCATTCCGGATCGTTTTGAAAGCGTTCGACGTGGGTCTGGCGGTCGCGGGTCTTGCCGTCCAGGTATTCATAGGTGATGCCGCTCGCATCCAGACGATTGCGGACGATGCTGAGCAGGCTGGTGAACTGCGAGAAGACCAGCGCTTTGTGACCTTCTTCGAGCACTTCGGTGAGTTGTTCGATCAGCATTTCCAGCTTGGCGCTGGGGTCGGCGGAGCGCGCCTTGTCGATCAGGCCGGGATGGCAGGCGGCCTGGCGCAGCCGCAGCAGCGCTTCCAACACATGGATTTTGGATTTCGCCATTCCTTCTTCTTCGATGCGCTTCAGCAGTGAGTCGCGGTAATGCTGAAGCAGCTCGTTGTAGAGCTTGCGTTGCGGCGGTTTCATTTCGCAGTAGATGGTCTGTTCGGTTTTTGCGGGAAGTTCGCGGGCCACCTGCTCTTTGGTGCGGCGCAGAATGAACGGACGCAGCGCCGACGCCAGCAGCCTGCGCGTGTCTTCGTCGGGATTGCGGGCCGCGCCTCCCGCCAGTTTGAACGCTCCGGCCGCCCCCAGCATTCCGGGATTGAGAAATTCAAACAGCGTCCAGAGTTCGCCCAGATGATTTTCCATGGGAGTTCCGCTGAGCGCGAGCCGATGATTGCCGCGCAGCAGGCGCACGGCCTTGGCCGATTCCGTGGTCGCGTTCTTGACGGCCTGGGCTTCGTCGAGCACCACGTAGTCGAACTCGATGTCTTTAAGGCGCAGGGCGTCGCGGCGCAGAGTGCCGTAGGTGGTGAGCACGACGTCGAATTTCGAGAACTCGTTGTCGGTGCGCGCCAGGCCGGTGTAGTCGAGCACGCGAAGCTTCGGGGTGAAGCGCTCGGCTTCCAGCTTCCAGTTGAAGATCAGAGACCTGGGCATGACCACCAGCGACGGCCCGATCGGGGTTTCGTCTTTCTTCAGCCGGCTGCGCAGCTCGCGGCGGCCTTCCAGCAGCGCCAGCACCTGGGCGGTTTTGCCCACTCCCATGTCGTCGGCCAGACAGCCGCCGAAAGAAAAGCGCCGCAGGAAGTGCATCCAGCCGAGGCCTTCGCGCTGGTAGTCGCGCAGGTGTCCGACGAAGCCGGCGGGCTGCTCGGCGGCTTCAACGCCCTGGAACTGGCCGAGTTCCTGGCGAACGCGTGCGAAGGTTTCATCGCAGCGGGCTTCGGGCTGGGCGAGCAGCAGAGCGTCGAGCAAGCCAGCCTGGCTTCGTCCGAAGCGGAGATGATTGTTTTCCACCGTGCCCAGACCGGCGACCGGGCCGAAGCGCCGCAGCCATTCTTCCGGCAGCATGCCAAAGTCTCCGTTGTCGAGGCGCACCATGTTCTCGCCCCGGCGCAGGGCCTGGAGCAGTTCGGGAAGCTGCGCCCGGCTTCCTCCATATTCCACTTCGCCGTGCAACTCGAACCAATCCACTCCGCTGCTGACCTCCATGCGAAGCGCGCCCGGATGATGGAACGCTTTTCCCTGCGCTTCGACCAGCCATCCGGCTGCAAGCAAAGCCTGGGCCATGCGCGGCAGTTTGGCAGAGGTGATCTCCCACGCCGGCTCGGGATCGCGATAAACGGGGCCCTGAAGTTTTGCTCCCAGTTCCGTCAGCAGGGTCGAGGCGTCGGTTTCCGCCGCCGGATTGCGGCGTAAAAACCTGCGCTTTTCGGACTCGAATCGCCCGCGCGATGCATCATGGGCATGAAACGAATGGTCTTCATAATCGAAGGAAAGCTTGCCCCGCAGGCGGTCCGAATTTCCGGCGGCGGGGTCGGAAGCCGCGATTCGCAGACAGGGACGCGGCTGCGGCATGATTTCTTCATAGCGAAGTTCCTCGGGCACCTGAATCGCGGGCAATCCGGGCGAGCACAGCAGAGCCGACAGCAGTTCGTCTTCATCCTTTTCCGGCGCTTCGATGCTGTGCATCCGGCGAAGATTCGAGATCCACTCGATCGAGGTATCTTCGGCGAGAGGGGCAACGCGGTCCGCGGTGAACACCAGCCCGCCATGGGTGATCAGGGCGGGCGCTGCCAGCTCTATCTGCTGATCGCCGCGGCGCAGGACGCCATGGATGGTCCATCCGCCATGTTTGCGAGGATGCATTTGCAGTTCGAGTCGCCAGGCGCCTGCGTCATCCCAGAGGACCGTGCCCGCGTCTTCCGGCAACCCGGCGGCGTTGGTCCGCAGATAGCAGCGTCCCGTTCCGACGATGAGAGGTATCAGCTTCGCCGCCAGAGGGTGTGCGATCACGCAAGACAAAGGCATTCGATCAAAGGTGTTATCGAGGCGGCCATAGCTGTAATGCTGCTTGCCGCCCGCCAGCATCGAGAGAATTTCGCGATCTTCCGCCTGGGGAAGAAGCGCAATCTGGCTGAGAGTCAGTTGCAAGGGCTTACTGCGCTTCCATGTGCCGTCAGCTTTGGGTTCGCGAGTTTCAAGCGCAACGACCACCGCCCCGGCCGGCACACTGTAGCGAAGCTCGACCATATAAACGATCTGGCGTTTCGCCGGCCATTCCAGACTGCCCGCCAATCGCCGCGCGCGGCTCGAAATGTCGGCAATCTGGCTTCGCCACGCGGGCTCCCGGGGAGCCGGAGGACGCAGTGCAGCCGGTCGGGGCATGCCCGCGATCTCGGCGGCGAATACGGATCTCCGCGAATCGTCGGAACTCCCGTCCGCCGAGTCATCGCCGTCGACGACGATCGATTCCAGATATACGTGTTCCTGGGCCGCGGCCAGTGACAGATATCCTTTTTCTTCGGCTGTCCGCACTACTGCCCAGAGATGTTTACACGGACCATTGGCCTCGAAGTAATCGCAGCTGCACCAGGCCGCAATTTCGTCCTCTTCCAGCAGTTGCAGGCTGGTGCTGTACTCAAGAGAGCCCTGCACCCGCGCGTCGACCATGGAGTCGGAACCCTGACGAATAGTGACCCGCCTCTGCCAGTAGTATCGTTCGCCGCGTGCCCGAATGGTGGGAGAAAAATCATCAGCCAGCTTCGCTGACAGCTTCATGCAGACCCCGGCTTTCCGGGAGGAATCCGCGGTCCGATGCGGCGATCATGGTGATGGAGCGGATTTGGGCGCATGTCGATCTTTTGATTTTACCTTTTTCCGGGGGACACAGAGGCATTTCCGCGCTTCCGGCGCCGCCGGCGTTCTCCGCCCGTCGAACCGGGCGATGGGGTGATATCCTAGAGGTGACGCATTCAAACAGGATTCCATCTTAATATATATGTCCAACCCCGCGACTCCGGATTCTCATCAGCCCACGGAAACCTCCACCGACAACGGCGCTTCCTTTGCCGATCTTCTTGCTCAGCACGAGAAGGGTCATTCGCATAAAACCGACGACGGCAGCAGGCGGCTGGATGCCACGGTTGTGGCCGTGACCGCCGATTCCGTGCTGCTCGATATCGGGTACAAGAGCGAAGGCATCTTGCCGCTGGCGGAATTCCAGGCCGCGGGCGAAACCGTCAGCGTGGGCGACAAGATGTTGGTCTCCGTCAAAGGACGCGATCCGGAAGGCTACTACTCGCTTTCCCGGTTCAAGGTGGCCGCGCCGAAAGACTGGTCGTCTCTGGAGCAGGCCTTTGCCGAGAAGACCACCATCATGGGCACGGTGACGGGGGTAGTGAAGGGCGGCCTGACCGTGGATGTCGGCGTACGCGCCTTCATGCCCGCCTCGCGCAGCGGCGCGCGCGATGCCGCCGAGATGGAAAAGCTGGTGGAGCAGGAAATCCGCTGCCGCATTATCAAGCTCGATGTTGCCGTGGCGAAACCATGAACGGCACTGTGCGCAGCCTCACCGACTACGGCGCGTTTGTCGATATCGGCGGCGTGGATGGCCTGCTGCACGTGGGCGACATCTCCTGGAGCCGCATCAGCAAACCCTCGGACGTCCTTACCGTGGATCAGCAGATCGAGGCTCTGGTCCTGAAGGTGGATGCCGACAAGCGGCGCATCTCTCTCGGCATGAAACAGCTTCAGCCTCATCCCTGGGACCAGGCCGCGGAAAAATACACACCCGGCGAGCGCGTGCGCGGCGTCGTGACCCGCATCGTTGAGTTCGGCGCGTTTGTGGAACTGGCGCCCGGCGTGGAAGGCCTGATCCATATTTCAGAAATGTCATGGGGCAAAAAGGTCCGGAGGGCCAGTGATGTGGTCAAGCCTGGCGAGAACGTGGAGGCGGTGGTTCTGGGCGTGAACCAGGCCGAGCGCCGAATCTCGCTCGGACTCAAGCAGGCCCTCGGCGACCCATGGGCCGATGCCGCCGTGAAGTTCGCAGTGGGCACCGTGGTCGAAGGCCCGGTCACCAGCCTCGCAAAATTCGGGGCCTTCATTCAGATCGCCGAAGGTATTGAAGGAATGATTCACATCGGCGACATCAGCGCCGAGAAGCGGCTTAATCATCCGCAGGAAGCGCTGAAGATGGGCCAGGTGGTCAAAGCCCAGGTGCTGGAAGTGGACACGGAAAAACGCCGCGTGAAACTGGGCATCAAGCAGATGGTTCCCAGCAGCCTCGATGAATATATCGCTGAGCACAAAGAAGGCGATTCGGTGACCGGCCGGATGGTCGAGATTTCCGGCGGTCTTGCCCGCGTGGAACTGGGGGAAGGCGTCCAGGGAACCTGTCGCATGGCGGTTGAGAAGGCGGCCCCGGCCGAAGAAAAGCCCGGGCCGGGAACGGCCAAAGCCGATTTGTCGTCGTTAAGCTCTATGCTCCAGGCCCGCTGGAAGAGCGGCGCGCCCAACAGCGGCCCGACATCCAAACCTCGTGATGCCCGCACGGGTCAGATCCACAACTTCCGGATATCAAAACTCGATCCGGCAACGAAAAAGATTGAATTGGAGATGGCTTAGATGGCTTCCGGCTGCCAGCTGTTAGCTTCCGGCTGCCGTCTGCCGGCGAGAAACCGGGTTAGCCAGAAGCCAGCAGCTAACAGCCAGTAGCTATCCGTGCCTGAACTTCCCGACGTCGTCGTCTATCTCGAAGCGCTGGAATCGCGCATCGTCGGTCATGTTCTCAGGCGGGCCGAGGTCCGAGGGCCGTCTCTTCTGCGCACCGCGACTCCTCCTGTGGAATCCGTCGAGAATCACGCCGTCACCGCGCTGCGCCGGATTGGCAAGCGCATCGCCATCGGGTTCGATAACCATATCTGGCTGGTATTTCATCTCATGATCGCCGGAAGGTTGCATTGGGTCCACCGCAAGGTGGTTCCCGATGGAAGGCGCACGCTTGCCGCCTTCGAGTTCGATTCCGGGACCCTGACCGCCACCGAAGCGGGCGCGAGAAAACGCATGTCACTCCACGTGATGGAAGGCGAAGAAGCCCTCAACCTGCTCGATCGCGGAGGCATCGATGTGCTCTCCGCGTCTCCCGATCGATTCAAAGCCGTGCTGACTTCCGAGAACCACACGCTGAAGCGCGCGCTCACCGATCCCCGGCTGTTCAGCGGTATCGGTAACGCATACTCCGATGAGATTCTTTTCGAGGCGCAACTCTCCCCGGTAAAACTGACCGGGCGGCTGACCGGCGAAGAAATCGCCCGCCTCTACGAGGCCACGCGTCACTCGCTGAACCAGTGGACCAGCCGTCTGCGTCTCGAAACCGGAGAAAAATTTCCGGAGAAAGTAACCGCCTTCCGCGACGGCATGGCCGTCCATGGACGTTATGGTCAGTCCTGCCCGCGCTGCGGAGAAAGGATACAGCGCATTCGCTATGCCGCCAACGAGACCAACTATTGTGTCCGTTGCCAGACCGGGGGAAAGCTGCTTGCCGACCGCGCCCTCAGCCGCCTGCTGCGCGAAGACTGGCCCCGGACGCTGGAAGAGATGGAAGAACGGAAACAGAGCTAGAAGATCGGGTAATTGCCAAAATTGGTAATTGCGTAATTGAAACCTGCGAGATCAAAAGTCTTCAACGCATTACCAATTTTGGCAATTACCCGATCTTCCTGTGTTGCATCGCATTAGAAACCACCAATTCTGTCCTGTTTTCAACAGATATTTGCGGTCAGGCCATTGCTTCACCGGCGGCGATGGGGCTAGGATTCCGCGCAGTTTCAATCCAGCATTCCAGATCGCAGGCAGCAGTGTGTTTGTAGTCAGGGGCGGGTCTGCCGGGAAGGCACGCAGGCAGCAACCGTTTCGCTGGAGATCCTTTAGCAAAACAAGGAGCTGATGGCATGACAAAAAGAAGAGAGTTTCTAATGACCACAGGCGCGGCCCTGAGCGGCATCGCCATTTCCGGAATCATTCCGGCAGAAGCGGTGGCGGAAGAACAGAAGGCCGCGGTCGCACCGGCGGCCACCCAGGCCATGGCGGCGAAGAAGTGCGGCACCATCAATATTCATGCTCCGCGCGGTGGCGTGAAGATCGAAGGTCTCATGGAAGCCGTGAAGACGGCGCTCGGTCGCATCGGTTGTCCCGGGTGCGGATTGCTGGGCGTTGACATCCATATTGGCGGCGGCGATCCGGAGCCTTTTGGCAACGTGGGCGGCACTAACGTCAGCTTCACACCGATGGGCTGA
>WNFD01005562.1_pt1 | contig 12598 bp, 12 predicted proteins | sample 5400491 | NCBI WGS metagenome assembly WNFD01 (sample SAMN13153343, study PRJNA577476) | soil metagenome | isolation source: 120 cm saprolite under Douglas fir tree site 2 hole 2 replicate 2 | place: USA:California | collected 2015-04-18 | reverse complement strand
AGGTCGTACCGGCCGATCCAGGACCAGGCGGCCAGGCTCACCGCAAACGCGCCGAGGAGGATTGAGAGATGGGCCACGGCGCGTGGGCTCAGGTTGAGGTCGAAGGTGTCACCTCGCCAGGCATACAGTCCGCCGATCAGCAGCACCGTCATGAAGCCGAGGCCGAGCGCCCAGTTGACGATCGAGTGCAGGAACGGCAACGTCAGCAGGTAGAACGAAACGTCCTGGCCGAGCACGGGGTCGGTGATGCCGGTGTTGGCCGCGTGCTGGAAGAGGGCGAGCACCGACCACTGCGTGCCGGCGCCGCCTGAGAGGATCAAAGCGATCAGGCCCGCGCCGATCAGGCCGATGACGCCGACAGAGCTGCGGACGGCTGAGCGCCGTATTCCCACCGCCCGAAGGCCAGGGCCGGACCGGATCCGGAGCGCGACCAGCACGTTCGCGGCGAGGTAGATGAAGGCAAGGGCGAAGCTTCCGACGAACAGCACGGTTTGCAGAACGAGGCGCGTCGTGAAGATGCTGCCGAGGCCCAGCGCGCTGTACCACTGCAGTTCGGTGAAGAACCACACGATCGGGCTGGCGAGGATGAAGATCAGGAACGCGATTCCGAACAACCCGACGCCAAACCAGAATCGTCGCGGCGGTCGCGGGATGCGGATCTCCCTGCCGGCCTCGAAAGGGCCGCCGCGCTCGAATGGATCGAAGGGCCGGTAGCGCCGGGTCATCTCGTTGGAAGCTTAGACAGTTCCTAAAGCAACGTCGTCCGCGATGAAGTCGAGGTTGGGATTCGGCGGCGGGTTCGCAAGGTGCCAGCGGACAGTGGTGCGCAGGGACTCGGCCGGGTCTGAGGTCGTCCAGCCCAACAGCGATCTGGCTTTCTGGGCGCTCACAGCGATGTGCTGGCTCATCGTGCCCGTGGGTTTGAGATCCTCGGGCAGCAGTTCGTCGGGCACCCGAACCAGCTCGGCTGTGGATCCAGCCGCGTCAAGGATCATGCGGGACCACATGCCCATCGAGTAGGTCCTGTCTTCGCATAGGTTGAGCACCTGTCCGGGCACGGCTGGGGTCTTCAGCACGAGGTGAACGCCACGCGCGATGTCTCTGACGTAACCGCGGCACGTGAGCCACGACCCGGATCCGAACGGTATGCGGACGCGACCTGCACGCTGCCGGCGCAGGATGAACTCTTCGCGCAGCTGGTAGTCGTGCTCGCCGTAGACCATCGGCAGCCGCACCGACGTCGCCCCGCGCGGCAGATACACGTCCTCGACATCCAGCTTGTCGTACTGCTCCATGCCTGGCATCAGGCCTCGGTAGGGATAGCGGGTCGGGCGAACTGGTGAGGTTTCGTCGAGGGGAACGGGGTCGGTCTCGCGGTCCTGGTTCAACGCTCCGAACGCCCGGTACACGTCGATGCTCGAGATGACGACGAGCCGCGGCTCGCCGGGCAGGGCGGCGAGGACGGTTTCAGCGTCGGTTCGAGTCAAGGCGCGGCAATCGATTGCGGCGTCTGGTGCAAATGCGGCCAGCTCCTGCTGGTGTGCCGCCAGCTCCGTCCGCTCCGTGTGTAGGTGCTGCACCGCCGGCATGTCGCCCGGTTCGAGGTTGCCCCGATGGACGATCAGAAGGTCATGTCCGGCGGCGGAGAGCTCTTCGACGATGGCGCGCCCGATGAACCGGGTGCCGCCAAAGACGACGACCCTCACCGCACGGCTTGAACTGCGTGTGGGTTCTTCTCGACGATCAGGTCGATGAGGCCCCACTTCTTGGCCTCTTCCGGGTTCATGAAGAAGTCACGCTCCATCGCGCGTTCGACGTCCTCCAGCGGCCGGCCCGTGTGCTTCGTGTAGATGCGGGCCATCGCCTCGCGCTGGCGCAGGATCTCCTGCGCGTGCAGCTGGATGTCGCTCGCCTGGCCCTGGATGCCTTGCGTGAACGGCTGGTGGATGAGGATCTGCGCGTGGGGCAGCGACAGGCGCATGCCGGGGTCGCCGCCCGCCAGCAGGATCGAGGCGCCGCTTGCCGCGAGCCCGGTGCACAGCGTTCCAACCTTGGGAGCCACGTACTGCATCGCGTCGTAGACGGACAGGGCCGCGGTCAGCGATCCGCCAGGGCTGTTGATGTAGAGCTGGATGTCGCGGTCGGGCGCCTCGCTTTCGAGGAACAGGAGCTGCGCGGTCACCGTGCTGGCGAGGTCGTCGTCGATCACGCCGCGCAGGAAGATGATCCCGTCCTTGAGCAGGCGGGAGTAGATGTCGTACGCGCGCTCGCCGCGTCCGTCGTTGGTGATGACTGTCGGGATCATGCTCATGCGGTTTACCTCCCGGTATCGAAGCCGATGCGTGGTTTTGGTCGGGGTGGCGGGTTCGCCATGGCGAGATAGGCGCTGAAGTCGGCGACGCTGCGCAGCGCCTCGAGGGGCAGCGACGCGGTGGCGAGCCGGAGCTTGACGGGCGGATCCTCCGGCCAGGTTCTCTGCTCCGGGTCCGCGCCCAAAAGCCGCGCGAGGTCGGCGTAGATGTCGGCGGGCCTGGCGCCGAGTGCGTGAGCGACGGCCAGCAACCGCTCGGTCGAGACTTCCTTGCGGCCGCGCTCGACCTCCGAAAGGTGGGCGGGCGACAAGCCGGCCTCGCCCGCAACTTCGGTCAGGGTGCGGCGGGTGGCCTCGCGGCGCTGCCGCAGGACGGCGCCAAGGGCGCTTCTCACGAGCCGGGCGGATTCGCTGTAAGCGAAAACCATTCCTTTGTGGCAAATCATACGACGGGCTTCTTGGATAGGGTGGAGTGCTTCCCCGCCCCTCTCCCCAACCCTCCCCCCTGAACGGGGGGAGGGGTGCGTTCAATCTTTGAGGTTCATCGGGTCGAGCAGCTCCTCTTTTGGCCGTTCTATCTTCTGCCTCGATCTCATGATCTCTATCAGTTTTTTTCTTCCTTTCGGGGGGCCGATCATGATCGCGCCCACCAGGCGGTCGTCTTTGAAGAAGAGCTTGCGGTAGAACTTCTCGTCGAAGTCGTAGGTCCGCACAGACTCCAGGTCTGGTTGCACGTCGGGCGTCACGCCCATCACCGCGAGGGTCGAGCCGAACATGGTCGTTGTGTACGTCGGGACGTCGAAGAAGTCCTCCGAAGCGCCGGCCATGTTCCGCGCCGCGACCTTGCCGTGCGCCTCGGCGTTGTCCCAGGTGCCCATCTGGTTGTGGCGCTCGACCATCAGGTCGTAGAACACCGCCACGTCCCCCGCCGCATAAACGTCTGGCGCCGACGTCAGGAGCTTGGAGTCGGTGACGATGCCCTTGTTCAGCTCGATGCCCGTGTTGCGCACCGGCTCGGTGTAGTAATCGAGACCGACGCCGTAGGTGAGGAGGTTGAAGTCGACTTTCTTCCCGTTGACGGTCTCGGCGTGGAACCGTCCATCGACGCGGCTGAACTTCTGAACCTCGTCCGAAACGATGAACTCGACGTCCTGCGCTTCGCCCATCTGACGGCACAACCGCCCGCCCTCCTCATCCAGCACGTAGCGAAGGAACCACGGGCCGCGCATGATCCAGGTGAGCTTCGCCTTCTTGCGATAGCTCACACCCTCCGCCAGCTCGTACCCGATGAAGCTGCCGCCCATCACGAGCACGCGCTCCGATGCGTCCGCCTTCTCGATGATCGCGTCGGTGTCGTCGAGCGTTTGAAAGCCCAGGCACGCGGACACCTCATCTGAACCCGGCCAGGGCGGCGGCTTGGGCCGGCCGCCCGTCGCGATCAGCATCGCGTCGTACGCAAATTCCTGGCCCCGGTTGGTCCGCACGACCTTGGCCTGGGCGTCGATCTCGGTCGCCCAGGTCTCGAAGTGGATCTCGAGGTGCCGGTTCGCATAGTCTTCGACCGTGCGCATCAACACCTTCTCGCGGCGCACCTGGCCGCGGAGGTAACGGGGCAGCGCGACGCGGTTGTAGAGGGGATGTTTTTCGGCGGCGATCATGACGATCGACGCGTCGGCGTCCGCCTTCCGCAACTCCTCCGCGCAGGTCTGGCCGGCGATGCCGTTTCCGATGACGACGTAACGCCGCGTCAATTAAAGAAGCAATCCGTAGATGTAGGCGCTGTCGTCGTCATTCGCGAGATCGTATCCGGAAGCGCTCATGTCATCCGCGGCCGGGTGGTCGCGTGGAAGCGTGACCGTCACGTGGTTGAGCCCGTCCGCGTCCGCTTCGAAACGCAGCGCCATGAGCAGCTCACGCAGCGCACCGCCGCGTCCGGCCAGAAAGGCGACGGCGAGGTTGTTGCCCCACGGTTCCCTCAGCGCGGCTAGCGCTCGCCCGCCGGGGCCGAGCCTGAGCATGCCGATGCCCGCGAGGCGCTCCAGCTCGGACGCGTTCATGTCCCGCGCGCCGTTGAAGTCGGCCGACACGCCGTGATACAGGTCGATGCCGGGACTCTTCTCGATCGCGGGCCATGCCTTCTGGGCTTCACGAGGATCCGGCATTCTCGCCGGCTCGCCACCTTCGACGCGAGGCCCACGCCACCAGCGCGCGTCGACGAGGCGGCGGAACCCCATCGATTCGAAGAGGCGCACCGCATCCGGATTCGCGGTGCCGAGGCGCATCTCGCGAAATCCCTGCTCCCTGGCGTCCGCGATCGCCGACGTGAGCATGGCGCGCGCAAGTCCTTGCCGGCGGTGCGTGCTCGCGACGCGCAACCCTTCGTACCATACGAGTCCCGCCGCAAAAGGCCGCAGGCGCTGTACTCCGACCACGACGCCCTCCACCTCCGCGGCCTGGAACGCAGCCCCGGCGTCGCTGAGCCAATCGTCGAAAACGCGCGGCAGGTAGTCGTGTCCTTCCCACACATCGCGCGAGATCTCCGCCACCCGGTCGCGGTCTGCGGCCCTCATGGGCCGGAGCGTCAGCTCCGAGGTTGCCAATGCGCGACTCCAGACAGGACGGTTCCGCCGTCGTAAACGAGCTCGTCGCCCTCGGGGGTCAGCAGTTCCTCGAGCATCGCGCGGCCGACCTTCTCATCCCATGCGTCGCCAACCAGTGCGCGTGCGTCGACGAGCCCCTCGTCGAGGTTGGCGTACCGCGTCACGCTCCGGTAGCTGAGGAACTTGACGTCCGGCGCGATGTCCATCTGGATCAGCAGCATGAAGAGGTCGCTAAAGCGAGGCATGGGCGGCCCTACTTCACCCAGCAGCCGTTTACGGATCGCGGCAGCCGGGTGTGGCAGGTCGCTCTCGCGCAGCATGACGAAGAGGCGCTCGCGTGCGCTCCGCTCCAGCTTGGCGATGAACGGAACGGCATCGGCAACGCCATAGAGCACGTGGCAGCAGATCACGAGGTCCGCCGGGGCAACCACTGCGTCCTCCCAGGTGCTCGCGACGACAGTCATGTTGTCGCGGGGAGGGATCATCGACCGCATGCCCTCGGATGGCTCCACGGCCGTCACCCATTCGAGGCGCTCCGAAAGCGGTACCGCATGGCGCCCTGTGCCCGCGCCGGCGTCGATGAGCGTCCTGGTTGGCGAGACATACGGATCGACGATCTTGAGAAACTCGTCGGCGCGAGCCTGAGTCGACCGGGCAAAGCTTGGGGCGCGGCGGTCCCAGTAGCCAGGGTTGGCGTGCGTGCCGGCCAGGTTCGCCCGCTCCTCGACGATGCGCGTCCAGTTCCCCACCCAATCCATAGCCGGCTCGAAAATACCGCATACCCGACGTCCGCGATTTGCAGGGGGTTTTTAACAAGGCTGGGGACAACCCGGGGACAACTCCAGGTTGGCCCGCCCACATAGTGGGGCTCGGCGCCCTCCCGCCCCAAGATCTTGGGTCGAAGCTAGGATACGGATCGTGGCCGGGACCGAGTTCACAGGCGCCGAGTCGAAGGTGCTGGCGCGCTACTTCACCAACCTCGACCGGCCGATCTTCGCACTTCGCAACCTGCCAGAGGTCGTCAAGGGCGCCCTGTTCTCGCGCTACTCGCGAACCGAGAAAAGCCTGCGACGCGTGCTCCTCGAGGAGTTCATCAACGAGCCTGATTCCGGGTTTGAGGCTCTCACCGGCAACTCCACGGACAGCGACGACATGGTGGCGGTGCGGCGAGCGGAAGAGTTTTACGAGCGCGTCCTCGTGGGTTACGGAGACGACTCGGTGGCCGAGCTCGCCGGCGCGCACGTTGCCGTCGAGCGCACCTCGACACTAGCCGCCAAGGCGCTGGAGGACAGCCGGATCGGGATCTCGCCGCTTGAGAAGTCCACGCGGTACGTTCGGTTCGATCGCACCGGGCCGGACGGTCGGTACCTGTTCTATCGCGGGCCAGAGCTGACCCATCCGGATTACGAGCCGGCCGCGGACGCGCTCTTCGGCGTTTACAGCAGCCTGGTCGAACCTGTCACCGCGGCGATCCGGGCGCGCTTTCCGATCGAGTCCGGCGAGACGGACCGGGCCTGGAAGTCGGCGACGAGGGCCAAGGCGCTCGACCTGCTGCGCGGGCTGCTCCCGGCCGGCGCCCTGACCAACCTCGGCCTCTTCGGCAACGGCCGCGCCTTCGAGTACCTCATCACCAAGCTGGCGGCGCACGAGCTGCCTGAGTGCCAGCGGCTCGCGACCGACCTGCACCGTGAGCTCGCCCTGGTCATCCCCGCCTTCGTCAAAAGGGCGCTCGACGAGCGGTACGGAGGCCCTTCCGCCGAGCGGATGGTGGGGCTCCGGAGGAAGGCGGCAGCCATCGCCCGGCGCGGCAGCGCGGAATCCTTCTCCGGGCCGAGCGTGCGACTCATCGAGTTCGACCCGGACGCCGAGCGGAAGGTGGTGGCGGCCTCGCTGTTTCCTCACTCCGATCTGAGCTTCGCGGAGCAGACCGGCGACCCGGCGCAGGTCCTGGAGGCGCTGCTGGGCGACCGCGCCAACCGCCGGCAGCGCGCGCCGCGAGCCCTCGAGCACGCTCAGTACACGTTCGAGATCGTCGCCAACTTCGGCGCCTATCGCGACCTGCATCGTCACCGCATGCTCACTCAGGACCGCCAGCTCGTGGGCACGTCGCTCGGATACGACCTGCCGCCAGGCCTGGAAGACCTCGGCCTGGCCGGCCGCTTCCGGGCCGCTGTCGAGGCGGCGGCAGCTGTCTATCCAAGGCTCGAGCGCGACGCCGGCCCGGCCCTGGCCCAGTACATCGTCCCGCTCGCGTTCCGCGTCCGCTGGTACTTCCGGGCCAACCTCCGCGAGGTGTATCACCTCTGCGAGCTGCGGACGACTCCGCAGGGCCATCCCGACTACCGGTGGGTGGCCCAGGAGATGTTCCGCCGGGTCGCCGAGGTGCACCCGCGCCTGGCCGGTTACGCACGTTTTGTCGACCTGGGGCCGGGCGACGAGCTGGAACGGCGCCGGTCGGAGCGACGAATTGACGAAAAACTCGGCGCTTTCGACCATCCCGTGCGATAGTTACGCTCCATAGTTCGATCGGGAAGGAAGGAGTGGTCGTGCAGGAAGGAGTGGCAGTCGTGAGCGAATTGATCGTGCCGCGCGGCCCGGAGCGCCGCAACGGCGACAGGCGTGCCTGGATGGAGCGGAGATATACGGAGCGGCGTGACCCGGTCCGGGCTTCGGCCGGCCGCCGCGGAGTCTGGCCGTTCGACCGGCGGATCGCTGAACGCCGCATGCTCGAGCGGCGGGATGGCTGGCCGCAAACCCAGGCGCAATAGCCTCGGCCCGGCCGGCGCTCATCGTCCACGGCGGAGCCGGTTCGGTCCCCGAAGAGGAGCGTGCCCTCCGGCAGGCCGCTGTCGAGCGAGCGCGCGATGCCGGCTGGTCTGAGATCGGCGACGGGGCTCTGGAAGCGGTTATCACCGCTGTCAGGCTGATGGAAGACGAGCCGCTGCTCAACGCGGGCATCGGCGCGTGCCTCAACCTGGATCGGGTCGTGGAGCTGGACGCCGGGGTGATGGAAGGGGCCGAGCTGAAGGCCGGCGGCGTTGCCGGGCTCAAAGACGTGCGCCACCCGATCGAACTCGCCCTCGAGGTGATGCTGGACGGCCGCCACGTCCTCCTTGCCGGTGAAGGAGCGTCGCGCTTTGCGCGCGAGCACGGGATCGAGATGTGCGACCCGGCGATCTTCATCACGGATCGCAAGCGGCAGGAGCTCCTGCACGGCGCCGACACCGTCGGTGCTGTGGCGCGGGATGCGGAAGGGCGGCTGGCGATCGCCGTTTCCACGGGCGGCGTAAGCGGCAAGCTGCCCGGCCGGATCGGCGATTCACCGATCCCAGGCGCCGGGTTCTACGCCGATGATCGATACGGGGCGGTGTGCGGCACCGGCCAGGGGGAGGCCTTTCTCCGGCTGGGGCTGGCCCGGCTGATGGTGGTCGAGCTTCAGCACGGAATGGATGCGGCGGCGGTAGCCAACGGCGCGGTAGCGCTGCTCGGGAGGGCGTTGAGAGCACCCGGCGGAGTGATCGTGGTGGCGCGCGAGGGCGCACCGGAAGCCGCCTACAACACTCCCTCCATGCCGTTCGCGATCGCTTACTAGGTGGATTCGGCCAACACCGGAGAGCTTGTCGCTCTCGCGCTCAAGCGTGCCGGCGTCAGCCATCTCTTCACCCTCAACGGAGGCCACATCTGGCCGATCCTGACCGGCGCCACCGAGCACGGCATCCGGATAATCGACGTCCGCCACGAGCAGTCCGCGGCGTTCGCGGCCGAGGGCTGGGCGAAGGTGACCCGCCAGGTGGGTGTCGCCGCGGTCACCGCGGGACCCGGAGTCACCAACTCTGCGACCGCGCTCGCCCAGGCGCAATCCGGCGACAGCCCGATCTTCGTGATCGGCGGTCGCGCGCCGGCGGCCCGGTGGGGCATGGGTTCGCTGCAGGAGATGGACCACCTCGATGTCGTGCGCAGCCTGACCAAAAAGGCGGTCACCCTCGAGTCGGCGGAAGAGGCGTATGGCGTCGCCGCGGAGTGCATGCGCACCGCGCTGAGCCGTCGCACCGGCCCCACCTTCATGGACGTGCCGCTCGACACCTTCATGCTGGGGGCGGCTGACGTGCCCGAGGCGACCGAGCATCTGACCGCCGACCTCGGCCCACTGCCGGACCCGGACCTGGTCCAGCACGCCGCTCGATTGATACGAGAAGCGGAGCGTCCGGCCGTGATCGCCGGCGGCACGGTGTGGTGGGCGCATGCCGAAGCCGAGCTGAAGGCCCTGGTCGAGACGGCCCACCTGCCGCTCACCGTCAACGGCATGGCCCGCGGCGTGCTGCCGCCTGGTCATCCGCTCTTCGTTCAGCGCGCGCGAGGGCCGGCTTTAGGCGAGGCCGACCTCATCGTCGTGATCGGAGCGCTGCTCGATTTCCGGCTCAACTATGGGCAGCCGCCGGTCTTCGCCGAGGACGCCCGCATCGTGTATATCGATGTCGACGCCTATCGAAAGCCGCGGCCGGCAGAGGTCGCGATCTACGGCGACGTCAAGGCCGCCCTGGCGGCGCTGGCCGCCGCGGTCGGCGGCGCGCCCGAACGCAGTACCTGGCTTGAAAAGCTTCGCGAAGCCGACGCTGCATCCCGCCGCCGCGACGAGGTCATGACGCGGTCGGAGTCCTCGCCCGTTCATCCCGCCCGGCTGATCGCCGAGGTGGACGCCTTCTGCGACGAGGACGCGATCCTGGTCGGCGACGGCGGAGACTTCATCTCGTTCGCGGGCCGGCTCATCGAACGCGCCAGGCCCGGGCTGTGGATCGATCCGGGACCGTTCGGCGCCCTGGGCTCGGGACCCGGTTATGCGATGGCCGCGCACCTCGCGCACCCCGACCGGCAGGTGATGCTTCTGTCGGGCGACGGGGCCTTCGGCTTCTCGGCGATGGAGTTCGACACCATGGTCCGCCACAAGATCCCCGTCGTCTGCGTCGTGGGCAACAATGGCATCTGGGCGCTGGAGAAGCACCCCATGCTGAGCATGCTCGGGGTGAGCATCGCCGCCGACCTGGGGGATCGGACTCGCTACGACAAGGTGGTCGAGGCGCTGGGAGGGTACGGTGAGCTCGTGGACCGCCCTGGGGAGATCAAGCCCGCGCTCGAACGCGCGTTCAAATCGGGCTTGCCGGCGTGCGTCAACGTAATTTGTGACCCCGCCGCGGAATATCCGCGATCATCTGTATTGATGTGAGCGCAGCCCAGCTGAAGGCCGTCGTCGAAGCGGATGAATGGCGCACCGCCCAGGCGCAGTTCGACGAGGCGGCGGAAATCATCAAGCTCGAACCCTGGCTGCGCGAGGTCCTGCGGGAGGTGCAGCGCGAGTTCACCTGCAACTTCCCGGTGAAGATGGACAGCGGCCACCTGCGCATGTTCACGGGCTACCGCGTGCAGCACAACATCAACCGCGGCCCGGCCAAAGGCGGCATCCGCTACCACCCCGACGTCTCGCTGAACGAGGTCAAGGCGCTGTCCATGTGGATGACATGGAAATGCGCCGTGGTCAACATTCCCTTCGGTGGCGCCAAGGGCGGCATCATCGTCAACCCCAAGGAGCTTTCGCTCAACGAGCTCGAGCACATGACGCGCCGGTTCGCGACAGAGATCTCGATCCTCATCGGCGCCGACCGCGACATCCCCGCCCCCGACGTCAACACCGACGGCCAGACCATGGCCTGGATCATGGACACGCTGTCGATGCACCTCGGCTTCTCGTCCCCGGCTTCGGTGACCGGCAAGCCGATCGAGGTCGGCGGGTCGCTCGGCCGCATCGAAGCCACGGGTCGCGGCGTGACGATCTGCGCGATGGCTGCGCTGGAGCACCTGGGCCGCCTGCCTCATCAGACCCGAGTCGCGGTGCAGGGGTTCGGCAACGTCGGCAGCATCAGCGCCAAGCTCCTCGAGGAGGCCGGCTGCACCGTGGTCGCGGTCTCGGAGGACTACGGAGGCATCTACAACCCGCTCGGTCTTTCCATCAAGCGGGTGCTCGAGTACCGCGCGCGAGAGAAGACATTGAACGGTTTCCCCGGCGCGCAGGAGATCGGCAACCAGGAGCTGCTCGGCGTCGACTGCGACTTGCTCGTCCCGGCCGCGATCGGCAACCAGCTCACGTCGCGCAACGCACGCGATGTCAAGGCGAAGCTGATCGTCGAGGGCGCGAACGGGCCAACGACCCCTGAGGCGGATGCGATCTTTCGCGAGCGCGACATCTTCGTCGTACCCGACATCCTGGCGAACGCGGGCGGCGTCACCGTGTCCTACTTCGAGTGGGTGCAGGATCTGCAGTCGTTCTTCTGGTCCGAGCACGAGGTCAACCAGAAGCTGAAGGCGATCCTTTCGCGGGCGTTCTCTGAGGTCTTGAAGACCAAGCTCGAGAAGAAGGTCGACATGCGCATGGCCGCGTACTGCCGGGCAGTGGCACGGGTCGCCGGCGCGACCCGCGAGAGAGGCCTCTACCCCTAGATCTCCCTCGTTCTGAAGCTCCAGATGCTCAGGCCGAGCATGATGCCGAACCACACGACCACCCAGGCGAGGAAAGGCAGCGGTGGTGGGTCGACCGCTGCGAATGGGTTGGCGCGACCCACCGTCCCTGAGGCTCGGAGGGTGGCGAGGAATGCGTCCGGCTCCATCGCGTAGATCGCCCCACGCCACAGCAGGTCGGTGGGAAGGATCAGGTGGCTGATCACGCCGACGTTTTCCACCGCCTGGTTCTGCAGCCCGGCGCCGATGTCTCCGACGACACCGCCGATCCAGCCCATGAGCCACGCGACCAGCGCGATCACTCCGCCCGTGATGCCGGACAGCCGGGTCGAGAGAACGAGTCCGAGGGAGAGGAGCACGAGCCCTTCCGCTCCGACGTACAGCACGAGCTGGACCGGATGAGGTGGCACGTACCCGGTCGCCCAGTCGACCGCCTCGATCTCGAGAAACGCCGAGCCGGCTGCATAGATCGCGACCAGCACCGCCAGCCCGAGCCACTTTCCGATCACCACCTCACTCCGCCGTATGGGTCGCGCGAGCATCGACAGCAGGAGGCCGCTCTCGACCTCGCTCGAGATCAACGGTCCGGCCACGACAGCTGCGCTCAACGCGAGCACGCCGCTGTACATGAACGTGACGACGATCAGGAGCTGCGAAGTGATCAGGGCGACCTGCGCCGGCGGAAGCGCATTGCCCTCGGAGTTGGTGACCGTCGTGATCTTGTGAAAGCCCCATGCGGAGAAGCCGACGACGATGAGCGTGAGGATGATCAGCGCGAGGATCAGCCGCCTGCGCGATGTCTCCTGGACGGTCAGCCGCGCGATCACCAGTGTTGGTGGCATTACTTCTCTTCCTCTTCGAGCAATTGAAGGAAGCGGTCTTCCAGGGTCTGGTGCCGAGGCGCAACCTCGAACACCTTGCCGCCGAGGCCGACGATCGCGGCCACCAGCTCGGGCACGCGGTCGGGCTTGAGGTTGGTAAAGGTGAGCTGGTCGCCCTCGTCATCGATGTTCCCGAAGCTTGCGAGACTGGACTTGTCCGCCTCGCCAAGGCCCGTCACGCGGACCTTGACCGCTGTTCCGCTCAACAGCTCGTCCATCGTGCCCGACGCGATCACGCGCCCATGGTCCACGACCGCCACGCGGTCGCACACCTGCTCCACCTCGCTCAGCAGGTGGGA
>WNFD01005559.1_pt1 | contig 12601 bp, 12 predicted proteins | sample 5400491 | NCBI WGS metagenome assembly WNFD01 (sample SAMN13153343, study PRJNA577476) | soil metagenome | isolation source: 120 cm saprolite under Douglas fir tree site 2 hole 2 replicate 2 | place: USA:California | collected 2015-04-18 | reverse complement strand
GAGTATGCTCTGTCTTTGCTTTCCGCGCTGGGGACCATTGGGCGAGACTCTCCTTGAACAGAACCATCCCGGGCACGAGAATGCGAACGGGGAACACAGCAGTTTCAGAATCTAATAATAAGTGGTGTTAAGTGATCCTGGCCCTTAGTTCCTACCAACATACCCTCAATAAGTTCGGCGGATGCATTAGCTTGAACAACTTTTTCCCAGCAATACAGTACCAGGTCATCGCAAAGTGGCAATTCAACGAAACGAGCCACGTCGACCTGCTGCACCCGGCGGAAAAACTTGCCAAAGGTGCGAACAAACTTGTATAACAAGTTCAGAGAGTGTAAAGCGATCGGATCAAGTGGCGCTGCAGCTGAACGCAGACTCATGAGAAGGCTAATGCGAGTCTCGTAGAGGCCACGAAGCTGCACAGCAGAATATCGAAAGACTTCATTAAACTACGAATGTTAATATGTGCGCCACACAAGTCTGGTACACAATGTACCTACCCATGGCTCCATCGGGGATATAGAAGGATCGCGCAACTTGGGCCAGATCCAAACAGCCATTTTCATGATAACCTTGTATAAAAGATGTGCGAACAGAAGGTCCTCAGCAGTCCTACGAGAGCTGAGGTTTGGGATAGCAATAGATGGTTCTAGCCCTTGGATTAATTGAACATAAATCTCAGAGAGTGGGGAGTAAATGCGAGCGATGAGCTGATATAAACACGAGTTACGAGTTGTGGAAAATAAGGAACGCGCTAGATGGTTGCGTACCTGGCCCAGTGTTTTGACGCTGGTCATCATTTTAATGTGAGATAACTCTTTCAAGATAGCATTCAAAGCTCGAAGGGACGTGTGAAGAATACGAGTCGTAGTCGGATCTGATACCTGTGATGACAATCTTTGCCGGAGATGATGTGTAATCGGTGTCATTATGTCTGGTTCTAGAGATGCCCTGAGAGAAATCAGCGATGAATCATACGCGAGACGAAATGAGACAGAGTGACACCATTTATGGGGAAAGTCGGAACGCGCGATTTTTGCAATAATTACTTGATTGTTTTTGCCGATCTTCGTTTCCGATTACCAATTCAGCAATGGGATATGAGTTAGGATGTCTTACGACGTCATCTTCCTCGTCTAGCAGTGTCAAGCAACGATTTCTGATTGCAGGCCTCTGCTCGTCTAGAACCAGCCTGACATGCGTAAAATTACGTCTCGGACATGCACCACGGAAAACATCGCACAAGGTTTACCGACCTTCGCGATCTCCAAAGGGTGGACACGACGTTCTTTACCTGGATGATACTCAGCTGTCTGATGTGCAGGGGAGCGGTCTTCTGAGCGGCAATCTGCTGAAGTACGTCTAGTGTCCCGGGTTGGTCTATTAGATCCTTTAAGCGTGCAGCTGAAGCGCTCATTTCCTTCGGGTTCTGAGACGCGGCGCCCGCGACAACTGCGTATACTTCTTGTATGGACGCATGCTGGATCGAATCGTTGTTCATGAGTACCATGGATGAGGTGGAATGAAAGGCGCCTTTCAATCAGGTGGCAGCCACGAGATCGCGACACGGTGACATCAACAATTGTAAATAACGCGCCCGTTTAATCGAGCCAAGTCGTTCTGAGGCGGCGACTCGGAGCACCATGGTTACTCGGCAAGATTCCTGGAATATCGTCCCCCCACTGGACTATGTCGATGATTCGGAACCAGAAAGGAAGCGGATCAGGCTTCAAACCACCGAGACCAAAAGACGAAGAAAGTATCAGGAACAATTTCGACACCAAAACACCGATGTTGCCCACGATTCTCCACCAACGGGTGGTGACACTATCAGTCTTAGTAATTACCCGAGATGTTTGCTTTAGATTATCTGAGACCTGACGTATTCCATACAGAGGGGTTGGGCGGCGTTACAGCAGGGGCCACGCTAGATGTTATGGAGAACGCCGTCAGCAACATCATATGTCAGTTTTGCGCAAACACCATCCTCCATTTATGTTATTGAAGGGTTTGATAACCATGTCAGGTGATACAAAGCGAAGCTGTTCCAAACCGTCCTCAAAGTCTCAGTCACAAGTGCCGCTTGAGATCAGTCGCCCACAAGCCTTACTTGCTTCCGCACCAAAGCATGTCCCAAGTAGCGGTGCTACTGACACCGAAGAGGTGTCGTCAGAGTCAAATCTTGTTGCTTGTCTGGGCCATCTTGCATACAAGCAGGTCCGGCGCCCGTCTACCAACGCGTCCGACTCATCTAGAGCAGGATGCCGCCAATCGGCCTCAACACTCCAGATTCACCACAACAAAGTCGGGAGTCTCGGCCAAGGCTCTGTCCCGAATTCCAGTGTCACCAAACGTGACGTTGGTCCTCTCCTCGGATGTGTCTCTTGCGAGGTTCGGTGGACCGTCAAGAAGAGTGCGGCTCACAAATTGTCCCACATAACAACTTGCGCACGGAAGAAGGGTATAAATCCAACTACGCTCCGGCTTCTCGTTGAAAGGGAGCTTCTCAAGATACGGCACACAAAGACAAATGACAAGGATGCGACGCCTTGTTCCGACTCTACAGACGCTGTCTCTCAGACATACATGGAATGTGTGGTAGCGGAAGCTCAACCGAAAAGGAAGCAAAGGCGGACGGATACAGCTGGAACACTCCAGCCTGTCAGCCAGACAAGGGCCGTAATACTGGACAGAGCCAAAGCTCTACTTGGGGCTTGGGGAGCAATGCCTGGTGAAGGACCCGAACCTGAACACACCCAGACTTTTGGCCGAAGCAAGTTAGCAATTGGATATATGCAGGCGGAGAACGTCGACCCAACTGCGTCACACCCCTCTGAAGAGTGTGCCTTAACTTCGAGGCTTGCCCTTCTCAGATCCATGGCAGGGTCTCCCACCACTTCTCAGTCGCGGGGTTGCGAGTAGCGTGACATAATACGTACCACTCTGATTTCCGTACTTGTATATCTAGGGTTGAACATAACAGATTGTCTAGAAATACATTGGCCAATGTACAGATGTAGAGCTAACATGTGCCACATCGAAATAATTGGTTTTCGTAAGATAATTTCTGTCGTGGTACTGGTAGCGCATAGCCGAAATGATTAGTTTTCGACACGGGAAAGTGGCGCTTCGGTTGCAAGCCAAATCCGCCGATTCATTACTATCCAGGACCAGTCAAGATCGAAGGGTCGATAGTGCCGTGAATGTTTTGTTCGTAATAACAAGGTGAGAGAGTACTGTTAGTTAACAATCTATGTAGCAATGAGTAACTTTAGTAACTGTTGAAGGTAGATATCGCTAGAGAGATTTTAGCGAAAGCTGAAGCACGATCTCTCCCGTGCACCGACAATATTAATCACAAAGCAACATCTGACAGCCCGGCAACCTCAATCAAACCACCAACGAGGTGTAAACTGCCCGTGACGAGAACTTCGACTGGCCCGCCATTACTAGCGTCCTCTCGGACGGTACCAACGGCGTGCTCAATGGATGGTAGAACAAGCGTGTTCTCTTTTGAAAAGGTAGGCACCAATGATGCCCATGCCTCGGCAAGTCCTTGCTGTGTACTCAAGTCGTCTTTAGGAGTAGAAACAGCATTCAGGTCTGAAGGAAATAGCAAATATTAGCATGTACAAGCGTAACGAGGATCCCGTCATACCCCCTTTAAATTGACCGTCTGCATAGGTAACATTCGTGCAGAACACAACTTTGTCAAAGAACGTGTGGGGTGCCTCATCAGAGCCGTGTAATTGAAGTTGAGTCGCGACCTTCGCCAGTACAGCCTCTAAAAACGACGGTCCAGATCTCCCATGGGTGCAATTGAATATAAGAATACGAATGAGATTTTCTCTTCTGATAATAGATTGGAATTTCAGCCGTCGGGTAGAAGCGATGCCCTTACCTCGCTGATATAGTTCTCAAGGCGGCCATGGGGCTCACCAGCCATTCGATACAGCACTCAAGACTCTCTACAGTATGAGCACCGTCTAGGAACCACACTATCGGCGAATAGTTTGGGTCGTCGACGGTCTGACATCTTCCAGGCCACCGAGCAGCTTTTAATCCTTCGATGAAATCGTCTGGTAGAGTCTTTTGAGGTGCAACTGATTCCCTCAACTCCAGGAATTTTTGGGACAGTACTACAGCGAGTCCAGCATTCGTGATTTGATGGGACCCAGCTAGACCTGCATCACGTTGTCAGACCGAAAAGCCAGGAGGAATGTAACGGTCCCACGATTTACCGAGTTGTATCTCCGATAGCTCTGGCACAGGATGTACGACGATGAACTCAGATGCCTATTCCAAGTGTTAGGGGCTCAGCCACGTTGAGAACCACGTCCAAACCTTAAGGTCCACGCTCCTTTGCCGTAAGACATCCATACCTTCTCGTGGTTGGTTCACGGTTATTGCTGGGACGCCTTCCTGAATGCACCATTGTACGAAAGGCACGATGCTGTGTTATTAGGACACCAACCTTGAATATGCCACCTTTCTGCCCTGCAATCTCCTTAATAGTCTTTCCGAGCACACCGACATGATCTATGCCAAGAGAAGATATTCCCGTGACAACGGGCCGAGGAACGATGTTGGTACAGTCGTAGGTGCCACCCACACCAACCTCCAGAATAGTAGCGTCGACCTAGTTGATGATCGTCGTTGAGTAATGATAACCAATGATGATGAACGCTGACCTTCAAGGTCAAGAACGCGTGGAAAGCCATAAGCGTAACGTATCTAAAATACATTGGCTTCGGTGTCGTTGTTGAAAGTTCTCGCTGAGTCCCAGTGTTAACTTTAATTGCATGTCCCCATTAGAACGAGGAACAGACTTGATGATTTTCTTCTAGGCGCTCCCAGACGTCAAAGAAGAACTTCGCGAACAACTCTTCGGCTATGGGAACCCCGTTGACACGTATTCGCTCTCGCACTGCAACAAGGTGTGGCGAGGTATATAGACCTACGAGGAAGCTTAAGCATCAAAGACCATGAATCCGATCCGATCAAGTGCAACTCACCAATTTTCCACCCTGGTTTCGCGTGACGAAGGATTGAGTCCACAAAAGCACAAGTAGAACCTTTGCCCTTCGTCCCAGTCACATGAAGTACGTTGAGGGAATTAAGATCTTCTTGCTGTGACACATATAGTGTCACTACATTTGTCGATAGACTAGCACCTTACCTTGTAGCCAATTCTTTCCAAGTATTCAATCATCTCTGGGATAGCCAGACTTCTAGTCTGTGCGCCCGATTCTTTGATTGCCTCCAGCGTCGCAGCATTGGACTGCAGGGTGTTCAGGAGGTCTATGGCATCTTTGTATGACCTGCCTGCCATCGCACGACGCTGGACAAGAGAGATTAATGGGCGGCTTTGGGTCCTATTCGTTATATGGATCGGTAGTCTAAGACACAGTCGCATTCGTCGCACAAAAACATGTGACCACGGTTGGTTATTTCCTAATCGGCCCAATCACGTGTAACAACCACAGTCAACTGCTGTAATTTAAATTTTATCAACCATTGCCATATCGTGATCCCCTCCTGTACAGTATCATCCTCTCCATGGACAAATTCATAATCTCAAAAGGACCAATGTACAAGAAGAACCGTGGTAAAGAGTGTGTGCACAATAGATACGAACCATATCCCACAAAAGGCACCAGCAACACAAGACGCTCGAACAGTGGCACGTCCAAGACATCTGCCCAAAGGACCCTTACACGACACCTACTCAGCACGTTGAGTGATGAATCAAACCCCATAACGCATTCTGACATCGGGATACGCTCTGGCCAGTTTCCATTAAGCGCGTGACATTGAGGGGTCGTCTGACGTTCCGATTCATGGTAGATCGTGTTGTTTCGCTCACAACCGGCCACCAGAGGTCAGATGGCCGCGGCAATAGGCAAGAATATGTGAGAAATCGCAACCTGAAGCTCAAGAATCAGAGAGAAGAGGTGATTTTAGGGGTGTTGAACAACACCAGGATCTACATCAACGGGTATTTGCGAGACACGACAGATATCGAAATGAAGAGGATCATCGCAGACGCAGGCGGGCAGGCACTGTTCGTGCGAGATCATGTGCCTCTGACACCCCGCCGATCTGAATATTAATATTGCATAACCGCAGGCGATCAGCGTCCAACGCCACCCATATCGTGACGTCCCAGCATTTGAGTGGAAACAAGACACATAGATTACTCACTACAAGCAGGGGAACAAAGCCCTTCGTCGTTAGACCTGAATGGGTGACGGATAGTATCGCAGCAGGGAGGCGGCTGAGAGAAGACCAGTATTTATTGGTGAAGTAGCATGATGCACGTGACGAGAGGAGGAAAGGAGCCGCTTTGCTGCCGCTGTCCGAGGACGTGTCCTTGTCCGTGTCGGACTACAGTGCATACATTTTATAACTTACCCCCTATTCTAGTGTCAGAACTCTCCTTTATACACCCTCCAAATGAGTTTCTTGTTTACCCCCAATCATGTGCAACTAATCGCTGCTTGTTATCCACCTTCTGCATCTCTCCTCACCTCTGGACCAGACTATCGCCCGAACGCTCAAGAGCTTTCCCGCTTAACATATTATGCTGCTAATAAACCCGGGAAAATCAACAAACTGAGCAATGAACTTCAAAAAAGAATCAAGTTAGAAGGCCGAAAGGCGCTCTCGAATAACCCTCGTTCTCGATCGTAAGTCATCACCTTCGAGTCGGCGTATATTCTCGTTACCGTTAGTCCTTAGATCTCTCCTAATCTCACTGTCCATATTCAAAGCCCTTGCCACCGAATGTCGACGCGATATCTCTCTTCTCGCTCCTTCACTACTCGCTTCTGTTGACATGGTGCTATTCACCTTTCCCTCTGATATCGAAGTCTCTGCCAAAGCAGCCAACCTAGCAAGTCCTTCTTTGCGCGTTTGTAGAATTCACAACTAATGTTCGGTAGTTCATTGCTTGGACAACCTTCACTGATGGCCGTCTAGTAGGCGTGGACCCGGCTGTTACCCGTGACTATCTCTCTGTGCTTGGGCGCTTCTCAAAAATGAGTAGAGCGAATTCTTCTTCTGGTGATTCGGAATTTACGAATAGGTAGGCCCTGATATTTTATGGATTTCCGTCAACTCTAAATTGTCCGCAGGACGAGACTGGTTGGCCTCGCGGCTCTTACCAGCGCAGTAACGTCGGAGGCACTGTATAGCTCCTCCACTTTCAATATCCAAGTTACTACCCTTGTACCAGCACTTCTGAGCAACTTACAAGAAGTCGAACTGTCTACGCTGGAGGATGAGTCGGTATAGTTCGAGCTTTTGTCCAGACACGCTTCTGATTGTGCCCTCCCCAGGTCTGCAGATCTCAGACAAAAGCCCCTGTCACCATATTTAGACGAATTCCGAGCACGCCCCATCATTGAGAGGCGTGCCGCATCCATCCACTTACACATCGACGGGGAGCGGGGTCCAACAAAGACCGATGTCACCAACGCGTGTCTCCGTGCTTTGTCTCATTTATTCGATCACTCCAGTGGTGGACAAATTGTTCCGATCGTGCAGGCTACCATGGCAAGTTTGGACGAAATTCATGGATGGGACAAAGTGGGCCATTGCTGCTGGTTTGCGAGAAAGGCAACCGAGTGGACGCAATACCAATTTCGCGACGCCATTCCAACCCGATTGATTGACCGTCTACAACGGGAGCAAGATGTACCAATGTCAACAACTCTTCACACCACTCTCGCTGCGATGGTTACTACGGTCTTTACGTCTCCCACCCCCCTGGTCATGTCTACCTCCGACGTCATTTCAAATCTCATAAGTCTAGTGCTCCGCAGAGCTGCCATTGATCCGACCGATTCATTACTACAGGATTTGACCGAGTGCATCGGTGCTTTGGGCACCCATGTGTATTATGCAGACCAGATTCATGACCTCGCTAGCGAACTCATCAGCCGCCTTGTTTCGACCGAGGCAACTGGGTTACCTGGACGTGAACGGGATCCCAGTGATAAAAGTCGGGCTCGAGCGCTCCGTGCTCTCATTGCCGGACTTGTTGGGCTCATGCGCACTCCCACGCGAAGAGTTGACCAACGTCCGGGCGCAGAAAGCCCGAGGCCGGATCAAGAGTTTTTTGCCAGCAATCAAAAGCTAGTAGATTCTGCGCAGATTTCCGATGGGGAAAAACCGCCGCGCTCTTCTATTGAACGCGCAGACGGCGACACTCATCCAACAAAAAGGACGACGATATCACCAGAGACTTGGCAAGATACCCTGAACCTCGTTTGTAATGTGGACTCCGACGTACGCTCTGATTATGCTAGAGCTTTACTTGTCTATCTGGAATCAGAGATCTCTACGCGCGGGGAATACACAGACAGCGATGGCGTTAGGCGCAGTCGTCCATTGGCTGCAAGTCAAGTCCGGCAGGCAGGCAATATGATGGCCGCTCTATACGGAGACGAAGCAACACGATTCCTGCATGCTACTCATGTCTATTTGTATATTCTGGCTACTTCGCCCACTTTTCACAGCCCCGCACACACACCATCACCCAACCGTTCCGCAATACGAGAGGGACCAGAGGCCGTCACTGTGACTCCAGCTACCCCTGATGCCTCACGTGAAGCATTCGGTGCTGTCGAAGATCGCAGCTCACCGGCGCGATCTCAGTACGCCCGACTATCGCTCTCGCTTCCCACCAGAGCTCGAAAGCTCTCCACGGTGAGGCGCATCATCTCTCGCCTTCCTCCCCGTATTACGCCTTCCTCCCCACCTTTGGCGACAACCTCCGATTACCGCAACATCGCTTCCGTACTGATAACGATTCACAAGCAACTTCCCGTCCGTGGTTTGCTTACTGGTGTACCATTCTTACTTGCCTTATCCTCGGTTATGCACATGGATGGCACTGCCGACAGTGCGTCGCTGGAAAGGATACGGGTGATGAGGGAGGTGATTTCAGAAGTTTGGTTGGCTGTAGGGGAGACGTGGGACTGTGGAGAGCTGGTGGAGATGGCCAAAAAGGTAGGAGCCATCGTTTTCTCGTTTTCTCGTAATATCTCATTTGGTTCGAGGCGCTCTCATCCATGCCAGCTTCGTCGTACTCTCAGCGTGAGGAGGCACGAACACCAAGGAAACTCGCTGATTTTCAAGTTCCCGCCCATATTTCGCCCGTCAATGACGCGGGTAGTGTCTGGTCTGGGGTTGTATCCCAAGCCGCACTCGATGCTCTGGTGTCAAGTCAGAACGCACTTGAGGCCACGGGAATGGATAGAGAATCTCTTCATAAACGCCTGTCCATACCCTGGACTGCCGAGTCGGCTTTCAGAGACTGTAAGCCAAGTTTTCAACGCCCCGAAATATGTTTACTCATTGCCCCAACTTTGCTAGCCATGGAGCCACAGTCCAACTACGACCCTTTGCGGCACGATGGAGTCTCTCCGCACTTGAGACTCGCACCTTCTCTGATGCACATCGAAAACCTGTCATTGCAGAGTCTATCTCGCCCGGCACGAGGTGTAGGGGTCACCGATCTACGAGAGGCACTGGAAGGCCGGGGCAGCATGTCCAATCCGGCTTTAGCGAATAGGGCCCCATCTTTATCGACATTGGACCACGCGTCTACCCACGTCGATACCGCCATGTCCAAGTTAAGACCAGTAAGATCCAGGCCAGAAAAACCCAGGGCTGCGGGCGGGTCCGGTGAGGTCCGCGATATGCTCAGCAAGCTTCATATTGGAAAATCCGGCAATAACAGCAACTTGTTACGAGCATCATTCCCTGGGTTGCAAAGGCAGGAGGCACGGTGAGTTCAATTATTCCTATGACGGTCAGCTGCACTGCATTCAAGTATGCTAATGTATGCCTTCACCTCACCCAGCAAAATTCCAAACGTAGTGCCTCCATACAAATCATAGGGTGCAAGACCCAAATCTCCGTCTCTCATGTTAACTTGGGACGTTGGGCATAAGTTACTATTTATCTAGTCTCGCTTACGCAAAGAACTCTCTCATTTTGCATTTTTGCATGGTCTCCATCATCTTTCAAAAATACATTGTTATTACCGAGAGCGTTGTCGTGGCCTAGTCTATCGAGGCTGGTTGCGCGCACCTTCTTCCTTCTCTCGCCAGTAAATTAGCTCACTTTGGGCCCTTGAGTGATTCGGGGCGGAACGGAAGGCGCGCTATCAGGTAAAAGAGGTTCAGATAGGAGCTAAATGGCACTCGATTGGGACGTACAGTTAAGCCTTGGAGGAGTTCCTCATATACTGCCGATCTGGCTCTTGCCCTGGTAGACGTCTCGGAGAGCTTGCCTGTATGTGTTTCAATCAATCTGGTGAGCTCTTGCCGGAGGCGGAGTAGACTATGTAAAGATGAGTGGGAATATCTCTCGGCTGACTCTTAAGGACGCACTTGGAAAAAATCATTGTTTCTTCGTTCTGCTCGGTCAGCATCACGAGGCAGAGAAACAGAACCACATATCGCTTGCAGATCTACACGCTCGTTCAGAATCCTGTGCGTCACAAGGAGGTTTCGCTCTCACAGTGGTGATGGTAGCATCGCTTGTTATTGTGGTTCGACGGAAGTAGCCTCCTCCAGCACCTTCGGCGACCTTTTTGAGTCCCTCTATTTGATCCGTCATCGCTCTCTGGAAGAGCGGCCACATCTTCAGCCGGAGGTCAAAGACGAAGCCTTCCAGTGGGTGGCAGCCGCGCTTCTGTATCTCGCCCATGACCTCCTCCGTAAGTCGGATCATCGTGAGGAGAGGTATCACAGGTGGCAGGGGGTCCAATGCGGTTTGCGCGAATGTCTGCGCTCGTGAGCGTGAATCAAATGCACATGAAACCGAGAATTGAAGAACCACCTTTGTGTGCTCCAAGGCGGGGTCCATGATTTGCTTCCAGATAGCATTGAGGGCGGTTTGGTCGTCTTTCGAGAGTCGAGACGCCGAATGCATACTTTCGTTGCTTAATACGCTGTCCCCCCGCTCACGAGGTCGCGGGGTTACTGGAACCACGTCAGAAGCAGGGTTGGAACCCGCGTCGTCCACAGGCAAGGGTGCCGAGGGTGAAGGAGGTGAGAACAGGTGACTGCTGACGACTCGGGGCGTGTGTACAGGTGGCAGATCTGGCTCTGGTGCGAAGAAGGTGGTCACAAAGGCGTATTCCGAGGTCCCGTTATCCATCATGACCAACAGCGATGATCGGAGAAGTGCTTCTACATCCTCTTTCTGATAGACGAAAAAAAGATTGTCAGAACGCTCGATAACGTTACATTTGGCTGTCAGGATAATTACGTGTGTTTTATCATCGGCCATGTAGGCTAATGTAACGCCAGGTCCCTCAATCCGAGCGTGACTCAGCCGCCCAAGATAGGTTTCTGTCTGCTTCTCTGGACTGTCCAGCGCAGATAATAACCCCGGGTCTTTCTCAACAGTTCTCGCCTGCATGATACTTCTCAGCACAAACGGAGCTGAAGATCAGTGCACGCGCTCACAGACCTTGATCCAACCAAGACTTCTCATATACCGTCGAAAACCAGTCTCGTAATATGTGCGGGCGGTAGCGACATAAGCCTTTTGCACTTCGGTGGCCACGTTTGCGGCCTGCCGAAGTAGAAAAGCGTACAGAGGACGATACTTGAGAAACACGATTGTTTGGATTACGTGCATGTTCGTGGTCATACTCGCGCGGATGGGCTGCAGCATGGCGAGGAAAAAGGCGCGCAGCTTCATGGCTGCCTGTAAGGTCGGCCCATCTTGATTGAGTTACGGGTGAACCGACATCACAGGAGAGCTGGGCCATACCACGATCCGCAAGCCCTCCGCGACTTCACCTAAATCTCGAGCGGCGCGCACCCGCCCGCGCACCTTGAGCGCCTCGAGCCGCCGCTCGAAATCCGCGACGGCGGGAATCCATGGCTCGCCGACGTCCGTGTCAAGTATAGTGGTGACGAGGGCCGGTGGAAGCGTGAGGCCGGAAATTAGGCTGGCTAGCGGCTTTTCGATTTTCTGTAGCCAGCGGTAGACACCGTCCGGAACTTCTGAGTCGGGATGATGGATTTGGGAGAAAGAGGGGGGAGACGCGCACCCTGCGGCTCTTCAATCTGTCTTCGATGTCGCGGCTGCGTGATTGCAGGTCAGACATCTGTCCTGAGACGGAGGAGAGGTCCTTCTGGAAGGTGGATAGGAACGACTCGAGAGAGTCCAGCAAGTCAACGCTCGTCTTTAGCTCATCAGCACCTCGAAAGTAGTAGGAGAGTAGTACACGCACTTGAACCTGGTCATGGAGATCGACGAACTCTTTCGCACGACTGGAAACTGTAGAAAACGTCTGAACCAACACATTGGACAGGAACACGAGTGCCTTTACATGACACAGATAGGTCTACAGTGTCCACAGTAACATCTACGCGACGTATATATCAGCGTGACTTGCTCAGAAGAGTCAGTGTGCTGACCTTGCTGCGACGAGGATTCAGACATGTAAAGAAAGGAAAGACAAGTCAGCGGATGCGCGGCCCGCCGAACGGTGCGGTCGTTATTATAACCCAAGTCGACTTGTACTACTTCACGTACTCAAGTTTTAAATGGTGCGCCAACAATATTATTATGA
>WNFD01006122.1_pt1 | contig 12602 bp, 5 predicted proteins | sample 5400491 | NCBI WGS metagenome assembly WNFD01 (sample SAMN13153343, study PRJNA577476) | soil metagenome | isolation source: 120 cm saprolite under Douglas fir tree site 2 hole 2 replicate 2 | place: USA:California | collected 2015-04-18 | reverse complement strand
ACGGCACCTCCGGCGGATGCAACGCCAACCTCGACGGCACCCCGGCGTTCGAGAACGACGCCGTCGTCCGCCTGTCGGCAACCGTCGCGCACGAAGACTCCTTCATACCCCAGGACTGGCGCAGCAGCTGGTGCACCAATGACGAGGACCTCGGGTCGGCGAGCATGGTTCTCATCAGCCCGACGCTCGCCTTCCAGTCAGGCAAGTGGGGCACCGGCTTCCTGGTGAACCCGCAAAGCCTGGGCGGCATGGACGGCCAGCTGTACCCAACGCCCAAGCCGGCCACGTACAGCGAGGTCGACGTCTGCTTCGGCAGCCATCACGATGCGAACTTCGGGTCATACGCATACGCCTCCCCCTTCGTCTACGTGTCCTGCGAGCACAACTCTCGCGACAACATCAGGGGAGGGCTGGTCGGCCTTCAGGTCGACACCGTCGCGCACACTTTCAGCAATTGCGACGCGACCTGTGGCGCGCCCTCGTGGCACACGGCCGATATCTCCTTCGGCCCTCCGATCGTGGCCGGCGGGGCGGTCTGGGTGGTCGACATCAACGGCTGGGGGCCGCCCCACCAAGTTCAGCGCCAACCGGCTCCACCGTCACTCTGACCGCGAATGCGACGGGCCCCAACTGTGTGACGCCCCAGTATCGATTCTGGACGAGGCCTGCAGCCGGCAGCTGGACCATGGTCCAGGACTACAGCAGCAGCAACACCTACAACTGGACCGCGACCACGGTCGCCGGCTCTTACTACCTCGGCGTCCACGCCAGAACCAGCGGCTCGTCGGCTCCTTATGAGAGCTTCGCGGCCGTCTCCTACACGCTCAACTCCACGGCATGCACGTCCGTGACCGCTTCTGCGGCACCGCCCTCGCCATCGGCGTCGGGTACTCCGGTGACCATCACCGGCAGCGCCATAGGCTGCCCCAACCCGCACTACCAGTTCTGGATCCTGAACCCAGGCTCGAGCACATGGACGATCGCGCAGGCCTACTCGACCATGGCGGCATTCAACTGGACCACCACCGGCAAGGCCGCCGGCACCTATAACTTCTCCATCTGGGCCCGCGACGCCGGCAGCGCCGGGGTCTACAGCAGCAGCCTGGGCACCTACGACGCCTACGTCGGCAAGGCTTACACGCTGACGATCGCGGGCGCCTGCACATCGGTGACCGTCGGCGCAGCACCTGCTTCCCCGCAGCCGTCGGGCACTCCCGTGACACTCACCGGCAGCGCGTCAGGCTGTACCAGCCCGAACTATCAGTACTGGATCCTGAACCCCGGGTCGAGCACCTGGACCATCGCGCAGCCCTACTCCCCCACCGCGGCTTTCAGCTGGACCACCACCGGCAAGGTCGCCGGCGCCTACCAATTCTCGGTCTGGGTCCGAGACTCCGGCAGCCCCGGCACCAACAGCAACAGCCTCGGCACCTATGACGCTTTCGTCGGCGCCACCTACACGCTGACCTCCACGCCCTGCACCTCGGTGACTCTCACACCGGCTCCGGCATCTCCGCAGGTACATGGCACCGCGATCACCTTCACCGGCGCCGCTTCGGGCTGTGTCAACCCGCAATACCAGTTCTGGATGCTCGCCCCCGGATCGTCAACGTGGACGATCGCGCAGGCCTACTCCCCAACCGCAACATTCAACTGGAGCACGGCCGGACTGCCCGCCGGCACGTATCACTTCGCAGTTTGGGCCCGCGACTCCGGTAGCGCCGGCACGAACAGCAACAGCCTGGGCACCTATGACACGTTCGCCGGCTCGACATACGTGCTCACCTGAGCGCCAGCTCCGACTTCGATTCTTAACGAACTGCGTGCAATCTTTTCAGCACCCTTCGTGAAAAGCCAAGGCCCCCCTTGACACCGCCTGAGGGGCGGGTGTTAGCGTCACCAAGCTCGACTGGCCCGGACGGCAAGATCGCGGGCCCCCTGGACGTTGGGCTACGCGTGCGGGCCATCTCCAAGCATTTGTTCGGTGTGCGTGCCAGGGTTGTGTTGAGGTCGCCGATCGGACGCCGCCTCGCGGTCTCGTTCTTGAGCGCCGCCTTCGTGGTCGGGGTCCTGCCGGCGCTGCCCGCGACAGGTCCGGTTCACGTCGCGACCACTCCCGCGGCCGGCAGCAGCTGGCTGGACCGGATCAACCAGTGGCGGATCAGCACGGGCCTGCCGACCCTGACCGAGAACACGACCTGGAGCGCAGGGGACGCCGCCCACGCCATCTACATGGTCAAGAACAACCTGGTCACGCATTACGAGACACCCGGCGTTCCCTACTACACGACCGCGGGCGACCTGGCGGCTCAACACAGCAACATCCAGGTGAGCTCCAGCACGGGCACCACCGACCAGATGGCGATCGATTGGTGGATGGGAGCGCCCTTCCACGCGATGGCGATGATGGACCCGCGACTCACCCAGACCGGATTTGGCTCGTATCGCGACAGCACGACCTCCCCCTGGCAGGAAGGCGGTGCCTTGAACACCATCGACGGCAATTCGTTCAGCGGTGGTTCGTACCCGGTGTACTACCCCGGCAACGGCACCACCGAGCCGCTGACCAACTACAGCGGCAACGAATTTCCGGATCCGCTACAGGCGTGTCCCGGGTACAGCGTGCCCACCGGCCTGCCCGTCTTCATCCAGGTCGGGGGCAACGTGAACACGAGCGCGGGCGCCCACTCTTTCACCGGCAATGGCGTCGCGCTCAACCACTGCGTCATCGACTCGAGCAACTCCGCCGTCAGCAGCTACCTGTACACGCGAGGCGGCGTGATCCTGGTTCCCCAGCAGCCGCTGCAGAGCGGTGTCAAGTACGTCGTCGCGCTCACCGTCAACGGGACGCCTTACACGTGGTCGTTCACGGTGGGGAACTTCACGGCCTGCACGTCGGCGACCGCCACCGCGGTGCCGTCCTCCTCATCACTGCCGGGGACTGCGGTCGCACTCACGGGCAGCGCCGTGGGCTGCCCGAACCCGAGGTACGAGTTCTGGATGCTGGCTCCCGGGTCGAGCACGTGGACCGTGGCGCAGGCCTATTCCAGCAGCCCCACCTTGAACTGGAACACCACCGGCCTGGCCATCGGCACCTACCGCTTCTCGGTCTGGGCCCGCGACTCCAGCAGCACGGGCGCCATCAGCTCCAGCCTGGGCAGCTATGACGCCTTCGCCGCAATCAACCATGCGCTGGGCACCTCGCCGTGCACGTCCGTCACCGCATCCGCGGCGCCTCCCTCGTCGTCTCCGCCGGGCACGGCCGTCATCTTCACCGGCGCCGCGTCCGGTTGTGCCAACCCGATGTACCAGTTCTGGATCCTCACTCCGGGCTCGAGCGCCTGGACGATCGCGCGGGCCTACTCGACCAACGCCGCTTTCAGCTGGAGCACGGCCGGGCTACCCGCCGGCGCGTATGCGTTCTCGGTGTGGGTCCGCGACTCTGGCAGTGCAGGGGTCGTCAGCAACAGCCTGGGCAGCTACGACGTGTTCGCCGGCATCGCGCATACGCTGACATCGACCGTTTGCGCCTCGGCGACCGCGTCCGCGGCGCCGACGTCCCCGTCGGTGGCGGGCACCCCGGTCACGATCACCGGCGTCGGCTCGGGCTGCTCCAGCCCGCTATATCAGTTCTGGATGCTCGCTCCGGGATCGAGCACCTGGACGATTGCGCAGGCCTACTCCAGCGCCGCCGCCTTGAGCTGGAACACCACCGGGAAGGCCGCCGGCGTCTATCACTTCTCGGTCTGGGCCCGCGACTCCAGCAGCTCTGGATCGTCATGCAACAGCCTGGGCTGCGATGACGCCTACGTCGGCCTCAGCTACACACTGGCCTCGACCTGCACGTCGGCCACCGTCTCCGCGGCGCCGCCGTCGGCGTCGGTCCACGGCACCGCGGTCACCTTGACCGCCGTCGCCGCGGGCTGCACGAGCCCGCTTTACCAGTTCTGGATCCTCGCCCCCGGGTCGAGCAGTTGGACCATCGCTCAGGCTTACTCCAGCAGCGCGACACTCAACTGGAACACCACCAGCCTTGCGGCCGGTATATATCGCTTCTCGGTCTGGGTCCGAGACGCCAGCAGCGCGGGCACCAACAGCAACAGCCTCGGCAGCTACGACAACTTCGTCGGCATCAATTACTCGCTGACCTGAGATCGACCGTGAAGGTCGGTAAATGCGTTTCTTCCACAATGCGCGCCGCATTGATGGCAGTCGTAGCCGTGCTGGCGCTCTTGGCGCCGGTGTCCGCGCAAGCCGCGCCACAGCTCGGCCCCGCAGCCGCCCGGGCGGCGCTGCCGTCCGATCGGCTGCATTTCGGCCTCGCCAACAGCCCGGGCACTGACTTCAACTGGTTGGTCAGCAGCGGGGTGCCCTGGCACTACCGCTACCAGTACCTCGCCGGCGGCGTCAACACGGGCGGAGTCGCGGGCGATCCTTGCGGCGCCAACGCCGGATGGCAGACGTGGAACTCGCCTGCCGGTCAGTTCGTGACCGACTACATCGCCTCCAGCGTCGGGCAGAAGGCCATCCCGGTGTTCAGCTACTACGAGATCGTGCAGTCCAACCCGTCGGCGGGCGTGGAGAGCGCCGAGCTCACGAAGATCTCGACTGTGTGCACGATGCAAGCGTACTGGGCCGACTTCACGGTCTTGATGCAGAAGGTGGGTGCGTCGGGAGCGCAGGTCGTGGTCCACGTAGAGCCCGACTTCTGGGGCTTCATGGAGCACCAGAGCGCTGATCCCACGACTCTGGCGGCCGTGGTCGCGAGCTCGAACAATCCAGACCTGGCCGGGCTGCCGAACACCGTGGCGGGCATGGGCCTCGCGTTCCTGAAGCTGCGCGACAAGTACGCGCCGAGCGCCCTACTCGCCATCCACGCGAGCAGCTGGGGCAGCGGCGTCGACATCGCGAGCGACCAGCGCACCACCGTCGATGCGGCCGCCGAAGCCGACAAGGTCGTCGCGTTCATCGACAAGGCGGGGCTGGTGGGCAATCCCCTCGGCATCACGCCGTGGGATGTGATCTTCAACGACGTGGCCGATCACGACGCCGGATACAGCGCCAACTGGTGGGATCGCAACAACGTGGTGTTTCCAAACTTCACGCGCTGGCTGGCGTTCATGAGCCGGATGCACACCGCCACGGGATTGCCGTTAATCGAGTGGCAGGTGCCGGTGGGCAACCAGTACTTCGACACCATGAACAACACCGACGGCCACTACCAGGACAACCGCGCCGAATACTTCACAGCTCACCCCAGCCAGCTGACCGGGGCCGGCATCGTGGCGGTCCTCTTCGGCAAGGCCAACACGGGCCAGACCAACTACTGGGACGACAAGGGCGACGGCATCACCAATCCGGCGCCCATCAGCTCGTGGCAGTGCAACCTGTGCGACAACCACACGTCGACGGTCGCCGACGACGATGGCGGTTTCTTGCGCATGGCGGTCGGCGCCTACTACCGCACGTTCCCCGGCACGAACTGCATGCTCTTCCCGGGCGACAGCATCTTCAACACCGACATCTCCTCACTCCCGGTCAACACGCAGAGCGTGACCTGGACGGCCAACATGGCGCAGAACGCAAACCTGCACCCGGACCTGGGCACGTTTGCGCAGTGGTACGGCATGCCGGTGAACGTCGCGCCGCCTCCCACCACGAGCGTGACGCCCACCTTCCTCTACAACTCGGATAGCGACCACCCGGCCGAGGGCTATCCGATCGACCAGAGCACATTGATAGAAGGTGGGCCGGGCGCAGCCTCGAACACTGACAGACACGCGCTCGTCATCAACAAGAACCTGTGCAAGCTCTACGAGATCTTCAACCTGCAGAACTTCACTAACGGCCAGACGCCGTCGGCCGGCTCGGGGGCGACCTGGGACCTGAGCTCGAACGCGATGCGGCCCGCCGGCTTTACCTCCGCGGACGCGGCCGGCCTGCCCATCACGCCGCTGCTGCTGCGCCCAGACGAGATCCAGGCCGGCATCATCGCGCACGCGATCCGCTTCACCGCGCATTGCTCGAGCATGTCGTACATCTGGCCAGCCTCACATCAGGCCGGCTCATGCGACTCGACCTTCCCGCCTATGGGCGCGCGGTTCCGGCTGCGGTCGAGCTACAACATCTCGAGCTTCTCGCCGACCACGCAGGTCGTCCTCCGTGCGTTCCAGCACTATGGTCTGGTCCTCGCCGACAACGGATCAGACTGGTTCTTCTCCGGGACCACCGACGACTGGTGGGGCACCACCGCCGGCAGCCAGGTGGTCAGCGAGCTGAAGACCATCCCAGCGGCGCAGTTCGACGCCATCGACGAATCGGCTCTGCAAACAGCAGCCGGCTCGTACGCGTCCTCCAGCACGACCACCCCCTGCGCGGCGGTGACCGCCTCGGCCGCGCCGCCTTCGCCTCAGGTGCCCGGCACGACGGTCACCTTCACCGCGAGCGCCTCGGGCTGCCCCCACCCCGTGTACCAGTTCTGGGTCCTCGCCCCGGGGTCGAGCACGTGGACGATTGCGCAGGCGTACTCGGCCGGCGCCACACTCAGCTGGATCACGACCGGAAAGCCGGGCGGCCTCTATCGGTTCTCGGTCTGGGCGCGCGACGCCAATGGCACGGGGGTCTCCTGCAGCAGCCTGGGCTGCGATGACGCGTTCGCGGCCATCAATTACACGCTGAGCTCTCAGAGCTGCACCTCGGTGACCGCCTCCGCTGCGCCGGCTTCCCCGCAAGCGCCGGGCACGCCCGTCACGGTCACCTCTGTGGCTTCGGGCTGCTCCAACCCGCTCTACCAGTTCTGGATCCTGGCTCCGGGCGCGAGCACTTGGACGATTACGCAGGCGTACTCAACCAACGCGGCGTTCAACTGGACCACCACTGGCAAGCCAGGCGGCGCCTACCACTTCTCGGTCTGGGCACGCGACGCCGGCAGCTCCGGGACTTCGTGCAACAGCCTTGGCTGCCTTGACGCATTCGCCGCCATCAACTACACGTTGGGGTCGTCGCCCTGCGCGTTGGTGACGTCATCCGCGGCACCGGGTTCCCCGCAACCGGCAGGCACTGCGGTCAGCTTTACAGGCGTCGCTTCAGGCTGCCCCAGCCCGCTCTATGAGTTCTGGATGCTGGCTCCGGGCGCGAGCACCTGGACGATGGCCCGAGCCTACTCCAGCGCCGCGACGTTCAACTGGAGCACTACCGGTTTGGCCGGCGGCGCCTACCGCTTCTCGGTGTGGGTCCGCGATTCCGGCAGCGCGGGGACCTCCTGCAACAGCCTGGGCTGCCTTGACGCCTACACCGCCGCCAGCTACACCCTGACGTCTACGCCCTGCGCCTCGGTGACCGCTTCCCCGGCGCCTCCCTCACCTTCGGTGCACGGCACCGCGGTCACGTTCACCGGTGTCGCCTCGGGCTGTCCCAATCCGCTCTATGAGTTCTGGATCCTGGCGCCCGGTTCGAGCACCTGGATGTTGGCGCAGGGCTACTCGACCAACGCCACCTTCAACTGGAGCACGACGGGGCTTGTCGCCGGCACCTACCACTTCTCGGTCTGGGTGCGCGACTCGAGCAGCGCAGGCACCACCAGCACCAGCCTGGGCACGTTCGATGCCTTCGTTGGCGCCTCCTACACCCTGACCTGACGGCGTAGCCACGCGTTAAGTGAGTGAATTGACTTTCGCCTACTAAGGACTACGATCTGCGGCGGGTTGGGAGTAAGAAGGTTCCAGCGGGGGCTGGGCCTGTTGGCGACCATGTTCGTCGTCGCAGGAATCGCGATGCCCGTGCAAGGCGTCGCTGCGACGGGTCCGAAACAGGCGACCGGACCGGCGTCCAGCGTGGTGCTGGCCGCGCCTTCGCCAAGCCCAGGCTCATCGCCAACAATGCCGCGAACTGCCCGGACGCAGTCACCGACTCAAACGAGTCCCGAGACATTGACCGCCGGCGGCACCTGGAGCTGGCAAAACCCACTACCGAATGGCAACGCGCTGCTTGCCATCAGCTGCCCCAGCACCAGCACTTGCTTTGCGGGATCGTCTGACGGAGGGGTTCGGGCCACTACCAACGCAGGCTCAAACTGGGCCGCGCAGACCACAGGCATCTCTACCCCAATCAGCGCCATCAGCTGCTCGAGTACGGCCGCGTGTGTTGCAGTCGGTGACTTCGGCGCCGAGTTGCGTACATCAACCGGCGGCGCCAACTGGTCGGCGGTGACCATCAACAACGGCAACTTTCTCGCCGGCATCGCCTGCCCCTCGGCGTCGGTATGTTTTGCGGTCGGTGCAGCGGGCTCAGTTCTGAAGACCGGCGACGGTGGCGTGAGTTGGACAGCCCCCAGCTCGGGGACGACAGGCGATCTTTTCGCGATCAGCTGTCCGAGCACTACTGCGTGCGTCGCCGTTGGAGCTGGTGGGGTTGGGACCAGGACTCTGGATGGGAACACCTGGAGCCTCATTGGCACAGGCACAACCAATACGTTGTATGGGATCGGCTGCCCCACTACGAGCACTTGTGATGCCGCAGGTCAGGGTGGGGTCGTGCTGACCACCACGTCCGGCGGTGCATCATGGTTTGTAGGCGACGTCGGCTCGACGGTGACGCTCACTGGCGTGAGCTGCCCAACCTCGAGCGCTTGTTACCTGACCGGTGTTGATGGCAGCGTGTATGCGCGGAACGCAACCTTCAATGGAAGTGCATCCGCACATGGCTCAACAGGTGAAGGCGGCGTCCTTTTCGGGATCAGCTGCCCAGTTACGGCCACTTGTTTCGCCTCAGGCGACTACGGGATCGTGGTTGTCACCACCAACGGCGGGACCGGCTGGGCTCAGCAGTTGGGCCTCCCGGCCAACAGCCTCTACGCAATCAGCTGCCCAAGCACGACGGTCTGTTTCGCTGTTGGCTTTGGCGGTGAGGTCGCTGTCACCGCAAACGGCGGGACGGCATGGTCAACACAAACTTCTGGTACCACTCAAAACCTGTACTCGATCAGTTGTCCCAGCACCTCAGCGTGTTTTGCGACGGGCAATGGTGGAACGGTGATCGCGACCGCCAACGGAGGCGCGAGCTGGAGCGCCCAGACGTCGAACACCGGCGACCCCTTGGGAGCGATCAGTTGCAGCGGTACCGCCACATGCTTCGCAGTCACCAATGGCTCCAATTTCATCAAGACGGTGAACGGATCCACCTGGAGCCTTCCAGCTACTGTTGGCGCGGCCACCGGTTTGACAGGTATCAGCTGCCCGTCGGCGACCACCTGCTTCGCGACCGATCCCGCGTTCAGCCAGATCTACACGACCGCAGATGGGGGCACCACGTGGCAGTGGAGCTTCACTCTGGGAAACGACCCGCAGGCTGGAACCAATGGTCAGTTCAAAGCCATTGGCTGTCCAAGCACCACCACGTGCTACGCCGTCGGCACGTTGGGCGTTGTCGCTACCACGACCGACGGAGGCGCCAACTGGAGGACGGATGACCCCGGCTCGCAGGCAACCCTCACCGGAGTCAGCTGCCCAAGCGGGGGCACGTGTTATGTGTCGGCACTTGATTCCACGATCCTCCATACGACCGATTTTGGCCGCACCTGGGATGTGCAGATGGGCTTGAACTCGTACACGAGCGTTAGCTGCCCGAGCTCGACGGTGTGCTTTGCGGTGGGGTATGGCGGAGCAAACCCTGGAAATGCGAGCGTCACGACGACCAGTGGCGCTGCGTGGACGAGACCATTGCCTGCCGGGACGACAACCCTGTTAGCCGGCGTGAGCTGCACCAGCGCGAGCGATTGCTATGCAGCCGCCAACGACAGCATGCTCGTCACGCACAACGCAGGCAGTACGTGGACTGCCCACGTGATGGACGGAACCGATGTAGTTGATGCTGTCAGCTGCCCCGCTGCCAACACGTGCTTTGCGGCCGGATGGCCGGGCGCAATCTACTTCACCGGCGACGGCGGCACTACATGGACTCGGCAGGCGCACAGTCTTTACGGCTCCGACAACACGTTCCTCGGGGTGAGCTGCGCCAGCAGGACCATTTGCGTTGCCGTCGGCACCCACGGGACGGTCATGTCCACCAGTAACGGGACCACGTGGGCTACTGAGACCTCTGGCACCACGATTCTCCTCCGTGGTGTCAGCTGTCCCACGAGTTACAGCTGTATCGCCGTCGGTATCCAGGGGCTGACCATGACCAGGACCTCCGGCGCATGGCAGGCCTACCCTTCCGGTACCACGCAGAACCTGCATGGCGTGAGCTGTCCGGCCGTGTCCATTTGCTACGCGGTCGGCAACGCCGGCACGGTGCTCCTCACCTCGAATCGTGGCGGGAATTGGGCCACGCAGACATCGAGTACCGTCGCCGACCTCTATGGAGTCAGCTGCACCCAGACCTCCGCATGTCTAGCCGCAGGCAACTTCAGCGCGACTATCGTTACCCTCGACGGCAGCAACTGGTCGCGACTTAGGACGCCCAGCGGCACGTACTTGCGAGCGGCGTTCTTGCAGGACCTCCAACATGCTTGGGTGACGGGGTTTGGCGGCACCATCTTGGCCAACTCGACCCTCACTCCGTACACCTGCCCATCGGTGAGCGCCTCCGCGACGCCGCCCTCCCCGTCCTTCCCGGGCATCCCCGTCGCCTTCACCGGGATTGCCTCGGGCTGCCCAAACCCGCTCTATCAGTTCTGGATCCAGCCTCCCGGCTCGAGCACATGGTTGGTGGCTCAGGCCTACTCCAGCACTGCCACCTTCAACTGGGGCACCACCGGCCTGGCCGCAGGCCTCTACTACTTCGCGGTCTGGGTCGTCGACGCGAGCAGCTCGGGGATCTCATGCAGCAGCCTGGGCTGCAATGACGCCTTCACCGCCATCAGCTACACGCTGAGGTCGACGGCTTGCACGTCGGTGACGGCCTCGGCCGCGCCAGCATCCCCCCAATTGCCCGGCACACCGGTCACATTGACTGCCGTTGCCTCGGGCTGCCCGAGCCCGCTGTACCAGTTCTGGATCCAGTACACCGTCTCGACTACCTGGTGGAATCTTCAGGCCTACTCCAGCTCTGCCACCTTCAACTGGAACACCACCGGCCTCCCAGCCGGCCTGTATCACTTCTCGGTCTGGGTCCGCGATGCGGGCAGCTCAGGAACCTCGTGCAGCAGCCTTGGGTGCAATGACGCCTTCGCTGCCATCAACTACACGCTGGGATCCCCGACCTGCGCTTCGGTGGCCGCCTCCGCGGCGCCGCCCTCCCCGTCGGTACCGGGCACGGCCGTCACATTCACGGCTGCTGCTTCGGGCTGCCCGAACCCGCTGTATGAGTTCTGGATGCTGGCCCCTGGGTCGGGCGCCTGGACAGTGGCCCGCGCCTACTCCAGCCTTGCCACCTTCAACTGGAACACCAACGGCCTATCCGCCGGCCTGTATCACTTCTCGGTCTGGGTGCGCGACTCCAGCAGCACCGGGACTTCCTGCAACAGCCTGGGTTGCCTTGACGCGTTCAGCGCCATGAACTACACGCTGGGGTCCCCGACCTGCGCTTCGGTGACCGCCTCGGCGGCTCCGACCTCCCCGCAACTAGCAGGCACTGCGGTCACCTTTACAGGCGTCGCTTCGGGCTGTCCCACCCCGCTCTATGAGTTCTGGATGCTGGCCCCTGGGTCGAGCACGTGGACGGTGGCCCGCGCCTACTCCAGCACCGCCATGTTCATCTGGAGCACCACCGGCCTGGCCGGCGGCACCTATTACTTCGCAGTCTGGGTCCGTGACGCCAGTAGCTCTGGGACATCGTGCAACAGCCTGGGCTGCCTTGACGCCTACACCGCCGTCAGCTACACCCTGACCTCGACGCCCTGCACATCGGTGACCGCCTCGCCCGCGCCGCCCTCCCCGTCGGTGCACGGCACCGCGGTCACATTCACTGGCGTGGCCACGGGTTGCCCAAGCCCTGTGTACGAGTTCTGGATCCTGGCCCCCGGGTCCAGCACCTGGATGTTGGCGCAGGCTTACTCACCAAGCGCCACGTTCAACTGGAGCACGACGGGGCTGCCTGCCGGCACCTACCACTTCTCGGTGTGGGTGCGCGACTCGAGCAGCGCAGGCACCACCAGCACCAGCCTGGGCACGTTCGATGCCTTCGTTGGCGCCTCCTACACCCTGACTTAGCTGGATCGGGGGTCGCCCCAACCCCTTACAGAAACTTGAGAAACCGGCCGGCGCGATTCTTCGTTTAGGTGGATGTCGTGAGATACCGTGGGCCGATGCGCAGGCGGCTGGTATGGCTGTGCTTCTTGCCCGCGCTGGCCTCCCTGGCCTCCCCGCCACGTGGGGAGGTCGGCCCGGCCGCAGGCCCGGCCGGGTGGGGAGTCGCAGCCGCATCCTCTACACCTGGGTCCACCGCGGCGTTCGCCGTCCGGGCGGTCGCGACAGTGCCCGACTACGGTCCCGCGACCTGGGTGCCGGCGGATCCGGCGAACTACACGGTCGCCAACCGCGGGCACGACTACCCCGTGCAGATGATCATCATCCACGACACCGAGGGCAGCTATGCCAGCGCGATTCAGGAATTCCAGGACCCGACGCGGGCGGGCTCGGCGCATTACGTGGTCTCCGACCAGG